>Ga0187803_10000028_pt1 | contig 63136 bp, 62 predicted proteins | sample NC_wetland_sal_i_2_FD_132425 | JGI IMG/M metagenome (GOLD analysis project Ga0187803, IMG submission 132425) | Wetland sediment microbial communities from Neuse River Estuary, North Carolina, USA - Control_3 | ecosystem: Environmental > Aquatic > Freshwater > Wetlands > Sediment | place: USA...
GCCGCGGTGGTCGACCGCGAACTCGGCGGCCCGGTCGACTTCGCCTTCATCGACGGCCTGCACACCAACGAGCAGGTGGCGCTCGATTACCGGGCGGTGCGCGCCAAGGCGGCGCCCGATGCGGTCTATCTCTTCCACGACGTGGCGCTGTTCGATCTCCATGCCGGGATCGCGGAGATCGGGCGGCTGTCCGGCTTGACGCCCATTCTGCTGCTCGGCACGCCCTCGGGCATGGTCATCCTGTTCGATCCCAAGCTTCATCCCGAACTGGCGCGGGTTGTGGCGGCCTTCGCGCCGCCGGACTCGGCGCTCAAGGTGGTGCACAAGGCCGCCTGGGACCGGCGCCACCGCCATCTCGCGCGCTGGCGGCGGAGTATCAACAAGCGCATCGACAGGCTGCGCGGGCTTGCTGGCGGGCCTTCGTCCGGCTAGGCTGGTAGGGTTAAATAAGAAAGTACAGGGGAGGGAGACTGCCATGAAAGGCCAAGGGAAAAGGCCCGGCAAGAGCCGGTGGTTCGTGCTGTTCCTGATCAGCCTGATGTACCTCATCACCTATCTCGATCGGGTCAACATCTCCACCGCGGCGCCGGTCATCAGCAAGGAATTCGGTTTCGACAAGATCACGATGGGCGTGATCTTCAGCGCCTTCGTCTGGAGCTATGCCCTTTTCCAGATTCCGGGCGGCTGGATGGGCGACCGGTTCGGGCCCCGCCGCGTGTTGACGGCCATCGTCACCTTTTGGTCCGCCATGACGGCGGCGACGTCTTTCGGCGTGGGGGCGCTTTCATTCACGGTAATTCGTTTTCTCTTCGGGGCGGGTGAAGGCGGCGCGTTCCCGGTCGCGACCCGTTCCATGCAGATGTGGTTTCCGCGCCAGGAACGCGGCCTGGTTCAAGGCGTCTCCCATAGCGCGAGCCGCATCGGCGCGGCCATAGCGCCGCCGCTCGTGGTGTTAATCATGACGACGCTCGGATGGCGATCGGTGTTTTACATTTGCGGCGCGGTGGGAATTCTCTGGTCCGTATTGTGGTACTTCACATATCGCAACATGCCGGAAGAGCAAGACTCCGTGAGCCGGGACGAGCTCGCCTATATCCGGGGCGTCGATGAGAAGGGCAACATCAAGCCGGCGCAGATCGAAAAGGCCTCGACGGTGCCGTGGGGGATCCTGTTTCGATCCCCCAACATGCGGGCCATCATGTGCGCCTACTTCACTTATGTTTATTGCCTGTGGATATTCCTGAGCTGGCTGCCGTCTTACCTTTATGACTATCGGCATTTCACGCTCATCAAGGTCGGCTTTCTTGCGTCGTTGCCGCTCTGGGCGGGCGTCATCGGGGACAACGTGGGCGGTGTCGTGACCGACTGGCTGCTGGTGAAGACCGGGAGCGCCAAGCTCGCGCACCGCGCGGTCGCGATCACCGGCATGCTGGGCTGCGCGGCGTTCATCGTGCCGGCGGCGGTGGCGGAGGACGCCTATATCGCCATCTCCTGCCTGACGATCGCCATGTTCTTCCTGGAATGCACCATCGGGCCGTCCTGGGCCGTGCCCATGCATGTGGGCGGGAAATATTCGGGCACCGTGTCGGGGGTGATGAACATGGCCGGGAATATCGGCGGCGCGCTGTCGCCGCTGGTCTTCGGCGTTCTGGTCCAGTTCGGTTCCTGGGTCGCGCCCTTCGTCGTGGCGGCGGGCCTGCTCGTCTTCGGCGCGGCGGTGTGGGCGTTCTGGCTTAACCCCGAAGTCTCGGTGCTCGAGAAGCGGAAAGCCTAGAGCCTAAGCGGCAGCCGGCGGAAGCCGGCGCGGTCATTCGATCCGGCCGTCGATTTCGGCCCCACGGCCGATGCCTACTGTTTATGGTGCCGGTGGATTGTTTCTGCCGCAGAGTGTCGCATCCCAAGTCGGCACTTGCGGGCGGTAGCCGAATCTGGGCACATTTCCCGCTTCTCACAAGGGAGTAGAATTATTATGACGTTTCGCAGCGGCCGACATTTCTTGCAAATTCCCGGCCCCACCAATCTGCCGGACCGGGTTCTGCGCGCCATGGACCAGCCGCTCATCGACCATCGCGGCGCTGACTTCCCGCCCCTCCTCAAGGCGGTGACGGCGGGCCTGAAGCGCGTCTTCAAATGCACCGGCCCGGTCGTGATCTATCCCGCCTCGGGCACCGGCGCCTGGGAAGCCGCGATCCTCAACACGCTGTCGCCCGGCGACAAGGTGCTGGCCTTCGAGACCGGGCAATTCGCCACGCTGTGGCGCAACATGGCGCAGCGCCACGGCATCGAGGTCGATCTGCTGCCGGGCGATTGGCGCCATCCCGCCGACGCCGCCCAGTGCGAGGCCAAGCTCGCTGCCGACAAGTCCCACGCCATCAAGGCGGTGCTGGTCCTGCAAAGCGAAACCTCGACCGGCGTCGTCAGCGACATCCCCGCGCTGCGCAAGGCGATCGACCGCGCCAAGCATCCGGCGCTGCTGCTGGTCGACACCATCTCCTCGCTCGCTTCCATGGATTTCCGCCAGGACGAATGGGGCGTCGACGTCACCGTCGGCGGCTCGCAGAAGGGGCTGCTGCTGCCGCCGGGCATGAGCTTCAACGCCATCTCCAAGAAGGCGCTCGAGGCCAGCAAGAAATCGAAACTGCCCAAGGCCTATTTCGACTGGCAGCCGATCATCGACACCAATGCCCAGGGCTTCTTTCCCTACACCCCGCCGACCTTGATGTTCTTCGGCTTGAAGGAAAGCCTCGCCATGCTCGATGAGGAAGGGCTCGACAACGTCTTCGCCCGTCACGACCGCTTTGCCGAGGCGACGCGCCGCTGCGTGCGCGCCTGGGGCCTCGAGATCCAATGCGCCGACCCGAAGGCCCATGCTCCCACGCTGACCGCCGTCCGCGTGCCCGACGGCGTCAACGCCGACGATGTCCGCAAGGTGATTTTCGACCGCTTCGACATCTCCCTGGGCGCCGGGCTCGGCAAGGTCCTCGGCAAGGTGTTCCGCATCGGCCATCTCGGCTCCTTCAACGACACCATGCTGATGGGCACGCTGGCCGGCGTCGAAATGGGGCTGGCGGCGGCCGGCGTCAAACACAATCGCGGCGGCGTCGACGCGGCGATGGAATATCTCTCGGGAAATGCCCTCGGCTCATCGGCAAAGCCCGTGGCGGCGGCGCGCCGCTAAAGCCCGGGGAAAATGTCCGCCGAGCGCCTGGCCGCACTTCTGATCGGCGCGCGCATCAGCGGCCGTCGCATCGCCGGCCTGGCGCCGGAGCTGTGTCCCCGCGCGGAGGATGACGCCTATCAAGTGCAGGAGCTGGTGGCGGCCAGGCTCGGCGTGAAAGTGTCCGGCTGGAAGGTAGGATCTTCCGGCCCCAAATCACCGCCATCCTGCGCGCCGCTTTTCGCCGGCCACGTGGTGAAAAGCCCGGCGCATCTGCTTTCCTCGCGCACCGGCTTGAACGGCGTCGAGGCCGAAATCGCGCTGCGCCTGGGCCGCGACTTGCCCGCGCGCGGCCGGCCCTATGGCGAGGACGAGGTTTGGGATGCGGTCGAAAGTCTCCATCCCGCGATCGAATTTCTCGATACCCGTTTCGCCGACCGCAAGGCCGTGCCGGCGCTGGCGCTACTGGCCGACAATCTTTCGAATGGCGGGTTCTGTTACGGGCCGCCGGCGGCGGATTGGCGCGCGCTCGATCTCCTGAAGCCCGAGGCGACTCTGCTGATCGGCGGGCGCGAGGTGGCCCATGCCGTGGGCGGCAACCCCGCCGGCCACCCCAAGCGGCTTCTCGCCTGGCTCGCCAACCACGCCGCCCAGCGCGGACGCATGCTGCGACAAGGGGACTTCATTACAACCGGCTCGCATACCGGCCTGGTCATCGCGACCCCCGGCACCCCGGTGGTCGCGCGCTTCGCCCTCATCGGCGAGTCGCAGCTGACCCTGGCGGCCGCCTGATCGGGATTTTTCTCCGCTTTTTCAATCCGGTAACTCTTTATTAACCAAGATTTACCAGGATTGATCCCGCTTGATGCGGGGTAAGCCCGCGCCGATACTGAAGGACGTCAATCGTGCGGGATTTTTCCGCTCTGACATCGGAGTCCGGGGTGAAGCTCCAGACCGTGGTCATCGTCGACGACCGCGTGACCAATTTGAAGATTCTGGAACGGCTCGCGTGCTCGCTCGAAGGCGTCGAGGTCAAGACCTTTGACCGGCCGCAAAGCGCGCTCGACGCTTTCGCGGAATATCCGCCCGATCTGGTCATCACCGATTTCAACATGCCGGAACTCGACGGCGCCGCCTTCATCCGCCACATCCGCCAGATTGCGGCTTGCGTCGACGTGCCGGTGATCGTCATCACCGCCTATGAAGACCGCGACCTGCGTTATCAGGCGCTCGAGGCCGGCGCCACCGACTATTTGCTGAGTCCGGTCGATCACCATGAATTCCGCGTGCGCTCGCGCAACCTCTTGACGCTCCGCCGCCAGCAATTGCTGTTGAAGGCGCGCGCCTCCTCGCTCGAGGAGCAGATGGTCGAGGAATCGCGCCGCCATCAGGATGCGCTCCGGGAAAGCCACGAGCTGTTGCTGCGCGTCATCGACGCCGTGCCGGTGGCGGTGGTCGCCACCGACCGCGACGGCCGCTACGTCTTCGTCAACGACTGGTTCGTGCGCGGCACCGGCAAGAAGGCGGCCGCGATCATCGGCCAGAGGCCGGACGCCGTGAGCAACGACCAGCATGCTCGCGAGGAAACCGAGCGCGACCGCCGCATCATCGGGGGATTGGAGCAGCCCGGCTCCTGCGAGGAAACCGTCAAGACGCCCAAGGGCGAGGAACGCGTGCTGCTCACCACCAAGGCGCTGTTGAAGGATCAGGCCGGCCGGCCGATGCTGGTGGTCACCGTCGCGCTCGACATCACCGAACGCAAGGAAGCCGAGCTGACCTTGGTCGCGGCCAAGGAAGAGGCCGAACTCGCCAGCCGCAGCAAGTCCGAATTCCTCGCCAATATGAGCCACGAATTGCGCACGCCCTTGAACGCCATCATCGGCTTCTCTCAGGTGATGGCCGACGAGGTGATGGGCCCCATGGGCAGTCCGCGCTACACCGGCTATGCGCGCGATATCTGCGCGTCGGCCCAGCATCTTCTCGGCATCATCAGCGACATTCTCGACGTCTCCAAGCTCGAGGCCGGCAAGGTCGAGCTCGACGAGGAAGAGGCCGAGATTCCGCAGATCGTGCGCGACGTGCTGCAATTGGTCGCCGAGCGCGCCCGCGCCCTCGATATTGCCATCGACACCGATATCGCGCCCCGGCTGCCGCGCTACCGCGTCGACAACTTGAAGCTCAAGCAGGTGCTGCTCAATCTCATCACCAACGCCATCAAGTTCAGCCACCCCGGCGGGCATGTCGAGCTTTCCGCCCGCCTGGCCAAGAATGAGCTCGAGATCGTCGTATCCGATCACGGCATCGGCATGGACAAGATGGAAATCGAGACCGCGGTCACCCGCTTCGGCCAGGTCGCCAGCACCTGGAGCCGCCGCCACGCCGGCACCGGGCTGGGCCTGCCGCTTGCCATCGGACTGATCGAGCTGCATGGCGGGCGCCTGACGATCGAAAGCGTAAAGGATGCCGGCACCACCGTGCGGGTCTTCCTGCCGGCCGCACGCGCCGTGCCGTCCCCCGCCGCGGCCACCGCCTGACGGGCCGATCCGCCCGGCCTTTAGGCCGACTCGAATTCCCGCCGAAGGTGGATTTTTCCCCGTCTTAGCGTCAGAATCCGCCTTAACCCGCCCGGCGATTCGCATGGCCGCGAACGGGCGGGGGAGGGTCCGTTGACGAGCGCCGCATGACCGAACGGCAAGAGGCATCGCGCCCGCCGGGCGCCCGCCGTATCGGGCGCAACGCGCGCGTCACCGCGTTGGCGTTGGCGCTCTTTGCCGTGCTGGCGCCGCTGGTCATTGCCGGCATCGGCGCCTTCAAGCTGGGCACGGCGCTCGATCCGTTTCTGGGCGTGCTGGCTTTGGCGCTGTGTCTCGCCGGACCGGCGCTCGCCTTCGTCATCGTCGCGCTGAAGGGCCTGGGGGCCATCGCCGCCGAACTGGGCGCCCGTCCGGGCGGCGAGGCGCAACAGGCGATCATCCGCGTTTTCTTCACCGGCGTGGTGCTGCTCTATCTGGCGGTGCTCGCCGCCTGCGGCGTGGGCGGCGATCGGCTGCTGCCGCTCTTGGCGGTGGACGTGCCGGGAATGCTCTGCGCCTGGCTGCTGTTCGTGCACATGATGGCGGTGCCGCAAGTGGTGACGTTGCGCCGCGCCGCCGCGCTGGTGAGCGACGTCACCTTTGTCTCGGTCTTCCTGCACGTCGGCGACGGTTATGCGGCTCCGTGGTTCCCGATCTATCTTTGGGTGATTTTCGGTTTCGGCTTCCGCTTCGGCTTGCGGGCGCTGGCTGCCTCGGCCGTGCTCTCGATCCTGGGCTTCGGCGCGGTGGTGCTCTCGACGCCTTATTGGCAAAACCGTCCGGCCGAGGCCGCCGGGGTCTATGTCGCGCTGGCGCTTCTCCCGAGCTATGCCGCCACGCTGGTGCGCCGCCTGACCGCCGCCAAGGCCGCGGCCGAGGAAGCCAACGCCGCCAAGAGCCGCTTCCTCGCTATCATGAGCCACGAACTCAGAACGCCGCTCAACAGCTTCATCGGCATGGGCGCGCTTTTCGCCCGCACCAATCTCGACGCCGAGCAGCGCGATATGCTCGCCACCATGCGTTTCTCCGCCCAGACCCTGCTGGGCTTGATCAACGACCTGCTCGATCTGTCGAAGCTCGAAGCCGGCAAATTGAAACCCGTGGTCGAGAGCTTCGCGCTGCACGAGCTGCTGGGGGGCGTCGTGGCCTTGCTCAAGCCCCAGGCCGAGGCCAAGAATCTCGCCCTGACACTCAGCGTCGATCCGCGCCTGCCGCCGGTTTATCGCGGCTTGCCGCTGCAATTGCGCCAGGTGCTGGTGAATCTGGTGGCCAACGCCATCAAATTCACCGCGCGCGGACGGATATCGCTGACCGCCTCCTATCTCGGCCAGGAAGGCGCCAAGCTGCGCTTGGCGCTTGCCGTCAAGGACGAAGGCGTCGGCATCCCGCCCGAGGCACAAAGCCGCATCTTCGAGGTCTTCGCCCAGGCCGACGAGACCGTGACGCGGCGCTTCGGCGGCACCGGCCTGGGATTGGCGATCTGCAAGCAACTGGTTGAGCTGATGGGCGGAACCATCTCGGTTTCCAGCGAGGCGGGGCGCGGCAGCACCTTCACGGTCGAGCTGACGCTCGAGCCCGACGCCGCCGGTTTCGCCCGCCCGCCCGATCTCGCAGGCCGCAGCCTGGCGCTGATCTCGCCCGACAGCGAGTTCGCCGCCATGCTGCAGGCGCGCATCCGCGCCTGGCGCGGCGAGTTGCGCTGGTATGCCGAGGGCGAAGCGGCCTTGGCCGACCTATCCGGGGAAAAAGGCGGCGCCAGTCCTGCGATGATGCTGCTCGACGGCCGGGATAATCCGCTGGCCGCTCTGTCGCTCGCCCATCGCCTTGGCAAGGATTCGGCCGAGGAGCATCAGATTCTGTTCATCGCCCCGCCGCGCGGCAGCGATGCGGTGGCGGGACTGGGCGCGGCGCAATTGACTGCGGTGATCGAGGCGCCGGTGAGCGAGGCGCAGTTGGCGAGCGTGCTCCTCAGCATGCTGGCGAGCGACCCGCGCGCCCATGGCATCGAGACCCTGTCGCTGAACCAACCGATGACTGAGCCGGCATCCTTGCCCACGGCCTATCCGGCCGTGTCCGCCGGCATTGCGCCGGTTCGACCGCAATCCGCTGGACCGCAATCTCCCGGGCCGCAGCCTGCGCCCGCCCCGGCCGCGCGCGCGCTCAAGGTGCTGGTGGCCGACGACAACGCCGCCAATTGCAAGATCCTGAAGAAAATCCTGGAAATGGCCGGCCACCAGGTCGAGGTGGTGAGCGATGGCGAGGAGGCGCTGGCCGCCCTCGAACGCGCGCGCTTCGACTTGGCGCTGTTGGACATCAACATGCCCGACGTCACCGGCTACGAGGTGGCGAAACTCTACCGCATGGGCCATGTCGGCGAATGGCGGCTGCCGATCGTCGCGCTCACCGCCGACGTGACGACCGAAACCGAGCGGCTCTGCCGCGAAGCCGGCATGGACGCGGTGCTGACCAAGCCGATGGAGCCCGCCCAATTGCTCAACGCCATCAACGAAATCCATGGCCGGGCGGCGCTGTCCGACCGCCGTCCGCCGCTCGCTCCCCAGGTGGTGACGCCGATCTCGGCCCATCCGCGCTTCGTGCCCGATCAGGGCGCGGTGATCGACGAGCGCACCTTCGAGGCGCTCCGGACATTGGGCGGCAACGATTTCGTAGCCGAGGTGGTGGAAACCTTCCGCAAGGACGCGCGCCGCCTGCTCGATCACCTGAAACAGGCGGTGGAGAAGGCCGATTTGCGGGATTTCCGCGACGTGACCCATTCGCTCAGGAGCGGGGCCGCCAATGTCGGCGCGGTGCGGCTGTGCGAGACCCTGACCTCCATGCGGGACGTCACCGCCAAGGATCTGTCCCAGACCGGCACGGCCTATTTCGACAAGATCGTCGGCGAATTCACCCGGCTGGATACCAGCCTGGAGCAATTGACCCGCGCCCAAGGGCGGGTCTAGCGCCGCCCCGCCTCACTTCGCTTTCGCTTGCGCGCGGAAGCGCAGCAGATCGGCGTCGAATTGCCGCGGGTTCTGGAGAAAGGCGAAGCGCCGCATGGCCGTTTCCCCGCTCGGATCAAGCGCGGCCGCATTATCGCATGAATGTGCCCGTGCCCGGCCTTGAAGCGGCTTAGGCCCGGGCCCAGATAAGACGGATGTACGCTAAAAGCGGTCGCCCTTCCGGCGTGGAAGGCTGGCGGCGAGAACCTGAAAACTGCGAAACGAAGCCAATTTTTGGCGGAATTCCGCCATTCTTGGACGGCGGCGGCCCTTTAGGCCCGGGCGCGGCGCTCCTGCGCCGTCACCAGCCGCTCCATGCGCTTCAAATCGCCGTCCTCGAGCTTGAACGCCGCCTCGACCCAGAGGTCGGCGATGCGCGTCATCTCCTCGAAGGTCACCGGATTGACCAGGCGGCGGGCGCGGTACATGGCGCGCTGCGCGGCGTAACGGCGTTCGCGCCGGCCGATGAAATCGTAGAAGGTCTGCAACGCCTGGCCGTTCGGCGCCAACACGTCGACCACGCCCAATGCATGCAATTGCTCGGCGGAATAGATCTCGCCGCTCATGATCATGCGCTCGGCGATACCCGGGGCGATGCGGCGCGTCAGGAAGCTGTAGGCGCCCATGCCGGGGAAGAGGTTGAACAGGATTTCGGGCAGGCCGAACTTGGCGCCGCGCTCGGCGACGATCAGGTTGGAGCTGAGCGCCGCCTCGAAGCCGCCGCCCAACGCGTCGCCCTGGATCAGCGCGACCGAGATCACCGGCAGGTCGAAACCCAGCCCGGTGGCGTTGGTGAAGCCCACCTCGCAGCAGCTATGCGCGTAGCGGCGCAGGGCCGCGCGATCCCGGTTCCGGATCAGCGAAGCGAACAGCTCGAGATCGCCGCCCAGGTTCCAAATGCCCTTGGCGCGCGAGCCCAGAACCATGTATCTGAGCGGCGGCTCGCCGATGACGCGGTCGCCGAACAACCCGCGCATCAGGCGCTGGATCGCCTGGGCTTCGCGCAGCAAGGCCGGCGTGAAGCAGGGCCGGCCGGAGAATTTGAAATAGCAGAAGAGAATCCTCTTCTCCGGGTCGTATTCGAGATCGAATTCGGAGAATTTCTGTCCGTTCACCGCCACCTCGACCGCGTCGGGGAGCCGGGCGAATTCCGCGCCGGCGTCGCCGGCCGAAGGCGCTTTGCGCGCCGGGTCTAAAAGCTGCGATACCGTCTTCATGGCTCCCCCCCTCGGGCGGCCGGAAAGGCTTTGACCCCGCATGTGAAGCCGGCAAAAGCCGGCGCGAAAGCACCCGCGAGGGCATGATTAAAATGGATTAATTACCTATATAAATCAAGGAGTTTTTAACCACTCTTTAAGTTATTAATTAACTATATCTGGGGGGTCTTTGGCGAATCACCGCTAGGAATAAGCCGCTGACGATTTGCAGCGTCGCCGCCGAGGGGTTGCGGGGCGCGCGCGCGGCATGGGAGAGAAATGCCATGGATGCTCTCCAGGCCTTGCTGACCCGCCGCAGCCCCGCGCAATTGCGGGATCCCGCTCCCGATGGTCCGGCGCTTCAAACCATTCTCGAAGCTGCCATGCGCACGCCCGATCACGGCAAGCTCCGGCCGTTGCGGTTTCTCGTGCTGCGGGGAGATGCCCGCGCGCGGTTCGGCGCGTTGATGGCGGAATCCTTGAAGCGCCGCGATCCCACCGCGCCGCCGCCGCTCCTGGAAAAAGAGCGGGTCAAGCCGCTGCGCGCGCCGCTCATCGTCGTGGTCGCGGCGGAAATCGTCGAAGGCCACAAGATCCCGGCGGTGGAACAGCTGCTGGCCGCCGGCGCCGCGGCGCAGAATCTCCAGCTCGCGGCCCATGCCATGGGCTTCGGCGCGGTATGGCGCACCGGCGCCCCGGCCTACGATCCGGTCGTGAAACAGGCGCTGGGGTTCAAGGCCTCGGACGCTATCGTCGGATTCATGTATCTGGGCACGCCGGATGCCCCGGCGCCGGCCGCATCCGCGCCCGACGCGTCGGGCTTCGTGCGCGACTGGACCGGTTAACCGGCTGCTTGCCGTCCGCGCCGCAAATCCGGCTTCGAGTCTGCCGGTTGCTAGTTGGGCATCGGCTGTTAACATGGGCCGCGCCCGAGCGTCCGGCATAAGGACGGGGCCAAGGGAGTGAAATGGCGGTCGTCGAACTGACGCAATTGACCAAGCATTTTGGCGGCTTGACCGCGGTCGAAAACCTGTCGCTCGCCGTTCCCCATGGCAGCCTGGTCTCGCTGCTGGGTCCCTCGGGCTGCGGCAAGACCACGACACTGCGGCTGATTGCCGGGTTTCTTTCGCCGGATGAAGGCACCATCCGGGTGGGGGAGCGCATCGTCTCCGCCCCGGGCGTCAATTTGCCGCCCGAGAAACGCAACATGTCGATGATCTTCCAGAGCTATGCGCTCTGGCCGCACATGACCATAGCCCAGAACGTCGCTTACGGGCTTAAGCTGCGGCGGCTCGGCTCGGCCGAGATCGAGGTCCGGGTCAACCGCATGCTCGACACCATGCGCCTGAAGCTGCTGGCCGGGCGCTATCCCGGCGAGGTTTCCGGCGGGCAGCAACAACGCGCCGCGCTCGCCCGGGCATTGGTAGTCGAGCCCGAGATCTTGCTGATGGACGAACCGCTTTCCAACCTCGACGCGAATTTGCGCGAGGAGATGCGTTTCGAGATCCGGCGGCTCCACGATACTTATCGCACCACCACCATCTACGTCACCCATGACCAGATCGAGGCCATGACCACCGCCGACGTGATCGTGGTGATGAACGAGGGCCGCATCGAGCAGACCGGCTCGCCCGAGGAGGTCTACCGGCGGCCGCGCTCGGAATTCGTCGCCCGCTTCATCGGCGGCACCAACATCCTGCGCGGCCGCAAGACCTCCGCCATGACGGTCGATTGCGGCGGCGTGGTGCTCAAATGCGGCGAGGGCGAATTCGGCCCCAACGGCGCCATCGTCTCGATCCGTCCCCACCAGATTGCGCTCGGAGAAGCGGGCGGCAAGGGCGCCGGCGCCGACGCAAACCAGGCAGAAGGTCAAGTGGCGCGTCAGGTTTTCCTGGGCGTGCAGCGCGATTACCTGATCAGCCTGGCCGGCGGCCAGCAGCTTCGCGTGCTGACGCCGATCGAAATAAATTTCCCGGTTGGCAGCACGGTGCGGCTGTCGCTGCCGATCGCGCATTGCCGGGCATTGCCGGGGTGATACTCACCGACAAGAGACCAAAGGGAGGATTCACCATGCTGCGGTTTTTGATGCCGTTCATCATTGTGCCGGTCTTATTTTTGGCTTCGCTCTCGCCGAGTCACGCGGCACCGCCCGCGCCCAGCCCGACCACGCCCGCACTGGTCGCCGCCGCGACCAAGGAAGGCATGGTCACGTTCTACACCTCGATCGACCTGCAGGTGGTCGAGAATCTCGCCAAGGCGTTCCAGGACAAATATCCGGGCATCACGGTGGTCGCCACCTGGTGCTTCATCTTCATCGGCACGATCCGCGAGCTTTCCGCTGCCATCATGCTCACCACCGCCAACACCAAGCTGGTCTCGATCCTGATCTATGATCTGAACGAGAGCGGCGATCTTGGATTGATCTCGGTGCTGGGGTTGACGCTCCTGATCGTGACCTTCGTCGTGGTGGCGTGCGTCAGCCGGGTTCCGGGCCTGCGCCAGGGTGGCGCGCGATCCGTGCGCAATTATTGAGGGAGCAGAAATGTTCGAGTATTGAGGGAGCAGGAATGTTCGAGGGCTTCACCAAGACCGAGATCGAGACCGGCGGCGCGCGCATCGTCACCGTCCATGGTGACAAGGGACCGCCGGTACTGCTGATGCACGGCAACCCTTTCACCCATGTCTCTTGGCACGGGGTGGCGCCGATTCTGGCGCGCGACTTCACCGTGGTGTGCACCGATCTCCGGGGCTACGGCGATTCCTCCAAGCCGCCCGATGGCGAGAACCACGCCAATTATTCCTTCCGCGCCATGGCGCTGGACAATGTCGAAGTCATGGCCAAGCTCGGCTTCAAGAAATTCGCCGCGGCGGGGCATGATCGCGGCGCGCGCGTGTTGCACCGGATGTGCCTCGACCACCCGGAAAAGGTGACGCGGGCCGCCATCATCGACATCATCCCGACCCACAATCTGCTGAACAACGTCACGCGCGCCTGGGGCTTGTTCTCCTGGCATTGGTTCTTCATGGCCCAGCCCTTCGATCTTCCCGAGCGGCTGATGGGTGCCGATCCCGAGTATTACATCCGCCGCAAGCTTGCCAAGGGCCCCGCGGGACTCAAGTTCTTCGCGCCCGAGGCGCTCGCCGAATACATCCGCTGCATCAAGAATCCGGAGACCATCCACGGCATGTGCGAGGACTACCGCGCCACCTTCGGCATCGACCTGCAAATGGACGAGGCCGATTTCAAGGCCGGAAAGAAGGTGACTTGCCCGGTACTGCTGCTCTGGGGCGCCCATGGCGGCGTCGGGCGAAACCACAAGCCGCTGGAAGTGTGGAAGGACTACGCCGCCGATATCCGCCGTGGCGCCGCCTTGCCCTGCGGCCATTATGTACCCGAGGAATGTCCCCGGGAGACCGCCATGGAGCTGGCAGGTTTCTTTAATCCATAATATTATGTGTTAAAATAATAATCTTGACTCCATTATCAGTGTAATTAGAGTTCATTGCACGATCCAATCTTGCAGATTGGATCGCCGCGGGAATTTGACGGGCAGCTTGCGCCGCGACACCAAACGCTAAAGCGCCACGGAGCGATCCGTGGGCCCCGTGCTTGTGAAAGGGAGAAAGCCCATGTCTCGATCGTCATCCCCGCCCTATGGCCCGCCCAATAGTCCTCGGGGCTTCGCCTATGCGCGGCCCTTCGAATTGCCGCCCATCCCGCTGTGCCGGCGCCAGCCTTACGGCGTCGCCGGCGTCGAACCCGATCTGTGCGAAATGCTGGCGGATCCGCTGGTGCATCTGGTGATGCGCCGGGACGGGGTTTCGCCGACCGCGCTCAAGGCGGTGATCCTCCGGGCGCGCGCCAAGCTCGGAGCCGGGCTTTGCGATTGCCTCGCCGCCTGACAACCCATTCGACCCATTCGAACAGAAGGATATGAGTCATGAGCCGCGTTGAACCGATCGATCGCGATCGAGCCGTCCCCCGCCAGACCTCGGGCTGGGACGAGTTGTGGCGCAAGGAAGACTGGTGGGCGATCTGGCTCGGCCTCGGCATCGTGTTGTTGGGTTATGTGCTGTTCGCCAATGGCTCGAGCATCCAGTGGCTTGCGGTGACGCCGGCGAAATGGACGAGCTTCGCGCAATTGAGCGATCACTTCGCCGCCAACTGGCTGCGTTATCTCGGCCAGTTCGCGGCCTGGCTCGCGGCGTTCTCGCTAGCGCTCGGCGCGCTCGGCCACAAGGCGCGGGAATTCATCCCGTCCTTCATCCTGCTCTATCTCCTCTCGGTCGGCGTCTTCGTCATCGGCCAGTGGCAGACGGCGAATTACTACGGCTTCGAGGCGCCCCTGGTGGCGTTGGTGTCGGGTCTCGCGATCTCCAATGTCGCGGGATTGCCGCGCTGGCTCGATGCAGGGTTCCGCGTCGAGTTCTACATCAAGACCGGCATCGTGCTGCTGGGCGCGACCCTGCCCTTCACCCTCATCCTGTGGGCCGGGCCGATCGCCATTCTCCAGGCCTCGATCATCTCGCTCGCGACATTCTTCGTGATCTATTTCGTGGCGGTGAAGCTCGGCCTCGACAAGCGCCTGGCGGCAACGCTCGGCGCCGGCGGCGCCGTCTGCGGCGTCTCCGCCGCCATTGCCATCGCCGGAGCCGTCGGCGCCAAGAAGGAGCACGCGCCCATCGCCATCACCACCGTCCTGATCTGGGCGATCGCGATGATCTTCATCCTGCCTTTCGTCGCGGCGGCGTTTCACCTCCCGGCGGGGGTGGGCGGCGCCTGGATCGGCACCTCGGAATTCGCCGACGCGGCCGGCTTTGCCGCGGCCCAGACCTATGGCGATCTGGCGGTCCATAACGGCCTGCCGGGCACCAGCGATCAGGCGGTCTGGTCCTTCACCCTGATGAAGGTGGTGGAGCGCGATGTCTGGATCGGCATCTGGGCCTTCGTGCTGGCGATCGTCGCCACCACGCGCTGGGAGAAGGTTCCGGGACAGAAAGCGGATATCGGCCAGATCTGGTGGCGCTTCCCCAAATTCGTCCTGGGCTTCGTCATCGCCTCGGTGATCGTGACCTTGACGACCACGGATTACAGCCTGGCCGATTTCAACAAGACGGTGAACCCGGCCCTGGTGGGGCCGATCCGGGATCTCCGGACCTGGGCCTTCATCTTCTGCTTTTTGAGCATCGGGCTCACGACGCGCTTTCGCGAACTGGCCAAGGCCGGCGCCAAGCCTTTCTTTGCCTTCAGCGTGGGCGCCGTCGTCAACGTCGTGCTGGGCTTCGTGCTCTCGGCGGTGGTGTTCGCCTCGCATTGGGCCAATCTTGTCCGCTGAGTTCCTCCCGGCGGGCGCGGAGCCGGTCCACGCGGCGCATAATCGTACATGCCGGTCCTGCGTCCATTTACGCGACGATCCGGATTACCTTGAAGCGGCGTTACCGGGGCTCGCGAGCCTCAGCTCCGCCCGCGCCGCGGTGCGCGCGGCGGACGGGCTGTGCCTCTACCACGACCGCTTCGTGAGCGCGCATTCGACTTGCGCCGATTTTGCGCCGCGAGCGCATTGACCGCGCCAAAGGTCAGTCGGGTCTCGATCGTGCCGCCCTGGAGCGTCTGCAGCTTCCAGATGCGTTCCTTCATGCCCTCGCCGGCCAGGTGAATGATGCCCAGCGGGCGGTGCGGTTCGTGCGGCTCGACCACCTGATGCGTGCTTGCGTCATACATCGGCGTGCCCTTGCCGCAAAACCAGTTGCAATAAGCGGGCAGGAAAGTCGCCTTCGCGCCCTGGACGAATACCGCGCGGTTGAGCGAGGTCTGGTCGGACAGGAAGAAGCTGATATTGCCCTTGTAGGCCCAAGGACTGAGACGGAAGCGTTTCAGAGCGCGGGCGTAATTCTCAGACCATAACCGCCAATGCAGCGCATCGCCCCGGAGCGCGAACACGCCAGCGTTGAGGATGGCGTTGCGGCCGAAGCGGTAGCCCTCGCCTACGCCGAAGGCCCAGGAAAAGGCGCGCTGGTTCTGGCCCCAGAATTTCGGCCGCTTGTGGATGGTCCAGTAGCCGCGGTCGATCTCCGGCACGATGGCAAGCTTGCCTTGCGCTGCGGCGCGGATATACAGGTCGAGCACGCTCGCGTCCTGCACCCAGCAGTCGGCGTCGATCCAGAGATAGATGTCGTAGCCCGGGAAATGCTTGGGCAGATGCGGCCGTCCGGCCAGCACCTTGAAGGAATTGGGCGGATGCGAGCGCGCCGGATAATCGAGATCCCAGCCGAGCGGACGGATCGTGGCGCCGAGAGCGCGCAGCCAGACGCGCTGTTCTTCGTTGAGGCCGATATCGAGGATGGAAAGCGGCGGCAGACGCTCGCCCAATCCCCGTTGCAGGGAGAAAATCAGATCCTGCAACAGACCGAAATATCCCGAATCGGAAGCGGTGACGATGGTGACGGACAGGCCGCCCGCCAGGGGAGTTTCCTTCATCGGGGCGTCTATAGCGCCTTCGTTGCGCGCGCGGCAAGCAAGCCGCGAAACCGGCGTGGCCTGGCGGCGGGACGGTCCCGGGAGTGTCTGCGAATTTTACAGGCTGTCGCGAATCGTGGCGCGCCCGGAGAGATTCGAACTCCCAACCCCCAGATCCGTAGTCTGGTGCTCTATCCAGTTGAGCTACGGGCGCTTTGAATTGTCACGGAATCGGGGCGAAGCTAGCCGCATCGCGGGGGCCCTGGCAAGCCGATTTCCCCGGCGCTGCCCGGCCTGGGGCGTCGTAAAACCGGCTTCGGGAAACGCTTGTGGCATCATCGACCGTTCGCGTAAACTCCGCGCATCGAGGGTTTAGGGGGTTGTTGCCCGGATGACATCCCGTTCCAGCCGTTACGCCGTTCTGGCCGCCGTGTTGCTGCTCGGCGGCTGTTCCTATGCCGATGACCTGTTCGGCACCCATATGTCGAGTTCGAGCACGAGCAGGAGCAATTCGGCTCCGGCGGGCCAGACCACCGTCTATCAAATCCCGGCTTCGTCCGCCGAGTCGAACGCTCAGCCGTTTCTGAATTCGAGCCCGAGTTCGAGCTTGAGCGCTTCGGCCGGCAGCAGCAGCGGCACCATCGTTGGCCAGAAGGTCCAGGGGCTACGTGCCGATCTCGCCCGGCTCAAGGCGAATCTGGCCCAGCATCAGCAGGACATGACGGCGGCGCATAACGCGCTCCAGGCCGACTCGACCGCCTATTTCAATACCGTAGCCGGCATCAATGCCAAGCTGCAGGCCGGCACCACCTCGGGCAATCCGCAGCTGGTGGCGCAATGGAACCAGGCCCAGACCACGCTCGATAAAATCGGCGAGGATATCGGGCGCCTCAACGGCGTTTCGACTCAGGCGGCGGCCGATTCGTCCTTTGCCGCCTATCTGTTGAACGCCACCCGCTCCGCCTTCGCGCTGCAGGGCGCGGTGGACGAGGACCACCGCCAGTTGACCCAAATCCAGGGCGACATCGACGCCACCACGGTGCAGATCGATGCGCTGCTGAACGCCTTGAGCGACGAAATCGGCCGCCAGAGCACCTACGTCGCCAACGAGCGCGATAACCTCATCACCCTGTCGCAGGCGATCAAGAACGGCCAGCTCTACGGGCCGAGCCTCGCCACCCGCGCCTTCGGCCCGGTGACATCGGCGCCGCTGCCGCCGCCGGCGCAACCGCGCGCCGCGGCGCCGCGGCCGCAGGCCGCCGCCGCCGGCCCGCTGGTGGTGATCCGTTTCGACCGGCCCGACGTCTCCTATGAACAAGCGCTCTACACCGCAGTGAGTCGCGCGCTCGAACGCAAGCCTTCGGCCACTTTCGAACTGGTGGCGGTGGCGCCCAATGCGGGCAATTCGGCGGAGGTGGCGGTCAACGCCAATGCCTCGAAGCGCAACGCCGAGAACGTGATGCGCTCGCTCACCAGCATGGGCCTGCCGGCGGACCGGGTTTCGCTGTCGGCGACGACCAGTGGCGATATCCAGAACAACGAGGTTCGCGTCTACGTCCGTTGACGCCCGGGCGCCGGCTTGCCTGCCGCCCGCGAGGTGCGAAGCGTTCATGCCTGCCGCCTCTTCATACACCAAGACTTTTCCGGTCAGCTGGGACGAGTTACATCGCCATTCGCGCGCGCTTGCCTGGCGGCTGCTCGATCTCGGGCCCTGGAAAGGCATCGTCGCGGTAACACGCGGCGGGCTGGTGCCGGCGGCCATCGTCGCGCGCGAACTCGATCTGCGCCTGGTCGACACGGTGTGCGTTGCCAGTTATGACGACCGCGAGCAGGGACCGGTCGAAATCTTGAAGGGGGTATCCGGCGATGGCGCGGGCTTCCTGCTGATCGACGATCTGGTGGATACCGGCCGCACCGCCGAGGTGGTGCGCCGCATGCTGCCCAAGGCGCATTTCGCCACGGTCTACGCCAAGCCGAAGGGGCGGCCTCTGGTCGATACCTTCGTCACCGAGGTCAGCCAGGATACCTGGATCCTGTTTCCCTGGGACATCGAGCCGCAATTCGCCCCGCCCATCGCCCAGGCGCGGGGCCGGGGCAAGTGAGCGCCGCCGCAAACCGTCCGGTGGTGAACCTCCAACCCGGCCGCAACAAGCGCGTCGAGGGCGGCCACCCTTGGGTCTATTCCAACGAGGTGGCGATGGATGCCGCATCCAAGGCCCTGATCCCGGGCGCGCTGGTGCGGCTCGAAGCCGCTAGCGGCAAGGCGCTGGGCGTGGCCACATTCAATCCGCACACGCTGGTCGCAGCGCGCGTCCTCGATCGCGATTCCGGCCGCGTCATCGGCCGCGAATTCTTCGTCGAACGCCTGGAGGCCGCGCTGGCCTTGCGCCGCAGGCTCTATCCCGAGCCGTTCTACCGCCTGGTCCATGCCGAGGCGGATGGCCTGCCGGGCCTCGTCATCGACCGCTTCGGCGATGTTCTGGCTTGCCAGATCAACACCGCCGGCATGGCGCGGCTGGAAGATGAGCTCATCGCCGCTTGCGAAACCGTCTTGAAGCCCGAGGCGGTGATTTTCAGGAATGACTCCTCGGCGCGCAAGCTCGAAGGCCTGGCGGAGGAAGTGCGGGTGGTGGCGGGCGAATTGGCTGGGCCGGTGGAGCTGCGCGAGAACGGCGCGCGCTTCTTCGCCGACGTGCTGGCGGGCCAGAAGACCGGCTGGTTCTACGATCAGCGCGAGAACCGGCGTTTCATAGCATCCTTGGCGAAGGATGCGTCGCTGCTCGATCTTTATAGTTTTGGCGGCGGCTTTGCCGTCGCGGCGGCGCTGGCCGGCGCCAAGGCGGTTTCGGCCATCGATCGATCGGAACCGGCGCTGACTCTCGCCCGAAGTTCGGCCGAGGCCAACGGCGTGGCATCGCGTTGCTCGTTTTCGCGCGGCGAGGCCTTCGCCGAATTGGAACACCTGGCGGGAGAGGGGGCTCGCTTCGACATCGTCGTCGCCGATCCGCCCGCTTTCGTCAAAAGCAAGAAAGATCTGGGCGTGGGCCTCAAGGGCTACCGCAAGCTCGCACGCTTGGCTTCGTCGGTGGTGGCTAGGAACGGCCTCTTGTTCATTGCCTCTTGTTCGCACAATGTGGATGAGGCGTCTTTTGCCGAGGCGGTGCGGCGCGGCGTGGCCGATGCCGGCAGGAGCGGGCGCATTCTCTTGAGTTCAGGCGCCGCGCCCGACCACCCAGTGCACCCCTTTCTGCCGGAGAGCGCCTATCTCAAGGCGCAGACGATCGCGCTGGATTAATCGTTGGGAAAATTGAGCGCGAATACCGTGCCCGCCCCGGTGCTGGACTTGAGCCGGATGTCGCCGCCATGGGCGCGCATCACTTCGCGTGCGATGGCAAGGCCGAGCCCGGTGCCTCCGGGCCGCGCCGATCCGGCAAAGGGCCGGAACAGGTTTTCCCGCGCCTTCGGAGCCAGGCCCGGCCCATCGTCCGACACTTCGATCACGACATCGCCGCCCTCGCGGCGGGCGCGGACGGCGCAACGCCTGGCCCCGGCCTCGGCGGCATTGCGCGACAGATTCTCTAGCGCGCGGAACAGCTGATCGCGATCGGCCTGGACGGCGAAATCCTCATCCACGTCGTTGACCAGCTTGAAGCCGTTGTCGCCCGGCCGCGCCAAGCTTTCGGCAACTTCAGCGATGAGGCCGCGCAACGCGAAGCCGCTTGGATGCAACGGCGCCCCGTCCTGGCGCGTGAAATTGAGCGTGCCGGTGCACAACGCCACGGCGCGGTCGATGGCGGCGACGAGGCCGGGCGTCACCCGCTTCACCTCGGGCGAATCGCTTTCCGACAGCCGGTCGGACATCAGCCGCACGGTCGAAAGAATCCCGCGCAGATCATGATTGATCTTGCTGACGGCGGCGCCGAGGGCGGCGAGACGCTCCCTCTGCTTCAAGGACTGGCGCACGGTTTCCTGCATCGCCGCCAGCTCGCGCTGGGCCAGGCCGATCTCGTCGCCCCGATTGCCGGGCATTTCGGCGTGCGCGGCGTCCTCGGGGTTCTTGCGGAAGGCGACCATGCTGGCGGTCAGGCGCTTCAAGGGCGCGACCAGCAACCATTGCAGGCTCAGATAGACCAGCGCCGCGGTGATGAGGGAAACCACGAACGAGACCTCGAGCACGCGCGCGCCGAATTTCCACATCGCGTCGCGCATCGGCCGCTCGTCGAGCAGCACCTCGACGGTGACGGCCGGATCCTTGGGCGCCACGCCGAGCACGCGCAGCACGCGGTTGCCGCTCATCGACAGCGTCATCATCGCGTCACCGATCATGGCGAACATGCCCTGGCTGCGCAGGTCATAGGTCGCGTCCACGCTGGGCGGCATGTCCTGGGCCAGCATCAGGGTCCGGTTGGGCGTGTGCACGACGATGCCGTGGGCGCCGACATGGGCCAGCAACTCGTTGGTGAGTTCCTTGCTCACCATGTTGTCGGGGGTGGCCTCGAGCGCCGATATCGCGAGATGCGCGGCATCGATGTGGTCCTCGAGATATGTGAGACGGAAGCGGGCCACCGAGGGCACGAAGATCAGCACCACGCTGACCATGACGAAAACGACAGTCAGCACCAGGAGACGGGCCGAAAGCCCGCCCGGAAACCAGGTTTTGCCCGTTTCCACCGTCATTTTCCTCATTCCAAAGCCCCCTATTCCAAGGTCTTTTGGCGTAACCCTTTTGTAACCCTGGCACACAAGGCGGCGGCGTTGACTTCGCCCACCCGCTTTCGTATACAGCGCCGTCCATCGAGCGAGAAGCATCGCCGGAGTCCCCAGCCGTGAAGCGCACTTATCAGCCGAGCAAACTCATTCGCAAGCGCCGCCATGGCTTTCGCGCGCGCATGTCCACGGTCGGGGGACGTCGCGTGCTTTCCAGCCGTCGCGCCAAGGGTCGAAAGCGCCTTTCGGCTTAAGTACCGGTGCGGCGCCCAAGCGGCGGAGTCATGACCAAAATCGAGCGCCTCAAACGGCGGGCAGATTTTCTGGCCGTTGCTGGCCAGCGGCGCAAATATGTCGCTCCCGGCCTGATCCTGCAGGCATGCCGGCGCGCAGTGGCGGAGCTCGCGTCCTCGCGCGTGGGCTTCACCGCCAGCCGCAAGGTGGGCATCGCGGTCGAGCGTAACCGGGCGCGGCGCCGGCTCAAGGCGGCGGCGCGGCAGGTGCTCGAACGCCACGCCGCATCGAGCCACGATTACGTGGTGATTGCGCGCGCCGAAACCTTGTCGCGGAAATTTCCGGATCTGCTGCTCGATCTGGAAACCGCGATGAGGCGCCTGGGCGCCTGGGAAGAGTAGAGTGGGTAAGAGTGGACGGGGAGAGCGGACGATAATGGTAAGCGCTAGCTTGCGCGGTTTCATAAGGCTCTATCAGCTGCTGGTCTCGCCGCTGCTGGGGCCTCGCTGCCGCTATTGGCCGAGCTGCTCGGAATATGCCGCGCAGGCGATCCACGAACATGGGCCCTCGCGCGGCTTGTGGCTCGCGGTCCGACGCCTGCTGCGTTGTCATCCCTGGGGCGGTTCGGGCGTCGATCCCGTGCCTCCCGCTGCCGGCGCCAGGCCATAGCACATGGATCAGCAACGCAATCTGTTCGTTGCCATCGGCATTTCGATCGCCATCCTGATCGGCTTCCAGGTGTTCTATGAGCGGATTTTTCCGCCGAAGCCGGTGCCACCGCAAATCCAGACATCAACCGCCGTCCCGGGTCAGACGGCGTCTCCGGGGCAGATCGGGGCATCGGCGCCCGCCGTTCAGGGAGCGGTCCAGGCGGCATCGCGCGAGAGCGTGATCGCCCAATCGCCGCGCGTCGCGATAGCGACCCCCAGGCTCAAGGGCTCGATCAATCTGACCGGCGGGCGGGTCGACGACCTGACTCTCACCGGCTATCGCGAGACCACCGAACCCAATAGTCCCGAGATCGTGCTGCTGGCGCCCGACGGCACGGCGCATCCCTATTTCCTGCAATTCGGCTGGGTCCCGAACGATTCCGCGGTCAAGGTGCCCGGACCGGATACGCGCTGGAGCGCATCCGGCGGCGCGCTCACCCCCGACCATGCGGTTGATCTCACCTGGGATAACGGCGCGGGCCTGAAATTCACCCGCCACATCGTGGTCGATGCGGATTACATGTTCACCATCACCGACAGCGTAACCAGCACGGCCAAGGACAAGGTCACGCTCTATCCCTACGGGCTGGTGTCGCGCGCCGGCCCGCCGCCCGCGACCACGACATACCTCCTTCATGAAGGCCCGATCGGCGTTCTCGATGGCACGCTCAAGGAGATCAAATACGCCGACCTCAAGGGCGCGCCGCCCCAGGAATTTGATTCCGCCGGCGGCTGGCTCGGCATCACGGACAAATACTGGCTGTCCGCGCTCATCCCCGACCAGAAGGAAGCGATCAAGGCGCGCTTCACCCATGTCGAGCGCGACCAGGCCGATCTCTGGCAGGTCGATTACCGGGGATCTCCGCGCGTACTCGATCCCGGCGGCGCCGCCAGCGCCGCAAGCCGCTTCTTCGCCGGCGCCAAGCTGGTCTCGCTGCTCGACCGCTACGAGGTCCAGGACCAGATTCCGCGCTTCGACCGCGCCATCGATTTTGGCTGGTTCTATTTCCTCACCAAGCCGATCTTCCTGGCGCTCGACTTCTTCTACAAGCTGATCGGCAATTTCGGTCTCGCCATCATGCTGCTCACCGTCATCATCAAGCTCGCCTTCTTCCCGCTCGCCAACAAGTCCTACCGGGCGATGGGAAAGATGAAACAGCTTCAGCCCGAAATCCAGAAGCTGCGAGAAAAATTCGGCGACGACAAGGAGAAGCTCAACAAGGAGATGATGGCGCTCTACAAGCGCGTCGGCGCCAACCCGATGGCGGGGTGCCTGCCCATCGTCATCCAGATTCCGGTGTTCTTCTCGCTCTATAAGGTGCTCTACGTCACCATCGAGATGCGCCAGGCGCCGTTCTACGGCTGGATCCACGATCTCTCGGTGCCCGACCCCACCACCTTCGTCAATTTGTTCGGGCTCCTGCCCTACGCCCCGCCCGACATCGCCCTCCTGCACTCCGTCCTGTACATCGGCGCTTGGCCGCTCATCATGGGCGTCACCATGTTCCTGCAACAGAAGCTCAACCCGGCGCCGCCTGATCCGATCCAGGCCAAGATGTTCATGGTGCTGCCCTTCGTGTTCACCGTCATGCTGGCGCAGTTCGCCGCAGGATTGGTGATCTATTGGAGCTGGAACAATTTGCTGTCGATCGCCCAGCAATGGACGATCATGCGGCGCGCCCGGAACACCTAGATCGATGGCCGAAGCCGCCGCGGTCTTTCCTCCTGACGCGGCGCCGGACGAGACGGCATGCGAGGCGGGCCGCCTGCTGTTCGCGCTTTCCTGCCGTTTCACCGCCGGGGCGGACAAGGCCGCGTCGTTGCCGCCCGAGCGGCTTCCGGAAGTGGCGTTTCTCGGCCGTTCCAATGTCGGAAAGTCGAGCCTGCTGAACGCGCTCACCGGCCGCAAGGCCCTGGCGCGCGTCTCGCGCACGCCCGGACGCACGCGCCAGATCAATTTCTTCGATCTCGGCGGGCGGCTGATGCTGGTGGACCTGCCAGGTTATGGCTATGCCGCGGCCTCAAAGCGCGAGATGGACGATTGGGCCGATTCCATCGGCTTCTATCTCGGCCACCGGTCCTGCCTGAAGCACGCCTTGGTGCTGATCGACGCCCGCCATGGGCTGAAGGACAGCGACCGCGCCGCCTTCGCGCTCCTGGCTGCCGAGGCGGTTCCCGGCCTCGCCGTGCTGACCAAATCCGACGCAGTCAAACCCGACGATCTCGCATCCCGCCTGGCCGCCACCGACGCGGAATTGCGGCGCTACGTTTCCGCCTATCCCGCGGTCTTCGCGGCAAGCGCGCGCAGCGGCGCGGGGCTGCCCGAGTTGCGTGGCATGCTCGCCACGCTGGCGAGCTAGCGCCGATGCCGCTATAAACGCCCGCCATGAACGAGAAGTCCCCACCCAACCCGATCGACGCCGCCGCCGCGGCTAAGGCCGTCACGCTATCCGAGGCGCTGCCCTATATGCGGCGCTATTCCGGCAAGACCGTCGTGGTCAAATACGGCGGACACGCCATGGGCGACACGTCCATCGCCCAGATGTTCGCGCATGACGTGGTGCTGCTGAAGCAGGTCGGCATCAATCCCATCGTCGTCCATGGCGGCGGGCCGCAGATCGGCCAGATGCTGGAGCGGCTCAAGATCAAGAGCTCCTTCGTCGACGGATTGCGCGTCACCGACAAGGACACGGTCGAGATCGTCGAGATGGTGCTGTCGGGTTCGATCAACAAGGAGATCGTCGCCGCCATCAACAAGGCCGGCGGCAAGGCGATCGGCCTGTCCGGCAAGGACGCCGATTTGATCCGGGCGAGGAAGATCGCCAAGAAGCGCGCCGAAAGCGACAGCAATATCGAGAAGGTGCTCGATCTGGGCTTCGTCGGCGAGCCCGCGGCGGTCGACGCTGCGGTGCTCGAGCATCTGATCCGTTCCGACATCATCCCGGTGATCGCGCCCATTGGCGTGGGCGATCACGGCGAGACCTATAATATCAACGCCGACACCGTGGCGGGCGCGGTGGCGGGCGCGGTCAAGGCGGTGCGGCTCCTGCTGCTGACCGACGTCACCGGCGTGCTCGATCAGAAGAAGAAGCTCGTCCACGAGCTTTCGGTCGCCGAGGCCAAGGCCATGATCGCCGCCGGCACCATCTCGGGCGGCATGATCCCCAAGGTCGAGACCTGCCTGGAAGCGATTGCGGCCGGGGTCGAGGCCTCGGTCATCATCGACGGCAGGGTGCCGCATGCCATCCTGCTGGAGCTGTTCGCCGAGCACGGCGTCGGCACGCTGATCCGCCGCCGCAAGCGCGGGAAATGAGCCGCGCCATGCCGGCTCATCCCACTCCGCTCGACCGCATCGAGAACTGGATCTTCGATCTCGACAACACGCTCTACCCCGGCTCCTGCAGGCTTTATATCGAGGTCGAACAGCGCATGGGTCGCTTCATCATGGAGGAGCTGCGGCTCGACCATGAGGGCGCCCACGCATTACGCCGGCGCTATTTCAGCCAGCACGGCACCACGCTTCGCGGTCTGATGGACGAATACGGCCTGGAGCCGCAGCGTTTCCTCGATTACGTGCACGAGATCGACCTGTCCGCGGTGGCGGCCGATCCGGTGCTGGACCGCGCGCTGGCGGATCTCCCGGGGCGAAAGCTGGTCTTCACCAACGGCACCAGGCGCCACGCCGAGCGCGTGCTCGACCGCCTGGGTCTGGCGGCGCGTTTCGACGCCATCCACGACATCGCCGCCATCGATTACCGCCCCAAGCCCGATCCTTCCGGATATCGCGATCTCATCGCGCGCTACGGGATCACGCCCACGCGCGCTGCCATGGTCGAGGACATGGCGCGCAATCTGCCGCCGGCGGCGGTGCTCGGCATGACCACGATCTGGCTCAAGAACGGTCCGCATCCCGAGCTCGAATCCTCCCACGCGCCGCATATCCATCACACCGTCGAGGATCTGGCATCGTTCCTTAGCCAGGCCGCGATGGCGCGCCGGGTCACTCCGGCAGGAGAATGAACGCATCGACGCCTTGCACTTTGGCGAAGCGGCCGACCTTAGTCCCCCGGCTTAATAGCCCCCCAACTTGAGGGGTCCGGTCCTGCCGCTTGTTTTGCCGCCCCAGCCGACCTAAAACCTTCACGCCATGGATATTTCACGCCTTCAAGCAACCATCGATTCCGCCTGGGAGCGGCGCCAGACTCTCGACGCCAAGGCGAAGACGGCCGCGCGCAAGGCGGTCGAATCCGCGCTCGATCTGCTGGACCGGGGAGCTCTCCGCGTTGCCGAAAAAAGCGGCGGCGCGTGGCATGTCCACCAATGGCTCAAGAAGGCGGTTTTACTCTCTTTCGCCTTGAACGATCTTGCGCCGATCGCCGGCGGACCAGGGGGCGCGCGCTGGTGGGACAAGGTGCCGTCCAAATTCGCCGGCTGGGGCGCGTCCCAGTTCCGCAAGGCGGGATTCCGCGCCGTGCCGGGCGCGGTGGTGCGTCATTCCGCGTACATTGCTCCTGGGGCTGTATTAATGCCCTGTTTCGTCAATGTCGGCGCTTATGTGGGACCGGGCACCATGATCGACACCTGGTCGACGGTGGGCTCTTGCGCGCAGATTGGCGCCGATTGCCACATCTCCGGCGGGGTCGGCATCGGCGGCGTGCTCGAGCCGGTTCAGGCGGCGCCGGTCATCATCGAGGATCGCTGCTTCATCGGCGCGCGCAGCGAGGTGGCCGAGGGCGCCATCGTCGAGGAAGGCGCGGTGCTGGCCATGGGTTGCTTCATCGGCGCCTCGACCAAGATCGTCGACCGCGCTTCGGGCGAGGTTTTCATCGGCCGCGTGCCGGCCTATTCCGTGGTGGTGCCGGGCAGCCTGCCGGCCAAGGACGGCAAAGGCCCGAGCCTCGCCTGCTGCGTCATCGTCAAGCGAGTGGATGCGCGCACGCGCGCCAAGACCTCGATCAACGAATTGCTGCGCGACTGATGGCCGGAAAACCCATGGTCCCCATCGATCCCGCGCATCTCGCGGCGGAACTGATCCGTTTCCCGAGCGTCACGCCCCAGGATGCGGGCGCGATCCCGTTTTTGGCGCGCGCTCTCGAAGGGCTGGGCTTTGCCTGCGAGACCATGGAATTCGCCGAGCCCGGCACCGACAAGGTGCTGAACCTCTATGCGCGGCTCGGCAAGACCGGGCGCAATTTCTGCTTCGCCGGCCATACCGACGTGGTGCCGCCGGGCAATCCTGCCGCCTGGTCGTCCGGCCCCTTCGAGGCCGCGCAACGCGACGGCGTCCTCATCGGCCGCGGCGCCGCCGACATGAAAGGCGCGATCGCCTGTTTTGCGGCCGCGGTGTCGCGGTTTTTGGCGTCGCGCGGGCAAGAATTCGGCGGCTCGATCAGCCTGCTCATCACCGGCGACGAGGAAGCCGCCGCCGTCAACGGCACGCGCAAGGTTCTGGAATGGCTCAAGCAACGCGGCGAGAAGCTCGACGCCTGCGTGGTGGGCGAGCCGACCAGCGTGAACAAGCTCGGCGACACCATCAAGATCGGCCGGCGCGGCAGCCTCAACGGCTACCTCACCGTGCGCGGCATCCAGGGCCACACCGCCTATCCGCAGTTCGCCGACAACGCCGCCCATCGGCTGGCGGCGATGCTGCATGCGCTGGTCGCGACGCCCATCGACCAGGGCAGCGCGAATTTCGAGCCTTCGAATCTCCAAATCTCGACCGTGGATGTCGGCAATCCCGCGGCCAATGTCATCCCGGATACGGCGCGCGCCGTGTTCAACATCCGTTTCAACGACAAGTGGACCAGCGCCAAGCTTGAGAATTGGACACGCGCCCTCCTCGACAAGTCGGGCGGGCGTTACGAGCTCGAGATCAAAGTGAGCGGCGAATCCTTCATCGTGCCGCGGGGCGAGGTGAGCCGGATGCTGACCGAGGCGGTGAAGCGCGTCACCGGCTTGACGCCCAGCCTCGGCACCGGGGGCGGCACCTCGGATGCGCGCTTCATCCAGGCCTATTGCCCGGTGGCGGAGTTCGGCCTGGTCGGCGAGAGCGCCCACAAGGTCGATGAGCGCGCCAGCCTCCAAGACATCGAAAATCTCACGGAAATCTATCGCAATGTATTGGAGCTCTATTTTCCGCGGAATGCCGGCCGGTAACCCAATAATTTCCGGGGGATAGCTCAGCTCCCGATTTAGGAGTGTTACTTAAAACCCGGTAGCATTAACGTAGTTTTAACTAATTACGGATTAATGTTTCATTTATGGAAAACCGTGCTCTGTTGCGCGCTTTGCAACTTGCGTCCGCGGCTGCTCTTTCGGGTGCGCTGCTCGTCGCAGGCACGCCCGCCTTCGCGGAAGGCGCACAGCCGCCGGACGGCAAGAGCATATCCGCCTTCATTCTCGGCCTGCGCCAATCGATCACCGATGGCGGCCTGTCCCATGCCGTGGGCGCGGCCGCCAATTGGATGAACAAGATCGAGATCGGCTTGGGCGCGAGCGGCAATCTGCGTCCGGGCCTCGGCCTGCTCGCGCTCGAAACCAATTCGCGCATGATTCCGGTCAATCCGGCGGCCGCGAGCCGCGCTCACGCTGCCGCGGCCGAGGATGAATATGCCGGACCGGAAGCCTCGCCGCGCGGGCAGCGCCGGCTGTCGCTTGCCACCCTGTCCCAGGAAGCGGTCGCAGCCAACGAATACAGTTGGTCGTTGAGCCACGCGCAAGCCAATCTCGGCGCCGAAATGAGCACCACGGCGCTCGATCCGTTGTCCTATCTCACCGACGGCACCATGCGCGGCCCCGTGGTCGGCGGCGCCTTGGCCGAGCATTCGCTCACCGGACACGACATCGAATTCGGATTGCCGGTTCCTTATCTTGACGGTGCACGCATCGCCGCCGCTCATTACTGGTGGGGCGACGGCGTCTTCACCCCGCTGGTCGAGGGCACCCGCGTGAGCCTGAAGATGGAAGTGATGCCGCACCTGCAATTCGAGAGCGGCGCCACCCAGGATCCGGTGCATGGCAACGCCGGCTTTTTCGGCATGCGCTACAGAGTGCCGCTCGAAGACGAAAAATCCAAACCCTGAACTAAGTCTTCAATCCTCGGCATAGACCACGCGCACCAGGTAAAGCCCTTCGGGCGGCGCGGTCGGTCCGGCCGCGCGGCGGTCGCGCGCCGCGAGCGCCTTTTTGACGTCGTTCTTGTCCCATTTGCCCGCGCCCACCAGCTTGAGCGTGCCGACCATGTTGCGCACCTGATGATGGAGAAAGGAGCGCGCCCGCGCCTCGATGCGGATCTCGTCCCCCTCGCGCGTAACTTCGAGCGCGTCGAGCGTCTTCACCGGCGACTTCGCCTGGCACATCGTGTCGCGGAAGCTCGAGAAATCGTGTTTGCCGACCAGCACTTGCGCCGCCTCGTGCATGGCCTCCGCGTCGAGTCCGGGCCCGACATGCCAGACCCGGCCGCGCTCGACCGCGGGCGGCGGGCGGCGATTCAGGATGCGGTAGAGATAGACCCGGCCGCGGGCCGAGCGCCGCGCGTCGAAAGCATCGGATACAAGCTCGGCGTTCAGCACCGACACCGCATGCGGCTTAACGTGCTGGTTGAGGGCGTTGCGGATGGTTTCGGGGTTCGTCTCTCGCGGCAGATCGAGATGCGCGACCTGCGCCAGCGCGTGCACCCCGGCATCGGTGCGGCCGGCGCCATGCACGGGGACGCGCTTGCCGCAAAAGCGCTCGGCGGCGGTTTCCAGGATTTCCTGCACCGAAAGCCCGTTTCCCTGACGCTGCCAGCCGACCAGGCCGGTGCCGTCATATTCGAGCGTCAGCTTGTAGCGGGGCATGGCAGGATCGTGCCGGGGGGAATGGCGAAGCCGCGCAGGAAAGCGGAGGATTCGAGCGCTACGCGCCCGGCGCGTTGCAGCCGCAGCAGCCGAAGCGCGCCTTGGCCGCAGGCGATCACCAGATTCCCGTCCAGCACCGTGCCGGGCGGGGCCGGTTTCGCGTTCTCGGCGATCCCGGCCGCCAGCACGCGGATGCGCTCGTCCTTGTAGGTGAAATGGCAGCCGGGATAGGGCTCGAAGGCGCGGATCGCGCGCTCCAATTCCGGGGCGGGTTTGCGCCAGTCGAGATCGCCCTCCTCGCGCTTGAGCTTCTTGGCATAGGTCACGCCTTCGGCGGGTTGCGGCCGGGATTTGAGCGTCCCGGCGGATATCCCTTCCAGCGCCTTGAGCAGCAGCGCCGCTCCGCGTTCGGCCAGGAGCTTGTGAAGTTCGCCGGACGTCGTCTTGGCGCCGATGGGCACGCGCTCGGATAGAAAGACCGGGCCGGTATCCAGACCCTCCTCCATTTGCATGATCGAGATGCCGGTCTCCGTATCGCCCGCCGCGATAGCGCGTTCAATCGGCGCGGCACCCCGCCAGCGCGGCAGCAGCGAGGCATGGACATTGATGCAGCCCAGCCGGGGCGCGGCGAGGATCGGTTTGGGCAGGATCAGGCCATAGGCCGCCACCACCGCGGTGTCGAGCTTGAGAGCGGCCAAGCGCGCCGCCTCGCCGGCTTCCAGCCGCGCCGGCGTCTCGACCTTCAGGCCCTTGCGCTCGGCCAGTTCCTGCACCGGTGAGGGTTGTACGCGGTGGCCGCGTCCGGCTGGGCGCGCGGGCTGGCAATAGACACAAGCGATGTCATGCCCGGCCGCGAGCAATGCGTCGAGGATGGTGGCCGCGAAAACCGGCGTGCCCAGGAAGGCAAGGCGCAGCTTGATCATGGGGCCGTTGGCCCCCTCAGGCCGGAACCGGGGAGTTCTGGCGCTTCAACTTGGAGAGCTTGCGCAGGATGATGCCGCGCTTCAGGGCGGAGATGTGATCCACGAACAACACGCCTTCGAGATGGTCCATCTCGTGCTGGATACAGGTGGCGAGCAGGCCCTTGGCCTCGATCTCGCGGATCTCGTTCTGCTCGTCGAGGTATCTGAGCCGGATCGCGGAAGGCCGGGTCACGTCGGCATATTGCTCGGGCAGAGAGAGACAACCTTCGCTGCACATCATGGTCTCGTCCGACGCCCACAGGATTTCGGGATTGGCGATCTTCATCGGCTGCGGCTTTTCGCCCTCGCGCGCGCAATCGACCACGATGACGCGCTCCAGCACGCCCACCTGCGGCGCGGAGAGGCCAATGCCGTTGGACTCGTACATGGTCGCGACCATGTCGGACATCAGCCGGCGCACGCGGTTGTCCACCGCCTTGACCGGCAAGGATTTCTTCTTCAGGCGCGGGTCGGGCGCGGTGAGGATGGGAAGAACGGCCATGATTATTCTTAGGTAGGGCCTGAAACCCGGCTCGTCAACGGGTTAGCGGCGGAGCGGGCGGTTGGGATAAGATGCCGTTATGGAAATCACCCTGATCGTATTGGTGGCGCTGTTGGCGGCTGCGGGGCTGGGCCTGGTCGTCCTGTTCCGCGCCCGCGACTCGGCGGTCAAGGCCCAACACGAGGCCGAACGCGAGCTGGCTGTGGCGCGCCAGAAGCTCAGCGAGGCGGAAAACCGCCACGGCGATTTCGAGGCGTTGCGCCGGGAAAGTCTGCAGGCGGCGCAGGCGGCGATGCTCCAGACGGCACAGGCATTGTCATCCAAGTTGCTCGACGACCACAAACGCGAAACCACGGCCGCTAAAGAAGAGACCGCACTCCACACCCAAAAAGTGTCGGAGGCTTTTATAAAACGGGTTGAACAGTTAACCAATGTTGTAGCTTCGATTGAATCACGCCAAAGCAAAAGCGATCGGACGATCGAGACGGTTTGGCGTTCATTGTCGAACCCGAGCGGTGCTGGGCAACTCGCCGAGACTATCCTTGGCAACACGCTCAAGTCTTTCGCCTTCGAAACGCCGCGCGATTATGTATTACAATTCTCTACCTCCGACAGCGAGACCGGGCGGCGCCTCAGGCCCGATGCGGTAGTGTTTCTGCCCGGTAATAGTGTTGTGGTGGTGGATGTTAAAGCGTCAAAGTTTCTACTCGATATCGCCGCTGCCGAAGGCACAGCCAAGGAAGAAGAAGCCTATCGTGGCCTTGCTTCCACCATGAACACGCACCTGAAGGGGCTCTCTTCCAAGGACTATCAAAGTGCCGTACTCACTACCTTTCGTGACTCGGGCCGTGGGTCAGAGATTGCACATATTTATTCGCTCATGTTCCTTCCGAGCGAGGCGGCGCTGGAGAAAATCCACCGCGCCGATCCTGAATTCATGGGCCGTGCCCGTGCACTGAATATTATTCCGGCCGGACCGGGCGGACTTCACTCCGTACTATCCTTTGCGTCGACCGAAATCGGCTTGATGCGCCAAGCCGAGAATTATCGACAGATCATCGAGGATACTCGCGCCCTTATTGACAATCTCGGCGTGGTGCTGGGCTACGCTATGTCAGCCGGTAAAGGACTAAAATCTGCCGCCGATGGCTTTGCCAATTTCACTAACTCAGTGAATAAGCGGCTATTCTCGAAGATTCGCAAACTCGGCAAACTCGGTATCCAGGGCTCCAAGCCGCTACCGGGCAATCTCCCAGAATTTACAGTCACCATCCACGAGGGCGAGACTATCGAAGGCGAGGCGGAAGAGGTCGAAACCCCGCCGGCAGCGCCGCCGCGGCCGCGTCTTATCGGCGAATAGCTAATCCTACGATTTCTCAGTTAATTGTCCCGAGAGTTCAAAAAATGTTCGTCCGCCTAGGAGCGACGGTTTCCAATCAAAGAGCGGGCGCACATCATGCGCAATTCCAAATTCTTCTAGCCGTATAACTTGCTCTTTGAGTGTTTCTGAATTGTTTTTGACCTGCACGGTTTCTTCATAGTTGACTATTCTTGATGAATGGGAGCCGACACAAACGCCAATAACAATCTCATACGTTGCGGCGTGAATAAATAACGGCGCACCGCTCAATCCATTGGTGATTGCAAAGCTCAGTTCAAAGACGTCAGGATGCGCCCCGATTCTCAAGCGTCCTGAAGGGATAATTCTCTGGATGTAGCCCTTATGAGCCCGCTGTTGGACCTCGTATTGATCTATGCCTTTATGTGTTGCTGCGATTGGATATCCCATCGTTGCTACGTCTTGCCAAACTTCAACCAGTCTATTTTTTTGAAAACGAAAAAAAGTGTTTGAACGATAATTTGTCTGAAGAATGGCAACATCAAAAGGTGTTGGTGCGAATTCATAATTTAGGATTGGTACGGTAAGACTGGTCGTCTTCCCGTTGGCGCGTTGCATTGGAAATATTGCGACTTTTCCTTTTGTTGCCTGGGCACCGGCAAAAGCGCTTTCGATGACGTGACGTGCCGTGATAAAGATGCCATCGTTGTCGATCAGAAATCCCGTTCCGTGCATTTGCTGAATTAGTTCGTCCGAGCCTGCCTCGATGTAGTGGCAGATAGGACAAATTACCGACTGCATAAAGGGTGGGTCGAGCAAGACCAATCTCTAATCCTTCAGCGGCTTGCGCAATTTGAGCGCCGCGGTGAGCGTGCCTTCGTCGAGATAATCGAGCTCGCCGCCCACCGGAACGCCATGCGCCAGACGCGAGACCAATGCGCCTGAAGCCGCCAGCCGATCGGCGATGTAATGCGCGGTGGTCTGGCCCTCGACATTGGCGTTCATCGCCAAGATCACCTCGCGCGCCTTGGTCTGGGTGACGCGCCCCACCAGCGCCTCGATCTTGAGGTCTTCCGGCCCGACGCCGTCCAGCGCCGAGAGCGTGCCGCCCAGCACGTGATAGACGCCTTTGAACGAGGCCGAGCGTTCGATCGCCCAGAGATCGGCCACGTCCTCCACGACGCAGATCGTGCCCTGGTCGCGCCTCGGGTCGCGGCACAGGGAACAGGGGTCGGAAGTGTCGAGATTGCCGCAGACCGTGCAGGGATGGATATGCACGGCCGCCTCTTTCAGCGCCGCGGCCAGGGGCTCCATCACGCTTTCGCGGCGCTTGATCAGGTAAAGCGCCGCGCGCCGTGCCGAGCGCGGCCCGAGACCCGGCAGTTTGGCGAGCAACTGGATCAGCCGGTCGAGTTCCAGCACGTCAGAAGGGCAGCTTCATCCCCGGCGGCAGCTTCAGCCCGCCGGTGAGCTTCTCCATCTCCTCGGCGGCGAGCCGGTCGGCCCGCGCCTTGGCGTCGTTGAAGGCGGCGAGGATCAGGTCTTCCAGCACCTCGGTCTCGTTGGGGTCGACCGCGGATTTGTCGAGCTTGAGCTTCTTCACCTCGCCCTTGCCGTTGAGCGTCACCTGCACCATGCCGCCGCCCGCGGATCCCGTGACCTCGATCTCGGCGAGTTTGGCCTGCATCTCGGTCATGCGCGCCTGCATCTGCTGCGCCTGTTTCAGCATCTGCACCAAATTGTTCATAGGAAGGCGCCGTCCTCGTCCAAATCCTCGGCGCTGATTTCGGCTTCTTCCTCGCCGTCCTCGGCCGGAACCGGGGTTGGCGTTTCCACCGTTTTTTCACGCACGGTTTCGATATGCGCGCCGGGGAAAGCTTCGAACACGGCGCGCACCAGCGGATCGGCCGCCGCCTCCACTTTCAGATCGTGGCTGTGCGATTCCGTCTGCTCGCGCAAGCTCGGTTCGCCGCGCTCGCCCGAGACGCTCACCACCCAGCGCTGCCCGGTCCATTGGCTCAGCATCTGGCCCAGCCGGTTGGGCAGGTCGCGCGGCGCGGTCGGCTCGGGCCGGAGCTCGATCCGTCCCGGCTCGAAATGCACCAGGTGAACGTCGTTGTAGAGATGCGAGCGCAGCAGCGCCTCGCGATGCTGCTCGAACAGCTTGATCACATCGAGAAAGCTTTGCGGCTCGAGCGTGGCGGGGGCGGGGGCCTCGCGCGGCTGCATCCGGGGCGCGGCGCTGGATGCTCCTTCGAGCGGCGCTCCGGCGCGAGGATTGGCGCTCACCCGCGGTCCCGGCGCCGGACCGGCCGGCCCATGGGAATGGGCGGAAGCGCCTTCGAGCGACTTGATGAGATCGGCCGGGGCGGGGAGATCGGCGGCATAGGCCAGCCGCACCAGCACCATTTCCGCCGCCTGCAAGGGCGAGGGCGCGTTCTGGACCTCGCCCAGGCCTTTCAGCAGCATCTGCCAGGCCCGCGCCAGCTCGGCCATGCCGAGTTTCTGCGCCAGCGGCAGGCCGCGGCCGCGCTCGCCCTCGACGCCGGGGTCCTCGCCCAGATCGGGCGCGAGCTTGAGCCGGGTCAGGAAATAGACCAGTTCCAACAGTTCCTGCAGCACCATGGCCGGATCGGCGCCGCCCTCGTAGAGCGACCCCATCTGCTTCAAGGCGCCGGCGGCGTCGCCCTTGAGCACGGTTTCGAGCAGGTCGAAGGACAGGCCGCGGTCGGCGATGCCGAGCATTTCGCGCACGACATCTTCGGTCACCTTGCCGCCGGCGAGCGAGATCGCCTGGTCCAAGAGCGACAGCCCGTCGCGCACCGAGCCGTCGGATGCCCGCGCGATCAGCGCGATGGCGGCTTTCTCCGCCGCGGCTTTCTCCGCCTCTGCGATCTTCGTGTAATGCGCCGCCAGTATGTCGGCGGGCACGCGGCGCAGGGAGAAGCGTTGGCAGCGCGACAGCACCGTCACCGGCACCTTGTGCACCTCGGTGGTGGCGAAGACGAATTTCACGTCGGGCGGCGGCTCCTCCAGCGTCTTCAACAGCGCGTTGAAGGCCGGCTTGGACAGCATGTGCACTTCGTCGATGATGTAGATCTTGAAGCGCGCCAAAACCGGCTTGTAGCGCACGCCGTCGGTCAATTCGCGGATGTCGTCGATGCCGGTGCGCGAGGCCGCGTCCATTTCCAGCACGTCGACATGCCGGTCCTCGGCGATGGCCTTGCAGTTTTCGCACACGCCGCAGGGATTGACCGTCGGTCCGCCCTTGCCGTCGGGCCCGGTGCAGTTGAGCGCGCGGGCGATGATGCGGGCGGTGGTGGTCTTGCCGACTCCGCGCACGCCGGTGAGGATGAAGGCGTGGGCGATGCGGCCTGTGGATATCGCATTGGCCAGGGTGCGCACCATCGCTTCCTGGCCGATCAGTTCGGCGAAGGTGCTCGGCCGGTATTTACGCGCGAGCACGCGATAGGCGCCGCCCGACTCGCTCATCACGCCTCCTCGGGAGCCTAAGGGTGGGAGGCTGAACGCCGACCCAGGCCGGACTCGTTACGGCTGCTTCCTTCCGGACCTGACCGGGTTGGCGAGGGGCCTGTCCGCCGCCAGCCTCCCATGCCACTATAACAGGGCGCCCCATGAGTGGCGCAAGGCCGTTGGAATTCGATCAAAGACTGGAAAAATGCGGCAAGCCAATTTCTATACCGGCGGCCTCGACCGCGCCACGCATCGCCGCAAGGACAAGGAATGGCTGGCCGAGCGCCTCGCCCATGCGGCGAGCCGCTTCGTGCCGGTCTGGCGCGGCCAGAGCCTGGTGGTGGGCGCGCAAGGCGCCGCGCCGCGCGCGGTTTGCCCGCCGCGTCAGGAGATCGCGGCGCCGGGAATCGACGAGACCGAGACCGTGCTCTTGGGCCTCTCCGGCGCCCAGGCCTATTTCGCCATCGACCTGTCTGCGCTTGAAAATCCGTTGCAGGATATCCGCGCCGACGACCGCGCCGAGTTCGTCGATCTGCGCCGGGTCGGGTCGCTGCTGCCGCGCGAGGAAGGCGCGCTCTTGGCCTATGCGCGCGGAATTCTCTATTGGCATGCGCATCACCGCTTCTGTGCGGTTTGCGGCAATCCCAGCCGGGTCGAGGAGGCCGGCCATCTGCGGCGCTGCGCCAACGCCGCCTGTGGCGCCACGCATTTCCCGCGCACCGATCCGGCGGTCATCATGCTAGTCCATAACGGCGATCATTGCCTGTTGGGCCGCCAGCGCGCCTGGCCGCCGGGCATGCATTCGACATTGGCCGGCTTCGTCGAGCCGGGCGAGAGCCTGGAGGAAGCGGTTGCGCGCGAGGTGCGCGAGGAGACCGGCATCGCGGTCGAGGACATAAGCTATCACTCCTCGCAGCCCTGGCCGTTCCCGTCCTCGCTGATGCTGGGCTTTTACGCCCGCGCCCGCACCCGCGACATCCGCCTCGACGGCCACGAGCTCGAGGCGGCGCATTGGTTCGCGCGCGATTTCATTCAGAAGCACCAGGACGACGACCAGTTCCGCCTGCCGCGCAAGGATTCGGTCGCGCGGCGGCTGATCGAGGAATGGCTCAGAAGCCCTTGAAGGCGAGCGCGACATGCTCGACCGCGGGCGGGCTTTCGAAAGTCTCGCCCACCAGCGCGCGCCATTTCTTGAAATCCTCCGAGCCGCGGAAATCGACGGTGTGGTTCTCCAGCGTCTCCCACTGGACCATGACGCGATAGCGGCGCGGCTGCTCGACCGAGCGCCGCAGTTCCATTCCCTTGCAGCCCTTGGCCAATTTGAACAGCGGCAGGGCGTCCCGCACGCCCCGCTCGAACTTGGCTTCGAGCCCGGGTTTGACGTCGATCTGGGCGATTTCGAGGATCATGGGCCGGGGCTCGGATTTAAGGTTTCCTAAGTTTTTTCGCGGCCTTGGCGCGGAAGGGGTGGCCCCGATAAACCCCGAGTATTTTGAGCTTGCGGGTGACGAATTCGAGCTCTTCCAGCGCCAAGCCCAGCGCGCGCGAGCGGGGATGGCCCTCGACATCGGCGTAGAACTGGGTGGCGGTGAACTCGCCCCCGACCATGTAGCTTTCGAGCTTGGTCATGTTGACGCCGTTGGTGGCGAAGCCGCCCAGCGCCTTGTACAGCGCCGCCGGCACGTTCTTGACGTTGAAGACGAAGGTGGTGACGGTGAGCCGCCCGTCATTGGGCGGCGTCCTGGCTTTCCGCGCCATGACAAGGAACCGCGTGGTGTTGTGCCGCGCGTCCTCAATATTCCTCTTGAGGGTCTTGAGGCGGTAGATCCGGGCGGCGAGAGCCGAGGCGATCACCGCGACGCTCTTGTCGTCGCTCGAAGCGAGCTCGGAAGCGGCGCCGGCGGTGTCGGCGGAAACCACGGGCTTCAAGCCCAACCTGCGGATGAGCCCGCGGCATTGCGACAGGGCGTGGACGTGGCTGCGCACGGTCTTGATCGTCTTGAGCGAGGCCCCGGGCAGCGCCAGCAGCTGATGATTCACCCGCTCGAAATGCTCGGCCACGATGTAAAGCCCGGAATCGGGCAGCAGATGGTGGATGTCGGCGACCCGTCCGGCGACCAAATTCTCGATCGGCAGCATGGCGAGCTCGGCGCGGCCGCGCCTGACCGCCGCGATCACGTCCTCGAAGCTGGGGCAGGCGAGCGTCTTCATGCCCGGATAGACATGCCGGCAGGCGAGGTCGGAATAGGCCCCGGGCGCGCCCTGGAAGGCGATGATGCGGCGCGTGGTTTTCTTTCTGGAACGGCTCATGAGGCTTTGGGGGATTTGGGAGCTTGACCTTGGGCGAACAGAGCGCGGGCGCGTTCGAGATCGGCCGGAGTATCGACGCCGAAGGGCACCGCGTCAACGAGCGCCACGTCGATCCGCATGCCGGCGTCGAGCGCGCGCAATTGTTCGAGATTTTCGCGTTTCTCCGAAGCACTCGGCGGCAAGGCGACGAAGCGTTCAAGCACCTTGCGTCGATAGGCGTAAAGCCCGATATGGTGCCAGGCGGGCGAGAGGGGTTTGCGCGAGAAGGACAGCGCGCGGGCGATGGTCTTGCCCTGCTGGAATTCCGCCCGCACCTTGACCACGCTCGGAGCATCCATTTCCCCCGGCTCAAGTTTCGCGCAGAGCGTGGCGATGTCGCAGGCGGGATCGGCCAAGGGCGACAGTGCCGCCCTTATGGCGGCCGGATCGAGCAGCGGCAGATCGCCCTGCACGTTCACCACCACGTCGTGCCGGGCGCCGGGATCGAGTTTCTGGAGCGCCTCGAAGATCCGGTCCGAGCCCGATTGATGACCGGGGCTGGTGAGCACGGCCTTGCCCCCGGCACGCTCGACCGCGGCGGCGATCTCGCTCTCGGCGCAGGCCACCGCCACCGGGCCTATCCCGGCCGCCATCGCCCGGCGCCAGACCTGGACGATCATCGCCTCGCCCGCGATCAAGGCCAGCGGCTTGCCCGGCAGCCGGGTCGAGGCCAGGCGGGCGGGGATCAGGACGATCGGGTTCAATTTGTCCACAGGCGCGACGCGGAGTCCTTGGCAACGGGCGTTGCGGCGTTATGCCGCATGAATTCGGCGCCCGGCTCTCGATCATATTGCGTTGCCGGGCTTACGGAAATCGGCATTTCCGGCGGCGGCCAACAAGGGTGGTTCGGGATTCATGTCCTTCGAGATGAACAAGATCGCCGGCGCCATCCTGGCGTCCATGATCGTCGCCATCGTCGCGGGCTTCATCGCCAGCGCGCTGGTCAAGCCCAAGCTGCTGGAGAAGAACGCCTACGAGATCGCGATCACCGCGCCTTCGGGCCCGGTCGCGGCGGCGCCGGCCGCGCCCGCCGCGCCCGAGCCGATCGGCCCGCTGCTGGCGGCGGCGAGCGTGACCAACGGCCAAAGCATCGCCAAGGTCTGCCTTACCTGTCACACCTTCGCCAAGGGCGAGCCCAACCGCCTCGGCCCCAACCTTTACGGAATATTCGGCGACGAGATCGCGCATGGCCGCGGCGGCTTCGCCTTCACCGACGCGCTCAAGGCCAAGGGCGGCACCTGGACGGTGGACGCTCTCAACGCCTGGCTCACCAACCCGCAGGCCTACGCCAAGGGCACCATCATGGCCTTCGCCGGCTTGCCCAAGGCCAAGGACCGGGCCGACGTCGTGGCATATCTCAACAGCCTGAGCGACAGCCCCAAGCCGCTGGGCAAGTAGGGGCTAGCGCTCTAAGTCGCCACGGTGGGCTAAACCATTTTTTTCGGGTCGACCACGCGGTCGAATTCGGCTTCCGAGACGAAACCCAGTTTCAACGCGGCTTCCTTGAGCGTGAGATCGTTCTCCATGGCGTAGTGGGCGATCTGCGCCGCCTTGTCGTAGCCGATGACCGGCACCAGCGCCGTCACCAGCATCAGCGAACGGTTCACGTATTCCTCGATCCGCTTCAGGTTGGGCTTGGCACCCTCGACCAGGAACTTGCGGAAATTGACGCAGCCATCGGCCAGGATCGCGATGGATTGGGCGAGGTTGAAGATGATCAGCGGCTTGTAGACGTTCATCTCGAGCTGGCCGCCGGCGCCGCCGAAGCCCACCGCCACGTCGTTGGCCATCACCTGCGCGGCGATCATGGTCAGCGCCTCGCACTGGGTCGGATTGGCCTTGCCCGGCATGATCGAGGAGCCGGGCTCGTTTTCCGGTATGATCAGTTCAGCGATGCCGGCGCGTGGCCCGCAGGACAACAGGCGGATGTCGTTGGCGATCTTGTAGAGCGACACCGCGAGCGTGCGCAACGTGCCGGAGAGCTGCACCAGATCGTCATGCGCGCCCTGAAACGCGAACTTGTTGGGCGCGGTGACGAAAGGCAGGCCGGTAAGCTTGGCGATCTCCTTCGCGGCGGCCTCGGCGAAGCCCGGCGGTGCGTTGATGCCGGTCCCGACCGCCGTGCCGCCCAAGGCCAGGCGGTAGACCCCGTGCAAGGCGGTTTCGATCCGCTCCAGGTCGTCCGATAGCATCGCCTCGTAGCCCGACCATTCCTGGCCCAATGTGAGGGGCGTTGCGTCCTGCAAGTGGGTGCGCCCGATCTTGACGATGTCGCGCCATTCCTTGGCCTTGGCGCCGATCGCGTCGCGTAAAGCGGATACCGCGGGAACGAGGCGCTCTTTCACGGCCAGCGCCGCCGCGATATGCATGGCCGACGGAAAGGTGTCGTTCGACGATTGCGCCATGTTGGCGTGATCGTTGGGGTGAACCGGCGCGTGGCTGCCGAGGGCCGTGCCCGCGATCTGGCAGCAGCGGTTGGAGATCACCTCGTTGACGTTCATGTTGAATTGGGTCCCGCTGCCCGTCATCCACACATGCAGCGGGAACATGTCGGCATGCTTGCCGGCGATGATCTCGTCGCAAACCTGGACGATCAGCTTGCAGCGCTGGTCGTCGAGCCGCTTGCCGGCGCGGTTCGCGATGGCGCAGGCCTTCTTCAAGACGGCGTAGGCCCCGATCATTTCGCGCGGGATCAGATCCGTGCCGATGCTGAAATGCTCGAGCGAGCGCTGGGTTTGCGCGCCCCACAGCTTGTCGGCGGGCACCTCGACCGGGCCCAGGCCGTCGCTCTCTTTTCGCGTGCCGGTCATGCGGGGAACGATATCATTCCGCTTGGGTGACGTCAGCACCGGATGGGTATGCGGGAAAAGCACGACCCTGCTATAATATTTCCATGACACGGGATCAGGTGAAACGGGTGCTCGACCGCGTCTTGAGCTGGCCGCAACAGCGTCAAGAGGACGCCGCCGAGATGCTCAAGCTCATCGAAGAGCACGATAAGAGTCCCCATCGGTTGAGCGACGAGCAATCCGCGGAAGTAAGCCGGCGTCTGGCGGATAAGAACCCGCCCACTCTCACCCTCGCCAAATTGGACGAACGCCTGTGCCGCCTTGGCGTATGAACGTCCTGATTCATGATTACTCCGTGGCATAACAAAGACGGATTTTTCAAATACTATACGGCAGAGTCCGCAATGCTCACGTTGAAATACACAACGCGCAAATGGTCAACGCCGCCCCTGTTTAACGACCCATTCGACAATCAGTTCGATTTATACTTTGAGGAGCCGAGTGACGAACTCGTCGAAAAAAATCTAAAACAGTTCCTTGAAATTACAACCTCATCGCAGCCGCTAAAGACCAACCAGTTTGGTTCTTGGACTCCCCAGGTTGAAATGATCCGGCAAGCACGCCTGCGGAATCCTGATTTCAAATTTACAGAGGCTGAGCTGGCTTATATTCGGGAAGGTGTGATCGAGGGAATGCAACGGACTATCAAGATCGAGCCGGAAAGCAACGAAGAAATTCGTCGCATCATGGCCGATACCACTGTTTTCTGCCTGTCAGAAACTTACGACAACCTTCTTATGTGGTCGCACTACGCTAAAAACCACACCGGCGTCGTCATCAAGTTTTTATCTCTTCCAGAAGTAGATTCTCCGCTTATAACGGCTCAACCTGTCCGCTATACACCACAAATGCCCCGCCTGAATTTTGACGTTCTGATGGATTTCGATAAAGCTCGGAAACACGTTCTTGAGACCATTACTCTGACTAAAAGCGAAGTCTGGGCGTACGAAAAAGAGTGGCGAATCATATGCGCGTTGCGGAACAAGACACAAAGCTATGAAATCCTTCCATACGCTCCCGAGGAAGTTGGAACAGTTTACCTAGGCTGCAAGATAGCTAAGGACGATAAAGAGGAGATCATCGAAATTACGCGCCATAAATATGCGAAGGCCAAAATTTTTCAGGCTGAAAAACATGAGAGGGAGTTTGCATTGAGTTTCAGAGAAATTACATAGGACTAAGCGAGCGCTCACCTATTGATGGCACAGGAGGGCGAGTTGATTGTCTCTAGAACGGATAAAAGGTGAAACATGGTTGATGTATGGCCTGTAATTGGCGACGCGCACACTCACAAAACGACAACGATTAGGGCGCTTACTGGCGTGCGAGGTATCGAAAGGCAATGGTTAGTCGCGTATGCTCCCGGTGGCCAGACCGCCGCGACATACGTTCAACCAGGCGGATTACAAGAGGCTAGCATTGATGCAAATACATTCATCGCGGACGTAATCGCTAGCGGCGTCAATCATGTGATCGTAGCCTTGCGTTATGATCCGTGGCGCGGCTATCCCAACGCTGCCGCTTATCTTACAGCTTTTGTGGGGGCCGGTTGGAATGTCCCCGCACATGCCGTACTCGGTCGGCCGGTTATAATGGCTGGCTATGCTGGAATCGCGGTTCCAAATGCCGCCGCGCTCCCGAGCAATGAGGTTGCGCGGCAGGTGCGTGCTAACTGGGGCATTGCGTGAGGTGATTCAAGGATAGAGGAAGCCCCTCGGCAAACCGGGTCCGGGCCTCTAATATCGCGCGGCATGAATGACAGGGTTTCAGCCGCTTATCTGGCGCTGGCCGGCGAGCTCGCCGAGCGGGCGGGCGCGATCATCCGCCGCCATTTCCGCGAAAAGATCGTCGTCGAGCAGAAGCCCGACCGCACCCCGGTCACCCTGGCCGACCGCGAGGCGGAACAGGCGATGCGCGAGGCGATCGAGGCGCATTACCCCGCGCACGGCATCTGGGGCGAGGAATTCGGGCGCATTCGGCCCGAATCGGATTACACCTGGGTGCTCGATCCGATCGACGGCACCAAATCCTTCATCGCCGGCGTGACGCTGTTCGGCACGCTGATAGCGCTCGCCTTCAAGGGCAAGCCAGTGCTGGGCGTGATCGACCAGCCGATCCTGCGCGAACGCTGGGTGGGCGCCATCGGCTACGAGACCAAGATGAACGGCAAGCCGGTCAAGACCCGCGCCTGCGCCGCGCTCGGCGAGGCCACGCTGTTCGCGAGTTCGCCCGACATGTTCGAAGGCGCCGCGGCTGCCGCGTTCGAGCGCTTGCGATCCTCGGTCCGGCTCACGCGCTTCGGCGCCGATTGTTACGCCTACGGGCTGCTGGCGGCGGGATTCGTCGACCTGGTGGTCGAGGCCGGCATGAAGCCATACGATTACTGCGCGCTGGTGCCGGTGGTCGAAGGCGCGGGCGGCGTCATCACCGATTGGCAGGGCAAGGCGCTGTCGCTCCATTCCGACGGGCGGGTGGCGGCCAGCGGCGATCCCCGCCTGGCCGAGGCCGCGCGCGCGAAGCTTACGAAATGAGCCGGTTCCTCGTTCTGGCGGTTATCGCGCTCGGCCTGGCGATCCCGTCCGCCTTTGCCCAAACCTCGGGCCCGCGCCACGGCCTGGCCCTCTTCGGCGACTTGAAATATCCCGCCAATTTCTCGCATTTCGATTACGCCAACCCCAACGCGCCCAAGGGCGGCAGCGTCAAATACGCCGCCATCGGCACCTTCGACACGCTCAACCCTTTCACCCTGAAGGGCCAGCCGGCGGCGGGGGCGGGCGCGATGTTCGACACGCTGATGATCCCCTCCGAGGACGAGCCCGCCTCGTCCTACGGGCTCATCGCCGAAAGCGTGGAGATCGCTCCCGACAAGGCATCGGTGGTTTTCACGCTGCGGCCGATCGCGCGGTTCTGGGACGGCAGCCCGATTTCGCCCGAGGACGTGGTCTGGACCTTCGACACGCTCAAGGCCAAGGGCCATCCGCGCTGGCGGCTTTATTACGCCGACGTGCTCAAGGCCGAAAAGACCGGCCCGCGCCAGGTGAAGTTCACCTTCCGCAGCGGCGCCAACCGCGAGCTGCCTTCGATCGTCGGCGAGATGCCGGTTTTGTCCAAGGCCTATTGGAGCAAAAGCGATTTTTCCAAGACGACGCTCGACAAGCCGATGGGCAGCGGGCCGTACCGGATCGACTCCCTCGAACCCGGCCGCAGCGTGACCTATCGCCTGGTGCCGGATTACTGGGGCAAGGATTTGCCGGTCAATCGCGGGCGCAACAATTTCGGCGAAATCCGCTACGACTATTACCGCGACCAGGGCGTTTCGCTCGAGGCCTTCAAGGCCGGCGCCTATGACATCAGGGTCGAGAACGTCTCCAAGAACTGGGCCATCGGCTATGACGGCCCGGCCTTGAAGGCCGGCCTGATCAAGAAGGAAGCGATCCCGAACAAGGTGCCGCAAGGCATGCAGGCCTTCGGCTTCAACACCCGCCGCGCGATTTTCGCGGATGCGCGCGTGCGCCAGGCCTTGGGCTATCTTTTCGATTTCGAATGGACCAACAAGGCGCTGTTCTACGGCGCCTATACCCGCACCCAGAGCTATTTCTCGAATTCCGACCTGGCCTCATCGGGCCTGCCCGGGCCGGACGAGCTCAAGATCCTGGAGAAATACCGCGGCCAGATTCCCGACGCGGTCTTCACCCAGATCTACGAGCCGCCCAAGACCGACGGCTCGGGCGACATCCGCGACAATCTGCGCGCGGCGCTCGCTCTCCTGACCCAGGCCGGCTGGAGCGTGAAGGACGGGCAGCTGGCCGACGCCAAGGGCGATCCGTTCCGCTTCGAATTCCTGCTCGACCAGCCGGAATTCGAGCGCGTGGTGCTGCCCTTCGCCCAGAACCTGGCGCGTCTCGGCATCACCGCCACTGTCCGCACCATCGATCCGGCGCAATACGAGAACCGCATGCAGAATTTCGATTTCGACATGACCGTGGTGCTCTATCCCGAATCGCTGTCGCCCGGCAACGAGCAGCGCGATTACTGGACCGCGGCCTCGGGCAAGTCGGTGGGCGGGCGCAATCTCCTGGGCATCGACAGTCCGGCGGTGGACGATCTGGTCGAGCTGGTCGTCAACGCGCCCGACCGGTCAAGCCTGGTGACCCGGGTGCACGCGCTCGACCGCGTGCTGCTCCAGGGCTATTACGTCATCCCCAACTGGCACTTCCCCTATTTCCGCGTGGCGAGCTGGGACAAATTCTCGCGGCCCGATGTCGCGCCGCCTTACGGGCTGGCGATCGACAGCTGGTGGGTGGACCCGGCCAAGGCGGCCGCGCTCGACGCCAAGCATCCGCGGCGCTAAGACCCTTCCATGCTCGCCTATGCCCTGCGCCGCGTCCTGCTGATCGTGCCGACGCTGTTCGCCATCATCCTGGTGAATTTCGTCATCGTCTAGGCGGCGCCGGGCGGGCCGGTCGACCAGCTCATATCCCAGCTGCGCGGCACCGGGGCGGGCACGCTCGAACGGGTGACGGGCGGCGGCAGCGAGCTGCCGGGAACCGCGACCTCGGCCAGCCAGGCCGCCGGCCAGTCGCGCGCCGCGCGCGGCCTCGATCCCGAATTCATCGCCGAGCTCAACAAGCTTTACGGCTTCGACCAGCCGGCGCCGCAGCGCTTCTGGCGGATGATCAAGAACTATCTCACCTTCAATTTCGGCGACAGCTTCTACCAGGACCGCCCGGTGATCAGCCTGATCGCCGACAAGCTGCCGGTCTCGATCTCGCTCGGCTTGTGGACTACTTTCCTGATCTACCTCATCTCCATCCCGCTCGGCATCCGCAAGGCGGTGAAGGACGGCAGTGCGTTCGACGTCTGGACCAGCGGCGTCATCATCGTCGGCTATGCCGTGCCCGCCTTCCTGTTCGCCGTGCTGCTGATCGTGCTCTTCGCCGGCGGCAGCTATCTCTCCTGGTTCCCCTTGCGCGGGCTGGTTTCCGACGATTGGTCGAGCCTCGCCTGGCCTTCGCGCATCCTCGACTATCTCTGGCACATCGCCTTGCCGATCCTGTCGCTGGTGATCGGCAGCTTCGCCGGATTGACCATGCTGACCAAGAACTGCTTCTTGGAAGAGATCAACAAGCAATACGTGGTGACGGCGCGAGCCAAGGGCCTGTCGGAAGCCCGCGTGCTCTACGGCCACGTCTTCCGCAACGCCATGCTCTTGGTGATCGCCGGGTTTCCGGCGGCCTTCGTCTCGATCCTGTTCACCGGCGCGTTGCTGGTCGAGGTGATCTTCTCGCTCGACGGGCTGGGCTTGCTGGGTTTCCAGGCGGCGATCGGGCGCGATTACCCGATCATGTTCGCCACGCTCTACATCTACACCTTGGTGGGATTGGTGCTGAAGCTGATCAGCGATTTGACCTACATGCTGGTCGATCCGCGCATCGATTTCGGGACGCGCGGCACATGAGCCCGCTGGTGCGCCGGCGGCTCGCGAATTTCCGCGCCAACCGGCGGGGCTTCTGGTCGCTGTGGATTTTCCTGGTGCTGTTCGGGCTCTCCCTGTTCGCCGAATTCATCGCCAACGACCGGCCGCTGATGGTCGCCTATCAGGGCCATTGGTATTTCCCCGTGGTCGCCGATTACACCGAGCGGAATTTCGGCGGCGACCTGCCGATCGCGGCCGATTACCGCGACCGGACCGTGGCAAGCCGCATCGACCGAGCCGGCTGGATGATCTGGCCGCCGATCCCCTTCGGCTACCGCACCATCAATTTCGATCTCCGCCAGGCGGTGCCGTCGCCGCCGAGCAAGGCCGATTGGCTCGGCACCGACGACCAGGGGCGCGACGTGCTGGCGCGGCTGATCTACGGCTTCCGCCTGTCGGTGCTGTTCGGGCTGACCCTGACGATTTCGAGCTCGATCATCGGCGTCGCCGCCGGCGCGATCCAGGGCTATTACGGCGGACTGGTCGATCTGGGCTTCCAGCGTTTCCTGGAGATCTGGTCGGGCCTGCCCATGCTCTACCTGCTCATCATCCTGTCGAGCCTGATCGAGCCCAATTTCTGGTGGCTCTTGGGGATCATGCTGCTGTTCTCCTGGATGTCGCTGGTCGATCTGGTGCGCGCCGAATTCCTGCGCGCGCGCAATTTCGATTACGTGCGCGCGGCGCGCGCCTTGGGCGTTTCCAATCCGGTCATCATCTGGCGGCACGTTCTCCCCAACGCCATGGTGGCGACGCTCACCTTCCTGCCTTTCATCCTCAACGGCTCGATCACCACCCTCACCTCGCTCGATTTCCTCGGCTTCGGCCTGCCGCCGGGCTCGCCTTCGCTCGGCGAGCTCTTGGCCCAGGGCAAGGCCAATCTCCAGGCGCCGTGGCTGGGCTTGACCGCCTTCTTCTTCCTCGCCTTGATGCTGAGCCTGCTGATCTTCGTCGGCGAGGCGGTGCGCGACGCGTTCGATCCGCGAAAAGTAAAGTAAGCTCTCGGCTATTGGCTGTCGGCTGTCGGTTCAAGGACGTAGGATGCAGGACTTTCGCAATCTCAAGGTTTGGAGCAAGGCGCATGCGGTTTCCCTGGCCGTCTATCGGGCGACGGAGGATTTTCCTGCGGCCGAGCGATATGGTCTCACGAGCCAGATGCGGCGTGCGGCGGTTTCGATCGCGGCCAATATCGCCGAAGGTTGTGGACGTTCCAGCGACGCCGACTTTTCGCGCTTTCTTCACATGGCGATGGGATCGGCCAGTGAGCTCGAATATTTCCTGGTTCTTGCGCGCGATCTCAAATTTATCCCGGGTTCCACTCATGATTCCTTGCTTGGTGATCTCCAGGAGACGAAACGCATGCTTGCCAAATTAATCGGCCGTCTCAAGGCCGAGAGCCGAAAGCCGATGGCTGAGAGCTAAAGATGGCGCTCTTGGAATTGCGTGACCTGTCCGTGAACTTCGCCATGCCGGGCCAGACCGTCGCGGCGGTGAAAGGCGTCTCGTTCGCGCTCGACAAGGGCGAGACCGTGGCGCTGGTCGGCGAATCGGGTTCGGGCAAGTCGGTCACCGCGCTGTCGATCCTCCAGCTGCTGCCTTATCCGCCGGCCAGCCACGGGCCGGGCAGCTCCATCGTGTTCGATGGCCAGGAACTGGTGGGCGCCACGGAGAAGGTGTTGCAGCGCATCCGCGGCGACCGCATCGCCATGGTGTTCCAGGAGCCGATGACCTCGCTCAACCCGCTCCACACCATTGAAAAGCAGATCGCCGAGACCCTGCTGCTGCACAAGGGGCTGCGCGGCCAGCAGGCGCGGGCGCGCACGGTCGAGCTCTTGAAGCTGGTCGGGCTGGCCGAGGCCGAAAGCCGGCTCGACGCCTATCCGCACCAGCTTTCGGGCGGGCAGCGCCAGCGCGTCATGATCGCCATGGCGCTCGCCAACGAGCCCGACATTCTCATTGCCGACGAGCCGACCACCGCGCTCGACGTCACCATCCAGGCGCAGATCCTGAAGCTCTTGAAGGATTTGCAGCGCCGCTTCGGCATGGCGCTGCTGCTCATCACCCACGATCTGACCATCGTGCGCAAAATGGCCGACCGCGTGCTGATGATGACCCAGGGCGCGATCGTCGAGCAGGGCGCGACCCGGGACATCTTCGAGCATCCGCAACATCCCTATACCAAGCATCTGCTCGCTGCCATGCCGCATGGCCAGCCCGCGGCCAAGACCCCGCGCCCGCCCGTGCTGCTCGAAACCGAGGATCTGCGCGTCTGGTTCCCGGTCAAGACCGGGCTGTGGCGCCGGACATCCGGCCACATCAAGGCGGTGGACGGGGTCGATCTGTCTTTGCGCGAAGGCGAGACCCTGGGCGTGGTCGGCGAATCGGGTTCGGGCAAGACCACGCTCGGCCTCGCCTTGCTGCGGCTCCAGGAAAGCCAGGGCGTCATCCGCTATGGCGGCCGGGATATCGCGGCGCTCGGCTCTGGCGCGATGCGGCCGTTGCGCCGCGAGCTCCAGATCGTGTTCCAGGATCCTTTCGCCAGCCTGTCGCCGCGGCTGTCGCTCGCCCAGATCGTCGAGGAGGGGCTGAAGGTGCACCGGCTCGGCGGCGACGCGGCCGGCAGGCGGAAACTCATCGAGCAGTCGCTCGCCGAATTGGGCCTCGACCCGGCCTCGGCCGACCGCTATCCGCATGAATTCTCCGGCGGGCAGCGCCAGCGCATCGCGCTCGCCCGCGTCATGGTGCTGAAGCCGCGCCTGATCGTGCTCGACGAGCCGACCTCGGCGCTCGACATATCGGTGCAGACGCAGATCGTGGAACTGCTCCGCGAGCTTCAGCAGCGCCACGGCATATCCTATCTGTTCATCAGCCACGATCTGCGCGTGGTGCGCGCGCTCGCCCATGAGGTGCTGGTGCTGAAGGACGGCAAGGCGGTCGAGCGCGGGCCCGCCAAGCAGATTTTCGACGCGCCGCTTCAGCCCTATACCAAGGCGCTGATGACCGCCGCCTTCGATATCGAAACCGTCGAGGCCGGGCAGTAGCTCGGCAAATATGGACAGGGAGACTGATATGCCAAGTTTGAATCGCCGAACCGTCATCATCGGGGCCGCGCTGGCCGCCGCCGCCGCGCTCGGCCCCTGGCAACCCGTTTGGGCGCAGGGCACGCCGATCCATCTGCCGTTCATCACCCATGCGGCGTTCTTCTCGAAGGAAACCCAGCAAAGCGTGGCGCTCGATCCGCAGGTCTTCGTCAAGGACGGCAACGCCAAGGCCGAGACGGGACCGCAGGACATCCGGCACATCGACGGCTTCCGGCCGGCGCATTTGTCGGACCCGCCCGCTACGCCCGTGTTTTCGGCGTTGGGCCAGTCCTTGGGGTTTTCGCTCGGCCAATGGCTCGGCGCCAGCGGCGCCGTGACCATAACCCCGCGCGGCGCGGGCGCCACCGTGCGGGTGCGTTTGACCGGCCTGGTGCCGAACGGCGTCTACAGCCTGTTCGAGAACCACTTCGATCAGCAGCCCGTCGGCTTCACCCCGTTGGATGGAAGCGGAAAGCGCAACTCGTTTTCGGCCAAACCCGACGGCACCGGGGCCATCACCGTCCATGCGCCGCAAATGTTCACCAGCGCCAACGCCGTCCTGCTCGTATACCACAGCGACCGTCTGACCCACGGTACATCGCGGGGCGAGATCGGCGTCAACGCCCACCACCAGCTGATCGCCAAGATTCCTTAACGGTCGTCCGCCGTCACGCCTCAAGCTTCCAGCGCTTCATCACCTTGCGCGTGGCGGCGTAATCCGGGTGGTCGATGGTCCAGCCGTGGCGCAGATAGGCCCGCGCCGTGAGCCGGTTGCCGTAAAGCCCCAGGAACAGATCGATCAGGATGAAGATTGCGGCCAGGATCAAGCCGGCGAAATTCTTGGCCTGTTCGCCGAGGAAGGTGCCGAGCACGAACCAGACCAGCAGCAGCGCCAGCATCGCCGCACCCCATTGCGGCAGCTTGCGCAGGAACAGCGGAATCCCCAGAAGCGGCGACAGCACGAACAGATCCCAGGCGAAGCCCACCCGGATCCATTTGAGCTTGCCGCCGCCGGGCGGCTTCAACCCGATTCGCGCCGCTGGCGCCTCGCTCGGGCCCCGATGCTGGCGTTTCTTGCGCCCCAATTTCATGACTTGGGCCTCATCGCCATGCTTCGACTCGGGCCGAGTCGGCCCCGGCATCGGCCTCTGATCGCAGCAAAATGCCCGGCAAGACCCCTCTCCCCAAAACCCCTCGTAATCGAATGACAAAAACGAGTCGCGCCCCCGATTCGCCGCCGCCACCCCGCAGGCCGGGGTTGCGCGCCGCCCCCGCGCCCGCCACCATGGGGCGGAGCAAACGGGAGACGAGAATAGCCGATGGCGGACTTCACCATCTATATCGCCAACAAGAACTACTCCTCCTGGTCGCTACGCGCCTGGCTGATGCTGAAACGCGCGGGCGTGACCTTCCGCGAGGTGGTGATTCCGCTGCGCCAGCCCGACACCCGCACCGAAATCATGCGCCATTCGCCCTCGGGCAAGGTCCCGGCCTTGAAGCACGGCAAGATTGTGGTCTGGGAATCGCTCGCCATCGGCGAATATCTGCACGAGCGGTTTCCGGCGAAGAAGCTGTGGCCGAATTCGATCCACGCCCGCGCCGTGGCGCGGGCGGTGAGCGCCGAGATGCATGCCGGGTTTTTGAATCTGCGCCGGCACCTGCCGATGAACATGCGCGGCTTCTTTCCCAAACGCGGCCTGACGCCCGAGGCCCAGGCCGATTTCAACCGCATCACCGCGCTGTGGCGCGACTGCCGCAAGCGCTTCCACGCCAAGGGCGGATTCCTGTTCGGCCAATTCTCGATCGCCGACGCCATGTACGCGCCGGTGGTGAGCCGCTTGCGCACCTACGCGGTCGAACTGGACGACGACGCGGCGGCCTATTGCGAAGCGGTCGAGCAATGGCCGGCCTATCAGGAATGGCTCGCTGCCGCCCGGAAAGAGCCGATGATCATCGAGGAATACGAGTTCTAGCGTTTGGGTTGGTGGTGTCTCGACTTGAGTGCTGGATAAGCGTTGTGCGCCTGTTTCCGCTGTCATGCCCGGACTTGTTCCGGGCATCCATGTCTTAAAAGTCGTGGATGGCCGGGCCAAGCCCGGCCATGACGTCAAACTGAAACACCACTCTAGCGTTTGGGTTCTAGCGCTTGAGCGCCTGGATGCCCGGCAGGTCGCGGCCTTCGAGCCATTCGAGAAAGGCCCCGCCTGCGGCCGAGACATAGCTGAGCTTGCCAGTCACGCTCGCCGCCTTCAGCGCCGCCACCGTGTCGCCGCCGCCGGCGACGCTCAACAGCCGGCGGCCTTGCGTGAGCTCGGCGACGAGAAGGGCGATGACGGACGTCCCCTGGTCGAAGGGCTTGATCTCGAAGGCGCCGAGCGGCCCGTTCCACACCAGCGTGCGGCAGGATGCCAGCTTCTCGGCGATGAGCGCCGCCGTCCGCGGGCCGATGTCGAGGATCATGGCGTCCTCCGGCACCTGGCCGATGGATACCGTTTGGACCGCGACGCCCGGCTTCAATTCCTTCGCCACCACCGCGTCGACCGGCAGGATCAGCTCGCAGCCGGCCTTCTCCGCCTCGCCGCGCAAGCGCCGCGCCTGTTCGAGCAGGTCGCGCTCGACCAGCGATTTCCCGACGCCGCGCCCTTCGGCCAGCAGCAGGGTGTTGGCCATGGCGCCGCCGATGATCAGGACCTGCACCTTGGCGACCAGGAAATGCAGCATGGCGAGCTTGGTCGAGACCTTGGCGCCGCCGACGATGGCCGCCACCGGGTGTCGCGGATGTTCGAGCGCGGCGGAGAGCGCCTTCAACTCCGCCTCCATCAGCCGTCCGGCATAGGCCGGCAGCAGATGCGCCACCGCCTCGACCGAGGCATGGGCGCGGTGGGCGCAGGAGAAGGCGTCGTCGACATAGATGTCGGCGAGCGAGGCGAGCGCCTTGGCGAAACTCGGGTCGTTCGATTCCTCCTCCTTGTGGAAGCGGAGGTTTTCCAAAAGAGCGATCTCGCCCGGCTTCAGCCCGTCGACCGCCGCCTTGGCCCGGGGCCCGATGCAATCCTCGGCGAAAACGACGTGGCGCCGTTGCAGCGCCTCGGACAGCGGCTGGGCGATCGGTTTCAGCGAGAGCGCCGGATCGGGCTTGCCGTTGGGCCGGCCGAAATGCGAGATGACCACGACCAGCGCGCCCTTCTCGGCCAGTTCGCGGATGGTGGGGGCGAGCCGGGCGATCCGCGTCGGGTCGGTGACGCGGCCGTCCTTCACCGGCACGTTGAGATCGGCGCGGACGAGGACCCGCTTGCCCTTGGCATCGAGGTCGTTGAGGGTCAGGAATCGGGGCATCGGGCTATGCTGCTTGGGTCTTTCGGGATGGGCTGGGAAAGGGCGGGCTGAAGATGGTTTTGCCGGCCTAAATGGTCAAGCGCTAATGCAACATTCCGGTCATCACGCGGAATCGGCGCCTTCGCCCTGGGTCGAGCGGTTTGCCGCCTTGATCCGGCCGGGCGGGCGGGCGCTCGACCTGGCGGCGGGGGCGGGGCGGCACACCGCCCTGCTGCTGGCCCGGGGGCTGAATGTCGTGGCGGTCGACCGCGACGTTGCGGATCTGCGGGCCGCTTTCGGCACCAATCCGGCCTGCCGCGTGGTCGAGCTCGATCTGGAGGATGGCGGGCCCTGGCGCCTGGGGCAGGGCTATGACGGCATCGTGGTGGCGAATTACCTGCACCGCCCCTTGCTGCCCTTGCTCGCCGCGGCGCTGGCGCCCGGCGGCATGCTGATCTACGAGACCTTCATGCGCGGCCAGGAACGGTTCGGCAAGCCGAGCAACCCGGATTTCCTGCTCGATCCCGACGAATTGCGCCAGGCCTATGCCGGAACGCTGGAGGTGATCGCCTTCGAACAGGGCGTGTTCAACGAGAAGCGCCCGGCGGCATTGCAGCGCATCGCGGCGCGAAAAGGTCTATAATCCAGCGGCGAGAAGCGAAAGGGAGGCAAGGATGGCGATGAAATGCAATGTCGGCTGGCATGACCGCGCGACCCGGATCATCATCGGCTTGGCGATCATCGCCGCGATTTTCCTCTGGCAGGTGGATCCGCGTTGGCTCGCGCTGATCGGCGTGATCCCGATCCTGACCGCGATCGGCGGCTGGTGCCCGATCTACGAAATCCTGGGCATGACCACCGACACCACGGAAACACGCGAGGACTAGCCGCCCGTTGGTGAACATCCCGGTCAAGCCGCTTTTTATTTTGGCCGTGGTTTCCCTGTTCGCCGCCGCACCGGCGGCATGGGGACAAGAATCCGGATCGAATCCCGCGCGGCCGCGTGACATAGCCGGCAATTGGATTTTGGAACTCGGTCCCGGCTGCGCGGGGCTGAGCGGCTCGACCGGCTACGGCGGCGGCGTGGCCGGAAGCCTGCATTGAGTTCCGGCCCGACGGCGGAAGCGCGCGGGCTTCGACCGGTTCTAATTTACGGGTTCGTGTTCCGGCTATTCGGCGGCGGCGTGGCCCGGCTTGGCCGGGCGCTGGGGCGCGGCGAAGGGCCGGTCGTGGGTCAGCGCCGGAATGGCGCGGCGCGCTTCGGCGATTTTGGCCGGATCGATCGCCGCCAGAATGACGCCGGGACCGTCCTCGGCTTCGGCCAGGATCTCGCCCCAGGGCGAGACGATCAGGCTGTGGCCGTAGGTGCGCCTGCCGCCGCCATGCTCGCCGCATTGCGCCGGGGCGAAGACGAAGCAGCCGTTCTCGACGGCGCGGGCGCGCAGCAGCACGTGCCAATGCGCCTTGCCGGTGGGCACGGTGAAGGCCGCGGGCACGGACAGGAAATCCGCCCCGGCCTTGGCGAGCGCGCGATAGAGCTGCGGGAAGCGCAGATCGTAGCACACGCTCATGCCGAGCACGCCCCAGGGCAACTCGGCCAGCGCGGCCCGGTCGCCGGCGCGGTAGGTCTTGGACTCGCGGTGGCTTTCGCCGGTCTGGAGATCGACGTCGAACATGTGAATCTTGTCGTAGCGCTGGACGATCTCGCCCGACGGCGCGATGAGGAAGGAACGGTTGGACAGAAGCGCGGCGCCCGGGTCGCGCAGCACCGCCGATCCCAGCAGCAGCCACGCCCCGGTCTCGCGCGCCAAGGCGCGGAACGCGGCCAGCATCAGGTTCGCGCTTTCGGGCTTGGCCTTGTCCAAGGCGAGATCGCGCTTGGGCTCGATCATGTCGCTCACTTCGGGCGTCAGGATGAAATCGGCGCCCTTCGCGCGCGCGCGGCGGACGAGATCGCTGGCCGCCGCGATATTGGCCGCGATTTCGGGGCCGGAAGTGAGCTGCACGCAGGCGGCCCGGAAAACCTTGCTCATGGTGCTCATGGCCCCCCGTTCATAGGTTGAGGCCCAGGAGCGCGTCGAGCTTGCCTTCGCGGTCGAGCGCCGCCAGCTCGTCGGAGCCGCCGATGTGTTCGCCGTCGATGAAGATCTGCGGCACGGTCTGGCGGCCGCCCGAGCGCGCCAGCATCTCGTCGAACTTGGATGTGTCGGCCATGACGTCGATATCGGAATACGCCACGCCCTTCTTGGCCAAGAGGCTGCGCGCCCGCGCGCAATAAGGGCAGAACATGGTGGTGTAGAGCTCGACCTTGGCCATCACGGTCATTATTTGGGTGAAATCCGCCGCAAATCAATGATTCCGGTTCAGTTCCCGGGGCGCGATGTCCGCGCCAGGGTCAGCACCTCGACCCGTGCCGCCCCCGCCTTGAGCAACTCGCGGGCGCATTCCGCCGCGGTGGCGCCGGTGGTGAGCACGTCGTCGACCAGCAGCACGCGCAAGCCCGCGACGCTGCGGCCCGGCTTCACGGCGAAGGCGCCGGCGACGTTGCGCTTGCGCTGGGATCGGCTCTGCCGGCCCTGCGAGGGCGTGGCGCGGCGGCGTTGGAGCCAGTCGGCGCCCACCTTGATGCCGCTCGCCCGGCCGACCGCATGGGCCAGCACCGCCGCCTGGTTGTAGCGGCGCGTGAAGAGCCGCGTCCAATGCAACGGCACCGGGACGATCACGTCGGCTTCGGCGAGCAAAGCGGCCCCGGCGCGGCGCATGAACCGGCCCAGCGATGGCGCGAGTTGCAACCGGTCGCCGTGCTTGAAGGCCAGCACCAGCGGCCGGCTTTCCTCGTCGTAGCGCATGGCCGAACGCGCCCGGGCAAAGGGCGGCTGGTCGCGCGCGCACAAGGCGCAGAGCGTGCCTTGGCCGAGATCGAGATCGAAGGGCAGGCCGCAGCTGTCGCAACAGGCCGCGCCGATGAAGCCGATCTTGTTCCAGCATGCGGCGCAGAGCGCGCCCTGGTCGCTCACCGCCTCGCCGCAGCGCAGGCAGCGCGGCGGCAGCAGCAGGTCCAGCAGCGCGCCGCCGAGGCGGCGCAGACGGAGCAAAGCGGCGGGTTCCGGCATGAGCTTATGACAGGCTCGCGCCCCGCCCTTGTCAATTGGATCGCGCGGCGGCGATAGTGGCGGCATGGCCGGGCAATTCCCGATGAAGCTGTTCGACGCGCGGGCGCTGCGCCGCCACCGCGCGCGCGCGGCCAAGCATCCCGGCGCGCCCGATTTCCTGGTGCTGGAGGCGGCGGAAACGCTGGCCGACCGGCTCGACGACGTGAAGCGGCGCTTTCCCTTCGCGCTCGATCTGGGCTGCCGCGACGGCGTGATGGCGCGCGTCTTGAAGGGCCGGGGCGGGATCGAATGTCTGGTCTCGGCCGATCCGGCGCCGGAATTCGCGAATCTCGCGCCGCCGCCCGCGCTCGCCTGCGAGGCCGAACAGCTCCCCTTCGCGCCCCAATCCTTCGACCTGGTGCTGAGCAATCTGGTGCTGCATTGGACCAACGATCTGCCGGGCGCGCTGATCCAGTTGCGCCAGGCCTTGAAGCCCGGCGGGCTGCTGCTCGCTTCGCTGTTCGGCGGCGAGACCCTGACCGAGCTGGGACAGGCGCTGATGGAGGCCGAGCTCGAGGTGGAAGGCGGCGCCGGCCCGCGCGTCTCGCCCTTCGCCGATCTGCGCGATCTGGGCGGGTTGCTCCAGCGCGCGGGGTTCAAGGAGCCGGTGGTGGATGGCGACCGCATCGAGGTGACCTATCCCGACCTGAATGCCCTGATGCGCGATCTGCGCGCCATGGGCGAGAGCAACGCGCTGATCGAGCGCCGCCGCGGCCTGACGCGGCGGGCGACGCTGGCGCGCGCGGGCGAAATCTACCGCAACCGCTTTCCGGCGCCGGGCAACCGCATCCGCGCCGGCTTCCAGGTGATCTCGCTCACCGCCTGGGCGCCGGGCTAGCGAGAGCGCGGGTGGGGCGCTAGACTGCGTCGTACGCGGCGAAAAAAAGGGGATCGGCGATGCGGCACATGAATTGTTCCTGCGAAACCTATTTGTCCGGAGGCTTGGCCTTCGCGCCGCCGACCCGGCGCCAATTCCTCAAGCTCGGCGCGTTGGGCGGCGGCGCTTCGCTGCTCGGCCTGGCCCTGCCGCGTTTCGCCTTCGCCGCGGGCAGCGCCGATGCGCTGCTCCTGAACTGCATTGATTACCGCCTGACCGACAAGGTCACGGCCTATATGGCGGGACGCGGCCTGGCCGAAAACTATGACCAGTTCATCCTGGCCGGCGCGGCCCTGGGCGCGGTGACCAGCGAATATCCCGACTGGGGGAAAAGCTTCCGCGATCATCTCGCGCTTGCCATCAAGCTCCACGGCATCCATCGCGTCGTCGTCATCGATCATCGCGATTGCGGCGCCTACAAACTGATCCTGGGCAAGGACCTGGCGGGCGACCCGGCGGAAGAAACCAAGATTCACGGCCAGATTCTGGCGCGGCTGAAGCGCCAAATCCTGACGCATCATCCCGCTCTTGCGGTCGAGACCGGGATCATGGCCTTGGACGGCAGCGTGCAGATGCTCGGCTAGCCTTTAGAGGCAGGCGTAGTAATAGGTTTTCTGATAGGTGTCGATGACGTCCGCGCCCTTCGGCACCATCGCTTTGCGCATGCCCTGGCAATAGAGAGTCGCCACCTTGTCCGGGTTGGTGGCGCTGCCGGCCCGGATGGTGATGCCGTTCGGGTCCGAATGGAGGACGGTGAGTTCTTGCTTGTATTCCAAGTTGCCGCAAGCGGCGAGCAGGCCGGTCAGCAGCAAAGCGAGGATCGGGACGCGGCGGGCTTCCATGAGGCGGAGCCTAGAGCAGGTCCCGCAGCACCGCCACCAGCGGTTTGTCGGCCGGCGGCATGGCGTAGAGGCCGAGCCGGTCTTTGCGCACCCAGGCCAGTTTCTGGCCTTCGCGCGCCGCCGCCAAGCCTTGCCAGCGGCGGCAAACATAAAGCAGCAGCAGGACGTGGAAATCGTCATAGCGGTGCGAGGCGAAGGCCAAGGGCGAGAGGCAGGCTTCGGCGACGTCGATGCCGAGCTCCTCCTTGAGTTCGCGGATCAGCGCCGATTCGGGCGTTTCGCCCGCTCCGACCTTGCCGCCGGGAAATTCCCACAAGCCCGCCATCGCCTTGCCCGCCGGCCGTTCGGCCAGCAGCACGCGGCCATCGGCGTCGATCAGCGCGACGCAAACGACGGGGACGCTCGGAAATTCAGCTCCGGTAGCCGCCATTGATGTCGATATAGCGGTGAGTCAGGTCGCAGCTCCACACCGTCCAGCGCCCCCGGCCGATGCCGAGATCGACCGCGACGCGGATGTCACGCCCGGCCATGTGCCGCGCCACCGGCGCCTCGTCATAGCCCGGCACCGCGCCGCCCTGGGCCGCGATCCTGATGCCGCCGACCGAAATCGCCAGCCGGTCGCGGTCGGCCTTCTCGCCGGCCTTGCCCACCGCCATGACGATGCGGCCCCAATTGGCGTCGCCGGCGGCGATCGCGGTCTTGACCAAAGGCGAATTGCCGATGGCCAAGCCGACGCGCTTGGCGGCCCGGTTCGAGGCCGCGCCCGAGACCGCGATGGTGACGAATTTCTGGGCGCCTTCGCCGTCGCGCACGATCTGCTGCGCGAGATCGACCAGCACTTCGTCGAGCTTGATTCGGAAATCCTTGAGCAGCTTGTCGCCAGCCGAGGCGACGCGCTGGTGCGCGGCCTTGCCCGTGGCGCACAGCAGCAGGGTGTCGCTGGTCGAGGTGTCGCCGTCGACCGTGATCGAGTTGAAGGCGCGCTCGTTGCCGTCCGCGAGCAGGGATTGCAGCGCCTTGGCCGGGATCGCCGCGTCGGTGAAGACATAAGCCAGCATGGTGCCCATGTCGGGCGCGATCATGCCCGAGCCCTTGGCGATGCCGTTGATGACGACCGGCGTTGTGCCGATGCGGGCGGTGCGCGTCGCACCCTTGGGGAAAGTGTCGGTGGTGGTGATCGCCCGCGCGGCCTCTTCCCAGGCACCAGCCGATGCGCGCGCCACCGCGCCGGGGAGCGCCTCGGTGATCCTCTCATAGGGCAGCGCCTCGCCGATCACGCCGGTCGAGGACACATAGACCTCGTGCGGATCGCAGCCGATGAGCTTGGCCATCGCCTTGGCGGTCGCAGCGGTGGCCTGGCGTCCCGCCTTGCCGGTGAAGACATTGGCGTTGCCCGAATTGACGACGATGGCGCGCGCTCCGGATTTCGCCGCCAGCGCCTTGCGGCACCAATCCACCGGGGATCCTGCCGTCAATGACCGGGTGAAGACGCCGGCCACGGACGTGCCGGGATCGAGCAGCGCGACCATCAGATCGGTGCGCTCCTTGTAACGGATGCCGCAATGCGCGGTCGCGAGATTAACCCCGTTCAGCGGCGGCAGATCGGGAAAGCGCGAAGGCGCTAGCGGCGAAACCTCGGTCATGTCCGTCGCGGAATGAATCCCGTCCGGCTCAGGGCTTGTTGATCTGGTCCGGCGCGGTCGCGGGCGACAGCGTCGGCGCGCCCGGCGCCGCCACCCCCGGATTCTGTCCCGGCGGCGTGAGCTTGGGCGCGCCCGATTTCGGCGCCGGCCCGGCTTGCGGGGATCCGCCCGCCGCGGGCAGCCTGCTGCCGTCGAGCGCGAAGATTTCGACCTTGGCCTGGCTATCGAGTTCCTTGACGCGCGCGCCGATGATGCCCTGCGCCATCTGCTGGGCGAGCCGCGGCGCCATCTGCTCGTAAGGCAGCACCTTCAAGGGCCGGCGGTCGACCACCATGATGACGTGCCAGCCATACTGGGTGTGCACCGGGGTTTGGGTGTATTCGCCCTTCTTCAACTTGAAGGCGGCGGCGGTGAAAGCCGGGTCCAGATCGCCCTGCCCGAACCAGCCGAGATCGCCGCCCGAGGCCTTGCCGGCCGGGTCGATGGTCTTCTGCTTGGCGAGCGTGGCGAAATCGGCGCCTTTCTTGAGCTGCGCGATGACGTCGTTGGCGTCGGCCTCGCTCGACAACAGGATATGGCGGGCGTTGATCTCTTCGCGGCCAGGCGCGTCCTTGGCGTATTGGTTATAGGCCCCCTGGATCTTGTCCTTGCTGATCTCCTTTTGCAGGATCGAGTTGAAATAGGCGTCCTGCAGGATTTGGTCGTCGGCCAGAACCATGCGGCGCTTGACGACGGGATCGGCGTCGACCCTGGCCTTGCGGGCGGCCTGGGAGATCACGACCATGCTCACCAACTGATCGATCACCTGGGGATAGGCCTGCTCGAGCGTGAAGTTCTGCCGGGTTTCGGGAGACAGCGCCTGATAGGCGATGATCACGTCCGAGCGGTGCAGCGCCTCGCCGTTGACGCGGGCCACCACCGGATCGCCGCCGCCGGATGGCGCCGGCGCGGCCGACTGCGCCAAGGCCGGGCCGGACGCCAGGGCAAGGATCAGACAAGCGAACATCGCGCGGCGCGCTGTCATATTCATGGAGAGTCCTTTCAACCGGGCCCGGCGAGCGGGGTCGCAGGGCGCACAGGCCGCTCATAAAGCATATCATCGCCCCCAGAACAAGCACCCGAAGGGTTAAATTTGGCGGCCGGACGGGCGTTGAATTGACGCTCGCATTACCTTAACACTCGCATTATATGTCCCTATCTATCTCCCTTAACGTTGCCGCGCCGCGGCGGCGGCTGGCTACCCGCCCGCCATGCTTTCGAGGTTTTGATGATCGGCGTCCTTGCCCGACGGTTCTTTGGCTCAGCCAACGATCGCTATATCAAGGGTCTTCAGTCCATCGTTGACGACGTCAACGGGTTGGAGGCGGAGACGGCTGCGCTGTCGGACGCGGATTTGCGCGCGCGCACCGATGTCTTCAAGAAACGGATCGCCGACGACGAAAAGCTCGACGAGCTGCTGCCCGAGGCCTTCGCCACGGTGCGCGAGGCGGCCAAGCGGACGCTGGGCCAACGGCCGTTCGACGTTCAGCTGATGGGCGGCGCCGTGCTGCACCGGGGCATGATCGCCGAAATGAAGACCGGCGAAGGCAAGACGCTGGTGGCGACGTTGCCGGTCTATCTGAACGCGCTCGTCGGCAAGGGCGTGCACGTGGTCACGGTGAACGACTATCTGGCCAAGCGCGACAGCGAGTGGATGGGCCAGATCTACAAGTTCCTGGGATTGTCGGTCGGCCGCATCCTGCACGAGCTCACCGACGCCGAGCGCCGCGAGGCCTATGCCGCCGACGTGACCTACGGCACCAACAACGAATTCGGCTTCGATTATCTCCGCGACAACATGAAGTTCCGGCTCGACGACATGGTGCAGCGGCCGTTCAGCTACGCCATCGTCGACGAAGTCGATTCGATCCTGATCGACGAGGCGCGCACGCCCCTGATCATCTCCGGCCCGGCCGAGGATTCCTCCGAGCTTTATCGCGGCGTCGACAAGCTCATCCCCAAGCTCGATCCCGAGGATTACGAGAAGGACGAAAAGCAGCGCGCGGTGACGCTCACCGAATCGGGCGTGGAGAAACTCGAAACCCTGTTGCGCGAATCCGGGCTGATGAAGACCGGCACGCTCTACGACATCAACAATCTGGCGCTGGTGCACCACGGCAACCAGGCGCTCAGGGCGCACAAGCTCTTCGCCCGCGACACCGATTACATCGTGCGCGACGGCAAGGTCGTCATCATCGACGAGTTCACCGGCCGCATGATGGAAGGACGGCGCTATTCCGAGGGCTTGCACCAGGCGCTCGAGGCCAAGGAAGGCGTCAACGTCCAGAACGAGAACCAGACGCTGGCCTCGATCACCTTCCAGAATTATTTCCGCCTTTACCCCAAGCTGGCCGGCATGACCGGCACGGCGATGACCGAGGCCACCGAGTTCCAGGACATCTACAAGCTCGACGTCATCGAGATTCCGACCAACGAGCCCTGCATCCGCCAGGATTCCGACGACGAGGTCTATCGCACCGCGCGCGAGAAATACGAATCCATCCTGAAGCAGGTGGTGGAATGCCAGGCGCGCAAGCAGCCGGTGCTGATCGGCACCGTCAGCATCGAGAAATCCGAGACGCTCAGCGACATCTTCAAGAAAAAGAAGATCCAGCACAACGTGCTGAACGCCCGCTATCACGAGCAGGAAGCCTTCATCATCGCCCAGGCCGGCCAGCCCGGGGCGGTGACCGTCGCCACCAACATGGCGGGCCGCGGCACCGACATCCAGCTGGGCGGCAATCTCGACATGCGCCTCAAACAGGAACTGCCGGCGATCAACGATCCAGCATCGCGCGAGCGCCGCGCCGCCGAGATCCGCGCCGAAATCCAGGCCGCGCACGAAGAGGTGGTCAAGGCCGGCGGGCTCTACGTCATCGGCAGCGAGCGCCATGAAAGCCGCCGCATCGACAACCAGCTGCGCGGCCGCTCGGGCCGCCAGGGCGATCCCGGCGCCTCGAAGTTCTTCGTCTCGCTCGAGGACGATCTCATGCGCATCTTCGGCTCGCAGCGCATGGACGGCATGTTGCAGAAGCTCGGCCTCCAGGAAGGCGAGGCGATCATCCACTCCTGGATCAACAAGGCGCTGGAGAAGGCGCAGCAGAAGGTCGAGGCGCGCAACTACGAGATGCGCAAGCATCTGCTGCGCTTCGACGACGTGATGAACGACCAGCGCAAGGTGGTCTACCAGCAGCGCCGCGAGATCATGAGCGACCAGGACGTCTCAGCCATGGTCGCCGACATGCGCCAGGAAGTGGTCGAATCGATGGTCGAGCGCTGCATCCCCGAAAACGCGCTGCCCGAGGAATGGGACACGGCCGCGTTGCACGAGGAGGCGCTCCGCGTCTTCAACCTCGACCTGCCGGTCGC
>Ga0187803_10000029_pt1 | contig 61476 bp, 52 predicted proteins | sample NC_wetland_sal_i_2_FD_132425 | JGI IMG/M metagenome (GOLD analysis project Ga0187803, IMG submission 132425) | Wetland sediment microbial communities from Neuse River Estuary, North Carolina, USA - Control_3 | ecosystem: Environmental > Aquatic > Freshwater > Wetlands > Sediment | place: USA...
AGAGCGCTCAAAGGCGCCGTGGACTTGAAGGCATTCTATTTTCGTCGGCTGCTCCGCATTTGGCCGCTATACTTCTTTGTGGTCGCAGTCGCCTGCCTGTTCTCGTTGTTCGATCGGACCCAAACGGTGGGGTGGGCCTATGCGATTTCGTTCCTTCTGTTTGCCGGCAATTGGATGATGGTGTTCCATGGCGCGCCCCATGGAGTCACTCTCGTTCCTCTCTGGAGCGTGTCCTTCGAAGAGCAATTCTACCTGCTTTGGCCGCTTGTATTGCGCAAAGCATCTAAGCGAACCATCGGCGGAATCGCCGTTGGATTATTGTTGATTGCCTCGCTGGCTCGTTTGTTTCTCCTGCTCCATCACCGGGGCGGCGATCCGATTTGGTACAACTCATTCGCCCGGCTGGACTCCATCGCTTGTGGCATTCTGCTGGCCCTGGCGCTGCACGGGCGAGCCACTTTCCGCCCGGGAATTACTCTACGCCTTGGATTGCTGTGCCTGGGAATGCTGGCGTGGTTGGTAGTAGGGCATTACTGCGGACTGCTCAACAGCAACCCGTCCCTAGCGGGAGGCATGATTGGATATCCGCTCATGTCGTTGGGCAGCGTTGCGATTTTCCTGGGCGTTTTGGGCGCTGCGCAGGACGGTTTCTCGTACTTGAAAAAGCCTCTTCTGGTGTACCTCGGCAAAATCTCATACGGCCTGTATGCCTTCCACATGCTCAGCTTCCGGCTCGTGGACAATCTGTTCGAGGGGCACTCCATTGCTTTCAGCAGAACGATTGCCGCGCTCTGCGCGCTCGCCCTCACGTTTTTGTTCGCCACGGCTTCATTCCGTTGGCTGGAATCTCCGTTCCTGCGTTGGAAGCAGACTAAATTCACCTACGTTCCCTCGGGAGCCCCTTCTTCGTGACAATCCGGGAAACGAGCTCCGCCCGCTTGGTTTTCCGAGGGTTTGAGCATTCCGTCGGCACCTCCACAGAGATGCAAGCCCTGGTGCGGTGAGCACTCTTGACCGCTCATTCTGCCGTCTTTCCTGCCATGTTCAAAATCGACCCTACTAACGAGACGGAACGCATCGTCGCCGCCATCCGCGGAATGGTGTTCAACAATTTGAAGCGGAAGGGGGCCGTCGTTGGAGTGTCGGGTGGTGTGGACAGCAGCGTGGTGGCATATCTGTGCGCCCGCGCGCTGGGGAGCGGCAGAGTCCTGGCGCTGTTCATGCCGGAGGCGGATTCTTCCCCTGACAGCTTGCGACTGGGACGTCTGGTTGCGGAGAAGCTGCGCGTGCCGTCAGTTCTGGAAGATATCAGCCCCATCCTTCACGCGGCCCGGTGCTACGAACGCCGGGATGCCGCCATCCGCAGCGTGATTCCTGAATACGGCCCAGGCTACAAATCCAAGATCGTCCTGCCGGACCTGCGGGATGGAGATCGTTATCCCATCTTCTCCGTGGTCGTCCAATCGCCCGATGGCATGGCGAAGAAAGCGCGCCTTACTTCGGATGCATATCTCGGGATTGTGGCGGCCACAGACTTCAAGCAGCGCGTCCGGAAGATGATGGAATACTATTACGCCGACCTGCATCAATACGCCGTCGTGGGAACTCCCAACCGACTGGAGTACGACCAGGGCTTCTTTGTCAAAAACGGAGATGGCGCGGCAGACCTGAAGCCCATCGCGCATCTGTATAAATCCCAGGTCTATCAGTTGGCCGCGTATCTGGGAGTTCCGGAAGAGATCCAGAGCCGTCCACCCACCACGGATACATACTCGCTCAAGCAGTCGCAGGAGGAGTTTTACTTCACCCTTTCGCTCGAAAAAATGGACTACTGCCTCTACGGGAGGAATCACGGGATACCGGCCGCCGAACTGGCTCCGCTGGCCGGGCTTGAGGAAGCGCAGGTAGAGCGAGCCTACTCCATGATCGACGCAAAGCGTAAGGCTGCTCGTTACCTGCATGCTTCTCCCCTGCTCGTCGAGAACATCAAAATGGAATGAGCGCTTAAGCGGGCTGGAGTGCAATCGGCCAGCCCGAAGGCCTCATGGGTTCCACCAATCAAGAGTTTGCAGCGCACCTGCTCCACGAATTCATTTCGGCTCGGAACAAACGGAGAAAATGCAGTGCAAGTCGAAGCCTTCCTCGAATTGAGTGCTGAACGATTTCCGAACAAAACGGCACTGGTCTGCGGTAGCCGCAGGCTCAGCTACCGGGAGCTGGAAGAGCATGCCAATCGCCTTGCCCACTCACTGGTAAACGAGGGCATCAAGCGCGGTGACCGCGTGGCCGTGTACCTCGAAAATACCGTAGAAGCAGTGGTGGCCATCTTCGCGATTTTGAAGGCAGGCGGGGTTTTCCTGGTGGTGAATTCCACCACGAAAGCAGAAAAACTGCTCTTCATTTTGAACAACTGCCGGGCTAGGGGGTTCGTGCTGCCTGCCGAAAAATTGCAGGACTTACAGCAGCGTATGGGCGACGCAGCATATCTGGATTGCCTGTGGATTCCCGACGGAGCGGCCGTCGCCGAACTGCAATCATTCAAGCGCCTGGTGATGATCGACGCAGTTCTCGGAGATTCGGGATTGCCTGGAACACCCTTGCCGAAAAAGTGCATTGATATCGACCTCGCCGCGCTCATCTACACGTCAGGCTCGACGGGAAGACCCAAAGGGGTGATGCTGACGCATCTCAACATCGTGTCCGCCGCCACCTCCATTACCAACTACCTGGAAAATACGCAGGACGACATCATCATTAATCTTCTCCCTCTGGCTTTCGACTATGGGCTTTATCAGGTGCTTATGGCCTTCAAAGTAGGCGCCACAGTCGTGTTGGAGAAGTCGTTCGCCTATCCCCACACCGTGATCGAGACAATTCTCCGCGAGAAAGTCACAGGGCTGCCGATCGTGCCGACGATTTCCGCCGTCCTTCTTCAATTGGATCTTTCGGAATTCAAGTTTCCCTCCTTGCGCTATATCACGAATACTGCAGCCGCCCTTCCCACCGATCATATCCTGCGGCTTAGGAAATTGTTTCCTCGGGTCAAAATCTACTCTATGTACGGACTGACGGAGTGTAAGCGGGTCTCCTATCTGCCGCCGGATCAGCTCGACATCCGGCCCACTTCCGTCGGGCGTGGAATGCCCAACGAAGAGGTATACGTGGTGGACGAACACGGGCAGCGCGTACCGCCCAACGTAGTGGGCGAACTCGTAGTCCGGGGAGCCAACGTGATGAAGGGCTACTGGGAGCTGTCGGCGGTGACCGCGGAACGCTTGCGACCTGGCCCCCTTCCCAACGAGATGGTGCTCTACACCGGCGATTTGTTTTGGATGGATGAGGAAGGCTATCTGTACTTCTTCGGCCGAAAGGACGACATCATCAAGACGCGCGGCGAGAAGGTCAGTCCCAAGGAAGTGGAAGATGTCCTGTACGCGCTGCCGGGTATCGCCGAGGCAGCGGTGATCGGAATACCGGATGAAGTCCTGGGGCAGTCAATCCGCGCCGTGATCGCTCGGCGTGAAGGATCTCAAGTGACGGAGCAGGATGTTTTGAGGCACTGCGCTGCGCGGCTCGAGAATTTCATGGTCCCCAAGTCCGTCATCTTTCTGGACTCGCTCCCGAAGACGGCCACAGGAAAGATAAACAAACGGCTGGTGGGCGCCGCACAACTCGAAGATCAAGGCTGAAGGCGCACACAGTCGATTCCCCGCTGACCAGTTCTCGCGCTTGAAGTTTTCCTCCCCGCAGTTCACTCTCCCAAGGCGTATCTCAGGATTCGAAGCGACAGGCGCCTGCGTCCACGCGTCATTGCCGGAGGCTCAGTTCGTTCTTTTTGGGCGCCGGCGGGCCCGCCCTCCTCGGCTGCCGCTTTCGCTCGTTGCTCCGCTTCGTACTTCCACTCGTACCAACGCAGCGGGGAGACACCGTGCTTGCGGCAGACACCGGCAACGTTTCCGCTGCGCAATCCTTCTCTCAGGATCTCCCACTTCTCTTCCGCTGTGGGATTCACCTGCCCTTCGCGGCTCATTTTGCTTCCTCGAGGGGTGGCGATGCTGGCATGGCTGGCGCCAAGTGCTGGCTGGGCGTGCGCTCTTCGCATTGGAGATTCCTCCCGGACGTAAGTTGGACGGTGGCCGGAGAGGACCTGCGGGCATCCCCTCCGGCCCCGCCTGTTTGTTTACAGAATCGAAGTCAACGGAAGCACCGTGAGAGTCGCGGATCGGGTAACACCCTGGTACGAACCTGAGATCGCGACGTTTGTCGAGAAAAGCACCGGAAGCGTGCTCACCGTAAACCTCGCACTGGAAGCGCCGGCGGGAATGGTCACGCTCGACGGCACGCTCGCGGCTAATGTGTTGCTGCTGGAAAGTGAAACTACCGCACCGCCCGACGGTGCCGGCCCGCTCAGCGTGACCGTACCGGTCGACGAGCCCAGACCGATCACGCTCGACGGGCTCAGGGTGAGCGACACGAGCGTCGGCGGCAGAACAATGAGCGTTGCTGTGCTCGTAATGCCGTTGTAGGCCGCGGAGAGCGTGACCGTGGTCGCTGTCCCCACGGGACTGGTGGTTATCGCAAATGTCGCGCTGGCGGACCCCGCGGGCACGGTCACCGAGTTCGGCACTCCGGCAGCCGCGGTGTTGCTGCTCGACATTGAGATTGCAGCTCCACCGCTCGGCGCCGGTCCGTTCAGTGTGAGCGTGCCTGTCGAGGGGGTCCCGCCGGTCACGGTGGAATTGCTCAGGGTAAACGATGCGAGCGCCGGCGGCTGGACAGTCAGCGAGGCTGTGCGCGTGATGCCGTTATAGACGGCGGAGATGGCGACTGCCGTCGATGTTGTCACGGGACTGGTCGTCACCGTAAAGGACGCGGTGGACGAACCTGCAGCAACAGTCACGGAGCCAGGCACAGTGGCTGCCGCGTTGCTGCTCGACATTGAGATCGCAGCTCCGCCGCTGGGCGCCGGTCCGTTCAGTGTGACCATGCCTGTCGAGGGGGTCCCGCCAGTCATCGTGGAACTGCTCAGCGTGAACGACGTGAGGGCCGCTGGCTGCACGCTCATCGAGGTTGTGGCCGTGCTGCCGTTGTAGGCCGCGGTGAGGGTCACCGTAGTCGTCGTTGCCACGGGACTGGTGGTTACCGTAAAGGTGGCGGTGGTCGAGCCTGCGGGAACCGTCACCGAACCTGGCACGCTGCCCACTGACGGGTTGCTGCTCGACAGGGCGATTGATGCGCCCCCACTCGGCGCAGGACCGCTCAGCGTTACCGTCCCCGTCGCGCTGCTGCCACCGGTCACGGTCGAAGCGCTCAGCGACACCGACGCCAGCATAATCGCCGGCTGGAGAGTTAGCGGAGCTACAGCCGTCGAGCCCTTATACGCCGCCGTGATGGTCACTGATGTGGTCGTTGCTACGAAACTCGTGCTGACGGTGAATGATGCGCTCGTTGAGCCTGCGGCCACCGTCACTGACCCAGGCACGCTGGCCGCCGAGTTGCTGCTGGATAGCGTCACGACTGCCCCGCCGCTCGGCGCCGGCCCGCTCAGCGTTACCGTGCCGGTCGAGGAGCCTCCAGCAGTCACGCTCGAGGGGCTGAGAGAGAGCGATGCCAGCGTAATTGCGGGCTGAATCGTCAGCGGCGCCGTAACCGTCGCGCCGTTGTAGGCCGCCGATATGGTCGCCGAGGTGGTGGCCGTAACCGAGTTTGTACTGATTGTAAAAGATGCGCTCGATGCGCCTGCGGAGATGGTGACTGAGCCAGGCACGGTGGCGGCCGAGTTGCTGCTGGACAGGGTAACTACGGCCCCGCCGCTGGGCGCCGGCCCGCTCAGCGTCACCGTACCGGACGAAGAGCCCCCCGCCGTTACGCTCGAAGGATTAAGTGTTAGGGAGCCGAGCGTGACCGAACTAACCGCCAGTTGTGCAGTTTCTGAAATCCCGTTCAAGGATGCCGTAATTGTGACGCTTGGCGAGCTCCCCGCGGAGCTCGTGGTGATGGTAAATGTCGCGCTCGTAGAGCCTGCCGGAATCGTCACAGAGGCCGGCACGCTCGCCGTCGACGAATCGCTGCTCGACAACGCGACCAGGGCGCCGCCACTCGGCGCTGGCCCGTTCAACGTCACCGTCCCGGTTGCGGTACCGCCCGCAGACACGCTCATCGGCTCAACGCTCAATGCGGAAAGTGCAAGGTTCCGGCTGAAGAAGACGTTCTGATTTCCATTTCCCGCCTGCCACACGACATAGGGATTCCCGCCAGCGTCCAGCGACATCTGGGGAATCGTCCCGCCGTCTGCGGAGACACTCTGCGGTGCAGAGAATGTGGCGCCCGTGTTCGTTGATCGAATGAATTGGATTCCCGCACTGATCCCCGCCGAGAAAACAATATTCATGTTGCCCATCGAATCCATGGCCAACTGCGGCGTAGGAGTGTTCGTACTCACATTCGCCACGCCGTTCACTGCAAACGAACCGCCGCCGTCCGTCGATCGCGCGAACATCACACTGGCCGAGCCGTTTCCGCCCCCGCTCTGCCACGCGATATTTATCCCGCCCCCGGAATCCACCACCATGGATGAGTCCGGAGGAAATTCGCCGGTCGGGGCGCTGTCCGGAGCCCCGAAGGTCGCTCCCCCATCGCTCGAGTGCCGGAAGTAGAGCGTCGACGATCCCCCTTGCTCGGGCTCCCAAGTGATACTGATATTGCTTGGTGCGTTCCCGGCAACCTGGGTTTTGCCGATCGCCACGTTTGGCCCGTCGCCGGTCACATTGAATGGAGTTGAGAACGATGCGCCTGCATTTGCGGAAATACTGAAGAAAACATCCTGAGTTTGGTACACCGTCCCGCCCGAATTCACGTTTGTGTTGTCGATCCATGCCACGTAAATGTTCCCCTGCGAATCCACGCTGACGTTGGGAGAGCCTGCTCCGAGCGGATCAGTCGAGAGATTGACGGGGGAGGTAAAACTCGCGCCTGCGTTGGTCGACCGCCGGTAGAAGACGTCGTAGTGGCCCGGGCTATTGTCATTCCACACTACGTTCAAGTTTCCGCTCGCGTCCACTGCCATCATCACTCCGGCGCCGCTGGCGGATGCGTTCGAAAGGGTCTGTGGAGCAGAGAACGTGGTCCCGCCGTCGATGGACCGCGTAAAATAGACGGTCTGCGTTAAAGAACTGGCCTCGGACCATGCGACGAAGATGTTCCCACTGGAGTCCACGGCCACCTGAGGACCACTCGCGTTGGTTCCAGTGTGATTCGAAATGTTCCGCGGTGCGCTATAACTTGCGCCACCATTCGACGAGCGGCTGAACATCACAACGTAGGCTCCGGAGGGATTGTCCACCCATGCCACATTGACGTTCCCACCGGAATCGACCGCAATGGACTGGCCAAACGCGTTGGCCGGCGAATTCGATAGATTCTCCGGCGCGGTAAACGAAATCTGAGCCCACGCTGGAGCTGCGGTTAGGGCAAGCGCCCCGAACAGGATCGCTAGCCGCTTCACAAACTTGATCAGAAGTTCCGTCTTCGTACTCATGAACCACCCCCCCCGTGGTTAGGAATAATTGGTTCAGCACACTCCAGTTCCCCCCGAGGCTGGCCGGGGGCGAGGCACTGGATCCTGTGGATTTGTGGCTAGGAAGCTTTGCGGGGCTCGGCCGTGTTACGGAGCCTCGAGCCGCCCGGACACTCTTCCGTCTCGCCTTCCTGGGTTGAAGTTGAGAGGTCGCCACGCTAGCGACTGTACGGTTGCCCATTTCTCGCAACAATCAGACGAACGCCTGAATCTGGGCGGGGAAGAAATAGGCAATACAAGTAGGGAACTACCCCGAATGAAGCAGCTGGGAGCCGAGCCTGCCATGCACAGGGAACTCGCGAACCAATCACGCTCGGAGCGGGAGAGCGCGGTCCACGAGATTGCTCGCTGGCAGAACTACTTACCGCACTTTAATCAGATAGACGTCCGTGCAGTCGCCAGGAACGTGTGTGTTCGGAGAGCATCCTTCGGGGTATGCCATGTTGCTGGTGAATGTTACGTATTTGCCGTCGCGGCTGATGGCGGCATGAGGCTGCGCCCAGTACGCCTCCGCGCTGCGCGACCGAGCGTGAGCCAACCGAGAAACGGCGCTGCCATCTACTCGCGCAAGAATGATTTCGTCTTCATAGAGCCGCCAGTTCGCTGGCGACGGCGCCTGGAAGCCACGGTTGCCGTCAAACAGCTCGGGCCCAGGCTTCCGATCGTCAAAAAAAGACATGGCCGCCCACGGTTGGGAAGCACTCCCGCGGTAGCTGACGTGCCAGGCTGGCTGTCTGTCCAGTAGGCACTCGGCCTGCGCGACGTCGTTCAGTTGCCTCACATCGAGGCCCCAGCCGCTTGGGCAGGGATTGCTCAGACCGTGTAGCGTTCGGCTGTTGCCAACCGCGATGAAAATTGCCCTTCCCTCCAGGTCATATCCAGTGTCGTAGTGATTGGTGGCGTCTTGCAGTTCCACCAGCCTGCTTCCATCCCACAGCCGCACTCCTTCTTCAGGATTCACGCCGTCCGAGGCAAACTGGATGCTGAGCAGATTATTCGCTGTCAACTCCAGTTTGTGTATGCATCCGGGCTGCGCAGTGGCGGTAATGCTGTCATGGAGTTTACACGCTGGGGTGTACACGGAAGTCTTGGCTTGCTTGCCGAGGGACCACACGAACACGTCCATCGCGCCGCCCGCTCTTTCCCCCGCCAGCGCGATGTGATCTCCATCCTGTGAAAGGTCGGCCGCATCCGGAGACACGATCCCGCGGTATTCCTTGAACGTGTGTAGTTCCGCTGTCTTTACAGATTTTCCGCTGACCGTTCCTCTGTATAGCGTCCTTCCCAGCGCGAAGTAAAACACGCTTCCATCCGTCGCGTCCCACACCGGATGGCCATTGTTCATCGCCGGCATTTTGTTTGCCGGGACCACTTCCTTCCCTGCAGTGTCTTTTATGCGCCAGGCTCCGTTGTCGGAAACGATCAACAGTAGCGAATCGGCCGCGTTCATGGGCGACATGGTGGAATAGAAATTCATGAGCCCCGGGTACGATCCATCCGCCAGCATTTCTTCCCTGCTGCTGTCCGTTATTCGGGTGATCCGGCAGCCAAACACAGGGTCGGTATAGCTCTGGCCGGCGGCCGGCGGCCGAAACGTGGACCAATCAAGTGGTACATGAATCTGCCCATCATTGGGCTGCCCGCATAGAAGGGATTGCACTGCTGGCTTTGCTTCGCGCCCGTGGGTTGCGCGCAGGGGATTCGCGCTGACCATCTGGGTCAGCGAGCGTACTGCCAGGGCACCGATCAGAACCGTGTACAGAATCGCAGGAACGACTGTGGAGCCTTTTCCTCGTCGCATCGCGTGCCTCAAAGACTGCTCTTGGTCCGGCAGATGGTCTTACACGCTCCATCACACCGGCTTCAGGGCACACGTGCAATCAGGTAAACCCCCCAAAACACCGCGAGGGCCATGGCGGAGGCTCCTCGCCTCCTCCACAGCCCCCGCCGTGATCCTTCGCGCCCAGCGAGCCTTCCCGCTCGCTTGACTTACTGAACTTTGATGACGTACACGTCCGTGCAGCCCGTCGAGGTTTGCGAACCAGCCAGGCAGCCGGTATGAGCATAGGCCATGTTGCTGTTGAAGGCGATGTATTTGCCGTCCCGGCTGATGGCCGCGTGCGGCTGTGCGTAGAAGTCCTCGTTGCTGCGGGAATACGCCCGAGCCAGCCTGTAAACGTATTGGCTGTTGTTGTTCGCGTCGATCCGCACCACGATGATTTCGTCCTCGTACAACGACCATGTGCTCGACGTTGGTGCAGTGTAGTTCGAGGTTGCGTCAAACCACTCGGGGCTGGGTGTCCGGCCGGAGTCGAAGAAGGAGAGCCCCACCCAGGGCTGATTGGCGTTGCCCCGGTATCCCACGTGCCACGCGGGCACGTTGTCCAGCAGGCATACGGCGGACAGCACGTCGTAGATCGTCCTCACGTCGAGTCCCCACCCGCTCGGGCAGGGGTTCGACTCGCCCGAAACAACGTACGAGTTGCCCACCTCTACAAACACCGCGTTCCCGGCTGTGTCGTACCCCGTGTCCAGGTGGTTGGTGGCGGACTGGAGCTTCGGAAGTGCTACAGCTCCCGTCCACAGTTCGTTCCCCTGCTCGATTCCGGACCCGTCATTCGCAAACTGGATGATGATGTTGTTGTCCGGCGTCTGGATCAGTTTGTGCAGGCAGCCATTGTTCGGGGCGGCCACCGAGCCGGTACAGGTCGTCGTGTAGATCGGTCCCTTGCTGTTCGTCACAAAATCGTAGTTGAACACGTTCTCCGGGCTCGTTCCGCTCGTATCGCCACCGACGATCACCACATGCGCGCCGTCCTGAGACACATCCGTTTCATCCATGAAATTCACTGCTGCGTATTCCGTAAACTGGTGCACCGTCGCCGCCGTTACCGTCGAGCCGTTGATGGTCCCCTGCATCATCGAATTGCCGTTGGTGTAGTAAAAGACGTTTGCGTTCGCCGAGTCCCACAGTACCCAGGTGTCGTTCATCGCCGGCATGTTCGCGATGGACACCACGGTGTTGCCGGATAGATCGATTAAGAAATATCTCCTCCATCCGTCGGAGAGCATCAGCATGCTGTCGTTGGCATTGAACGGTGAGACTGTGGCGTACCCCATGTTGAGCGGGAGATAGTACGATCCGCTCCAGTCTTGGCTCGAGGCGTCCGTGACGCGTGTTACCGTACATCCGAACGTCGGATCTACATAGCTCTGCCCCTTTGCAGGCGGCACAAACGTGGTCCAGTCCGCCGGCACGTGATTCGTCGTGTCCCCGGACTTCCCGCAGCTCGGCGATCCGCCCGCTGGCGGCGTGACTCCACTCCCGCTCAGACTTATCGCTGTCGGCGAATTGCTCGCGTTGCTGGTCACAGTCACAGTTCCCGATGAGCTTCCCGCTGAAGTGGGCACAAATGTTATATTCACAGTCAGTGTCTGGCCAGGCGAAAGGACAAGTCCCGCCGAAACCCCGCTGGCCGTGTACTCCCCGCTACTCACGCTGTACCCAGAGATGGTCACGCTGGAATTGCCCGCATTCGTTAGCGTCGCGCTCAGCGTGCTGTTGCTCGAAACATTTACGTTTCCGAAGCTAAGGCTCGTGGGGCTGGCATTCAGCAGGTACGTTGCCGCATTCACCGTAAGTGTCGCGGTATTGCTGGTCGCGCTGCCCGCGACGTTCGTTACCACAACGGCGAACTGCTCGCCGCTGGCTCCGGTCGTTTCCGCCGCAGTCGTGTAGCTCGCCGATGTGGCCCCGCTGATGGCCGCGCCGTTTTGTTGCCACTGGTAGCTTAGCGGTGCCGTCCCGGAAGCGGCTACGCTGAAGGTCGCGGTCTGTCCGGAGATAATCGTCTGGCTCGCCGGTTGCATCGTGACCGTGGGAGGTTGCGCAGGCACGACGCCGCTCCCGGTCAGACCCACACTGATGGGTGAGTTGCTGGCGTTGCTGGCCAGCGACACGCTGCCGGATACAATCCCACTCGCGGAGGGAGCAAACGTGACGCTCAGAGTCGCAGTCTGTCCAGGCGTGAGCATCTGTCCTGCGGAGATGCCGCTCGCGCTGTAGCCAACCCCGGAAACGCTTACGCTTGCAACGGTCACGTTGGAATTGCCGGTATTGGTCAAAGTCGCCTTCAGCGTGCTGTTGCTGCCTGTATTGACACTTCCGAAGCTCAGGCTGGTGGGATTCGCGCTGAGAGTGTAAGTGGCGGCGTTCACCGTGAGAGTCGCGGCGCTGCTGGTGGCGCTGCCGGCACTGTTTGTCACCACCGCCGAGAATTGCGCTTCGTTGTCCGTGGTCGTTTCCGCAGAGGTCGTGTAGCTCGCGGCCGTGGCCCCGCTCATGGGCGTGCCATTCTTTTGCCACTGGTAGCTCATCGGCGCCGTCCCGGATGCGGCCACGCTGAAGGTCGCCGTCTGCCCCGCTAGGATCGTCTGGCTCACCGGCTGCGTGGTGATGGTTGGAGGCGTTTGGCTCACAATTCCGGTGCCACTCACCGAGATGATCGTGGGCGCATTGCTCGCGTTGCTCGCGACTGTTACCGTGCCCGTCGCCCCGCCTGCTGTTGCCGGCACGAACGACACGTTCAGCGTCGCGCTCTGCCCTGCACCGAGCGACATCGGAAACGTCAGCCCGCTGGCGCTGAACGCTGCTGTTGAGGGACTGACTCCAGATAGAGTCACCGTTGAGTTCCCGGAGTTCGTCAGAACTACAGGCGCTGAACCGCTGCTGCCCACGGCAACGTTCCCAAAACTCACTGTACTGGGGTTCGCCCCCATCACCCCCGCATAGCTGAAACCCGTCCCGCTCAGCGAGACGCTGGCCGGCGAATTCGTCGCGTTGCTGATTACCGAGAGCGTGCCCGTCACACTTCCTGCGTTGTACGGCAGGAACGCGACCGTCAGCGTGGCGCTATGACCCGCCGAGAGAGTGGCAGGAAGAGCGAGTCCGCTGGCGCTGAATCCGGTTCCGGAAGCAGCCACCTGGGAGATGGTCACGCTTGAATTTCCGGTGTTGGAAACCGTGACCGCTTGCGTGCTTGTGGTACCGAGCGACACATTCCCGAAGCTCAAACTCGCGGGGCTTGCGCCGAGCAGGTACGTCGCGGCGTTCACTGTAAGTGTCGCGGCGTTGCTCGTCGCGCTGCCTCCGCTATTTGTCACTACCGCCGTAAATTTTGCGCCATTGTCCCCTGTCGTCTCTGCCGCGGTTGTGTAGCTCGCCGCAACCGCGCCGCCGATTGCCGCTCCGTTTTTTTGCCACTGGTAGCTCAATGTTCCCGTTCCGGACGCTGCCACACTGAACGTAGCCGTCTGTCCTGCGATAATCGTCTGGCTCACCGGCTGCATCGCGATCGTCGGAGGCTGCACGGCAACGCCCGTGCCGCTCACCGCAATCATTGTCGGAGCGTTGCTCGCGTTACTCGCGACCGTCACGGTGGCCGCCGCCGCACCTGCTGCCGTCGGCGCAAAGGCCACGTTCAGCGTCGCGCTCTGTCCCGCGGCCAGTTCCACGGGGAAGGATAGCCCGCTCGCGCTGAACGCTGTCGCCGATGAACTGGCTCCTGACAGAGTCACCGTTGCGTTCCCGGAATTTGTCAGCACGACGGAGAGAGAACTGCTGCTTCCCGCGTTCACACTTCCGAAGCTCAGCGAAGCCGGGCTCGATCCCATAACACCCGAATAGCTGAATCCACTGCCGCTCAAGGCAATCGCCGCAGGCGAGTTCGTAGCATTGCTCACCACCGTCAGAGCGCCACTCACGGCTCCGGGGTTATACGGCAGGAATGCAACCCTCACTGTGGCGCTCTGCCCGGAGGAAAGGGTGTGGGGCAGGGTGAGCCCGCTGGCGCTGAATCCGGACCCCGAAACGTGCAGCTCAGAAATGGTTACGCTTGAACTGCCGTCATTCTTGACGGTCACGGTCTTCGCGCTTTTGACGCCCAACGACACATTCCCGAAGCTCAAACTGGTTGGCGTTGCGATCAATAAATGCGTCGAGGTGGAGGTTTGCGCTGTGGCGGTCCCCAAACCACTTGCAGCCACCCCCGCGCACCCGATCATGAGAATCGAAGCAAGTAAAGAAAACAAAACACCCGTTCGCGTCTTCCGGCTCATCCAAGGTCTCCTTGATTGGCATAGCCGGACGACTGGGGTGGGCAGGTACCGGCTGGAATCAGTGCGGTGCTCTCGCATTACACGAGCAAATTAAGCCGGAGCGCCCTGGCTTTGGCTACTGGTTCGAAGGACAGTTTTAGTACAAAGTGTTTGGACTACAGGTGCCTAAGCGCAATCCTACGAAGGAGTTGCGCCCCCTTCGCCCGAATCGATTCCGTATAGAAACGCTGCGCGCCATTGGCTAGGTCTGCCTTCGCGCCATGCACCGGAGTGACTCTTCCCCTCGGAGAAACAGCGGCGCTGAAATTCCTGCCTTCACCCGATTTCACTTTCTGTGCTTTCCTGCGATTAGTGATTCCATGAACTGGGTGGATGCGAACGCCGGTCTGCCGGGACCCTCCCCGCAGCACGCACTGCCCAGCCTCCTGTCCTTTGGGAGAAATGCGCCATGGCCAGCATGCCACCGATAACACGCTGGGACAGCGAAGCGCAGTTTTTTGACCGCGTGGCCGAACAGCAAGCCCGCCAAACCCAGCCAATCGACCCTTTGGCGCTCCAGCGCTACAGTTCCCGCTTTCTCCGCCGGCGATTTCGGGAGGAGTTCCGCTTACGTGTGGCGCAAGACCTGCGCGACAAGCACGTGCTCGACGTTGGCTGCGGCGATGGGAACAACTCCGTTCTGCTCGCCAAGCTGGGCGCGCACGTGACCGGCATCGACATCTCGCCCAAATCCATAGCACTTGCCGAGAAGCGCGCCGCAATCAGCGGGGTAAGTGATGCTGTGCGATTTCTTTGTTCCCCGCTTGAAACCGCGGAAATCCAGCCCCATTCCTTCGATCTGATCTGGGGCGACTCCATCCTGCATCACCTGATCGACAATCTCGAGGAAGTGTTCTCCCGGCTCACGTTTTGGGCCAAGCCCGGCGCGTTGATCGTGCTCTCCGAGCCAGTCAACTTCAACAATGCTCTGCGCCGATTTCGTCTCGCGTTGCCCGTCAAGACCGACGCGACTCCGGACGAGCGTCCGCTCGAGCCCGCCGAACTCGCAATTGTCAGGCGCTTCCTGCCAGGCATGCGGATACGCTTCTTCTCGCTCTTCGGACGGCTTAACCGCTTCCTCTTGGTCCGGTTCAATTACGAACGTTCTCCGGCCGTTCGGCGTGCGGCGGTCAGTATGCTCGCCGTGATCGACTTTGCGCTGCTCTCCTTGCCGGTGATCCGGAACCTGGGCGGATATGCGGTGATCTATGGTCGCACTCCCATGAACTGTTCCTCCCGCGCACCCGATGGCAACCTGCTCGGGGATGCCCAGCACAAGTAGACAGCCCTGCAGCGCAAGTCGGAGAGTGGAGGCAGCCGGTCCATATCAATAGGGACCTTCGCTTTGGTCGCTTGTATGGGGCAAGCGGAGATCGGGCCGTTTCGATTCACTGCACCCGGATGACGTACACATCCGTGCAGTCCGTGGCGTTCTGAAAGTTCGCGGGGCACCCGGTGTGAGCGAAGGCCATATTGCTATCGAACGCCACGTATTTCCCGTGGCGGCTGATGGCGGCTTTCGGCTGGGCATTAAAATTCTCGCTACTTCGTGAGTAGGCCCGCGCCAGGCGGTACACCAGGTTGCTGTCATTGTTGGCGTCGACCCTCACCAGTACGATTTCGTCCTCATACAGCAGCCAGTTATCCGCCGCGGGTGACTGGTAATTCGGCGACGTGTCGAACCACTCCGGGCTCTGCGACCGCAGGTCGAAAAACGACAGCAGAACCCAGGGCTGCTTCGCGTTGCCCCGGTAACTCACATGCCATTGTGGTTCGTTGTCTAGCAAGCACACGGCCGACAGCAGGTTTGAGAGCATACGCACGTCCAGGCCGTAGCCGCTGGGGCATGGATTCGTAATCCCAGTCAGTGTGCTCAGAATCGTGGAATTACCCACTTCAATGAAGATCGAGTTCCCGTTCAGATCGTAGCCGGTATCCAGATGATTCGTAATGTCCTGGACCTGAGTCAGGATTGGCAGTCCTAGGAGATCAAGAAGCCCGGTCCACAGCCGGTTCCCCTGTTCCGGCAGGATCCCGTCCTGGGCGAATTGGATGATCACGTTGTTGTCCGCGGTCTGAACCAGCTTATGTAAGCAACTATTGTTTGGCCCATCCACAGACGCGGTGCATGTGGTTGCGTATACCGGCCCCTTCGTGTTCGTCACGAAGTCGTAGTCAAATACATTTTCCGGGCTTCCTCCGCTCGTGTCCCCACCAACGATCACCACATGCGCTCCGTCCTGCGATACGTCCGTCTCATCCATGAAATTAATCGCAGCGTACTCGGTGAATTGGTGCACCAGGGAAGTGGAAACAGCATCGCCGCTGAGGGTTCCCTGCATCATCGAATTCCCAGCGCAGTAGTAGAACATGTCCGGGTTTGTCGCGTCCCACAGATACCAGCCGTCGTTTCCGGGCGGCATATTGGCCAAGGGAACCACAATGTTTCCCGCCAGATCGGTCACAAAGCGCCTCCCGAATCCGTCCACGAGCATCAGATTCGTCTCGTTTGCATTGAACGGCGAAAACGTGGAGTAGCCGTGAGTGATCGGCAGGTACCCTGAGCCACCCGAATCTTGGTTAGAAACGTCCGTAATGCGGGTCACGGTGCAGCCGAACGTCGGATCCACGTAGCTTTGGCCCTTCCCCGGTGGCACAAATGTGGTCCAATCCTGCGGCACGTAAACTGAGTTATCTCCGAAAACTCCACAGGCCAGCAGCCCGGGCGCTGGCGCAAAGCCAGTTCCGTCCACCGTAACAATCGCCGGAGAGTTGCTGGCGTCGCTTTCCACGCTCACGGTTCCCGGGGCACTCCCGCTCGCTGCAGGACTGAATGTGATGTTCAGCGTGGCCGATTGGCCGGGAGGCAGCACTTGGCCTGATGAAATGCCGCTTGCACTGTAGCCTGCTCCGGACAAGGTGAGGCCCGCGAGCGCCACGTCGGAATTACCGGTGTTGGTCACAACCGAGCTCAGCTTGATGCTGCTGCCGACGACAATGGTTCCGTAGCTTAGGCTGGCGGGGCTCGCACTAAGCAGGTACGTTGCAGCGTTGACCGTGAGGATTGCAGCGTCGCTCGTCGCGATTCCTGCGCTGTTCGTCACCACCGCACTGAACCGCGCGCCATTGTCAGCGGTCGTCTCTGCGGGGGTCGTGTAGCTGGCGGTTGTGGCTCCGGCGATGGTTGCCCCGTTCTTTTGCCATTGATAGTTGAGCGGCGCGGTCCCGGAGGCGGTCACCGAAAAAGTAGCCGTCTGGCCAGCGAGGATGGTCTGGCTCGCTGGCTGCGTGGTGATGGTTGGCGGCTGAGGCGGTTGGACACCCGCTCCGCTCAATGAGATCGTGGCCGGAGAATCCATCGCAGTACTCACCACAGACAAGGCCCCCGTCGCCGCCCCCATGGAAGCCGGAAGAAACTCCACAGTCAGCGTCGCGCTCTGGCCAGCCGGAAGCGTGACGGGAGTTAAGAGCCCTCCCGCGCTGAATCCGGGTCCTGAGATAATCATCCTCGAAATCGTGATGCTGCTCTCGCCGGTGCTGGTGAGCACGATGGTTTGCGTAGCCTTGCTGCCCACAGCTATGTTCCCAAAAGCAATTTCACTCGGGTTCGCGGTTAATTGCCCTGGTCCCGGCGGGGACGGCAAAGATCTGGTGCCGACGCCGCCGCATCCGGCAAGGCAGACACCGAGGAGAACCGCTGTCGGGAGTGAACATCTAGTTCTGCACAAGGACTTGCGCCTCCCCAGGGTCGTCACGGGGCTGGTCAGGCGCAAAAATACGGGCGATGTAGCACCATCCACTCTTTTTTCGGACCATTACGCTTAGAGAAAAACAGCCGGAAAGAATCGTCAATCAGGTGTTCACCGCAAAAACCGTCCGGCGCCGTACCACCGAGTTGTCGGGAGCAATTCCTTCCACGCTGTTTGGGGCAACACGAATTAAAGCTTTTCACTGTGCGCGGACTCGGGGAAATACCGGGTGGCCCCATGTGCGAAGACGCGCTTAAGCTTCTGCCGCAGTTGCAGGAGCGACGCGCGAGCGGGGCACATTGGCCCAGACCATGCAAGCTCTCTCCAGCGTCCGTATGGCCGCAACCTGATCCGGAATTACCCTGAGGAAATCGAGGCGGGATGAAAACGCGCGTCGTGGTTACCGGGGGAGCAGGCTTCATCGGCTCGCACGTGGTTGAGGAGTTGCTGCAACGCGGCGCGAGCGTGGTGGTTGTGGACAACTTCTCAAGCGGAAAGGAAATCAACCTGGCCGAAATGAAAGGCCGGCTCGAAGTTATCCACCTGAGTATCATCGAGCTCGGACCTTTGCAGCTGGCCATCCGTGGTGCGGATTACGTCGTTCATCTGGCTGCCCGCACCTCTGTGCCGCGTTCTGTGGCCGACCCGGCGGACACCAATCGCGTCAATGTGGATGGGACTCTGAACGTGCTGATGGCGGCTCGTGACGCCGGGGTGCGCCGCGTGGTATTTGCGGCTTCCTCGTCCGCCTGCGGCGAAACACCCACGCTTCCCAAGGCTGAAGACATGCGTCCCCAGCCTATTTCGCCGTATGGCGTCAGTAAGTTCGTGGGCGAGCTTTACGCCCAGGTATTCGGTCGCTGTTACGGCCTGGAAAACGTAGCCTTGCGCTACTTCAATGTTTTTGGCCCGCGCCAGGATCCCGGCTCGCCCTATTCCGGCGTGCTCTCTCGTTTCATCACCGCACTGCGCGATGACCAGCAACCCGTCGTGTTCGGTGACGGTGAACAGTCGCGCGATTTTACATACGTCTCCAACATCGTGGATGCCACACTTCGCGCCGCGGAGACCCCTAAAATCTCCGGCATGGTCTTCAACGTAGGCACGGGAAGCCGTTTCACGCTGAATCAAACTTTGGCTTTGCTGGCCAAAATCTCAGGCAAGCCCGCTAACCCCAGGTATGATCCCGCACGCCCGGGTGACATTCGCGATTCGCAAGCAGACATCAGTCTGGCTCGGCAGAAGCTGGGCTACGATCCATGTGTGGATTTCGAGCAGGGTTTAGGCCGCACCTGGGCCTGGTACGTTGCGCAGATGGCCGAGTCCTATTCTCAGGGTGGCTGACCTTGGTCGGCGCGCCGGAGGGAAGTCGGGCCTACCCCGCTGGCCTCCTTCTGCCATTTCGTGCCAGATGCTCACTCCTGCCGGAGCGCGTTGATGCGATCACATCACATTTCTGCGGAAACGCTGTTACGCGCAAAGAGAGGCAAACGAATTGCGGCGTGGTGAGTGTTAGGTCTAGTGCGCCATGCCGTTCATTAGAAGCCCGGCGCCCGGCCTTTGCGGTTATCAGGACGCAAGCTTTTGTGAAGGGAGAGGATCCGTCCAGATCGCCCAGTTCAGCTCCCAGAAGTTTTCAGAATCAAGGAATTCCACAGCCGTCGCGAAACATCCGAGTTTTCCCGGTCTGCGCCAGACCATGCGAGCGCGGGTGCGAGTGCCGTTGTCCAGCCGCTCCAGGAACAGTCGATCTTCCGGCCGGATCAGGTGCTCACACGCGAACAGGGTGCCGTAGCGGCTGATCAGATGCGTGCGGGTGTCTTCCTGCCAGGAACGGCCCGGAGTTTCACACACTAAACGGACTGGCCGGGAATCTGCTACACGCGGGCTGCGGCGCAAGCGACGCCGCAGTTCGGATGCGGTGTACCGAATGTCGATGAGACGTGCGCGCACCAAGGTGCTGTGACAATACGGCTCACGAGTGAGCGACGTGGACTGGTCAATACAGGCAGAAAGTAGCGTGCGCAACCGTTCAGCCGCTTCTTCCGAGGCCGGCCTTTGCGCGAGTTGTTGCAGAGAGGCATAAAGCTGCCCGTAGGACACTGTGATGAAGTGCGCCAAGCAATAGCGATCCTCGAGGAGGGAAGCCGTCGCAGCTTCTTTGCATTCTGGAAAGTTGCAGTCACCGCTCCCGTCGATTTGCCCACGGATACTCGAAACGGATTCTTTCGGCGGGGCTTCACGGAAGCTCCTCGGTTCCAGTTCGCGGGCCCTGCCCGCAACACGCAGAGCTTCAAGATCCTCCTGACCGAGTCCCAGGCTGTGCCCAATACACTCCGCGGATTCAGCGACCACTTCGAGATGATCTCCGAGAGATGCTTTATTCTTGCGTGGGCTGCGAGTAAAGAAGAACGTGAAGCTGCCGCATTGCTTGTCGAGGTAGGACTTCAACTGCGCGATCGGTTGAATTCTGCGTACGGCCTGCCAGCGTGCAGCATGCTCCTGCCGTGAAGGGTCCTCGCCGGCAATGCCGGGATGCGCGGCCCGCGAGGTTCTGAATACGTGAGTCAACAGGACAGGGCGCAGCGGTTCGGGGTGCCCTTCCGTTGCGTCCTGCCGGTTTCCATCCGATGTCGAGCCAAACCGACCAGTGGCATTCTGGCCTGGCTGCTGGCCAGCTTCCGGCATGGGTTCCACAATCACAGCGCTGCCGTTCCCTACCGCGAAAAGTTTATAGCCTTTCGCACCGAGCAAAGTCGGCCATGTACCAGGCTCAAGAAAATTGGTATTCCCCGGGAGTTGTTGCGAGGCCATAAATCCCCCCAAATTCTCGCAATACTCTGCGAGGTTGCGGGGACCGGCTCAAGGACGATCGAAGTTCTTACATCCGACGTCTCAGGGGCCAGGCAGCCGAAGCCTCGTCGGAGGCGTTGCGCGTTAACCTGTCAGACATTTCCTACAGCATGCCTGTTGCCGTTCCGAAGGTTTCTGAATTCACTGAGATACAAGGACTTGGTGATAGAGGTCACCTCAGGTGTTTACCTGACACGCCGTGTATTTTTGCCAAAGGATGGCAAGAATTACATGCTGGGAAGCGACTCCATCGCTTTGCCGAATGTCCGATGCGTGTACCGCACAATGAAGTGAAAATGTTTTCTTACTAATTCCCCATTTGAGACAAGTGAGCTGTGCGCGCTGACTTGGTAGAAAAGATAGCAACGGCAGCAGTCCACACTTGAAAGATTGCGGCGCAATTGAGACCTGCATGGCCACAAGAAGAAAAGTCGCGCGCCCGGAGACCCGCCTCCTGCTGGTCGACCTTCTGGTTTCCGCCGCAGGCGGACTCTATCCACACCTGCTCCCGGCCACCAGGCCTTTTAGTTCCTCCCGGCCCTGCCCAGTTTTCAAGTATCTTTCGCTTCGCATGGCCTCACTTCGACTTGCGTATGCTTCCTGGTACATCAATTTCCATGCGCCGCAGTTTTTTTCGATTTCGTAACGCCCGCATTGTGTTGGCCGACGCGCTGGACCAGATCACTGCAATAACCTGTGTACTGCCGACCCGAGTTTCGATTACGCAGGACGTAAACGAAATACATGGGAGAGAATGGCGCGCCCGGAGAGATTCGAACTCCCGACCTTCTGGTTCGTAGCCAGACGCTCTATCCAACTGAGCTACGGGCGCGCGGAACAAAACTATTTTAGCATGTATTCCGCGGCAGTAAACTATAGCGCGTGCCGGCGCGAAGGGGGTGTCCATGCGAGTGCCGATCTCCGCAGTCCCGAGCCTGATTCTTGCCGCGGCCGCATTTTCGGGCTCTTTTGCGTATCGCGCAGGCGCCGGCCCCGGCGCGTCCCCCGCCGTGGGCACGCTCAACGTCACGATTCGCGAATGGGATGTGCCGACGCCGAAGGCGCGGCCGCATGATCCCGCGGTGTCTCCCGATGGCGCGCTGTGGTTCACCGAACAGGAAGCCAACAAACTCGGGCGGCTCGATCCCTCGAGCGGCGCGATCCGCGAATTCCCGCTCAAAACGCCCCACTCAGGCCCGCACGGGCTCGCTTCCGACCGCGACGGCAACATCTGGTACACGGGGAACTATGCCGCGCTCATCGGCAAGCTGGACCCGAAAACCGGCAAGGTGACCGAATATCTCATTCCCGACAAAGCGGCGCGCGATCCACACTCGCTCGCATTCGATTCGCACGGCATGCTGTGGTTCACCGTGCAGGGCGGCAACATGGTGGGGCGTCTCGACCCGCACACGGGCAAGGTCGACGTGAGGCCCGTGCCCTCGCCGCACGCGCTCCGCTATGGAATCGTTGTGAACAGCCGCGGCGTTCCTTACTTCTGCGAATTCGGCACAAACAAACTCGGCGAGATCAATCCCCAAACTCTGGCGGTGACCGAACACACGCTGCCGGAAGGAGCGCGCCCGCGGCGGCTGGCGATGGCGGCGGACGACCGCGTGTACTACTCCGATTTTGCGCGCGGCTTTCTGGCGATGTTTGATCCCAAGAGCGGGAACGTGAAGGAGTGGGCGTCTCCCGGCGGCGCGGAGTCGAAACCCTACGGCATCGCCGTCACGCGCGACGGAATGGTGTGGTACGCCGAGGTGGGGGTGCATCCCAACACCGTGGTTCGCTTCGATCCGAAGACGGAATCGTTTGCGCAGGCACCAATTCCCTCCGGTGGCGGCGTCATCCGCAATATGGTAGCCACTCCGGATGGACGGCTCTATCTGGCTTGCAGCGGAGTGAATAAGATCGGCATCGTTCAACCCTGACGGCGCGAGCGGAGGAAGAGACGAGTGCCGGTTGATCGCGGCCGCTATTTGTAAAGGCGCTCCAGGTCAACCGGTAAGGACTCGCGACAAACGGATATAATCCATGCGCATGATCCCTGCTTCGTACAGGCCGCGAAAGAAATTCATGGAGTTGGCTGTCGCGGAGGCCAAACGCGCCGGCGACCGGGGTGACTATCCGATCGGCGCCGTGATCACGCGCCTGACCGGCGGGCGCGAAGTAGTGATCGCGAGCGCCGGCAACCGGGTGAAGACTTCGGGCTCGAGCATCAAGCACGTCGAGCTGGAAACGCTGAAGTACGTATCGAGCGGGTATGGCCGCTACCTGCCCGACTTCGTCCTCTATTCCACGCACGAGCCTTGCGCCATGTGCGCTGGCGCCTGTGTTTGGTCGAGAATTGGAGCGGTCGTTTACGGCGTGTCGCAGGAAGATATTGCCGCGTATGGCCGCAAGAGCGGCACGGAAGACTTCAAGTGGCGAGCGTGTCTTATCCCCTGCCGGCTCGTTTTCGAAAAGGGCAACCACTCGATCCCCGTCACCGGCGGCTTTCTCCGGGAAGAATGTCAGAAACTATTCCGGTACGGGGCCGGGCGACGCTAGCAGAGAGCCGAGCCACGGTGAGGGGATGCGCCAGTGCCGGTTGATCGCGGCCGCTCGACACTTCTGAAGCGCCTCAGAGAAGCGAAATGCCCTGGGTGCGGGACGACCGTCGCGCGTTCCCTGCTCGACGAGGCGCACTGGTATCCCTTCTGGAAAGCCCGCGAGGGCGGCTGCCCGGCGTGCGTGCAGAAAAATCTGCTGCGCAATCTCCTGGATCATGGCGCGCGTTCGTTCGACCACAGCGTGCAGTCTTCGTGGCCGCTCGATGCCGAAGCTGCGTTCGGCGCGATTCCAACCCCGCTGCGGCTACGCGCGGACCCGCGGTTCACCGGGCGCGGCGTCACCCTGGCGCTGGTCGACTCGGGCTTCTACCCGCATCCGGACCTGGTTGAGCCCCGCAACCGCATTCTGGCCGTCGCCGATGCCACGCGCGAGCCCATGCGCGCACTACGGTTCTCGCCCGACCGGCGTCCCGTATGGCCGAAGTGGCATGCGGGCGCGGACTGGCAATGGCACGGAATGATGACAAGCGTTGCGGCCGCGGGGAACGGGCGGCTGAGCAACGGCCTCTACGCCGGCCTGGCCAGCGAAGCGAGCTTGGTGCTCATCCAGGGACGCGATGAAAACGGGCGCATCACGAATGAAACGATCGTCCGCGCGCTCCAGTGGCTGCTCCGCGAAGGGCCCGCGCTCGGCGTCCGCGTGGTGAGCCTCTCGGTGAGCGGCGATCCGGTAAAGGAGCTGTTGGGAAATCCGGTGGACCAGGCCGCGGAGGCTCTGATTGATGCAGGCATCACGGTGGTAGCCGCGGCGGGTAACGCTGGAGAACGGCGCCTGCTTCCGCCGGCCACGGCGCCGCGCGTGCTCACCATCGGCGGGATCGACGACCGCAACAGCTTCCGCCAGGACGAAATCGCGCTCTGGCACAGCAATTACGGCGAAGCGACGAACGAAGCCCCAAAGCCCGAGCTCGTCGCGCCCAGCCTGTGGGTCGCAGCTCCGGTGCTCCCCGGCACGACCGTAGCGCGCGAGGCCATGGAGCTGTTCGAACGCCGCCGGCGCGGCCAGCCCTTCAACAAACAGCGGCTCGCGGAACTGAAACTGATTACGCCGCACTATCAGCACGTGGAGGGAACGAGCTTTGCCGCGCCGCTCGTGGCCAGTGCCATCGCCTGCATGCTGGAAGCGAATCCGAAGCTGTCGCCGCTCCTGATCCGACAAATCCTCATGCAAACCGCGAAACCTGTTCCCGGCGCCCCGCCGGACCGGCAAGGCGCCGGCGCGCTCGCCGCGGGCGCGGCGGTGGCGCGGGCACTCGAAGAGCGCCACGGGCGCGGCGAGGCATTCGAAAAGTCGCCGGCCATCGGCCCCGAAGGCGTGGTGTTCCACTTCCACGACGATGCGGCGCAGGGCGTCGAGGTGTGCGGCTCGTGGAACGGCTGGGCCCCTCCGGGAACCCGGCTGTCACGCGACGCAAATGGCACGTGGCGCACCACGCCCATGAAGATTCCGCCCGGAACCTACGATTATAAATTCGTGATTGACGGCAAACGCTGGATGGATGATCCGGCAAACCCGAAGAAGACGCACGACGCCGTGGGCGGATTGAACAGTGTGCTCGAAGTGCCGGGGCGCGCGTAGGGACGTTTTATCCCGCCATCAGCGGAATTCCAATTGTAAGCTCGAAGTGTTGGCCGCTCCGGTTCATCTCTTCCGTTGCTGCCCGGAGCGCGGTTCGGATAAATATTTGCGCATGAGTTGACACCAGCTCAGCGTTGGTGTTTCTTCCGGCCGTCCTCCCACAAGATGTGAATGCGACCCCACGGGAAAACTGCGACCAGCAGAAAGATGGCTCCCAGAAAGATGGGAAACTGCGCAGGGACATCCAACCCTCTGTAATTCTCATAAATTAAGCGGCCGCGGAGTATCTGACCGTATCCGTATATCATAGCGAACAAGCCAATCACGGCGATGAACAGGCGTTCTCTCCAGTCCAGATCCTTGCGTTTGGTCTTGGTCATCGTGGTCCCCGGAGACAGGTTACACTTCAATTTCCTTCGCCCTCTGTGTAGGGCTGAGGTAAGTATAAGCTGCAGAATCTGCTCCAGGTAGGAAGTTGCGCAGGCTAAAAACCTGTGCTAGTTCACCCGCCACGACTGGCGCGCAATTTCACGGCCCACGAGCCAGCCGCACACCAGGGCAACGCCCGCGAGCGCAGTTCCCTGCCCCGCGCGTCCAAAACAGAAATCGCCGACGGCAAACAGTGCCGAATAAACCATCGCGCACCCCAGCAGCCACGCGCGCAGGTTTGCTCCCAGGCTGTGTTCCGGCGCGACTTCGGGCGCAAGCCGCGCAATCGGCCCCCATCCCGCCGCGTCGGGCCTCACCTTCCGGTAAAACCGCAGCAGCACCTCTTGCGGCTCAGGCCGCGTGGCGAGCGTCACGGCTACCCACACGCTGGACGCTACCCCAGTGATCACCAGCGAATTGCGCGCGAATACCGCCAGCTCCGAACCCGCAAAGAGCGGCCAGTTGAGCAGGCAGACGGACACAACCAGCGCGGCCACCATCGCCGAGATTTCGCTCCACGCGTTCACCCGCCACCAATACCAGCGCAGCATGTAAACCGCTCCGGTGCCCGCTCCCAATTCCAACACGAACTTCCATCCTTCTACGACGGAACTGAGTTGCGAAGCCACCAGGGCGGAAGCCGCCACGAGCAGCAGCGTGGCCACGCGCGAGGCAGCCACATAGTGTCGTTCCGAACCGTCGCGGCGCAGGAATCGCCGGTAGAAATCGCTGACCAGATACGAACTGCCCCAGTTCAGTTGCGTGGCAAACGTGGACATGAAAGCGGCGAGAAATCCCGCCACCAGCAGTCCGCGCATCGCGTGCGGCAAATGGTTCACCGCCACCAGCATGTATCCCGATTCCGGCCGCGCTAGGCCGGGATAGAGCGCCAGCGCCACCAGCGCCGTGAGGATCCACGGCCAGGGACGCACGGCGTAGTGCGCCACGTTGAACCACAGCACGCTGAGCAATCCGTGGCGCTCGTTGCGCGTCGCGAAAATCCGCTGGGCGATGTATCCCCCGCCTCCCGGCTCCGCCCCCGGATACCACGCGGACCACCATTGCACACCCAGATTCACCACAAAGGCGATCACCGGCAGCGTCCACAGCGCCTCGTTGGTCAGCCCTAGCGAAAACATCGGTAAGAACGCCGTCTGGTCGCCGATGTGCGCCGAACCCATTCCTGACGCAGCCCGCTGCGCCGCCAACTTTGCGAGCAGCGCGGTCATACCTCCGGCGGCCGCAATTCCATAGACGGCCACGGCGATGACGATTCCCATCTTCAGCACAAACTGAAACAGATCCGTCCACAGCACGCCCCAGAGTCCGCCAATCGCGACGTACAGCCCGGTGAACGGAATCAGGAAAAACACGCAGATGGCCAGCGCCTGCGTCTCGGGGATTCCCAGCACCACGGCCGTTATGCTCACCATCGCTTTGGTCACCCAGCCGAGAATCAGGCAGTTCATCAGCAGGCCCAGGTACACCGCGCGAAAACCGCGCAGGAACGCAGCCGGCCGTCCCGAATAGCGCAGTTCGGCGAACTGCACATCCGTCAGCAGCCCCGAACGGCGCCACAGCCGCGCGAACAGGAACACGGTCATCATCCCGGAGGGCAGAAAGCTCCACCAGATCCAGTTCCCCGAGATTCCGTATTTGTAGACGAGGCCGGTGACGGCCAGCGGCGTGTCTGCCGCAAACGTTGTCGCCACCATCGAAGTGCCCGCCAGCCACCAGGAAACCTCGCGGCCGGAAACGAAATAGTCCTCCGTGCTGCGGCTCGAACGCCGGCGGAAATAGAGGCCGAGCACGAGCGTGATCCCGAGATACGCGGCGACGGCCCACCAATCAGCGAGGCTGAGCGTCATGGTGTTCGGCGGTTCGATGGCCGAAATGCAGGTCCATCACCCGCACCGGCGGGCTCGGGATGAAAGCAGGTGGAGGGGCTGGGCATAGTGCCAGCGAGCGCGAGACGCGAACTCAGCGCAAAATCATTTGCAAGAATTGCGATTGCAGCGTTGTCCCCGCGAATTTGATGAACTGCTCCGGAAGCAATCCGGCCACCAGAATGAACAGGGTGCACGCCGCGAGCGCCACACCCTGCGCAAAAGAAATCACCGGCCGCGCGGCCCCCGCAGGCTCCTTCATCCAGGCATGCACCACCACGCGGAAATAATAGTAAAGCGCGGGAGCGATGTAGAGCGCGGCGAAAACGGCCAGAACGTAATGGCCCGTCTCGATCAGCGAAAGGAAGATGAAGTACTTTCCGATGAAACCCGCTGTCGGGGGGATTCCGGCGAGCGACAGCATGAAAATCAGCAGCAGGATCGCGGCCACCGGGCGGCGGGAGATCAGCCCGTTCAGGTCTTCGATATCTTCGCCAATCACGCCCTCGCGCCGGAGCAGGATAACGATCGCGAACGCGCCCGTGTTCATGAACACGTACACCAGCAGGTAGAACGCGATGCCTTTGAACCCGTCCTGGTTCCCCGCCACGAGGCCCAGCAACATGTAGCCCACGTGGCCGATCGAGGAATACGCCAGCAGCCGCTTCAGATTGTTCTGCGTGATGGCTCCGAAGTTGCCGATGGTCATCGAGGCCACGGCCACGCCCGCCACCACCATTTCCCAACTGGGTTTAATCGGCCAGAAGGCGGTGCAGAAGATGCGCAGCAGCAGCGCGAAGCTCGCCGCCTTCGACGCCACGCTGATCGACGCGGTGATCGAAGTCGGCGCCCCCTCGTACACGTCCGGCGCCCACATGTGGAACGGCACCGCGGCGATTTTGAAAAATAGCCCGGCGGAAACAGTGACTAGCGAGACAAGCACCAGCGGGTCGCCCGGCGGCCGCGTGGCGTAGGCCTGGGCAATCCGCGCCAGGTTCGTCGATCCGGCGATCCCGTACATCAGCGAAAACCCGTACACCAGGATCCCGCTCGAAAACGCGCCGAGCAGAAGATATTTCACCGCGCCTTCGTTCGAGGCTTTCCGGCTGCGGAGGAAGCCGGAGAGAATGTAGAAGGAAAGCGCCATGGTCTCGAGGCCGAGAAACAGCGTGATCAGGTCGATGCCCGAAGCCAAAAACATCATTCCAATCGTGGCGAGCAAAAGCAGCGCGTAGAACTCGCCGTGGTGTTCCTCTTCGATATCCAGGTAACGGACCGAAAGCAAAATAACGAGCGCGGCGGATATCAGGAACAGAAAGCCGAAGAACACGGCGAACGGGTCCACGATGATGGAGCTGTGGTAGGCGCTCACGTCTTCCACGTTCCTGAGTTTCCACAGCGCACTCGCGCTGAAGCCTACTCCCGCGAGCGCCAGCACCGCGTTCCACCAGCGGGATTTGCGGTCCAGCAGAAAATCGGTGAGCAGAATGCCCAGCGCGAAAATGCCGAGCTGCACTTGGGGCAGGATCAGCGCGAACTCTTTGGGCAACTGCAGGCCGATCCAGTTGAGCATCTGTTGGGGCATTCCCGGCTACCTCGGCGGCGCTGCCGGCGGCGCGTCCGAATGCTCGCCCGTCCCCGCGGGGGGCTGCACGGGCACAACCGCATCCACGGCATTTCGCGCCGCGCGCGCGCTGAAGTACTCCGGATTCACGCGCTGGACGATGGCGTTCGCCGGCTCTTCCAGGTACTGCAACACCGGCGCAGGATAGATGCCAATCCACAGCGCCGCGAGCACCAGCGGAACGAGACAAGCGAGTTCGCGCACGTTCAGGTCAGGCAGCTTCTCATTCGCCTGGTTGGTGACCTTCCCGAACATCACCCGCTGGTAGAGCCACAGCAAATAGGCCGCACCCAGAACGATTCCGGCCACGGCCCAGGCGGCGAAGTATTTTCCATTCACCAGGTGAGGGCCGATCCCGGTCACTTCGAACGTTCCGCGCAGAATCAAGAACTCGCCGATGAAGCCGTTCAGCAGCGGCATTCCCAGCGAACTGAGCGTGATGATCAGGTAGATGGTCGCGTAGTTCGGCATCGGCGTGGATAGCCCGCCGAACTCGGAAATCATCCGCGTGTGCCGCCGCTCGTAGAGCACGCCCACGATCAAGAACAGCGCGCCCGTCGAAATCCCGTGGTTGAGCTGCTGCAGGATGCTGCCCTGTATGCCCATGGGCGTCAGCGCAAAAATCCCCAGCGTGCAGAAGCCCATGTGGCTCACCGAGCTGTACGCAATCAGCCGCTTCATGTCTTTCTGCATCATGCAAACCAGCGCGCCATAGATGATGGCGATGACGGAGACGACCATCATCAGCCAGGCGTATTGCCTCGTCGCATCCGGCAGCATGGGCACGGAAAAGCGCAGAAAGCCGTACGTCCCCATCTTCAGCAGCACGCCGGCCAGGATCACGGAACCGGCCGTGGGCGCTTCCGTGTGCGCGTCCGGCAGCCAGGTGTGGAACGGGAACATCGGTACTTTGATGGCAAATGCGAAGAAGAGTCCCCAGAACAGCCACTGCTGCGTGTCGGCAGGCAGCAGCTTCATGGTTTCGAGCAGCGCGGGAATGTTGAACGTGTACGCACCGTGCGCCAGCGCCGCGTGATCGAAGTACATGGTCAGTATGGCCAGCAGCATCAGCACGGAGCCGACCAGGGTGTACAGGAAGAATTTGATGGCCGCGTACAGACGCCGGTCGCTTCCCCACACGCCGATCAGGAAGTACATCGGGACCAGCATCACTTCCCAGAAAACGTAGAAGAGGAAGAAATCCATGGACATGAAGACGCCGAGCATCCCGGTCTGCAGCAGCAGCAGCAGGATGTAATACTCCTTCACGCGCGTCTGGATGGCGCTCCACGACGAGAGAATGGCGATGGCCCCCAGCCCCGTGGTCAGCAACACGAGCACGAAGCCCAAGCCATCGACTCCCAGCGTGTACCGCGCGCCAATCGAATGGATCCAGTCGTAGTCCTCGGTGAGTTGGAAGCCAGGGGCGCCCGCGCCAAACCGCCCGATGAGCCGCAGCGATACGAGGAAGCTCGCGAAGCCGAACAAATTCGCGATCCAGCGGTGCGCGTTCGCCAGCCGCCCGGGAACGAACAGCAGCAGGATGGCGCCCGCCAGCGGCGTGAGCATGATTACGCTCAGCAGATTTGTTTCCAATAGTTGCGTTACGTCCACGGTTCCATCCCCCTCACGCCGGCTTCAGCAGCATTCGCAGATAGCTCATCGCTGGAACGCCGAGATACACAACCAGCAGCAGCAACACGCCGAACAGAATGACGAGCGCATAACTCTGTACCAGCCCGGTTTGCAGCATGCGCACCGGGTAGCTGGCAAATCGCACCATCGCGCCCGAAAGATTTACCAGCCCATCCACGATCCATTTGTCCCACCACATCGACACGCGCGAGGTGAACCGTGTAGCCGCGGCCGAGCCGTCCACCCCGAGCCCGTCCACAACCCCGCGGTCGAAATCGCCCAGCGCGGTGGCCAGGTCCTCCGTGCGGTTGACGAACAGCGAGTCGTACACCTCGTCCATGTAGTATTTGTGGTAGAGCAGCTCGTGCAGACCCTTCCAGCGCGCCGCAATCTGATCCGCCAGCCCTTCGCGCTCCAGGTAGATGTGGTAAGCCAGCCAGATCCCGCCGGCCGCTACGAGTACGGAAAGGACCATCAGCCCCAGTTCCACCGTCATTCCCGGCATCTGCGCCGCTTCCGCGGCGCCTCGCACCGGCGCCACTACAGGTTCGAGCCAGTGCTCAAACAGGCTGAAGTGCGGAATCCCGATCCAGCCGCCCACGATGGAAAGCGCGGCGAGAATCATCAGCGGCACGGTCATCGAAGACGGCGATTCGTGGATGTGGTGTTCCACGTCGTGCTCGACGCGCGATTTCCCGAAGAACGTCAAATTCACCAGCCGGAACATATAGAACGCGGTCAGTCCCGCGGTCACCAGCCCCACCAGGTAGAGCACCGGATAGATGCCGGCAACACCTCCAGTCACCGTGCGCCACAGGATTTCGTCTTTGCTGAAGAACCCGGCCAGCGGCGGAATTCCGGCGATGGCCAGCGTAGCCACAAAAAATGTCCGCGCCGTGGTGGGAATCTTCGTCCACAACGCGCCCATCTTCCGCATGTCCTGCTCGCCCGAAAGTGCGTGGATCACGCTGCCCGAGCCAAGGAATAGCAGCGCCTTGAAGAACGCATGCGTCATCAGGTGGAAAATTCCCGCGGTGAATGCACCCACGCCCAGCGCCAGGAACATGTAGCCGAGCTGGCTGATGGTGGAGTAGGCAAGCACGCGTTTGATGTCGTTCTGCACCAGCCCCATCGTCGCGGCATAGAACGCCGTCAGGCCGCCGATCACCGCCACCGTCAGCATCGCGTGCGGCGACAACTGGTAGAGCGCGTTCATGCGCGTCACCATGTACACGCCCGCGGTCACCATCGTCGCCGCGTGGATCAGCGCGCTCACCGGCGTCGGACCCTCCATCGCGTCCGGCAGCCAGACGTACAGCGGAATCTGCGCCGATTTTCCGGTCGCGCCGATGAAAAACAGGATGGCCATCGCGGTCAGCACCGGCGCGCCCATCGCAAACTGCCCGCTCCGCAGTACATCAATCATCCCGGTGGCGCCCGCCGCGCCCTTCAGGCCCGCCGATGTAAACCGGATGGTGCCCAGAACCGCCGAAGCCAGGAAGATTCCGAGCAGGAAGCCGGAATCACCCACGCGGTTGACCACAAACGCTTTCTTCCCCGCGTCCGCTGCCGATTTCTTCAGGAAGAAGAACCCGATCAGCAGGTAGCTGCATAGGCCCACTCCCTCCCAGCCCACGAACATCAGCAGCAGGTTGTTGCCCAGCACCAGCGTCAGCATCGAGAACATGAACAGGTTCATGTAGCCGAAGAAACGGTAATAGCCGCCTTCGTGTCCCATGTAGCCGATCGAGTAGACATGGATCAGAAAGCCGACGCCGGTCACTACCAGGATCATCACCGACGACAGCGGGTCGAGCAGCATTCCCCAATCGGCCGAAAACTGCGACAACCCCGGGGTCGCGCCGTGATACGGGATAGCAGGAATCCATTCGAACAGGATTTTCTGGAAGACGCGTTCTTCCGCTGTCCGCCCCGCGAGCTGTATCACCGCGAACAAAGAGAAAACGAAGGACACGAACACGCTGCCGACGCAGGCGACGCTGACTGCGGCTTTCGGCAGCCGGCGCCCGAAAAGCAACATGAGCGCCGCGCTGGCCAGCGGAAACAGCGGGATCCAGCCGATGTGTTCCAGAAAATATCCGCTCGAGTTCATGTCCGCCCTGTTTCGTTCAGCCCGGTACCTCGGCGTAGGGGCACGGCATGCCGTGCCCCTACCGGCAAACCCGTATCCGCCGGCCTTATCTTCCTCACCGCGGACCACCCGTATCTGTTGCCTACCATCGCAGCAAATCCATTTCGTCGGCCAGCAGCGTCTGCCGGTTGCGGAAGAACGCGATAATGATGCCGAGGCCGACAGCGGCCTCCGCGGCCGCGTCCGTAATCACGAAGATGGCGAAAATCTGCCCGTCGAGGTTGGCTAGGTGCTGCGAGAACGCCACCAGGTTGATGTTCACCGCGTTCAGGATCAGCTCGATGGACATCAGAATGATGATCACGTTGCGCCGCGTGAGCACCCCGATCACCCCGGTGGTGAACAGCAGCAGGCTGACGACGACGTAATGGCTGGTCGGTATCATTAGATTCGCTTTTTGCCCATCACCACGGCTCCCACGAGCGCCACCAGCAGCAGGATGGAAGCAATCTCGAACGGGATTACGTAGTTCTGGAACAGCAATTTTCCGATCTGCTCGGTATTGCCCTCGACCGCCGCCGTGGGCACGTGCGGCGCGGGTAGGAGCTGCATTCCCGTGCTGCTCGAACGCGCCAGCGCCAGCGCCGCCAGCAGCTCCGCCAGCAGCGCAAACGACAGCAGTCCGGCGACCCACGTCTGCCGGTTGAACTGCACCTGATGCAGCGCCACGTCCAGGTTCACCAGCATGATCACGAACACGAACAGCACCATGATCCCGCCCACATAGAGGATGATCTGCACCACGAACAGAAATTCCGCGTTCAGCGTCAGGTAGAGCCCGGCGGTGGCCAGCAGCGACGTAATCAGAAAGACGGCGCTGTGCACGGCATTGCGCATCGTCACCACCAGCACGCCGCCCAGCACGGCCAGCCCCGCGAAGAAATAAAATAGAATCAGATTTGTCATCTCGTCTCTATCCGGGCCCGTCAGGCCACGCTACGGGCCGCCGCCTGCTCCCTTCTTTCTCCCGCGCGGACCAGCCACAGCGCAGCCAATAGCGTCGCCACCAGCGTCACGCCGATGCTCACAACCGGATTCCATCCGGCCTCGCGGTGCAGCACGATGGCCGTCGCCACTCCCATCACATTCACAATGGAGAGCGGGATCAGGTAATGCCAGCCGAGCTGCATCAACTGGTCAAACCGGTACCGCGGAAACGTGAACCGCACCCACAGGAACACGTACACGTAAGCCATCACTTTGGCGATGAACCAGAACGCCCCGTGCACGCCCAGCTTCCAGCTCGAGTTCGCCAGCGCGGGAGCCAGCACCGCGGCCAGCGGCACGGTGATTGCAAAACAGATTCCCGCGAAAATCGCCATGATGAATTTCTGGTCCCAGCCCGTTTGCTTCGGAATTCGGTACACGCAGTAGCCGGTCACGCCCAGCATTATGAGCGGCGGGAGGAAATCCAAAAAATCGACCCAACCATGGGTGCCGGCAAACGGCCGCAGCCACCCGCCCAGGAACAGCGTGGTAGCCACCGAGCCGACCACCACCATGTTCGAGTACTCGGCCAGAAAATAGAGCGCCCAGCGGAAGCCGCTGTATTCCGTCATGTATCCAGCCACCAGCTCCGACTCCGCCTCGGGAAGATCGAACGGCGCGCGGTTCGTCTCCGCCACGGAGCCGATCAGATAAATCACGAAGCCCACCGGAGCCACGAAGATGAGCCAGAAACCGCTGTGCGCCTGGTACTCCACGATCTCTTTCATGGACAGCGAGCCGGCCAGAAGCAGCCCGCTCACCATCGCCATGCCCACCGCGACTTCGTAGCTCACCAGTTGCGCCGAGCTGCGCAGCGCGCCCATCAACGAATAGTGGCTGTTCGAAGCCCACCCGCCGAGCACAATCCCGAAAATTCCCATCGAGCTCACCGCAAAAATAAAAAGCAGCCCGATGTTCATATCCGCGATCAGAAAACCCGGGCCCACCGGAATGGCGGCAAACGACAGCATCCCGGCGAAAACCGACAGGATCGGCGCCAGCCAGAAAATCGCCCGGTCCGCGCTCTCCGGAATGATGTCTTCCTTGATCATCAACTTCACCGCGTCGGCCAGCGGCTGCAGCAAGCCGTGCGGTCCCACGCGCATGGGGCCCAGGCGCGCCTGCATATCCGCCATCACTTTGCGTTCGAGCAGCACCACGTAGCCGGCCAGCAGCGGAAAGATCGCGACGATCACGATCCCATCCACGATCTGCCAGATGTAGTTGCTCAAAATGAAGTAGGCTTCGCGAATCACCCGCCCAATCCCCCTTCTCTCACTTCCCTCCTACCGGTCCACTTCCCCCAGCACAATATCGAGCGTCCCGATGATCGCCACCACGTCCGCCACCAGGTGCCCCCGCACCATGGTGTCGAACGCCTGCAAATTGATGAACGAAGGCGGCCGCACCCGCACGCGGTATGGTTGCACGGTTCCATCGCTCACCACGTAATAACCGATCTCGCCCTTCGGCGCTTCAATCGAGTGGTACACCTCGCCCGGCGGCGGCTTCAGCACTTTGCCCACCTTCGCCATAATCGGCCCGGTCGGGATGTTCTCGATGGCCTGCAGGCAGATGCGGCGCGACTGCCGCATCTCTTCCATTCGCACCAGGTAGCGGTCGTAGGTGTCGCCGTTTTGCCCGGTCGGAATCTCGAACTGGTACTGGTCGTAGGCCGCATACGGCATGGCCTTGCGGATGTCCCATTTCACCCCGCTGGCGCGAAGCGGGGGGCCCGTCACTCCCAGCGCGATGGCCTGCTCCCCTGTCAGTATGCCGATTCCCTTGGTGCGTCCGACCCAGATGCGGTTGCCGGTCAGCAGTTGCTCGTATTCGGCGACTTTCGTTTCGAAGTCGTCGCAGAACCGCTTCACGTCGTGCTCGAACCCGTCGTAAGTCTCGTATTGCAGTCCGCCGATGCGAAACGCATGCGTGGTGAGTCGCGCGCCGCAGTACTTCTCGAAAATCTTCAGGATTTCTTCGCGCTCGCGAAGGCAATAAAAAACAGGCGTGAGCGCCCCGATGTCCAGCGCGTGCGTGCCCAGCCACAGCAGGTGGCTGGCGATGCGCTGCAGCTCCGTCAGGATTGTGCGCACCACCTTCGCGCGCGCCGGCGCCTCCGCGCCCAGCAATTTCTCCACGGCCTCGCAGTATCCCAGGCCGTTCGACACCGCCGCCACGTAATCCATGCGGTCCACGTACGGCGCGAACTGCTGGTAGCTGCGATGTTCTGCGATCTTCTCCACGCCGCGGTGCAGGTACCCGATGATGCATTCCGAACCCTCGATGCGTTCGCCGTCCAGTTTCAGCTTCACGCGAAGAACCCCGTGCGTCGAGGGGTGTTGCGGCCCCATGTTCAGCACGATTTCATCCGCCCCAGGGATCGGCATCTCGACGGGGAGAACTTCGGCGGTTTTTTGCGGTTCGTCCATCGGCTATTGTCCGCTCTCGATTCCCATGTTTTCCCGCACCCAGGCTTCGTCCTGTTGCAGGATGTCGTAATCCTTCCGCAGCGGATGGCCCTGCCACTCGTCCGGCAGCAGGATGCGCTTCAGTCCGGCATGGCCTTCAAAGCGGATTCCGAACATGTCGAAACACTCGCGCTCCAGCCAATCCGCCGCGGGCCACACGGAAATCACGCTGGGCACGGTTTCGCCGTCCCCGGCAATGGTTTTGATCCGCAGCCGCTCGTTCTTCGGAAACGAATAAAGATTCAGGACGACCTCGAACCGCTTTTCGCGCTTCGGCCAGTCCATGGCGGTCAGGTCCACCAGCATGTCGAATTTTTCCTGCTCGCGCGCGTACATGCAGACGGCGCGCAGCTTCGCTGCCTCCACTACCAGGATGGATTGTTTGCGGTCCAGCCACGCCTCGCGCACCCCCTCCCCGAATTTCGCGCGGAACCGCTTCACCAGTTCGTTGTCGAGCGGGGTCGGCCCTTCTTTCGGCTTCGGAGGCGCCGCTGGAGGCTTCGGCGGCGCCGCGGCAGCGGGTTTGGCGGGCGCAGCAGGCGCGCCCGGTGCGGCAGGAGCCGCAGGTTTTTCCGCTGGGGCTGCTGCCGCGGGTTTATCCGCCGGGGCGGAGGCAGACGGCTGCGCCTCAGCCGGCGAAGGCGTCGCAGGCTTTGGCTCCCCGGCTGGGGGCGTGGACGGCGGCTGTTTCTCCGGAGGCTCGGTTCCCATTCCCGTCAGAAGTGCGACCGGCGGCCGGCGAACCCGCGTACAGGGGGCGCCGGCGGCCGAAAATTTAACCCGTGATAGTTACACAGGCCCCAAAACCCGTCAACGCGCTTCGCGTTTGGGTAGTGGGTCACTTTGCCCAGTGGCACAGACATTCCTGTCTGTGCGAACGCTCAACTGCCTCAAAACACGCCAGCAACAGAAACCGTGAGTCCTACCTCGAGTCCATCAGGGCAAAGTGGCCCACTACCTGCGTTTCACACACCCGCCTGCAAAGCAAATTCCCATTGGCCCCCGGTAGGATGACGTGCGGCGCCGCGGGTGGCCTCAGAGCCACTCGAGCGCGCCTTTGCGGTAGAGCCAGACGTACCCGACGATGAGGATGCCCAGAAATACGAACATGCTCACCAGTCCGTAAATTCCCAGCGCGCGATACTCCACAGCCCACGGAAATAGGAACACCGTTTCCACGTCGAAGATTACAAACAGAATGGCCACGATGTAGAACCGCACCGAGTATCGTCCCCGCGCATCACTTTCCGGCGCGATCCCACACTCGTACGGCTTCAATTTCGCCCCCATCGCGCCGGTGTCCGGGCGGATGAGCTGAAAAATCAGCAGCGTGGCGGCCGGAAACGCCGCTGCCAGAACCGCAAAAATCAGCACCGGAATGTATTGCGGCGGCATCACGAATCGCTGCGCATGCTACCACACCGTCTCCGGCAGTGTCACTCCCGCGGCCGGTGGATTCGCCGTTGAGAGGCGCCTATGTAGTACGAAGGTACTACCCACGTACTTACTCGCCCTAGAACTTCCGCAGAATTGACTTGACATCGAACTATCGCTGGCTTTAGTTCGGTTCAAGGCTCATCGCGGCCTCCAAAGTAGTCGTATTGGAGGTCATATTGTTTATTTTCGTCACCTTTTGGCGGCGAGCGATGAGGCGATGGGACCGGTTTTTAGATAACTACATCGAGGAATACAGCATACGCCCGGAAGAGCAGCGGGGCGGAGGTGGCGCGTGAATAGTCCCGTTACTTCAAAGCGAGTTTTTGACATCTCGAGCCGCGAGATAGGGAACGGCACGGAATATGTCGCCAAGATCGAGGTACTGCGTGAAGACGGCACGAAATCCCTTGCTGACGTCCTTGCCCGCAGGACCGACACAGACGAATGGACGAGTGCGCAAGTGACGTTTGTCATCCAGAACTTTGCATCACAACAAGACGACTCGCCGTCAGGCACGGATATTTCCACCTCTATTAGTGAGACCAAGAAGGGCGAGGTTGAGGGCGATTACCGCTGGCATACCTCGCAGGCTATCTATATCTCCACCAAGGGAATCTGCAGAGTTCCGCCCGTAAGGGTCAAGGTCCCGACTGCGATCCGCCAGAAAGAATTCTCGGTGGAAGAATTGATGGAGCAGATGTCTACAGTTTTGGACTATAGGTAATTCGATTGCTTGTAGGTGTTCTTCGGAGCATGGGGGAACATATGGGTAGTAGCATCTCCTCCGTGCGCGTCCTGACCAGTTCGCGGGAGCAGATCGAGAAGGGCACCGTGCTTGATACGACCATCGAGGCGCTCTGGGACAACGCGGCGAAGGATCTGGTTGAAGCGCGGCACCTACACCGGCTTGCCCCTATTCCTCAACAGTGAATTAGAAAGTGGCATTCTCCCGGGCGGGTGGCCGACCCGTCGACCGAGGGCTTGGTTTGGGTGCTGCATTCCTTCCGCCTCGGAAGGCGTACGGATTTTTCCTTCATTTCTCTGTCGCTCCCTCGTTCATTCGCCCGCCCCCGCTGTCTCAACCTGATTCATCGCCAGTACGTGACCTCCCGCTGCTGAAAAGCCGAAGGGCCCCTCCGTCTCAATGTGCAACGCACAGGCGTGAACCTTCTACTCTGAGCCGTCCCCGCCCCGTCCCACATTTCTCATTCTGAAACGCGCCTTTTGCGTCCCGATTCCGTCGGGACCTTCGACTTTCAACTTACGCCCGCCCTGAGGCCTATGCCCGAAGGGACCATCGACCGTCTCAATCTGCAACTCCCAGAAGCTTCGTTTCAATCCTTCCTCTCTCTGCTAGCCACTCGCCACCAGCCACTCGCCACTTCCTCATGCCCCCGTCTCAATCTGCAACGCGCCTTTTGCGTCCCGATTCCGTCGGGACTCTTGACCCTGGACTCTCAACTGTGGATCTCCGTTTTTTCATACTATTTACTTCTTGACAATCTACCTTCTCTTGGTTATAATCCGCATGGGTAAATATTGATGACCCTCGCCATCCCAATCCGAGACAGGAACAATGCGTCTCAAGCTAACTGCTTTGGATTCTGCACTTGCACGCCCTCATTCCGACGCGAAGAAGCAACTCCTTTGCTTTCTGCAGATACAAAACTGCCTCGCATCTGCACATTCTCCAGCTACTTCAAGTCGCGTATTTTCAACGGGCGCCCCGCTCACCGCGCTTCTTTTCGCCTAACTCCTTTCGTTTCTGCAGATGCGAAATGCCGGGGGGGAGGGCGATATTCATTCCTCAAAAGCAAATGTGTGGCCCTTATCCCCCCGTCTCGCTACGCGCTCTGCCATCTTTCCCCTTCCCCATCGCTCACTCGCCACTCGCCACCAGCCACTCGCGCGTCTTTGGCGCCCCGAGCGAAGCCGAGGGGCCATCGAAGCCCCGATCCGGGGCGCAGATCCCGACCTGGTCGGGACTGCCTTTGTAACTCCTTTGGATTGCATACTTCCGAATCCAGATTTCGTAACTCCTTTAGTTTGCATACTTACGTACAGTGGGGGGGGTACCCCCTCTCAAAGCAAGAGCACTTTCCTCTCTGCTCGCCGCCCTCCTCCAAATTCAGCCTTCCAAGCTATGCCTTCCCCCGTCGCGTTTCGGCCATTAACCGTTTCGCATGTCCCGTTCGCGCGCGCGGGCGCACGCCAATCGCGGTGCTATGCTGTTTTATTGCTCGCGGGGGAGAGTGTGGTCGAGCAGAGTAAATCAACCGAGCAGGAACCGAAGCGGCGGCGAAGCACGCGCATCGTCCATGCCGTGCCGCTGGCCGTGTCCGGCGAGGACGCGCTCGGCCAGCCCTTCAAAGAGCGCACCGCGACGCTCATCGTGAGCTGCCACGGCTGCCGCTACCAATCCAAGCATTACGTGCCGCGAAATGGCTGGGTCGAGCTGGAAGTCCAGCACCCCGAGCCCGACCATCCTCCCCGCCGCGTCCGCGCCCGGGTCTCCTGGATTCAACGCCCTCGTACTGTCCGCGAACTCTTCCAGGTCGGCGTCGAACTTGCCGTCCCCGGAAACGTCTGGGGTGTTGCGTTCCCTCCCGACGATTGGTTTCCCTGGCCGGACCAGGCTGCGCCTGCCGCTGAAGCCGCGGCGCCCGCCGCTGAGCCCGCACCACCCGCTCCGGCGGCCGTGCGCCCCATCGCGCCGCGGGCCGAGAGTGGAACGCTTCCGCTCGAAGCTGCTCCGCCGCCTCCCGAAGCTTCGGGACCACCGGTTTCGGAGAAAGTTCGCACCATGCCGCGGCCGGAGCCGCCTGCTCCTGCACCCCCCGAATCTGCCGACGCGGCTGCTCGTCAGGTGCAGAAAATCATCGCGGAAGCGCGCCGCCAGATTCAGGACGACGTGAAGAAGATCGTCGCCGCTGTGGTGACCACGGAAAGCAGCCAGATCACCGCCGCGATGACCAATCAGATGCGCGGAGCCGCCGCCGAAGCCGTGAAGCAGGCGCTCATGAGCCACGGCCAGATTCACGCCGAACGCTTGGACGTGGCCCTTCGCGAAGCCCTCGCGCGCCTGGAAATCGTCCGCTACGAATCCGCCCGCGCCATGAAGGAACAGGCCGAAATCGACACGAAGATCGTCACCGAAACCTCGGCAAACGCGCAGCAGGCCGCGGAAGGGGCGCTGGCGCAGGCACTCGCGCGCCTGGAATCCGCCCGCGAAGAAACCGCCCGCGCTCTTTCCATGCAGAGCCGCGCCGAGGGCCAGCGCGTCATGGCTCAGGCCGCCACGCGAATGGAAGATCTGATGCGCCAGAACCTCAGCCAGATCGAGGACGCGGGCCGCACAACATCCCAGTATTTCGCGCAAGCCGCACGCACCGAAATGCAGCAGTCCATTTCCGGCGCGCTCGAAAGTCTTCGCTCGGACATCACAGCCACATCGGGCGAAGTGCGGCGGCTGGCCAGTGAGGAGCTCGAAGCGGCGCGAAAACAGCTCGAAGCAGCTCGCGAACAAATCGCCGCGGCCGGGCGGGAAGCATCTGGGCAGGCCCTGGCCGGCCTCGACGCACGCGTCGAGGCCACTCGCGGGCTCCTGGGCGACCTGGCCCGCGAGGCCGGCGACCTCGACGCTGCCATCAGCCAGAAACTCGGCGCTGGCCGCGGTGAATGGCAGCAGCACGTGGATCGCGAACTCGCTGCCGCACGTGTCCGCTGGGAGGAGCTCGTCGCTCAATCCCTGGCCGGGTCCACCGAATCGCTCCGCGCGCAGCTCCACGAAGCCTCCGCCGCAGCCATCGCTCCCGCCATCGAAAATCTGAAGCAGCAGATCGAGGCGCACACCGCTGCCGCGCAGGAAGCCCTCGAATCCGTCCAGGCGGAAGCCGGCCACGCCGTCACCCGCATGCGCGAATCCGCGGCTGAGACCGGAGAACAATCGCAAAAAGCCGTGGTAGAAGCGCAGCGCCTGTTCGGCGAGCTCGAATCCGCCCTCGAAGCCCGCGTGGCTGCTGCCCGCGCCGGCGTGGACTCGCTTCGCGCTTCGCTGGACGCCGGTGCCGCCGACGCCCGCGCCAATCTCGACTCCCTGCGCGGCGCGCTCGATGCCCATGCGGCCGGTGCACGCGCCGGGATCGAGGCGGCACGAACCTCGCTCGAAGGACGCACCTCCGAGCTACATTCCGGCCTGGACGCCGCGCGCGACTCGCTCCAGGCGCGCGCTGCCGAACTGCACGCCGCTCTCGAATCGGCGGGCGGCTCGCTCGAATCCCGCGCCGGCGAACTCCACCGCAATCTCGATGCCGCCCGGGGCGCACTCGAATCGCGCGCCGCGGAAATGCAGGCCGGCCTCGACGGCTTGCGTGCTGCCCTTGAAGGCGAGAGCCGCCGGCTCGAATCCCTGCTGGCCACAGTGCGCCAGGCGCAGGAACGCGTTCAGTCCACTCTCGGCGAGGTGGACACGCTGCGCACCGCAGCCACAGAACGGATCCGCCGTGAACTCGAGGAAGGCCTTCACGCCCGCTCCCAGGAACTCGACCAGCGCGCCGAAAAAACCTGGCGCGACTTCGAAGCGAAGATGGCGCCCGCTCTGGAAGCCGCCACCCGCGAATCGCTCGAAAATTTCCGCCAGGCCCTCGAAGCCGAAATCCGCCAGAAGCTCGAGCCCGAGCTCGAACGCGTAAAGGAGACCACCGAGCGCCTCCAGGGCAGCGAACAGCACGCCGAGCAGGTGCTCGTCGGCTTCCGCGAGCGCCTGCAGGAAGTCACTGAGGCGTCCGTCCGCGAAACCGGTGCGCTTCTTCAGGAGCGCGTCGCGCGCATCGAACGCGAATTCGCGGACTCGGGCCGCGAAGCCACCGCCCGCATGCTCGCCGAGATTGAAGAAAAGGCCGACGACACGACCCACAAGACCTTCGAAGCCTTCTACAAAGCCTCCGAGTGGTATCAGAAGAAGACGAATACCGCGCTGCAAGCTGCCATGGACCGCTCGCTCGACCAGTCGCTCACCGCTCTGCGCGAGAAGGCCGGCGAAATGTCCAGTCTGTTCGCCAGCGAGCTCGAGCACTTCAGCCGCAGCTATGCGGAGCATACGCGCGCGCTGCTGGAAGAGGCGGCTACCAAGGTGAAGCAGACCGCCCAGGGCGAAATCGAAGTCGCCACGGAAGCCGCGCGAACCCACGTCGTCGAAGAAACACGCCGGCTCGCCGAGCAGCAGGTGGAGCGAGCTCGCCGCGCCACCGACTTCGTCGCCGGCGAAGTAATCGCGCGCATTTCCTCCCAGGCGCACGACGCGGAAGCCGCCGCGGGAGAAGCCGCCGCGCGCGCCGTCGAACAGGTGGAAGAGCGCGCCGCCCGCACTCGCGACGAAATGGAAGCGCTGCACACGAAATCAGCGGCCGCCTTCGCCGAAGGCCTGGCTCACGAAGTTGCCGAAAGCCTCGTCCGCGCGCAGACCGAACTCGACCGCTCGCTCGAACCGGTCCTGGAGCGTTGGCGTGCCGAACGCGCCGAGCTGCACGACAACTGGAAGGCCAGCCTCGGCGAGATGGGCCGGGTCGCTCTCGATGAGCACCGCGAGCACCTCAGCAACGTGGCCAATTCGCTGATGGTCACGACCGTGGCTTCTCTTTCCGAACACTCGCAAACCATCCTTGACCAGCTCGCCCGCGACGCGGAGCAGCGCGTGCGCCAGAACTGCGCTCAGGTCTTTTCCGGCCTGGGCGAAGTGCTGCAACAGCGCCTGGCGTCGCTGGCAGCCGACATCGCACCTCCCAAGAAGGAAAGTGAGAGGTAACCCACCAGAGCAATCTCCACAGACTCAGCCTCCCAATGACCAAACTCGCACCACCTTTTGCACTTTCCACGCGGTCCCTTCTTTCGCAGCCAAAACGTAGGTTCCCCCGCTGCGCTTACCGTCGGTTCCCGACATCAAAGCCAGATACACCAAAGCCTGGGTTCCTTGTGGATCAAATCCCACCCTGGAGAAATACAGGTAATCCGGATGCCGCCAGGCCTTGGGGCTATCTTCCGCCGTTGACTGCGAAAACATGTAATACGGCACGTCGAGGGGCAGGAGTTCCTTGATTTGTGCGCATTCCTGATTCTTCCCCTCAAAATCCTCTGTCGTTTCCTTTTTCAACTCCGCCGCCTGTTTGCTCAACCTTTCGAGCGCCTGCTTAGCTGATTCGTCCTCAGCGCGCATCCCGCTGCATTTGCCAACCAGCATGCCATTGCAACTTCTGCCGCATTGGAATGTTGAAGTCCGGTCGCTGATCATCGGCCGGTCGATGAGCCCGTTTGCGGAGAATTGCGTTACGACGGCGGCATAGACGGCGTATTCTTCGGGCCCTATCTTCGCCTTCTCGTCAGTCCGCGTCTTTTGACTCACCACGGGAAAGGCAAGGAGAAGCGAAACCAGGCAGAGCAGATTCAGTTTCATGGAGATCTCCGCTCATGAGGGTACGCAGGAAACAGCCGGTGCACACCGTACTTCAAGACAGCGATCCGTAATTGCCGCGCGAATTTCGCGTCACCGATGTTACCCCACTCGGCCTCGGCTGGAAGGATTTAATGAATTGAGTAGATTCCGACAAGGATAAAGGATAGCGGAGTTGTGTCACGTCCGGAGTGCCTACCCCGCCCCCGCGGCCGACTGAAGTCGCAGAGCAATCGGTTCGAGATCGGCGATCATCTTTTCCATGTTCTTGTAGCGCCCGGCGCGATCCTTCTTCAACGCTCGCGACACCACGGTGTCGAGTTCAGCAGGAAGATCCGGGCGCAGCTCGTGGATGGGCTTCGGCTCCTGGCTCATAATGGCGAACATCCAGGTGGTCATATTCTCGCCCTGGAACGGCTTCGCATACGTCAGAACTTCATAGAGCGTGCAGCCAATCGCCCAGATGTCGGCCCTTCCGTCCACTCGGTCGCCGCAGATCAGTTCGGGCGACATGTAGTCGATGGTGCCCACGAGCACTCCGGAAGAGCGCGACGACGCATCCGGCAATCGCGCCAGCGCGAAGTTGGTGAGCTTTGCCGTGCCGTTGCTGGTGACGAAAATCGTTCCGGGCCTCACGTCGCGGTGAATCACGCCTTTCTGATGCGCGAAGCCGAGACCGCGGCAGGCCTGAATGATGTAATCCAGCATCCTCGCCGCCGACTGCACACTCTGCCCGCCCTCCTGCTTCTCTCGCTCGACGATTTGTCCCAGGTCCGCGCCTTGCAAAAGTTCCCTGGCGATGAAGGGACTGCCGCGGTCCACACCCAGGTCGTAGATGGCAACGATGTTCGGGTGCTGCAGGGCCCCGGCAGCACGCGCCTCGCGGTAGAAGCGCGCCAGCAGGTCCGGGCTTTCGTTGGACTCCGGGCTCGGCACCGTAAGCACGACGGCCCGGCCCGTGGCCGGGTCGTTCGCCTGGTAGTCTACGGTCATGGGCCCCCGGCCCAACTCGCCCAGGATCTCGAATCTGCCGATCTTAGTGGGAATGGCCAGTCACCCCTCGAGCGCGCCCCTGCGAGTAGCCGCCTGGGATGCTCCGACCGCACGCGGCTAGCTCGTGCTGGTGTTGAGCATACACCCAACGGAACGGCGTGGCAGGGCGAGCCCTTCGCCATTTCATTCAGGAAGCCAGGAGGCGCGGGGGTAAACTGAAGATTGAGAGGAGTTGCGATGGACAAGCCTCGGCATCCGCAGGTGATTCAGACCTGGAAAACCCGGCAGACAAAGGTAGCGACGAGTGGGGAATGGCGAGTGACGAGTGGAAGAGCAAAAAAGGAAAAAGCCAGGGCAAAGGCGTCAGTGCTGCCTGGGTCGAGGAAGACGAAAACCGAATCATGAAAATCGGGGGCACCCACCAGGGTTCTCCCCGGGGCCCTCACTGCCGTATCTCGAAGCCGTTATAATGTTTCTGTGTCCAACCGCGCCTATCTGAAAGTCTGGTGCCGCGAGCTGACTCCGGATTCGCTTCTTCCCCTGCTGCGCGGTTTCCTCGATTCCGTTCCCTTCTCGCGGACGCGCCCGGGATTCACTCAACTGCTCCTCCGCGCGATAGACACAGCCGAGGTGCCGACCCTCGAACGTGACCTCCGCGCCTGTCCCGCAACTCCTGCGGACGTCGTGCAATCGCTCGGCGAGTCCCTTCAAATGGACTCGGCTGTCGAGCTCGAAGCCTGGTGGGATTTGTGGGTGTTCGACTCCGCCTCGGGCCTCTGGGCGGAGCAGCCCCAGCGCCTCGAGATTCTGTTCTATGCGCCCGAATTCGAAGAGGGTATCTGGCGCGACTCTGGTCACTTTGCCGCTGACCTGGGATTCGAACATCTCTTCACCGGCCATGCCGGGCTCCTGGGCAACGGCCCTCAGTCGCCCGCGGCTCCGCAGCATCCGGCTGAGGAGGAGTTCCTCCGCCGCATGTCGGAGCCTGCTTTGCTCCAGCAATATGCGGAGCGAACGCGCGAAAATATCCGCCGGCTGCAAGGCTGGGTGCAGCGCATCGCCCAGGCGCTGCCGCTTGAGCGCTTTTCGCTCGTCTCCGAAGGGGAAGAGGACTTTGAGGCGCGTCTCGATGCCATCGAAACAGCGGACTGATCCGGCCTCCGTGGCTCTCCTGCTGCTGGCTGTCTCGCTGGCTGCTTTCGGCTCGTCGTGCACCGATTCCGGAACGAATTCACAACAGGCTCAGCAGAAGGCAGCACCCGCCCTTCCTGACGATGTGCAGAGCGCCGCAATGGCGCCCTTCGGCCCGGCGGGCGAGGCGCTCGACTACGGAGATTTCGCTGCCGCCGGCGGACGTCAGGTGCTGGTCGTGCACCGGCTGGCTCCCACGCCCCTGCCGGGTAGCGCCGCCCCCGCCTCACCGCAGAAACCCGAAACCTCCGTGGACGTGATTCGCGTCTCACTCTTGTCGCGTGACGGTAACAATTGGCAGGAAGCCTTTCGCGCCGACGGGCATCTGAAGAATAGGCGCGGCTATCTGGACGGAAGCGCCGTCACCGTCTCGTCCTGGCGCATGGCCTACGAAAAAACTACCGACAGCGGATTCCGGATGGATTTCACGGCTTTGAATCTGCCGCCCGGTTCGAAACCCGTGCAGGTTCGCGTCGCCTGGAATCCCAAGCAGAAGGAGTATGATTCTCTGGACGCCTCGGGAACCCAGTTTTTGCGGCCGCTGGCCACTCCTGGCGGAGTGCCCATAAAGGTGGAGCGATGAGCGCAGTAGCAACGCCGGCGGCTCGAGCAACTTCCCTGCCCGCTGCCAAAAAGCCTTCGCCGCTCCAAAACCTCCGCACCCTGCTGCCCTACGTATGGCGTTATCGACGGGGAACCGTGCTCGGCATCGCCACCTTGCTTGCCGGCGGCCTGGTGGGGGCTATGCTGCCGCTGGTGATGGGCACCATCGTGGACTCCATCTCCGGCGCGCATTCGCTCATCGAACGCATGGGCGCGCTGCCCGGCCCGCTGGAACGCTTCCTGCTCTCCTTCTACCGTCCGCTGAGCGGCGAGACGCTGGTGTTCTTCAGCCTCACCCTGCTGGGCATCGTGCTGGTGAAAGGCATCTTCTCGTTTCTCACCCGCAACATCCTGATCGGCGTCTCCCGCGACATCGAATACGACCTGCGCAACGAGCTGCTCGATCATCTCCTGCGCATGGAACCGGCTTTCTACGTACGCAACCGCACCGGTGAGCTGATGAGCCGCTGCACCAACGACCTGAACGCCGTGCGCATGGTGCTCGGCCCCGGCATCATGTACAGCCTCAACACCATCGTCATCATGCTCATGGCCATCAGCATCATGGTGCGCATTTCGCCCCGGCTCACCCTGTACGTTTTCCTGCCGGTTCCCCTGGTCGCGCTCGCCGTCTACTACTTCGGAAAATTGATCCACGACCGCTTCGAGAAAATTCAGGCGCTGCTCGCCACGCTCTCCGCACGCGTGCAGGAGAACCTCACCGGCATCCGCGTGGTTCGCGCCTTCTGTCAGGAGGAGCACGAAGGCCGCGCCTTCGAACGCCAGAACAAAGACTACGTGGACAGCAACATGGAGTTGATTGCCGCGTGGAGCTTGTTCTTCCCCGCCCTCGAATTCCTCATCGGCATCGTTTTCCTGATCGTGTTATGGCAGGGCAGCCGGCTGATCCTCTCTGCCAACTTCTCCATCGGCGCGCTTATGGCCTTCTATGGTTACATCGCGCAGCTCGTTTGGCCCATGGTCGCTCTCGGCTGGGTCACCAACATCTTCCAGCGCGGCGCGGCCTCCACGGGCCGTCTGCGCTACGTGCTTACCGCCGAACCGGAAATTGACGATCGCGCCGTGGCCGTTCCCGCCTCCCAGGAAATCCGCGGCGAGATCGAATTCCGCCATCTCACCTTTCGGCATCCCGGCGAGCAGGGCAACTCCGCCGCGCGGCCCGTCCTGGAAGACATTTCCTTGAGAATTCCCGCCGGCTCAACCGTCGCGATTGTCGGGCCCACCGGGAGCGGCAAATCCACGCTCGCGGCGCTGGTGGCCCGGCTGTGGGATGCTCCCACGGGCTCCGTGCTCATCGACGGCCGGCCGATTGCCGAATGGCCGCTCCAGGCGCTGCGCCGCGCCATCGGGTTCGTCACCCAGGACACTTTCTTGTTCAGCGAAACCCTCCGTGAAAATATCGCCTTCGGCGCCGAATCCGCTTCCGACCTGGACATCGACCGCGGCGCGCACATCGCCAGCATCCGCGACGACATCCTGGATTTCCCGAAGCAGTTCGAAACCCTGGTCGGCGAACGCGGCCTCACACTTTCCGGCGGCCAGAAGCAGCGCACCGCTCTGGCCCGCGCTCTGGTCCGCGAGCCGAAAATCCTGATTCTCGACGATGCGCTCGCCAACGTGGATACGGAAACCGAGGAGCGCATCCTCCGCGGCCTGGCCGAGGTGATGCGCCGTCGCACCACGCTGCTCATCTCGCACCGCTGCTCCACCGTCCGGCATGCCGAGCAGATCGTTGTGCTGCGCGAGGGCCGCATTGTCGAGCGCGGAAACCACGAAGATTTGATCGGCCGCGGCGGTTATTACGCGGACCTGTACCAGAAGCAATTGCTCGAGGAAGAGCTGGCGCGCGTGTAAGCGAGCCCGGACGAGCATCTAGAGGAAGCGAGCAGCGACGAGCGTGTAGAGAACGCGGCCAGTGACGAACGCATGGAACCATGAGCGGCCACCAGGAAGAAGAGGCACTCGGTAAACTCTACGACTCCCGGCTCACGCGCCGGCTGCTGGGATATTTGCGCCCCTATCGTGCGCGCGTGGCGCTGGCCGTGCTCCTCTCCCTGGTGAGCAGCGTGCTCACCATCGTTGGGCCGTTGCTGTTGAAAACCACGGTGGACCGCTACCTCGTCCCCGCGCTCGCCGGGCGCCTCGCCTACGACGCGGCCATGCACGGCGTTGGGCTGATCGTGCTCCTCTATCTGGCCGCGCTCTCCAGCCGGTTCGCGCTCGACTACGTGCAGACGCGCATGATGCAGCGCGTGGGCCAGCTCGCCATGTACGACCTGCGCCGCGAAATCTTCGACCGTTTGCAGCGCCTGCCGCTCGCCTTTTTCGACCGCAACCCGCTGGGCCGCCTGGTCACTCGCGTCACCACGGATGTGGACACGCTCAACGATCTGTTCGCCTCGGGTGTGGTGGCCATGCTCGGCAATTGCTTCATTCTCACCGCCATCGTCGCGGCCATGCTGAAGCTCGACTGGCGGCTGGCCCTCGCCGCTTTCGGCGTCATCCCCCTCATCGTCCTCGTCACCCTGCTCTTCCGCCGCAGCGTTCGCGACGCCAACCGCCGCATCCGCGTGGCCATCGCCCGCATCAATTCGTTTCTCCAGGAACACATCACCGGCATGACCGTCGTCCAGTTGTTCAACCGCGAACAGAAGGCCCGCAAACAGTTCGCGGAGGCCAACTCCGCGCACATGGACGCGTACAAGGACGCCATCCTGGCCTTCGCGCTCTTCTATCCCGCCGTGGAATTGCTCGGCGTGCTGGCCATCGCGATCGTTCTCTGGTACGGCGGACTTCGCGTCCTCGCCGGCACACTCACCATCGGCACCATCGTCGCCTTCATCCAGTATGCGCAACAGTTCTTCCGGCCCATCCAGGACCTCAGCGAGAAATTCAACATCCTGCAGACCGCCATGGCCGGTTCCGAACGCATCTTCCGCCTGCTCGATGAGCCCATCACCGTCCAATCGCCCGAAAATCCCGTGCCGCTCGGCCTGCCCCGCGGCGAAATCGAATTCAGTCATGTTTGGTTCGCCTATTCGGGTGGCGCGCAGCCCGCGGACGAGGATTGGGTGCTGCGCGACGTCTCCTTCCGCGTCCGGCCGGGCCAGACGGTGGCCATCGTCGGCCACACCGGCGCCGGAAAGACCACCCTCATCTCTCTCCTGCTGCGCTTCTACGACGTTCAGCGCGGCCAGATCCTGCTCGATGGCCGCGATATCCGCGAGTACAGCCTGCACGATCTGCGACGCCATTTCGGCATCGTGCTGCAGGATCCCGTGCTGTTCTCCGGCACGCTGGAGACAAACGTCCGCATGGGCACCGAGGGCATCGACCGCACCGCCGTCCAGCGCGCCCTCGAAGAGGTCGGCCTCGGCAGCTTTATTCGCTCGCTTCCCGGCGGCGTCGAGACCGCGGTCGGCGAGCGCGGGTCCACGTTTTCCGTCGGCCAGCGCCAACTGGTGAGCTTCGCCCGCGCCCTCGCGCACAATCCCCGTTTCCTGATTCTCGATGAAGCCACTTCCAGCGTGGATACGAAGACGGAACTGGCCATCCGCGCCGCCCTCGACCGTTTGCTCACTGGCCGCACCGCCATCGTCATCGCTCACCGGCTCAGCACCATCCAGCACGCCGGCCAGATTCTCGTCTTCCACAAAGGGCGCCTCCGCGAACAGGGCACGCACCAGGAACTGCTCGCTCGCCGCGGCATCTATCACCGCCTCTACCAGCTCCAGTACAAAGACCAGGAGATCCGCATTCACGCCACAGCCGGCGATGCCACCAGCGCTCCCGTTCCCGCCAATGACTGACGCCTGTCCGGCTCCGTTCTCTAGTATTCTCGCCTCATGACGTTTCCTCCGCTGCTTATCTCCGCCGGAGAAGCCTCCGGCGATCTTCACGCCGGCCGCCTGGCCGCCGCTTTGCGCGAACGCGGCGCATCGGAGCTGTTCGGCCTGGGCGGCGAGCACATGCGCGCTGCCGGCGTGGAACTGATAGCCGAATCGCGCGAAGTCAGCGTCCTCGGCATCACCGAAATACTGCATCGCCTGCCCCAACTGCGCCGCGTGTTCCGCCGCCTGCTGGAGGCCGTGGACGCGCGCCGGCCGCCGCTCGCCATCCTCGTGGATTTTCCCGGCTTCCACCTGCGCCTCGCGCGGCATCTGCGCCGGCGCGGCGTGCGCAACGTCTACTTCATCGCCCCACAGTTCTGGGCCTGGCGCCCATGGCGCGTGCGCATCGTGCGCAGGCGGTTCGAGCGCGCCCTCTGCATTTTCCCGTTTGAAACGGACTTCTACCGCGAGCACGGCGTCAACGCCGAATTCATCGGCCATCCCCTGGTCGGCCGCGTAAAGCCCTCGTGCTCTCGCCAGGAATTTCGCGCGCGCCTCCATCTGGACCCGGCCCGCCCGGTCGTCGCACTGCTCCCGGGCAGCCGGCCCGCGGAAATTGCCCACAACCTCCCTCCCCTGCTGGAGGCCTGCCGCGAACTCTCCGCAAGCCGCGGCGCGCAATTCGTCCTCGCCGCTGCGCCGGGATTGCCCGACGAAACCCTCGCGCCCGCGCTCGAGTCCGGTCTCGGAATCCAACTCTCGAGCGGCGCTACCTACGACGTCCTCTCCTCCGCCGATGTCGCCGTCGTCTCCAGCGGCACCGCGACCGTGGAAGCCGCGCTATGCGGTGCTCCCACTGTGGTCGTATATCGCGTTTCGCCGGTGACCGCGGCGATCGCCCGCCCGCTCATCCGCGCGCCCTATTTCGCCATGGTGAATCTGATTGCCGGCCGCCCCGTGGTCCCCGAGTTGATTCAGGATGCGTTCACCGGGCCCGCCGTCGCGCGCGAAGTCGGCCGTTTGCTCGATTCTCCCGCCGCCCGCGAGGCCATGCAGCGCGACCTGGCTACCGTCGAAACCCGGCTCCACGGACCTCACGGCGATGCCGTCTCCCGTGCCGCCGATGTGGTCTGCGAGATGCTCTCCGGCAAAGCAACGCCGCGGCCGGATTCGCCGTCCTAGATGGGAGTAAACTACAGCACATGCGCACAGCCCTCTTGAGTCCAGCGCGGACGGCCGCAGTCGCTCTTCTGGTGCTCGCCCTCGCGGGGCCGGTCGGCGCGCAGGCCCCGCAGCGGTCCACGTTCCGGGCTGTTCACTACGAGGTGAACGCCGCCCTGCTGTTCCCGCAGCACTCCATCTCTGCCCGCGCCGTGATTCAGTTCGAAGCCACCGAACCGTCTGCCCTGCTCACGCTCGAGCTGCACCGCGATCTGGGCGTCCAGAACGTTACTCTGGCCGATGGCCGCCCCTTGCGCTTTGATCGCGACCCCAAATCCCCGCTGCGGCTGATGATCGCACTGCCCCAAACGGTCATGCCCGGCCAGCCCTTTTCACTGATCATTGATTACACGGGCCCGCTGATCAACGACGAGATGAGTCCCGTTCGCGGCGTCCGCCTGGCATACGTCGGCGACGATAGCGCCATCCTCCTCCGCGCCGGCCGCTGGTTCCCGATCACGGAATACCCCGGCGGGACCTACACCGCAAACTTCAACATCATTACCTCGGAGAACATCATGGTGGTCGGCACGGGCCTGGCCGACCCGCCGCAGAAGCGCACCATCCTGTTCGCCGAGCCGGCGCCTACAAAACCGGGTGAGACCAAACCGAAATCCGCCGATTCAGCCAATAAAGGCATCGTCGGCCTCCTCTATACCTTTCACGTTACTCAGGCCGAGCCTGCCGGCTCGTTCCTCGCAGGTCCCTGGAAAACGCAATCCGGCCAGGCTGGGGGAATGGACGTTACGTTGTTCGGCCCCCCCGCCGCCCTCACGGATCCCAAGCTGGCCGAGTTGTACGCGCAGTCGCTCTCCAACGCCTTGGCCTTCTGTTCCTCGGAATTCGGCCCCCTCGAGCGCAACCATTTCGTCATCGGCCAGCTTCCCTCCGGCAATCTTTCCGGATATTCCGCGCCCGGATTTCTGCTCCTGAATCCGCGGGATTGGGATCCGCGCACGAATTCGCGCATGCTGGCGCAGCTCGCCGCCGGTCAGTGGTTCGGCAACCGTGTGACCGCCGCGACGCCGGACGACGTCTGGCTCACCGACGGCCTGTCCCGCTACGCGGAAGCTCTCTATGTGGAAAGCACATCGGGCCGCGAAGCGCTCGACCTGGCTCTGGAAGATTTTGCCGTCGGCGCCCTGATGTACGAGCAGGCCGCCCCGATCGCCCACGCTTCGGAGTTGAACCCCTTTACGCCGGAATATCGCTCCATCGTCCAGAACAAAGGCGCGGTCATCTTCCACATGCTCCACGCCACTTTGGGCGACCAGGCCTTTTCCGATTTGCTGCACACCTTCTACTCGAACTACGCCGGTAAGCCGGCGCGCCTCGACGACTTCGCGAATCTGGCCGGCGAGTTCGCCTATAAGAGCGCCCTGGCCCAGAAAAAAGAGCCGCCCAACATGCAGGCTTTTTTCGCCCAGTGGCTGAACTCCACCGGCGTCCCGGAATTCAAGTTGAACTACGTGGTCATCCGCCTCCGCAAAGGCTTTGCCGTGCGCGGCACCATTTCCCAGGCGCTCGAAACCTTCAACATGCCGGTGCAGATGAAGATCGCTACCGAAGGCAACCCCGAGCTCAAGACGATTCAGGTCACCGGCACGCGCACCGACTTCAACGTCGAAACCTTTGGCCGCCCGAAGCCCATGGGCATCACCATCGACCCCAACAACGAGCTGCTGAAGTCCAGCCCCAAACTGCGGCTTCGCTCTCTGATCGCACGGGGCGAAGAGGACGCCCAGCGCGGCGACCTGTTCAACGCCATTCAGCAATACCAGCGCGCCATCGATCTCCAGCGCAATAGCTCGCTCGCTCACTTCCGCCTCGGCGAAGCCGCCTTCTACCAGAAGAATTACCAGGCCGCGGCCACCGCTTTCCGCGAGGCGCTCGACGGCGACCTCGACCCCAAATGGACTGAGGTTTGGAGCGACATTTACATTGGAAAGATTTACGACCTCTCCGGACTCCGCGACCGGGCCATGAACGCCTACGCCAAAGCCCGCGAGACCCGCGACAACACCGGCGGCGCCCAGGACGAAGTGGCCAAATACACCGCCCAGCCCTTCAAACTCCAACCTGCCGACACCGGCAAACGAAATCCCTAGCCTGCTACAGTTCCTTCAATCCCGTCAGCGCGGGCGCATCCACGCCTTTGTGCTGGAGGAACACCTGAAACGTCTCCCCCATCCCCTCCGGATAAATCAACGTCTTTAACATCAGCCGCGCCCGCAGCCTCTCCGTTTCCGTCTGTCCCTCGTCGTATAGGTCGGCGAATTCATTCTCGCGCCCCAGCGCGAGCAGAAATCGCGTCTGGCTGGCCAGCCCCGTCCGCTCCAGTCCCGCGTCGTGCCCCCAGAGATCGAGCGCGGTAAAACTCACGTGCGCGGTCAGGTCCTGCAATCCCGGCGCGGCGTAGAACTCCTCGGAAACGCGATGATCCCTGTAGGCCAGCAGCGTCCCGCGCATGTGCCGTGCGTTGTACAGCTCGGGTGCCTCGTGGCCATAGTCAATTGTCATGACGAATCCGCGCTCGAGCCGCCGTCCCACTTCCTGGATCCAGTCGCACGCTTCCAGCCCCGCTTCCGCCTGCTGCCCCTCCGCCAGCTTCACACCCTGCCGCGCGAAATATTCCGCCGTGCTGGCGGAACGCACACCCGCTTCCTCCTCCGCGAACCATCTATCCCGCTCGCCCACCACAATTTCACGCAGCCCCTCGCGGCTGCCCACCACGCGATCCACCGGCATCGCGTCGAACAATTCGTTCGACAACACGCACCCCGCGGGAATGCGATCCGGCAACGCGGCTCGCGACTCCGCGCGCCCTGCACCCAGGTGACGCCCGATGAACTGCTCCTGCGCCGCTCGCCGCCCCGCGCTCGATTCCATCGCCACGTAGCGCAGCGCCGCGTAAAACTCAGGTAGTTTCCGCTCCGCGAAATCCAGAATGTGGCTCGCCAGCCGCCCAACCCCCGCGCCGCCCTCCACAGCCAGGAACTCGCCGGGGCGTCCCAGCCGCTCCCACATCTCCGCCAGTTGCCGCGCCAGCAGCCTACCAAACACGGGATGCACGTCGGGGCTCGTGTAGTAGTCGGCGAAGCGCCGCGCCTCCGCGTGCGCGTAGAAGCCATGCTCAGGGTGGTAGAGACACGCCCGCATGTACTCGGAAAACGCGATGGCTCCCTCAGCGCGGATGCGGTCGAGAAGGATTTCCGTGAGCGGCGTTCGCTCGCGGGCGTTGGATTGCGCCGATTCGGAGGCCACTCGCCCGCCTCAGTCCCGGCACTGCGGGTTGCGCGTGAACATCTCCACGACGTAGTCGTGCAGGCAATCGTAGAGCTGCCTCTGGAACGTCCACGGAAATTGCGCCTGTTCGATGTCGCGCGCGTGGAGCGCGTAAACGTAGGTGTGCACCGCGGGCTCGCTCGCGCGGAATTCGATCAGCACTTCCACTGCCTCGCCCGCGTCGCGCGCGTCGAACGTGAACAGCGGATGCTCGTAACGCGCCAGCTCCGCGCGCACCTTCTCGAGGTTGCTGCTCACAATCCTTCGCCCTTCGCCATCAACTCCTTCCACACGGTTTGAAACGCGGTGAGCGCCGGAGCGTCGAAAAGCACAAAGTAAACTGTGGCGACCGATGTTTTCGTCTTCAGGTGCGCCACTACCTCGCGGAGCATGATTTCCGCGCACTCCCGTAACGGAAATCCCGCGATGCCCGTTCCCACCGCGGGAAATGCCACCGACCGCAGCCCGTTGTCCCGCGCCAGCCGCAGCGACCATCCCGTCGAGCTGCGCAGCGATTCCGCCGTCGTCCTCCCGCCCAGTTGCATGCTCGCCGCGTGGATCACGTGCCGCGCCTTCAGGTTTCCGCCCTTCGTGATCGCCGCCGAGCCGATCGGGATGCTTCCGATTTCGTCGCACTCCCGCTGGATCGATGGCCCGCCTTTCCGCCGGATGGCCCCCGCCACGCCCGCGCCCAACTGCAAATCGTTGTTCGCCGCGTTGACGATCGCGTCCACGTCCATTTCCGTCAGATCGCCCTGCACGATCCGTATCTCTTTCTTTTCATCCATGTTGTGATCTTAACCGAATCTCCTACCCGCCGCGCTCTTGCGATTTCGCCGGCGGCTCGCCCACCACCACCACTTCCCTGCCCATTCGTCTGCCTACCTCGCAGCACGCCTCCACCGTCTCCTCGGACGTTTCCCGGCCGCGCACAATCTCCAGCAGATTCCTCTTCGGCGCCGCATCGAAAAATCGCACGCCCACACATCGCTCCCCGCGCGTGGTCACTGCCGCAATTTCCGTGATCGAAAGCGAAGCCGTGTTCGTGGCCAGAATCGCTCTCGGCCGCGCGAATTTCTCCAGAATGCAAAACACATCAATCTTCATTTCCATCTCTTCCGGCAGCGTTTCCATCACCAGGTCGGCCTCCCGGCACGCCAGATCCACGGAGGTAGCCGTGGAGAAGCGCGCTAAGGCTCCCCCCTTCGGCTCGCCGCTGGGTGCTCCGCCGGCGGCTGCTCCATCGAGCCGCCCGCGGATCTCCGCCTGCGCTGCTGCCAGCCGTTCCGGCAGGACGTCCTCAAGAATCGTCCTGTAACCCGCGGTCAGCGCGGCATACGCGACGGCACGGCCCATCGTCCCCGCTCCAATCACCGCGATGGTCCGGATGGCCATTTGTTCCGTCTGAACACCGCGCTACTTCGGAAACAGCTTCGCCGCATTCTCGTACAGAATCTTTCTCTTCGCAGCTTCCGCAATCGGCAAGCCCAGAAACGCCTCGATCCCCGCGCGGATATCATTCATCCCGAATCCCGGCCAGTCCGTTCCGAACAGCACTTTGTCTGCGATTTCTTCGATCCTGGGGAAATACTCCAGCAGGCGCCGCGCCGGAATGCTGGAAATATCCATGTAGAAATTCGCATGCCGCCGCACCAGGAAAAACGCTTCGTTCATCCACAGCGGCCGTCCGCCGTGCGCCAGGATCACCACCAGCTCGGGAAAATCCACACCCACGTCGTCCGCCAGCATCGGCTGCGCGTACAGGTTCCGCGCGTTGCGAAAAACGGACGTGCCCGTGTGGATCATCACCGGCATCCCGTGCGCCGTGGCTCGCTCGTACACGGCCCGCAGCGACGACAGTTCGCCGCGGTACGCATTCGGCGCGAACCATTGGTGCGACGGGTGAATCTTCAGCGCGCGAATCCCCAGCGCCGCCAGCCGGTCCGTTTCCGCCGCCGCGTCGGCAGTGTACCTCGGGTGCACCGATCCGAACGCAATCAGCCGCCGCGGGTCCGCCGACGCGTACTTCGCCACCCAATCGTTCACCTCGGCGGTGAATCCGGTGACCTCGGGGCTCACATAATTGATCAGCCCGGCGCGTTCCACTCCGGCGGAGTCCAGGTACTTCAGAAACGCGGCCGGCCGCTCGCAGAAATCCTCTACCTGCGCCCAGTTCGGATGCCCGCGCCTCACCTGCTCCGCGGCCTGCGAATCGAATTGCCGCAGCGGCTGGATGTGCACATGGATGTCGGTGATGGGATACACGAGGCTTGGCGATTTGATCGCAGTGGACCGCTATCGAGCTTTCTTTTTTCCGGGCTTGCTGCCGCTTACGATGCCGCGCAGCTCCTCCTCATCGTACCCCAGCACGATGCGGCCGCCCGCAATCACCACCGGCCTCCGGATCAAGTTTGGCTCCCGCGCCATCAGCCGGATGGCCTCGGCGCGCGGCGGCGGATTCTCGCCCATCTTGCGCTCGCGGTACAGCTCATTGCGCGTGTTCAGGAATTTCCGGTAGTCCTGCGCGCCGATCAGTCCGTCGAGTTCAGCCTCCGACAGCCGCTCGGTGTTCAAATCCCGCAACTCCAGCTCCGCGCCCTCCTCCAGCAAGAGACCTCTTGCTTTGCGGCACGACGTTCAACTCGGTTTGTGCAGGAATTTCACTCTTGCCATCGCCGCTCTCCTGTTCCCAGCCCCCCTCGCCCGCGCAGTAGTAGCACAGGCTTTTAGCCTGTGCTCTCGACCAATTAACGCCCCGTCCACACCGGCGCGCGCTTCTCGAGGAACGCCCGAACGCCTTCTATTGCATCCTGCGTCCGGATCAGCTCCTCCAGGTACAGGTTCTCGATTTCCGTCAGTTCTTTCTCCTCGTCTTTGAATCCGGCGGTTCGCGTCAGGCGCCGCGTCAGCCGCAGCACCGGCGGGCTCAAATGCTTCATCTCCGCCAGCAGGCCATCCACCGCCTGCGTCAATTGGCCGTCGGGCACAACGCGCGTCACCATTCCCAGCCCGCTCGCCTCCTGCGCGGAAATCGTCTTGCCGGTAAGGATCAAATCGAATGCGGCGTGTCCCGGCATCATTCGCGGCAGCGCCACCATGGCGATCGGCGGGAAGCATCCCAGTTTGATTTCCGGAAACCCAAACGTGGCCGACTCCTCCGCCAGGATGAAGTCGCAGCACATCGCCAGCTCGCACCCGCCGCCCAGGCAGTGCCCTTCGACCGCTGCGACGGTCACCGCATGCCCGGCCCCCATCTCGTGGAACACGTGATGGAATGCCCCCAGCAGCCGGCCCACGCGCTCCGGAGTGTGGTCGGCAACATCCGCGCCCGCGGAAAAGCACCCGCCTGCGCCACGAAAGACGATGAATTCATTCTGCGCCGGCAGCCGCACCAACGCCTCGCCGATGTCCGCCACCATCCCGACGTTCAGGATGTTGAGCGGTGGCCGGTCAATCGTCACTCGCGCGATGCGTTCGCGCTCTTCAATTCGCAGATTGCTTTCCGCGGTCGTTGATGACACCACAACCCCCTCCTTCTCCCCACTTCGGATTATAGGCTGCGTTGGGCGCCGCCGCGAAACCCGCCCCGTTCACGCCGCGCGAAGCGCTCGCGCCTGCTTCATGCCTCGGCGACGGCCTGCTTCGGCGCGATCCACTGCGGCTCGTTGGCTTCGATATCCGCCAGCAGCTTCAGCTCGGCCTGGCCCGGCAGCGTTTCGCGCAGGTGCTCCGCATACACCCGCTCGTCCATCGCCTCGCCGTGGACGCTCCAGCGCTGCCCCGCAAACTCGCCGATGCGGCGGTTGAATTTCAGGTTGGGCACGTAGAGCTTCGGCTTTCCGGCGGGCACGTGCTTGTTGATCTGTTCCACCAGTTGGCTGCACTCCTCGTGATAAAGCTCGCGGCTGTGCTCGTTGATGTGGCCCAGGTCCGCCGGCTTCTGGTTGCGCGGCTCATCGTACCGCCCCTTGAGCCCCCACACGTAGAACCAGTGCGCCGAGCTCGAGTGGTCCACCCCGAACAGGTCGTAGCTCACCGGCATCCATTTGTTGATGTATTTCTGCACCACGTGGAGCGGCACCACGCCCGCGCGAACCACGCGCTTCAGCCCGTCCTGTCCCGTCCCCAGGTGGAACGACTCTTCGCGAAGCATCGGCGTCATGGACTGCGCCAGCGGCTCAAACGCCGAATAGCTCAGCATCGTGAGCTGGAATTTCCCGTCGCGGTCCACAAAATCCGTGTACGTGAAGAAATCCAGCCAGTTCCGCACGTCCTGGTTGAACGCTCCCAGCAGGCGCTTGCTCTCAAACGCCCGTCGCTCCAGCATTTTCTGCGCCTCGATCCGCCCCCCGTGCCCGAACTCATGGATCAGCAGGTGGCACATCTGCCACCCGTGCCGCATCTCCTCCGTCACCACCCGGCACAACGATTGCCGGTCGTGCTCCGACGGCGCGCTCTCAAACAGCTTCCGCTGCTGCTCCACCGACGCGAATTCCGTGTCGCCTTGATAGATGATCAGGTTCATCAGCGCGTCGCGCACGCGCTGGTCCGGCACGTCAATCACCCGCCGCCACTTCGGACGCCCCTTGTAGTGTCCGAATTCGATCTCGTTCGACCGCATGGGCCCGAACTTGGCCTCAAATTTGTAGCTCGTGATTTCCGGATAGGCCACCTGGATGTCCCGCTGCCACTCGCGGAACAGGTCCACCCAATCGTCAAAATTCGATATGCGCGTTGCCGGCATAGCCCGTCCTTTCGGAAGCCTACTTTCCGGAAAACTTCGGTGCCCTCTTTTCGAAAAACGCCCGAATCCCTTCCGTGCAATCCTCCGAAGCAAAGCACTTCGCCTGCTGCGCCGCTTCGTGCTCCAGCGCGCGCTCCAGTTCGGCGCGCTGCACGCCGAACAGCGTCCTCTTCACCGCGCGAACCGCCAGGGGCGGTCCCGCGGCAATCTGCGCCGCCAGCGCTTCCGCCGCTGGCATCACCTCCGCCTGCGGCACCACGCGGTCCACCACTCCCATCCGCAGGGCCTCCTGCGCGTTGATCATCTGCCCCGTGTAGAACATCCACGCCGCTCGCGATTCCCCCACCAGCCGTGGCAGCAGGTACGTCCCGCCGTAATCGGGAAACAGCCCTACCTTCGCGAAATTCTGGCCAAACACCGCATCCTCGCTCGCGATGCGTATGTCGCACGCCAGCGCTACGTTCATTCCCGCTCCCGCAGCCGGACCGTTCACAGCCGCGATCACCGGCTTCTCCGTGGTTCGCAGGGCCAGGATCAACTTGGTTCCTGCCAGCAGCAACGGCTCGAGTTCCCGTGCTCGCCCCGCCTCGCGGTACGCTTTGATCATCGCCAGGTCGCCGCCGGAGCAGAACGCGCGCCCCTCCCCGGTCAGAATCATCGTCCGCACGTCGGGATTCGATGCCCCGCGTTCCACTGCCGACGCCAGCGCCTGCCCCAATTCCGGGTTCAGCGCGTTCAGCCGCTCCGGACGGTTCATCCGCAGCGTCAGCACGCCCTCGCGCACCGACTCGAGCAGGACCGGCGCCGCGGCAGCCGCCGCCTCAGTCACGGCCCACTCCCTTCGCGCGCGCCGCTCCGAGGTTTCGGGACGGCGTCGCCAGCCCATTCACCAGCGCAGCCAGTTGCCGGAAATGGTGCAGCTTTTCCGTGTGCGTTTCGGTGGTGTTCTGCCCGCTCGTCGACGGCAGCACATACACCTGCGCGCCGTACAGCCGTTCCTTCTGGAATCCCATTTTCACCGGACGACCGGAAAACTTCTCGTACACCAGCTTCCCGTTGAACGCGATCACCCGCGGCGCATGCTGCTCGAGTTTCTGCCCCAGGATCACGCGTCCCTCGGTGAAGTCCTCTCGCCGGATTTCCTCGATCCCCCGCGACGGCCGCTTCACCAGATCCGTCAGCCCGATCCCGAATTCCAGCAGCCGCCGGTCGTCTTCCGGCTCCAGCGGCTCCGGAATCAATCCCGATTCGTACAGCAGCGGCCAGAAGCTGTTGCCGCGACCCGCATAGTAATGTCCCGCTCGCGCCGACGCCTCGCCGGGGTTAAACCCCACGATAATCACCTTCAACCCGTCCCGCAGATAGTCCGTCAAAATGCGCATCATGCTCTCCCTGAGTTACGCCGAAGCCTGGGCTGCCCGGTCTCTTCCCCCCTGCCTCTATTGAACCCGTCTCCCCGCCCTTTTCCTCTCCGCTCATCGCTGCTTTTCTCTTATCCGGTCTTTCCGTTCTCCGCTCGCCACTCGCCACTCGTCACTCGCCACTGCTTCATTCACTTCGCCTTAAACACCGGCTGTCTCTTCTCCACGTACGCAGCCAGCCCTTCCTTCGCGTCCTCGCTGGTGAACAGCAGTTGCTGCAGCTCGCGCTCCAGCGCCAAGGCTTCCTGGAACCCGATTTCGGCCCCGCTCACCACCGACCGCTTGATCCGTCCCACCGCCCGTGCCGCTTTATTCGGTGCGCAGAACTGCCGGGCATACGATTTCACGTCCTCCCAGAACGTCTCCCGCTCGTATATCTCGTGGATCAGGCCCATCTCCTGAGCCTCTTCGAATCCCATTGTCCGGCCCGTCACCATCATTTCCATGGCGCGCGAGCGACCCACCACCCGGAGCAGCCTCTGCGTCCCGCCCGTCCCCGGCAGAACGCCCAGGTTCACTTCCGGCAGCCCGATTTTGCCGCCCTCCTTCTTCGCCAGCCGGATGTCGCACGCC
>Ga0187803_10000030_pt1 | contig 61099 bp, 64 predicted proteins | sample NC_wetland_sal_i_2_FD_132425 | JGI IMG/M metagenome (GOLD analysis project Ga0187803, IMG submission 132425) | Wetland sediment microbial communities from Neuse River Estuary, North Carolina, USA - Control_3 | ecosystem: Environmental > Aquatic > Freshwater > Wetlands > Sediment | place: USA...
TCGCTTCGCACGACGGCGCGGGCAGTTGCTGGCCCGCGCCTGTGCTACGCCTACGACAATCTCGCTTCGCACGACGGCGCGGGCAGTTGCTGGCCCGCGCCTGTGCTACGCTACGCGTCTCTCCGGAAAGAGCGACAGCAAGCCTTCGCGCGAGGCGGCGCAGAGGCCGCGTTCGGTGACGAGCCCGGTCACGAGCCGCGCGGGCGTCACGTCGAAAGCGGGATTGGCGGCCGGGCTGCCCTCGGGTATCACCCGCACCCGCGCCACGCCGCCGTCCGGAAGTTTCCCGGAGATCTCGGCGAGTTCGCTGGGGTCGCGTTCCTCGATCGGTATTTGTCCCCCGTCGGAAATCGACCAGTCGATCGAGGGCGAGGGCAGCGCCACGTAGAGCGGCACCCGATTGTCGAAGGCGGCCAAGGCCTTGAGATAGGTCCCGATCTTGTTGGCGACATCGCCCGAAGCCGTGGTGCGGTCGGTGCCCACCAGGCAGAGATCGACCCTGCCCTGCTGCATCAGAAATCCTCCGGCATTGTCGGCGATGACGGTATGTTTCACGCCGTGGCTGCCGAGTTCCCAGGCGGTGAGGCTGGCGCCCTGGTTGCGCGGCCTGGTCTCGTCGACCCAGACATGAATCGCGATGCCCTGGTCGAAGGCGAGATAAACCGGCGCCAGCGCCGTGCCCCAATCGACCGCGGCAAGCCAGCCGGCGTTGCAATGGGTCAGGATCTCGACAGGATTCTTGCGGCCTTTCTTCTCCCAGGCTTGTTGGATAAGCGGCAGACCATGGCCGGCGATGGCGCGGTTGATGGCCACGTCCTCCTCGCAGATTTGAAAGGCGCGGGCATAGGAAGCGGCGGCGCGGTCCGCCGGCGGCAGTTGCTTGAGCCGCGCACGCATATCCTCGACCGCCCAGCGCAGATTGACCGCGGTCGGCCGCGTCGCGAGCAGCGTCTTGGCCGCGCGGTCGAGCGCGGCGTCGGACGGATCGGCGCGCATCGCCAGCGCCATGCCATAAGCCGCGGCTGCCCCGATGAGCGGCGCGCCGCGCACCAGCATGGCGCGGATGGCGTGCGCGGCCTCGTCCAGGGTGTCGAGACGGCGCGTCTTCAATGCGAAGGGCAGCAGCGTCTGGTCGATGATGCCGACGCTGGCGCCATCCGGCTCGAGCCAGATGGTGCGCATGGACCGGCCGCCGACCTTCACCGGATTATTTCTTGGCGAAGACGCGGCCCGCCACCGCGTCGAGCTTTTTCAGCAGAGCCGGATCGCGCTTGGCGGGATCGGTGATGATCGCGGTATCGAGCGCGTGGTCGCAGCCCTGCGGGCAGGGGCCCGCATCCCCGGCGATCAGCTTCACCACCTGCTTCACGACATCCTTGGCCTTGTCGGCGTTGGCATGCAGCACCTTGACGATCATCTCGACCGTGACGTGATCGTGATCGGGATGCCAGCAGTCATAATCGGTGACCATGGCGACGGTGGCGTAGCAGATCTCGGCCTCGCGGGCGAGCTTGGCCTCGGGCATGTTGGTCATGCCGATGACGTCGCAGCCCCATTGGCGGTAAAGATTGCTCTCGGCCAATGTCGAGAATTGCGGACCTTCCATCACCAGATAGGTCCCGTGGCGCTTGATGTCGGCGCCGCACGATTCGCCCGCCTGGGCGAGGTGCTGGCCGAGGCGGCCGCACACCGGATGCGCCATCGACACATGGGCGACGCAGCCGGCGCCGAAGAAGCTCTTGGCGCGGGCGAAGCTGCGGTCGATGAACTGGTCGACCAGCACGAAGGTGCCGGGCGGCAATTCCGGCCGGAACGATCCCACGGCGGAGAGCGAAACGATGTCGGTGACGCCCGCGCGCTTCAACGCGTCGATGTTGGCGCGGAAATTGATCTCGCTCGGCGGGATGACGTGGCCGCGGCCGTGGCGCGGCAGGAACACCACCTGGGTTCCGCCGAGCCTGCCGAAGCACAACTCGTCCGAGGCGCGCCCGAAGGGCGATGGGACGGCGCGCCAGGCGACGTCACTCAGCCCCTCGATCTGGTCGAGGCCGCTGCCGCCGATGATGCCGATGATTCGCGAGACCACGCCGCCCCTCTCCCGCCGCTTGCGGGCGCCAGTCAACCAGCGCCACCCCGAACCGGCAACAGGAATCGGCGGAGAGGAGATAGGCACGCGCCCGGATCGGCGCTAGTCTAGCCGCCGGGGTTTTGAAGCGGGGGATGAACGCAATGCGAATCACGATATGGCGGGCACTGGCCTCGGCGGCGCTGATCTGGGCTTTGCCAGTGGCGAACGCCGCGGCGGATTGGCAGGACTACGTCTATGCGGAGGACGGCTTCTCCGTCGCGTCGCCGACCAAGCCGGAATTCTCGTCCAGCGCGGTCGATTCGAAGGCCGGGAAGACCTATCTCCACCAATACGAAAGCGATGCCGATGCCGACCACACTTACATGGTGGCGGTCTCGAAATACCCCACCGCGCTCGACATCCAGAATTCGATCGAGGGGGTCAAGCAGGCCCAGATCAATTCCTTGAAGGGGCGGATCACCGGCGAGCACCGGGTTTCGCTGGGCGGCGTCAACGGCACCGATTACGACATGACCTCCGCCGACACGGACGGCCATGTCCGGATCTATGTCACATCCAAGACGCTCTATCAGATCATGGTGCTGTGGAGCAAAAACAAGCCGCCGGGCGATTACGGCCGCTACATCAATTCCTTCCATTTCGTGACGGAATAGGCGTAGCACAGGCGCGGGCCAAAACCGGCCCGCGCCGTCGTGCGAAGCGACCTTAAACCGATTAACGCTCAGGAGTCGCTTCCGTCCCGGTCGTGGAGATCGGACCAGACGCGGCGCTTGGCGCCGTAGAGCACGCCGGTCATCACCAAGAGGAAGATCATCACCTTGGCGCCGGTGCGCTTGCGCTCTTCCATGCTGGGCTCCGAGGCCCAGACGAGGAAGGTCGTCACGTCCCTGGCTTCCTGGTCGACGGTCGCCTTGGTGCCGTCGGCGAAGGTGACGCGGTCGTCGGTCAAGGGCGGCGGCATGGCGATCTGGTGGCCGGGGAAATACAGGTTGTAGTTCATGCCCGCGCCCATCTTCATGTCCTTGGGCGGGTCGCGGAATCCGGTGAGGATGGCATGGACGTAATCGGCGCCGCCCGCGCGCGCCTTGATGATGACCGAGAGATCGGGCGGCAGCGCGCCGCCATTGGCCGCGCGCGCCGCCGCTTCGTTGGCGAAGGGCGCGGCGAAACGATCCGCCGGCCGGCCCGCGCGCTGGAACATCGCGCCCTGGTCGTTGGGTCCGTCGGTCACCTGCTTGGTCGCCGCGATCGCCGCGACCTCGTCCCCGCTATAGCCCAACGCGGACGGCCCTTCGAGATCGCGGTAAGCAAGCAGGTTCATGGAATGGCAGGCCGAGCAGACCTCGTTGTAGACCTGGAATCCGCGCTGCAACGATGCGCGGTCGAAGGTGCCGAACGGCCCGGTGAAGGACCAGGTCGGCTTGGGCAGCGGCGGTTCGGCGGATTCCTGCGCCCAAGCCGCGCCCGCGCCCAGCGCGAGCAGCGCCGCGCCGGCCAGCAACCCATGCCGCACCCAACGCCGCGTCATGGCTTGCGCCTCGCGGATGGGGCGGCCGGGCGCCTTCCGCCTTTGTTCAAGACCGGGCTCGAGATGCTGGGCGGCAGCGGCAGCGGCTGCTCGAACCAGCCGATGACCGGCAGCAGGATGAGGAAGTGGAGGAAGTAGTAGAAGGTGGCGATCCGGCCGATGATGACGAACCAGCCTTCCGGCCGGTGCGCGCCGACCCAGCCCAGCACGATGCAGTCGAACACCAACAGCCAGAACACCCATTTGAAGACCGGGCGGAAATAGGCCGAGCGCACCTTCGAGGTGTCGAGCCAGGGCACGATGAACAGCACCATGATCGAGCCGACGGTGGCGCAGACGCCCAAGAGCTTGCTCGGGATCGAGCGCAGGATGGCGTAGAACGGCAGGAAGTACCATTCCGGTACGATCTCGGCCGGGGTCTGCAACGGGTTGGCGGGGATGTAGTTCGCCGGATCGGCCAGCAGATTCGGGAAATAGAACACGAACAGGGCGAAGACGATCAGGAACACGCCCAGGCCGAACATGTCCTTGATGGTGTAATAGGGGTGGAAGGGAATCGAATCCTGCGGCCCCTTGTGGTCGATGCCCAGGGGATTGTTCGAGCCGTGCTGGTGCAACGCCACCAGATGCAAGCCCACCACCGCGACGATGACGAAGGGCAGCAGGTAGTGGAGGGCGTAGAAGCGGTTCAAGGTCGGGTTGCTGACCGCGAAGCCGCCCCACAGCCAGGTGACGATGTCGTTGCCGATGCCGGGAATTGCCGAGAACAAATTGGTGATGACGGTCGCGCCCCAGAAGCTCATCTGCCCCCAGGGCAGCACGTAACCCATGAACGCCGTCGCCATCATCAGCAGCAGGATGACGACGCCCAGAATCCATAAGAGCTCGCGTGGCGCCTTGTAGGAGCCGTAATAGAGGCCGCGGAAGAGGTGGATGTAGACCAGGACGAAGAAGAACGACCCGCCGTTCATGTGGATGTAGCGCACCAGCCAGCCGTAATTCACGTCGCGCATGATGCGCTCGACCGAATCGAAGGCGTAATCGACATGCGGCGTGTACTGCATGGCGAGGAAGATGCCGGTGACGATCATGATCGTCAGCACGATCCCGGCGAGCGAGCCGAAGTTCCACCAGTAGTTCAGGTTCTTGGGCGTCGGATATTGATAAAGCTCGTGGTCGAGGAAGGTGAACACCGGCAGACGGTGGTCGATCCAGCGCACGATTTTGTTCTGCGGCAGGGCCATGATTGCGCCGTTCTAAATCTGCACGATCGAACCGAAATCCCAGCTCGAGTCCGGCGGGTTCTCGCCGATCCGGATGGTGGTGTCGTTGACGAAGCGATAGGGCGGCACCGGCATATTGTAGGGCGCCGGCACGCCGCTGTAGACGCGGCCGGAGAGGTCGTAGCGCGAACCGTGGCACGGGCAGAAATATCCCCCCAGCCAGTCGGCGCCGAGGGCGCCGCCGGGTTGCGGCGTGAATTCCGGGATGCAGCCGAGATGGGTGCAGATGCCGACCAGCACCAGGAATTGCGGCTTGAGCGAGCGGTGCCAGTTCTTGGCGTAAGGCGGCTGTTGCAACTCGTCCGAATTCGGATCGCGCAGCAGACTCGTGTCCTGGGAGGTTTGTAGCTGCTTCAGTTCGTCCGGATTGCGGTTGACGATGAAGACCGGGCGCGAACGCCACAGCACGAGAATCTGCTGGCCGGGCTGGAGGCTGGAGATGTCGATATCGACGGGCGCGCCGGCGGCCAACACGTCCCGCGCCGGATTCATGCTGTTGATGAGCGGCCAGGCGGCGCAGGCCGCGCCCACGCCCATCAGCGCATTGGCCGCGATGACCAGGAAGTCGCGCCGCGTGCCCTCTTGGGCATGCGCGCCGCCGGTATGCGATTGCGCCGATTCCGCCATGAAGCTCCCTTTTCCCCGCCCCATCTTAAAGGGTTGCCGCGAAGCTATACGGTTGAACGAACACTTCTATGCGACATCCTGCCGCATCGCAGGCCCGAATCCACGGCCGGAGCGGGGTATTCGCCCCATGCTGGACAAGGAGCGAAACTATCCACAAGCTTCTCCACCATGCGCCTCGCCCTGTACCAGCCCGATATCCCGCAAAACGCCGGATCGATTCTGCGCCTCGCCGCGTGTCTGGGTGTGGCCGTGGACATCATCGAGCCGTGCGGTTTCGTGCTCGACGACCGGCGGATGAAACGCGCGGCGATGGATTACCTGGGCCAGGCCGAAATCCGCCGCCACGTTTCCTGGGACGCCTATGTCCGGACGCCGCGCGCAGGCCGGCTGGTGCTGCTTTCGACCAAGGCGCGGCTCCCTTATCATCGCTTCGCTTTCGCGGCAGATGATTCGCTGCTGCTGGGCCGCGAATCGGCGGGCGTGCCGCCGGAGGTGGCGCAAGCCGCCGACGCGCGCGTGCGGATTCCGATGCGGCCGGGCCTGCGCTCGCTCAATGTCGCGCTGGCGGCGGCGTTGGCGCTGGGCGAGGCGTTGCGCCAGACCGGCCTGTTACCGAAGGACGAGACATGAGCGAAACGCAAGACGCCGAGGTGCAGAAGGCCTTGGCCGCGGCCTGGTTCGCCGAGCTGCGCGACCGCATCTGCGCCGTGTTCGAAAGCATCGAGGACGAATACGCCGCGGCGCGGCCCGAGGAGGGCAAGGCGGGACGCTTCGAGCGCAAGACATGGCGGCGCGAGGGCGGCGGCGGCGGCGAAATCGCGCTCATGCATGGCGGCGTGTTCGAGAAGGTCGGCGTCAACGTCTCGACGGTGTGGGGCGACTTCTCGCCCGAATTTCGCGGCCAGATTCCCGGCGCGGCGCAAGACCCGCGTTTCTGGGCGAGCGGCATCTCGCTGGTGGCGCATCCGCGCTCGCCGCTGGTGCCGGCCGCGCACATGAACACGCGGCATTTGCGCACCACGAAATGGTGGTTCGGCGGGGGCTCCGACCTGACGCCGATCTTTCCCGAGGACGCCGACACGCGCGACTTCCACGCCGCGCTCGAAGCCGCCTGCGCCGCGCACGATCCGGGTTATTACCCGCGCTTCAAGCAATGGTGCGACGAATATTTTTATCTCAAACACCGCCAGGAGCCGCGCGGCGTCGGCGGCATCTTCTACGACGACTTCAACAGCGGCGAATGGGACGACGATTTCACCTTCACCCGCGACGTGGGCGAGGCGTTCTCGCGCATCTATCCGCGCCTGGTGCGCCGCAACATGCTGCGCCCCTGGACCCAGGAACAGCGCCGCGCGCAATTGGTGAAGCGCGGCCGTTATGTCGAGTTCAATCTGCTTTACGACCGCGGCACGCTGTTCGGGCTCAAGACCGGCGGCAACGTCGAGGCGATCCTGATGTCGTTGCCGCCGGCGGTGTTGTGGCCTTAGAGCAGCGATAGCGCCTCGGCGGCGCCGGCGCCGAGCAGGACCACCGCCCAGGGCGGCACGCGGGCGAATTGCAGCAGCGCAAGCGCCGCGAGCGCGAAGGCGAAGTCGCGCACGCCGAACACCGCGCTGGTGAAGACCGGACGGTAGAGCGCCGCCAGCAGCAGCCCGACCACCGCGGCGTTGACGCCGGCCAGCGTCGATTGCGCGGCGGCGTTGGTGCGAAGTTTGCTCCAGAATGACAGGACACCGACGGTGAGCAGATAGCTCGGCAGGAAAATAGCGAGCAGGGCGAGCAGGGCCGCCGCCAGGCCGCCGGGCGGTGGGCCCATGACCACGCCGAGATAGGCGGCGAAGGTGAAAAGCGGCCCGGGCAGCGCCTGGGCCGCGCCGTAACCGGCGAGGAAGGTGTCTTGCGACACCCAGCCCTTCGGCACCACCACCGCGTCCAAGAGCGGCAGCAGCACATGGCCGCCGCCGAACACCAGCGAGCCCGAGCGGTAGAAGCCGTCCAACAGCTTGAGGGCGTTCGAATCGAACACCACCGCGAGCGCCGGCAGAAGCGCGAGCAGCAGGAAGAACAGCGCCAGGGCCGCGATCGAGACGGCGTGCGGAATGCGCGGGTGGAAGGGCTGCGCCTCGGGCCGCGCCTGGCCGGGCAGGAACAGCCGGCCGATCGCCGCGCCGAAGGCGATGGCGGCGAGCTGGCTCCAACTCGCCGGCAGGGCCAGCGCGATGCCGGCGGCGGCCAGCGCCAGTGCGCCGCGCGGCACGTCGTTGGCGAGACGCCGCGCCATCTGCCAGACCGCCAGCGCCACCACCGCCAGCGCCACCAGCATCAGGCCGTGCAGCCAGGCCGCGCCCGATAGGCCGCCGAACCGGGCGATGCCGTAGCCGAAGCCGATCATCAGCAACGCCGAAGGCAGGGTGAATCCGATCCAGGCGGCGACGCCGCCGAGCATGCCGGCGCGCAGCAGGCCCACGGCGATGCCGAACTTGCTCGATGCCGCGCCGGGTAGGAATTGCGACAAGGCGAGCAGGTCGGCGAAACCCGCCTCGTCGAGCCATTGGCGCCGCTCGACGAACTCGGCGCGGTAATAGCCCAGATGCGCCACCGGGCCGCCGAAGCAGGTCAGGCCCAGTTTCAGAAAGACGGCCAGAATTTCCCAGGGCGAGGAACGCTCCGTCCTGCCGGGCCTAGCCATGCTTGGGCCGCCGGCGTTTGGCCTCGGCCAAGCAATCCTTCCGCTTAGCCTTGAAATCGCCCGCTTCCCACCAGGCGGCGAGATCGTGGAGCAATGTCCCGAGCTCAGGCCCGGGCTTCATGCCGAGCTTGGTCAGGTCGCGGCCCTTGAGCGGGAATTCGACCGGTTTCCATTTCTTGGCCAAGGCCAGGAGCGGCTTGAGGCGCGCGGTGTCGCCCGCCGCCGCCGCCGCCAGCATGACGCGGTCGACGTAAAGCTCCTTGCCCAGATGATAAAGCGCGCTTCGTTGCGCGTGCGCGTCGCCGGCGAAATCCAAGGGCGGCGGCGCCGCCAGCTCGATCAGCCGCGCGCGTTGCGCGGCGGAGAATTTGAGGCGCGATGCGACCAGATCGGCGTCGCGGTCGATCAGCGCGGCCAGGCGGCGCAGCGGATCGGGCCCAAATCCGGACGGGCTTTCGAGCGCGACCAGATTCCTGAGCCGCTCCAGCCCGGCCGCTTCGGGCAGCAACGCCGACAGCACCCCGTCCTCCTGCATGAAGGCGAGCGCCGGCAACGGGTCCGGCGCCGCCAATAGACGCAGCGTCTCGGCGGCGATGCGCTCGCCCGAAAGGTTGGGCAGGAGATAGGCGAGGGTGCGGCAGGCCAGCCGCGCCGGCCCGTCGGGGACGGTTTTGCCGTAATGCGCGAAGAAGCGGTAGAAGCGCAGCAGCCGCAGCACGTCCTCGCGGATGCGCGTGGCCGGGTCGCCGACGAAACGCACCCGCCCCGTCTTCAGATCGGCCAGGCCATCGACGTAATCGAAGACATTGCCGTCGGCGTCGAGGAACAGCGCGTTCATGGTGAAGTCGCGGCGCACCGCGTCCTCCGCCCAATCGGCGGCGAATTCGACCTCGGCATGGCGGCCGTAGGTCTTGACGTCGCGGCGCAAGGTGGTGATCTCGTAATGGCGCTTGCCCGCCACCGCCGTCACCGTGCCGTGATCGAGGCCAGTCGGAATCGCCTTGAGCTTGGCGGATTTGAGCCGTTTCATCACTTCGGCGGGCAGCAGCGGCGTGGCGATGTCGATGTCCTTGACCGGGCGTTTCAAAAGCGCGTCGCGCACCACGCCGCCGACGAAACGCGCCTCGCCGCCCTTGGCCGTCAGCGCCTTCATCACGGCGCGGCACGACGCCTCTTTCATCCAGGCTTGCGGCTTCAAACGCGGGGATATCTCGGCCATCAGCGTTGCTCCGGCGGCACCACTTGCCCCGGCACCACGGCGCCGCCCTCGACATGGGGCGGCACGTATTGGCCGGGCCGGTTGCCGCCGCCGATGCCGACGGTGAACAGCACGATGGCGGCGGCGGCGAGGCCGGCGAGCACCAGCCAGGTCCAGGGCCGGCGCGCGCTTCCGGTCTCTTCCTTGCGGCCGAAGGCGTAGTACCACAGGAAATAGAGCGCGGTCGGCGCCAGCAGCGGCAGCAGGACGGTGAGCGCGACCCGTGTCATGAGCGGGATGTCACGGCACCAGCATCCCGGCCGGCCAGAACTTCCGCCAGATTGACCAAGATGCCGGCGGTGGCGCCCCAGATGTAGCGGTTCTGGTAGGGCAGCACGAAAAACGTGCGCACGCCGTTCGGGAGCTGGCGGGTTTCGAGCTTGTGGTTGGCGCGGTCGAGGATGAAGGACAGCGGCACCTCGAAGGTCTCGGTCACCTCCTTGGGGTCGAGACGCAGGGAGAAAGGCTCGCGCACCAGCCCGACCACCGGCACGATCTCGTAGCCGGTGCCGGTGATATAGGTGTCGAGCCGCCCCAGCACCTCGATGCGGGAGGGAGAGAGGCCGATCTCCTCCTCGGTCTCGCGCAAGGCGGCCTGGACCGCGTCCGGATCTCCCGGCTCGACGCGGCCGCCGGGCAGCGCGATCTGCCCGGCATGGGCGGAAAGATGCGCGGTACGTTGCGTCAGCAGCACCTGGAATCCGGATGCGCGTTCGATCAGCGGCGCCAGCACCGCCGCGGGGGTCAGCCCCGGCGGCAGTTTCACGTTGGGATCGAGCAGATGGTCGCCGCGCACCCGCTCGTTGTCGAAGGAGCGGATGCCCGGCTGGTGCGCGGCAAAGCGCGCGCGCAACTCGGCCGCGGTCAAAGATGCGGGCTTAGACTGCCCAGCGGAAAGAATTTGCCCTTGCTCCATACACCGAACAGGGTCGTGTCGCCGACCCTCTCCTCCCGTCCCAATTCGACCAATTCGTAGAAGACCGGCCGGGCGAGGCGGGCCTCCAGCCGGTCTCTGACCAGGATATAGGGGATGGGGCCACCCGTCACTGCATCCGGGGCCACGCGCAAGGGATGATCGGCGTCGAGCGTCACGCTGTGGTCAAGATTGGTGCGGAAGGTGAGCGTCTGAAGCGGGCTTCCGGGGTTTTGGGATTCGAGCGAAACCGCCAGAAAAGGCGCGTCTTCGACCGTAATCCGGCCGCGCTCGGCCGGGGTCGAAAGCCAGTATTGGCCCTCGGCGTCGCGCTCCAGCACGCCGGCGAACAGCCGGACCAGGGCCATGCGATTTATTGAAGAGCCGCGATAGAACCAGCTACCATCACGGGCAATGTGGATGTCGAAATACCCGCAATCGCGCGGCGCGGTTTTGGCCCCGGCGGCGGGCCGGGAAGCGGCCGCGGCCAGGCGCGCGAGTTCCGCTTGCGCCTTGTCCCGGTCGTCCATGTCCCGCCCTCCCCTGGTCTTGTTGGAGGATTCTCGCCGATGAGCAGCGAAAGCCCGATCGCCCCGATCGCCAAGACCACCGCCGGCGCGGACGAACCCGCCGCCGTGGCCGAGATCGAGGCGCTGGGCGCGCGCCTGAAGGCGGTGCGCCAGCGCATCGGCCGAGTCATCTTCGGCCAGAGCGAGGTGGTGGATCAAGCCCTGATAACCTTGCTCGCAGGAGGGCATGCCCTCCTGATCGGCGTCCCCGGCCTGGCCAAGACGCGGCTGGTGGAGACCCTCGGCACCGTGCTCGGGCTCGACGACAAGCGCATCCAATGCACGCCCGATCTCATGCCGGCGGACATCCTCGGTTCGGAAGTGTTGGAGGAAAGCGAAACCGGAAGGCGCGGCTTCCGATTCATTCCCGGGCCGGTGTTCTGCCAGCTGTTGATGGCGGACGAGATCAACCGCGCCAGCCCGCGCACCCAATCGGCGCTGCTCCAGGCGATGCAGGAAGGCCGCGTCTCGGTCGCCGGCCAATATCATCCGCTGCCCAAGCCCTTCCACGTGCTGGCGACGCAGAACCCGCTGGAGCAGGAGGGGACATATCCCCTCCCCGAGGCGCAGCTCGACCGTTTCCTGTTGCAGATCGACGTGGGCTATCCCGATCTCGACGTCGAGCGGCAGATGTTGCTGGCGACCACCGGCGTCGCCGAGGACAGCGCCGCGCCGGTGCTGACCGGACCCGAGCTGCTGGCGGCGCAACGCCTGGTGCGGCGCGTGCCGGTGGGCGAAAGCGTGGTCGAGGCGATCCTGAAGCTGGTGCGCTCCGGGCGTCCCGGCGAATCGCCCGACGCGGCGCGCCAGTCCATCGCCTGGGGCCCGGGGCCGCGCGCCAGCCAGGCCTTGATGCTGGCCTCGCGCGCCCGCGCGCTCTTAGATGGACGCCTGGCGCCATCGATCGACGACGTGGTGGCGCTCGCCCATCCGGTGCTGCGCCACCGCATGGCGCTGACCTTCGCCGCGCGCGCCGACGGCATCGGCATGGCGCAGGTGATCGATCGGCTCGTGGCGCCGCTGTTGTGATGGCAGCGCGGCTCAAGCACGGCGCCGCGCTTCGCCCCCGGGCCGAGGCGGAAGCGGCGGCGCTGCCGCCGCTGCTGATCGAGGCCTCGCGCGTCGCCGCCGCCGTGGCGCAAGGGACCCACGGAAGGCGGCGCACCGGCCAGGGCGAAACCTTCTGGCAATTCCGCCCTTACGAGCCGGGCGAGCCGGCCAACCGCGTCGATTGGCGCGAAAGCGCCAAGTCGGACCGGCTCTATGTGCGGGAGACCGAATGGGAGGCGGCGCAAAGCGTTTTCCTGTGGCGCGATTCATCCGCCTCGATGGATTACGCCTCGACGCCCGATTGGCCTACCAAACGCGCGCGCGCCGACCTGCTGATCCTGGCGCTGGCGGCGCTGCTGGTGCGCGGCGGCGAGCGCGTGACCCTCTTAGGCTCGGGCCTGGCGCCGGGCCATGGCCGCACCATGCTCGACCGTTTGGCGCTGCTGCTCGAGCGCGGCGGCGGCAAGACCGGCGGCGACCTGCCCGGCTTCGAGAACTTGCCGCGTCACGGCCACATGGTGCTGATGGGCGATTTTCTCGGGCCGCTCGAGGCCATCCATGAGCGGGTGCTGCGCTTCGCCGATGCCGGGCTCAAGGGCCATGTGCTGCAGATCCTCGATCCGGCGGAGGAGAGCCTGCCCTTCGCCGGGCGCGTGCGCTTCGAAGGACTGGAGCGGGAAAGTCCGCTGCTGATCGGCCGGGTCGAGACCATCCGCGCGGCCTATATCGAAAAGCTGGCGCGGCACCGCGCCGGCCTGGCGGCGCTGACCCGGCTGGCCGGCTGGAGCTTCGGCGTGCACCGCACCGATCAATCGCCGCAATACGCGCTGCTCGGGCTTTACCGCGCCTTGGCCGGGGACTAGGCGATGCTGAGCCTCGGCCCTCTCGCCTTCGCCGCGCCCTGGCTGCTCCTGGGTCTGGCGGCGTTGCCGGTGCTGTGGTGGCTATTGCGGATCACGCCGCCCGCGCCCAGGCGCGTGCGCTTCCCGGCGTTGCGCCTGTTGCAAGGCCTCAATCCGGCGCAGGAAACCCCGGCCAAGACGCCGCTCTGGCTCTTGCTGCTGCGTCTGGCGCTGGCGGCTTGCGTGATCCTGGCGCTGGCCCAGCCGCTGCTCAATCCGCGCGTGCCGCTTGCCGGCGGCGGCACGCTGGTGATCGCGATCGACGACGGCTGGGGTTCGGCGCGGCATTGGGACGAGATGCGCGCTGCGCTCGACGATCTGATCGGCCGGGCCCGGCGCGCCGGCGGCGACGTGGTGCTGCTGGAAACCGCGAAGGATCCGGGATCGGGCGCCGCGCCCGATTTGTCGCTGCTGCGCCCGGAAGACGCCCACGCCGCGGCGGAAACGCTGCAACCCCGGCCTTGGCCCGAGGATCGCATCGCGGCGCTGGCGCGGCTCAACCGCCTTAATCCCGCCGGCGTGGCGGAAACCGTCTGGCTTTCCGACGGCATCGACAATGGCGACGCCAAGGATTTCGCCGCCGGATTGGAGAAATTCGGGAAGCTGCGGGTGCGGAGCGAAAGCGGCAACGATCTGCCGCGCTTGCTCGCGCCCGCCGATACCTCAACGGATTCCGGCGACCAGGATTTGACCGCGAAGGTGGCGCGCGCCGATCCCGCCTTGCCCGAAACCCTTTCCGTCCGCGCCTTGGGCGATGACGGCCGGCTGCTGGCGCGCGGCGACGTGACCATCCCCGCCGGCGAGACCGCTTCGCTGGCGCGGCTCGCAATGCCGGCCGAACTCAGGAACCGCGCGACCTCCATCGCCATCGAGGGCGAATCCTCCGCCGGAGCCTTGCTGCTGTTGGACGAGCGCTGGAAGCGCCGGCCGGTCGGCATCCTGGCGCCGGGCGCGGCGGCCCAGCCGCTGCTGAGCGGCGCCTATTACCTGGACAAGGCGCTTTCGCCCTTCAGCGAAGTGCGCGAAGGCGAGGTGGGATCTCTGCTGCAAGGCGGCATCGCCGTGCTGGCTTGGCCCGACGGCGCGGCGCTCGGAGATGCCGACAAGACCAAAGTGACGCAATGGCTGGAACAGGGCGGCACGGTGTTGCGCTTCGCCGGGCCGCTCTTGGCCGAGCAGCCGGATGACGGCCTGCTGCCGGTGACCTTGCGGCGCGGCGGGCGCACGCTCGGCGGTGCGCTGTCCTGGGAACAGCCGCTGCATCTGGCGCCGTTTTCGCCCGACAGCCCGTTTGCCGGGCTCGCGATTCCGTCCGACGTCACGGTGTCGCGCCAGGTGCTGGCCGAGCCGACGCTCGATCTGGCGTCCAAGACCTGGGCCCGGTTGCAGGACGGCACGCCCCTGGTTACCGCGGAAAGGCGCGGCAAGGGATGGCTGGTCCTGGTCCACACGACATCCGATCCGGAATGGTCGAACCTCGCCATTTCCGGGCTGATGGTGGAGATGCTGCGGCGCGTGGTGGCGCTAAGCCAGGGGGTTTCGGGCGAGACCGACAAGCCGCTGCCGCCGGTCGAGGTGCTGGACGGCTTCGGCCGGTTGCAGGCGGTGCCCGCTTCGGCCGAGATCGTGCCGGCAGGCGAATTCGCCAAGACCCTGGCGTCATCGCGCCACCCGCCGGGTTTCTACGGCAACGCCGATTCCCGCCGCGCGCTCAATCTCGCCCCCGCGGTAAGGAATTTCACGCCGCTGCCCGAGCTGCCGGGTGTTTCCCGTGAAACATATGCGCGCTTCTCGGCCGAGTTGGATTTCCGCCCGCCGCTTTTGGCGCTGGCCTTCGCGCTGCTGCTGGCCGATCTGGCCGCGGGCCTGGCGCTGCGCGGCCTGCTGCCGGCGTGGAAGCGCCTTGCTGCGCTGCTGCCGCTGCTGCTGATTCTGGCCGTCCATCCCGCGCGCGCGGCGGGCCCCGACGATTTCGCCATCAAGGCGGCGAGCGAATTCCACCTCGCCTATGTGCTGACCGGGCTGCCCGAGGTGGATGCGGAATCGCGCCAGGGCCTGGCCGGGCTGTCGCTCATCCTCAACCAGCGCACCGCGGTCGAGGCGGCCGAGCCGATGGGCGTCGATGTCGAGAAGGACGAACTGATCTTCTTCCCGCTGCTCTATTGGCCGGTGGTCGAAGGCCAGGCGTTGCCCTCGGCCAAGGCCGCTTCCAAGCTGCAACGCTACCTCGCCACCGGCGGCACCATCCTGTTCGACACCCGCGACGGCGGATCGCGCACGCCCATCTCGGCATCGCAGGCGGAGCAACAATTGAAGCGCCTCACATCCGGGATCGAGGTGCCGCCGCTCATTCGCGTGCCGCCGGATCACGTCCTCACCAAGTCGTTCTATCTGATGGAGGAGTTTCCCGGGCGCTGGGCCGGCGGTCCGCTGTGGGTCGAGCCGACCCAGGGCGAGGTCAATGACGGCGTCGCCAGCGTCATCGTCGGCGGCAATGAATGGGCCGGGGCCTGGGCGGTGGACGCCAAGAACCGTCCCGCCTATGCGGTGGTGCCGGGCGGTGAGGAGCAGCGCGAGATGGCCTACCGCTTCGGCGTCAATCTGGTGATGTACGCGCTCACCGGCAATTACAAGACCGACCAGGTGCATGTGCCGGCGATCCTGGAAAGGCTCGGGCAATGAGCGGCTGGAGCCTGGATTTTGCGCCGCTGTTGCCGTGGTGGGCGATCACCGCCTTCGCCGTCGCGGCTTCAGCGCTGCTCGGCTTTGGCTTCTGGCAGCGGGCGCGCGGCACGGTCTGGCGGCTGCTCGCCTGCGCGTGCCTGGCGCTGATCGCCGCCGGCCCGTCGCTGGTCGAGCAGAAACGTGAGGCCCAGCGCGACGTCGCCGCGGTGGTGGTGGATGAATCGCCGAGCATGCGCATCGGCGAGCGCCAGAAAATAGCCGCCGACGCGTTGCGGGACGTGACCGGCCAGATCGCGAACCTTCCCGGTCTCGAGCTGCGCGTCATCCATGCCGGAGCTCCCTCCGGCGACCTCACGGCTTCCGACCAGGGCACGCAGCTTTATACCGCGCTCGCCCGCGGCCTCGCCGACGTGCCGCGCCAGCGCATTGCCGGAGCGGTGATGATCAGCGACGGCGAGATTCACGACATGCCGCCGCCCGACCGTCTGGATTTCGAAGCGCCGCTGCACGTCCTGCTGGCCGGCAAGCCGGGCGAGGCCGACCGCCGCCTCGCCATCGAGGACGCGCCCAAATTCGGCCTGGTCGGCAAGGAGGTGCTGCTCAAGCTCAGGGTCGAGGATTTGCCCCACAGCGGCAAGCCCGGCGGCGAGGCCCAACTCACCATCCGCAAGGATGGCGGGCCGCCCGTGATCCGCGGCGTGACCGTGGGCGCGGAGGTGTCGATTCCGGTCGCCATCGACCATGGCGGGCCGAACGTGGTCGAGGTTTCGGTCGCGCCGGGGCCCCATGAATTGACGCTCGACAACAACCGCGCCGCCTTCGTCATCAACGGCGTGCGCGACCGGCTCAAGGTGCTGCTGGTCTCGGGCGAGCCGCATGCGGGCGAACGCACCTGGCGCAACATCCTCAAATCCGACCCGTCGGTCGATCTCATCCATTTCACCATCCTGCGGCCTCCTGAAAAGCAAGATGGCACCCCCATACGTGAACTCTCGCTGATCGCCTTCCCGATCCGCGACCTGTTCGACCTCAAGATCGACCAATTCGACCTCATCATCTTCGACCGCTACCGCCAGCGCAGCGTGCTGCCCATGGCCTATCTCGAGAACATCGCCAACTACGTGCGCAACGGCGGCGCGTTGTTGGAGGATTCGGGACCGGCCTTCGGCACGCCCTTGAGCCTCTACCGCACGCCGCTGGGCGCGGTCTTGCCGGCCGAGCCCACCGGCGACGTGTTCGAGGCGGGCTTCGTGCCGGAGGTCAACAATCTCGGAAGGCGCCATCCGGTGACCGAGGATCTGCCGGGACTGCCCGACGATCCCAAGGCCAAGCCCAAATGGGGCCGCTGGTTCCGCGACGTCGACGCCATGCCGCATCACGGCTCGACCATCATGACCGGCTATGACCGGCATCCGCTTTTGGTGCTTGACCGCGTCGGCAAGGGGCGCGTGGCGCAATTGCTGTCGGACGAGATGTGGCTGTGGACGCGCGGCTATGAGGGCGGCGGGCCGCAGGCCGAGCTGCTGCGCCGCATCGTCTACTGGCTGATGAAGGAGCCCGATCTCGAGGAAAACGATCTGCGCGCCAATATCACAGGCAGCCGCCTCGACATCACCCGCCAATCGCTCGAACCCGACGACAGCCCGGTCGAGGTCACCGGCCCCGACGGCAGGAGCCAGACCGTCGCTCTTGCGCCGCAAACCGGCGGGCGCAGCTTCGCCAGCCTGCCGGTCGCTTCGACCGGGCTTTACCGCGTCTCGGACGGCAAGCGCACCGCGCTGGCCGCGGCCGGAGCGCTCAATCCGATCGAGATGTCCGACGTGCGCGTCACCGACGCGAAGGTGAAGGACGACGTCGCCGCATCGGGCGGCGGCGTGTTCTGGCTCGGCGAGACCGGCATGCCCCAGATCCGCAGCGTCGGCCCGGGCCGGTCCGCATCCGGCTCGGGCTGGCTGGGCTTGCGATCCAACGGCGATTACGTGGTGACCGGCGTGGCCGAGACGCCGCTTTTGCCAGGATCGCTGGCGCTGGCCCTCGCGCTCGGGCTCCTGATCCTGGCCTGGAGGAGAGAAGGCCGGTAAACCGCCCGCGATGCCGCGGCCGGACCCGGCCTCTTAGGGGTGGGCGGGCGGCGTCTTTTCGGCTAATTTCCCGGCCTCGGAGGAGGGTTTTCACCTTATGTGGCGCAGTGCTTTTCCGCCCATCCACCCGGATGGCTGGCGTTTCATCGCCGCCTTCGCGGTGGCGACGGCGATCCTGTTCTGGCTCGTCGGGCCCTTGGGCTGGATCGGGCTGGCGCTCACCCTCTGGTGCGCCGCCTTCTTCCGCGATCCGTGGCGCGTGAGCCCGCAACGCGCCGGGCTGGTGCTGGCGCCGGCCGACGGCACGGTCGTGACCATCGACGAAGCCCCGCCGCCCGCCGAGCTCGAAATGGGACCCGCCCCAATGAGACGCATCGGCATTTTTCTCTCGCTTTTGGACGTGCACATCAACCGTTGCCCGGCCGCGGGCAAGGTTACGAAGCTCGCCTACCGCAAAGGGAAATTCTTGAACGCCAGCTTCGAGAAGGCCTCGGCCGAGAACGAGCGCATGGCGATCCGCCTCAAGACGGCGGACAACGACATCGCCGTGGTGCAGATCGCCGGATTGATCGCGCGGCGGATCGTCTGCAACCTGATCGAGGGACAGGAAGTGGCGGCGGGCCAGCGCTTCGGCCTGATCCGTTTCGGCAGCCGCGCCGATCTCTATCTGCCGCTGGCGGCGGCGCATTACGCGGTGAAAGGGCAGCGCATGATCGGCGGCGAGACGGTGATCGCCGATCTCAACGCCCGCGAGGCCGCGCGTCTGGGCGTGGCGCACTGACATGGCGCTGAGACGCCCGCGCCGCCTGCGCGTCAAGCCGATCGCCGGGTTCTCGGTCAACCGGCTGATCCCGAACATCCTGACGCTGCTGGCGCTGTGCGCCGGCATGACCGCGATCCGCCTGGCGCTGCTCGGCCGCTTCGAGCCCGCCGTGGCATCCGTCATCGTCGCCGGTGTGCTCGACGGCATCGACGGGCGCATCGCCCGGCTGTTGAAGGGTACCTCGACCTTCGGCGCCGAACTCGATTCGCTGTCGGATTTCGTCAGCTTCGGCGTGGCGCCGGCGACCTTGCTTTACGTCTGGACCATGGACGGGCTGCACGGCATCGGCTGGGCGCTGGCGCTGTTGTTCACGGTGTGCAGCGCGCTGCGCCTCGCGCGTTTCAACACCCAGCTCGGCTCGGATCTGCCCTCCTACGCCACCAACTTCTTCACCGGCGTGCCGGCGCCGGCCGGCGCCGGACTGGTGATGCTGCCGATGATCGTTTATTTCGCGACCGGCGCCGATGTCTTCCGCTCGCCGATTTTGAACGGCGTCGTGCTGGCGCTGGTGGCGGCGCTGATGGTGAGCCGCGTGCCCACTTACTCCTTCAAGAGCTTCCGCATCCGGCGCGAATTCGTGCTGCCGATGCTGCTGCTGCTGGCCGCGATGGCGGCCTTCCTCACCACCGAGCCCTGGATCACGCTGTTGATCGTGGGCGGGCTCTATATCGGCTCGATCCCGTTCAGCATCCGCTCCTATGGCCGGCTGCGCCGCGCCTCGGCGCCGCCCATCTTCCCCAATCTGTTCTCGTAAGCCCGATCAAGCGGCTGTGATGTGCGCCTCCGCCGGGGGCATGGTAGAAGGCGCCATTCCGCCCGGTTGGGGCGTCCAACAAAGGTTTTTTTAAGGGGGGAGCGATATCGATGCGCAAGAACGCCTTTTTGATCGCGGCGCTGATGGCCGCCCTGGTCCTGCCCGCCTGCGTGCAGCAGCCGGCGCCGGCCCCGGCGCCCGCGCCCACCCCGGTGCGCATCCGCGGCACGATCGACAGCCTCAACCAACAGACCCTGGTGGTGAAGACGCGCGGCGGCGGCTCGGCCATCATCGCGCTCGCGCCCAATTATATCGTGCGCACGGTGGTGCGCCGGCGGCTCTCCGACATCAAAACCGGCGATTTCGTCGCCTCGACCTCGCTCCGGGGCAAGGACGGCAAGTTGCATGCCGTCGAGGTGCACATCTTCCTTCCCGCCCAGCGCGGCGTGGTGCCCGAACTGCAAGTGCCCTGGGACCTGGCGCCCAACAGCGTGATGACCAACGCCATCGTCACCGGCATCGCCAAGGCCCCGTCGGGCCGCGTCCTGAGCCTCACCTATAAGGGCAATCCCACCGAGGTGATCGTCGGTCCCGCTGTACCGATCGTCACCTATGCGCCGGGCAACCCCGGCATGTTGCAGCCCGGCAAGGCCGTGTTCGTGATCGCGCTCAAGAAGGACGACGGCAGCCTGGCCTCGTCCCAGGTCACGGTCGAATATCACGGCGTCAAGCCGCCGATGTGACCGCCGCGGCGCGGCGCGGCGCAAGGCGAAAATGGGCGTTAAATCGCGTTGACAGCGGGACGTGCAGGCTATTCCTTTCCTCCGAAAGGGAGGAACAACCGGAATGACGGCGCGCGACCCGGTCATCGTCGTCGGCGGCGGACCGGCCGGGCTGGCGGTGGCGACCCAGCTTGTGCTCAAGGACGTGGCGGTGGTGGTGCTCGAAGCCGAGCCGAAACTGCCGCGCGATCTGCGCGCCGGCAGCTTCCATCCGCCGACCATCGAGATGCTCGACACCATCGGCATCGGTCCTGAATTCCTGTCCCTGGGCTATCGCGTGCCGCGCTGGCAGATCCGCGGCCGCCAGGAAGGCGTGATCGTCGAGTGGGATTTGTCGCTGATCGCCGACATGACCCCCTATCCCTTCCGTTTCCATTGCGAGCAATTCAAGCTGACGCCGCTGCTCTTGAAACGTTTCGAGGGATTGGGCGGCAAGGTGCGTTTCGCCCACCGCTTTCTCGACGCGACCCAGGATGCGGACGGGGTTAATGCGCGGATCGAGACCCCGGGCGGGATCGAAACCATTCGCGGCGGCTATCTGGTCGGCGCCGATGGCGGGAAGAGCGCGGTGCGCCACGGCATGAACGTCGCGTTCGAGGGCTTCACCTGGCCCGAACGATTCCTGGTGGTCGGCATCGACCGCGACCTGGCGCCCGAGGGCTTCACCATGAACGCCTATGTCTCCGATCCGGTCGATTGGTCGGCGATCTTCAAGATGCCGCATGAGGGACCGCCCGGATTGTGGCGCGTGCTGTTCCCGACCGACGCCGAGGTGCCCGAGGAAGAGGTGCTCGATGAAGGTTTCGTCGAGAAATCCCTCCAGAATTTCCTGCCTTGGGACCGGCCCTACGGCATCGTCCATAAATCGACCTATCGCGTGCATCAGCGGGTGGCGAGCGACTTCCGCCGCGGCCGGTTCCTGCTGGTGGGCGACGCGGCGCATCTCAACAACCCGTTGGGCGCCTTCGGCCTCAACGGCGCGCTGCACGCCGCCTTCAACCTGGCGCCGAAGCTGGCGGGCGCGTGGCGCGGCGAGTCGCCCGAGAGCGTGCTCGATCTTTACGTCCGCCAGCGCCGCACCGCCAACGTCGAATTCGTGCAGGCGCAATCGATCCGCAACAAGCAGCTCTTGGAGGAGCGCGATCCCGCTTTGCGTAGTCAACGGTTCGACGAATTGCGGCGCATCGCATCCGATCCCAAGCAACAGAAAGACTATCTGCTCAAGAGTTCGATGATCTGGAGCGTGCGGCGCGCCGCGGCGATTGCGTGAATTTCATGAAAAAGTCCCCAAGGCTTTATTGACAAGATATGCCTATTGGCGTTGCATCCGGCCATGCGGCTTTCACGCTATTTTCTTCTGCTGGCGACGGTTTGGGTGATCGCCATGACCTGGCGGATATATCCGCAATTCGGCGACGGGCTGCGCATCGACGGACGGGTCACGTCGGTCGAGGAGTATGTCGAGGATTCCTGCGCCCAGCGCGTCGGCCCCGCGGCCGAGACCTGCCTGGCCGAGGCGGCGGCCCAGGCGCAGATTCTGCTGCGGCGCGAGCAAGGCAAGTCGATCCTGCTGATTTCGGCGCCTATGCTGCTTTATCTCCTGGCCACTCTGCCGAAGGGCATCGCCGGCGCGGGGCGGCATCTCGCCGTCCTGTTCGCGCTTTGCACCACGTTGTGGGCCTTGGCGCCGCCAGAAGCGCGCGCCGGCGGCTCGCAGGAGCAGGAAAGCTCGCAGAAATGGCACATGGCCGATGTCTGTACACGCGCCGCGTTCAAGAAATTCCCCGACTACACGCCCGAAGGCAACACTCGGCGCGAGAATTACCGGCGCGCTTGCATGCGCGACAACGGCCTGCCGGCCCCGGACGGCCCGGCGGCGCTGAAAACCAACTAGGCTTTCTCTCGACTTGTCTCACGACGCGGAATCCCGGCTAAACTGCCAGGGTTGGATCGCGAGGAGGGCGTGGGGTGCCATGGATCTCAAGAAACACATTCGCGGGGTGCCGGATTTCCCGAAGCCGGGCATCCTGTTCTACGACATCTCGACGCTGTTGGCGCATGCCGGGGCCTGGCAGGAAACCGTGCGCCGGCTCGAAGCCTCCCTCAAGCCGCACAAGCCGGATTTGCTGGTCGGCATCGAATCCCGCGGCTTCCTGGTGGCGGCGCCGCTCGCGCTCGAACTCGGCTGCGGCTTCGTCATGGTGCGCAAGAAGGGCAAGCTGCCCGGCGCCACCATCCGCTTCACCTATGAGCTCGAATACGGCAACGACACCATCGAGATCCAGGCCGACGCGATCAGGCCGGGCAGCCGGGTCGTGGTGCTGGACGATCTGCTCGCCACCGGCGGCACCCTGGCGGCCGCCATCAAGCTCTGCCGCCAGGTGGGCGGCGACGTCGTGGCCTCGGCCTGCATCATCGAGCTGAGCTTCCTCAACGGCCGCAAGCGGCTCGACGTGCCCTTCAGCTCGGTCGTCAGCTACGACTCTTAGGCTTTCGGCTTCATCAGCCGGCTGGCCGCGATCACCAGCACCGCCACCAGCAGCAGGATCAGCGTCGCCAGCGCGTTGATCTGCGGGCTGACGCCCATGCGCACGCTATCGCGCGCTCATGCCCTGCAATAAAATCGGCACTCTCCCGCTTGTCACTGAGGGCTCATCCCCCGCCTCGTGAACGGGCGGCGGCGGCCCGCCGCGTTGCGCGATCCGTGACGCATAACAGTAACATTGAAGTGTACTGGACGCGCCCGAGGACTATGCTAAAGAATAATTGCGGCGTAGGGCCGCTTACATCCAACGAGGGGGGGTCGATGCGGTATCAGTCATTCTTCGCCGGCGCGCTGCTGGCCGGCGGTTTCGCGCTCGCGGGTTGCATCCAGCCCAGCGGCGGCGTCAAGACGTTCCACGCCAATTTGACGGGCTTGCAAGAGGTTCCGTCGGTAAAGACCGCTGCGACCGGGCAGGCCGACGTCACGCTCGACACGGCGACCGGTATCATCACCTGGAAAGTGGCCATTAAAAACCTGTCGGGTCCGCCGGTCGCCGTCCATATCCATGGACCGGCAATGCCGGGCGCCAATGCCGGCGTGCTCGTGCCCTTCAAAGTGGGCGAGGCTCCGATCACCGGCTCGGCGGTGCTCACCCTCCAGCAGATCTCCGATCTGACGGCGGGCAAGTACTACGTCAACGTCCATACGGCGCAGAACAAGGGCGGCGAGATTCGCGGCCAGCTCCAACCCATCGGAAAGTAAGCCGGGCTTAAGCGGCGGCTTCTGGAAAACCGGCGCCCTCCCGCCGGTCTTCCGAGGCTCTTCCGCGCGCTTTGCGGAGGCGGCGCGCGACGGTCACAATCATGTGTGCGTACCGCGCCGGGGGGCTATGCTAAAGGGGTAGTGCGGCGTTAAGCCGCTTTCTCAAAAGGGAGGGGATTTCGATGCGTTACCAGACATTCTGCGTCCTGCTGGCCGGCGGCCTGGCGCTCGCGGGCTGCGTCCAGCCCGGCGGCGGCGTCAAGTCGTTCCACGCGACGTTGTCGGGCGCGCAAGAGGTTCCGCCGGTACCGGGCAAGGGCACCGGGCAAGCAGACGTCAAGCTCGATACCGCGACTCATGTCATCACTTGGAACGTGTCTTACAACAACCTATCGGGGCCGCCGGTGGCCGCCCATATCCATGGACCCGCGGCGCCCGGCGTCAACGCCGGCGTGATGGTGCCCTTCAAAGTGGGCAGCAATCCGATCACCGGCTCGGCGGTGCTCACCGACCCGCAGATCGCCGATCTGATGGCGGGCAAGTACTACATCAACATCCACACGGCGAAGAACAAGGGCGGCGAGATTCGCGGCCAGCTCGCGCCCTACGGGATGTAAGCGGACCAGAGCCGGCCAGCAACGGAAAACCGGCGCTCACGATGCTGTGTTCCCATCGCGCCACGGAGCCGTGGTAGGGAACAGGGCGGTCGGGAGTGCCGCGTTTTCAAGGGAGGGCCCATGATCAAGACTTCACTTCGTTTGGCCGCGGGCATTCTGCTCGCCTTCGGCTTTGCATTCGGCGCCTACGCGCAGTACGGCTCAACGCCGGCCATGCCGAGCATAGCCAAGTCGTTCCATGCCACGCTCTCGGGCGCGCAGGAAGTACCGCCGGTTCCGGGCAACGGCAAGGGTTCGGCCGAATTCAAACTCGACGTCGCGACCAAGACGCTGACCTGGACCGTCAGCTATAGCGGCTTGACCGGCGACGCGGTGGCGGCCCATATCCACGGGCCGGCGGCGCCCGGCGCCAATGCCGGCGTGGAAGTGCCCTTCACCGTGGGCAAGAATCCGATGACCGGCTCGGCGGTTCTGACCGACGCCCAGATTTCCGATCTGAGCACGGGCAAGACCTACGTCAACATCCACACCGCCGCCAACAAGGGCGGCGAGATCCGCGGCCAGATCACGCCCGCGATGTAAGGCCAATTGCGTTTGGATTGAGAGGAAGGGGGCGGCTCAACCGCCCCCTTTTTCCATGTCGTGGAATTTGTCGTAATCGACGGTGATCCGGCCTTCCGGCGTCCGCCCGATGATATCGGCGAAGCGCCAGCCCCAGCGGACGTGATCGGCGTCATAGCCGTAGCGGGCATGAATCGTCTGGGAGAAACTTTCGTCCGTGCCCGACAGCGAAGCGACGATCTCCGCCTCCCGCTCCTTCAACGATTCATCCGTCACGCCCTTCAAGGGGCTGCCGTCGTCGATGGGATGCATCACCGTCCAGGTCAAGGCGAAGGTCGGATTGTGCGAGCGCACCAACTTGAGGTCGTAGAATCGCCGCATCACCGTGCCTTCCTTGGTCCATTCGTTCTGCACCAGCATCAGGTTCGCGCGCGCCTCGAGAATCCGGTTGCGGCGCTGGTTGGCGGCGCGGAACATCAGCATCCTCCGGCCGTCATGGCTCGTGACCGCGGCGTAGCGGCTGAACATGATGCGCGCGGTCGGGCGCGAGAAGCGCGCGAAGATGAGGCCGGTGGCAAGCGCGAAACCGGTCAGACCGAGCAGAACCTCGACCGTCACCAGCAGATTGGCGTAGAGCGTGGCCGGATGCATGTCGCCATAGCCGATGGTCGCCATGGTCTGGACGCTGAAGAAAAATGCGTCCATGAAGGAGCCCGGCCTGGCGTTGAAGATGCTGCCGTCCTGGAGCCGGTACAGCACCGCGAAGGCCAGGTTGAAAACCGCGTAGGCGGCGGCCAAGAGCGCGAACAGGACGCCCCAGTTGGCGGTCAGAAGCGCGTGATAGAGATCGGTGCGGGTGGCCCGCAACGCGTGGCGCGCGCGCCCGGCCCGCGCCCCGCGCATGGCCGGGAACCGCGCCGCGCCGCGGGACGGCGCGCGCTTCATCGGCGGCGTCGGGCCGGTCTGCGGCCGCTGGCTTCGCCGTTCATGATTGCCGCTTATGGGCGCGGTTGAATTCGAGCTGTTCGGGCGTGAGCTGGAATCCGACGATGATGGCATAAGCGTCGCCGGACGAGACGTGCTGGAGCGGCAGGTGCACGCTGATCTTTTCGACGTATTGGCGGAAATCCTGGCTGGTGAATTGGGCGTCGAGGGTGAAGCGCTGCTCGTTCAGGATGGTGCGCGTGCTGTCGACCACGGCGACGAAATAGACGTATTCGGCGCGCGACACCTGCGGCGCCACCCGCACCGCGTCGACGGTAATGAGGGCGTTGACGAGGATGCCGCCCTTCTCGTTCTCGCATTGTCGGCTGACGTTGAAGATCTTGCCGGCGGCCTGGACGTTGGCGGCGTCGGTGCTGGCGCCCGGCGCGAAAATGGCGACGGCGTCGAGATCGGGCGCGGTCGCGGCGGCGGGGCAAGTGAGGTCTTCCGAGGTTCCGGAGCAACCGGCCAGCATCGCCGCCAACGCGAGGACGGCCATGCATGCTTCGAGGCGGGATACCAAGCCCGGGAACTGAAGTCCGATCATCTCTCTTTCCTTCGGGGTTCTGCCTGTACTAACGTGCCCCGCAGCCCGGGCTAGAAACCGGCCCGCACTCTATTCGACGCAGCAGGGCGGCACAAGCTCCCACCATGGCCGTCTACACCGATGTCCCCGACGAGGATCTCAAGGCCTTCATCGCCGAATATGCCATCGGCGAGGTGGTGTCCTGCAAAGGCATCGCCGAGGGCGTCGAGAACTCGAACTACCTGCTGCGCACCGAATCGGACGCCTATATTTTGACGATCTATGAAAAGCGGGTGAACCCCGCCGACCTGCCGTTTTTCCTGGCGCTGATGGAGCATCTGGCGGCGCAGGGCATCGCCTGCCCGACCCCGATTCACGGCAAGGACGGCAAGGCGCTGCGCCGGCTGTGCGGCAAGCCGGCGGCGATATTGCGCTTTCTCGACGGGCTGTGGCCGCGGCGCATCCATCCCTTCCATTGCGCCGGAGTGGGAGGAGCCCTGGCGCGGCTGCACCGGGCCAGCGCCTCGTTCGCGCAGAGCCGGCCCAACAACCTGTCGCTCGCGGGCTGGGAGGAGCTTTACCGCTCCTGCGCGCCGCGCGCCGACACGGTCAAGGCCGGGCTGGCGGACGAGCTCAAGCGCGAGATCGAGGAATTGAAGCGGCTGTGGCCCAAGGGCCTGCCCCAAGGCGTGATTCACGCCGACCTTTTCCCCGACAACGTGTTCTTCCGCGGCGAGACCGTCTCCGGGATCATCGACTTCTATTTCGCCTGCACCGACTTCTTCGCCTACGATCTGGCGATCTGCCTGAACGCCTGGTGTTTCGAATCGGACGGCAGCTTCAACGTCACCAAGGCGCGGGCGATGCTGGCGCAATACCGCGCCGGCCGGGCGCTCGCGCCCGAGGAGATCGCCGCTCTTCCCGTGCTGGCGCGCGGCTCAGCACTGCGTTTCCTTTTGACGCGGCTTTACGACCGGCTCAACCACACCGAAGGCGCGCTGGTCAAACCCAAGGACCCGCTCGAATACCTGCAAAAGCTGCGTTTCCACCGCGGCATCACCGATGCGAAGGCCTATGGCTTCTAAGGACGAGGGCGGGACGGTCGCGATCTTCACCGACGGCGCCTGCAGCGGCAATCCCGGCCCCGGCGGCTGGGGCGCGGTGCTGCGCTGGAACGGCCACGAGAAGGAATTGTCCGGCTTCGAGGAAGAGACCACCAACAACCGCATGGAGATGATGGCGGCGATCGCGGCGCTTGAAAGCCTGTCGCGCGGCATGCGCGCCGAAATCTACACCGACAGCCGCTATTTGCATGACGGCATCACGCTGTGGCTCAAATCCTGGAAGGCGCGCAACTGGCGGACGGCCGACAGGAAGCCGGTGAAGAACCAGGATCTGTGGCAAAGGCTGGAAGCCGCGCTGGTCCGCCACCGCGTCGCCTGGCGCTGGGTCCGGGGCCACGCCGGACACGCCGAAAACGAGCGCGCCGACGCGCTGGCGCGCGCCGCGATCGAGGACGGGCGCCAGAAAAACCTCTAGCGGAAAACCCTCGCCTAGAGCGCCTTCAAGACGGCGTCGGCGCTCGACACCTCGAAGGCGCCGGGCGCCTCGACGTTTAAGGTCTTGACCACGCCGTTATCCACCACCATGGCGTAGCGCTTGGAGCGCACGCCCATGCCGTTGGCGGTCAGATCGAGTTCGAGCCCGACCGCCTTGGTGAAGTCGCCGCTGCCGTCGGCCAGCATCAGCACCTTGTCGCCGGCGTTCTGGGCCTTGCCCCAGGCGCCCATGACGAAGGCGTCGTTGACCGAGAGACAGGCGACGGTGTCGACGCCCTTGGCCTTGACCGCCGCGTTCTTCTCGATGAAGCCCGGCAGATGCTTGGCCGAACAGGTCGGCGTGAAGGCGCCGGGCAGCGCGAACAGCACCACCTTCTTGCCTTTGAAGATCTCGTCGGTGGTGATGTCCTTGATGCCGTCCGCGGTCATGTGCTTGAGCTTGACCGAGGGAATCTTGTCGCCAACCTTGATCGCCATTCGCTTCCCCTTGGTTTTGGTATTCCCGGATGGCGCCAAGATAGACCGCGTCCCGCCAAGATTCCAATGGGGTCGATTCCCGGGGGCGGAGCGCCGGGACTTACCGGCCTGGCCCGCCGGCCTGGCCGAGCGCGGCCAAGACCCTATCCGCCGTAAGGATTTCGGGCAGGGCCTGGCCCGTGGGCAAGCCCGGCCCGTAAACCGCGTTGAACGGGATGCCGTAGCGGCCGAATTCCCGCAGATAGCGCGCGATGGCGGGATCGGGCCTGGTCCAATCGGCGCGCATCGCGACCAGGTTTTGCGCCGCCAGCGCCTGCCGCACCGCGGCCTGATCGAGCACCAGCCGCTCATTCACCTTGCAGGTCAGGCACCAATCGGCGGTGACGTCGACGAAGACGACGCGGCCGTCGCGCACCAGGCCGGGAATCGATGCTGCGTCGAATGGCCGCCAGAACTCCGCCGAGGTCGCGGCGGGGGGCGGGCCGAGTTCGGAAGCCAGCACCCAGCCGAGCCAGGCGGCGCTCAGCACCAAGGCCAAGGCCAGAACGCGCTTCAATTCCAGCATCCACGCGCCCGGCCGCGGCAGCTTGAGCGCCAGGCCGGGCATCGCCGCCACCGCCAGATAGGGCAAGGCCAGGCCCAGCCCCATGACCGCGAAGATCGCCAAAATCTCCGCCGGCCCGGAAGCGAGCGCGAAGCCCAAAGCGGTGCCGAGCAGCGGCGCGGTGCAGGGCGTCGCCAGCAGCGTCGCCAACACCCCGGCGCCGAAACTGCCGAGCAAGGCCTCCTTGCGCTCGCCCAGCGCCGCCACGAATCCCGGCAACGGGATCTGGTAAAGGCCCCAGAGATTGGCGGCGAAGAGCAGCAGCAGCGCGATCATCGCGCCCAAGAACAGCGGCGATTGGAATTGCAGCCCCCAGCCGGCATAGAGACCGGCCAGGCGCAGACCCATGGCGAACAGCGCCAATCCCAGGAAGGCGGCGAGGATCCCGGCGGCGCTGGCGAGGAAGCCGACGCGTACCCCGCGCGCGCCATGCTCATGGTGCGCCACCGCGGATAACAGCTTCAGCGCCAGCACCGGCAGCACGCAAGGCATGAAATTGAGGATCAGCCCGCCCGCCAGCGCCAGCGCCAGCATGGCGAGCCAGGTGTCGAGACCCGGGGCCGAAGCATCGGGCGCGAGTGTGGGCGTCACGCTCCCTTCCATCGCGCGCGATCCGTCGACCAGGGTGACGGTCAGCGTCCGGCCCGTCACGGCGGCGATATCCGCGCTCTGGCCTTCGGCGGGAAGGCGCAGCACCGTTTCGCCCGCCGCGGTTCCCGGCATGGTCAGCGGCGCGGCGAAACTCACCGCGCCCGCGCCTTCGATGAAGGCGTCGGGCCGGATCAATTTCTTGGCGCTGGTCAGGCGCAGCAGCAGCGCCGGCCGCGCGCCGGTTTCAACCGTCGCGCCGAGAAGCTTCAGCCCCGCCGCCGCGCCGTCGCCCGGCACTTGCGCCTGGTATTGCGCGATCAGCGCGGCGTAACCCTGCGCGCCCCCATGGGCGCCGGAACGCGGCGATCCGGCGGGCAGGTCGAGCCTGAGCTTGGTCTCATAGGGAATGCAGATGTCGTTGCAGGTGAGATAGTCGAGCGCCGCATTGAGCGACAGCGTCTTGCGTTTTTCGATGAGCCGCACAGTTATGGGCAACACCACCGCGTCGGTATAGCCCATGGTCTCCAGACCCAGCACCGAGAAGCGCTGCGGCGCCGGCCAGGATATCTCGGCGGATGCAAGATTCTTCGAGCCGTTCCAATCCAGGCGCGGCGGATAGCCCGCATCGCCCGGCGAACGCCAATAGATCTTCCAATGCGGCTGAAGCTCGAATTGCAATCCGAGCGTCACGCTGCCGCCGTTGCCCACAGCGGGCGAAGCGGCAATAAGCCGCACGCGGCCTTGATCGGTCGAAAACCAGGGCGAGGCCGCATCTTGCGCCTTGGCCGGGGACGATGCCGCCAACATTAAAATGCCAAAAACCAGGGCCATAATTCCTTTTCCCCACTTGCCAGCACCGCGCGCAGCGCTAATCTCTCGGGGGGAGAGAAGGAGAATTTGATGACCTCGCTGACCGGCCATCTCCTGGTCGCCATGCCGCAGATGGAGGATCCGCGCTTCGCCCGCGCGGTGGTCTTCCTGTGCGCGCACAACGCCGACGGCGCGATGGGGCTGGTGGTCAACAAGCTTCTGGACGAGGTCACCTGGCCGACGCTGATGCGCCAGCTCGGCATCGACATCGCCGGCCCGGAAAGCGGCAAGCAAATCCACTTCGGCGGCCCGGTCGAGGCCGGGCGCGGCTTCGTGCTGCATTCCGCCGATTACGTCGAGGACGGCACGCTGGTGGTGGGCGGCAATGTCGCGCTCACCGCCACGCTCGAGATTCTGCGCGCCATCGGCAAGGGCGGCGGACCGAAGAAGAGCCTCTTGGCGCTGGGCTATGCCGGCTGGGGCCCCGGCCAGCTCGACGCCGAGCTGCAGGCCAATGGCTGGCTCAGCGTCGCGCCCGACGAGGACATCGTGTTCGGCGCGGACCAGGCCGGGAAATGGCAGCTTGCGCTCGCCAAGCTCGGCGTCGATCTCTTGTCGCTGTCGGGCGAATCCGGCCGCGCCTGAATTCATCATTGGGCCTTGGGGGCGCCCGCGCCGCTTTTGACCCAGTCCTCGCGCAACAACCCGAACAGCACGTGGTCCTGCCATGCGCCGTTGATCGACAGGTATTTGCGGGCATAGCCCTCTTCGCTGAATCCGCTTTTGAGCAGCAGCCGCCGGCTGGCGGTATTGTGCGGCAGGCACGCCGCCTCGACGCGAAAGAGCCGCAGGCGGTCGAAGGCGAAGCCGAGGGTGAGGCGCAGGCCCTCGGTCATGTAGCCCTGGCGCGCGAAACGCTCGCCGACCCAATAGCCGAGGCTGGCGGTTTCGGCGACGCCGCGGCGCACATTGCTGAGGCTGACGCCGCCCAATAGGGCATTGTCCTCGCGGCGGAACAAAAGAAAGCTGTAGCCCAAGTCGCCGTGCCAATCTTGCGCGTAGCGGCGAAGCCGCCGGCGATAGCCCCGGCGCGACAGCGCGTCGGACGGCCAGCTCGGCTCGAACGGCACCAGGAAGTCCTTCGACTCGGCGCGCAACGCGGTCCAGGCCGCGAAATCGCCGCGCTCGGGCGTGCGCAGCACTGTGCGCGGCCCGACCACGCGGAAAGGCGGCGGCGCCGATCCCAACAGCCTCGCCAAGCCGGTGAATGCGAAGGGCATGGCCGCTCCCCCTCACCCGCCCAGGCGTTCGGCGAGGCGTTCATAGGCCTCGACCTTGCCGATCGGGCCGAGCGCGGCAAAGGTGGGGCGGGATCCTGCGAATCGCGCCGCCACGCGCGCAACCGCCGCGTCGTCGACATCGTCGATGCGCCGGATGAGCTCGCTCGGATCGAACGGCCGGCCGAAGGTGAGCATGTGGCTGGCGTGCTGCTCGACGCGCGCCGAGGTCGCCTCGAGCGACATCAGCAATCCCGATTTAAGCTGGGCGCGGGCGCGGGCCAGCTCTTCCGGACCGAAGCCGTGTTTGAGCTTGGCGAGCTCCTCGCACAGCACCGGCAACAGCTCCGCCGCCTCCTGCTCGCCGGTGCCGGCATAGACGCCGAAGATGCCGCCGTCGCTGTAGCCCTGGACGAAGCTGTAGATCGAATAAACCAGGCCGCGCTTCTCGCGGATCTCCTGGAAGAGGCGCGAGGACATGCCGCCGCCCAGCGCCGCCGACACCACCGAAGCGGCGGGATAATCGGGATCGGACGCGGCGAAACCGGGAAAGCCCAGGACGATATGCGCCTGTTCCAGATCGCGAGTCTCGCGGTGATCGCCCCCGGCGTAGCGCGCCGGCGCGCGGGCTTCCAAGCTCTGGGCCTGGCTCTGGCGCGGCAAACCGGCGAATTCCCGTTCGGCCAAGGCAACGAGATCGCCGTGATCGCAATTTCCCGCCGCCACCAGCAGCATGCCGGGCGCGGCGTAATTGTCCTTGAGATAACCCGCCACGGTTTCGCGCTCGATGGCGCGGACGATCTCGGCCCGGCCCAGCACTGGACGGCCCATCGGCTGGTCGGGATATGCGCGCTCCTGGAAGAGATCGAAGACGATGTCGTCGGGCGTGTCCTGCGCCTGGCCGATCTCCTGCAAAATCACCGCACGCTCGCGTTCGAGCTCGGCGGTATCGAACACCGAGTGCTGCAGGATGTCGGCGAGGATATCGACGGCGAGGCCGGTATCCTGCTTCAAGACCTTGGCGTAATAGGCGGTGTGCTCGCGCGAGGTATAGGCGTTCAAATGCCCGCCCACCGCTTCGATCTCGGAGGCGATTTCCAGCGCCGAGCGCCGTTCCGTGCCCTTGAAGGCCATGTGCTCCAAGAGATGCGCCACGCCGTTGACGGAGGCCGGCTCGTGGCGGGTGCCGACATCGACCCAGATGCCGACCGAGACGGTCTCGACCGTGTCCATGCTGTCGGCGAGAACACGCAAGCCATTCGATAGGCGGGAAAGCCGGACGCTCATCGCCCGCCCCCCAGCCGCGCGCGGGATTTGATGAAATCCTCCACCGCTCCGAGACGGTTGGGAAGTTTTTCCAGCCGCTCGGGCAGTTTCATGATTCGGGCCAGGCGCGGCGGCGCCTCGGGCCTGATGCCGGTGGCGCTTTCGACCGCGTCGGGGAATTTAGCCGGATGCGCGGTCGCCACCACCACCAAAGGTCCGGCGGAGAGATTCATCGACGTATCGCCGAGCGCCCGCTTGGCGGCGGCCAGCGCCACGGCGCTGTGCGGATCGATCAGCCGGCCGGACTCATTGTAGGCCGCTTTCATGGCGGCGCGGGTCTGGTCCTCGTCGACGCGATAGGCGGAGAACAGCGAACGCGCTTTTTCCCATTGCGGCTTGGCAATGGGCAGCGTGCCGGTCTTGCGGAATTCGGCAAAGGCGGATGCGACCGCCTTGCCGTCGCGGCCGGCGAGCTCGAAATAGAGCCGCTCGAAATTGCTCGAAATCTGGATGTCCATGCTCGGCGAGATGGTCGGCTCGACCGGGCCCAAGGACATGTCGCCTTGGTTGAAAAACCGCGTCAGGATGTCGTTGCGGTTGGTGGCGACGATCAGCCGGGATACCGGGAGGCCCATGGCGCGCGCGGCATGGGCGGCATAGACATTGCCGAAATTCCCGGTCGGCACCGCGAAGGCGACCGGCGTCGAAGGCGCGCCCAGCGCCACTCCGGCCGCCACGTAATAGACGATCTGCGCCATGATGCGCGCCCAGTTGATCGAATTGACCGCCGAGAGATGGAAAGCGTCGCGGAACTTCGCGTCGGCGAACATCGCCTTTACCAGATCCTGGCAATCGTCGAAGGTGCCGTCGACGGCGACGGCATGGACGTTGGCCGATTGCACCGTGGTCATCTGGCGGCGCTGCACCTCGGAGATGCGGCCGGCGGGATAGAGCATGAAGATGTCGATGGAGTCCCGGTCGCGGCAGGCCTCGATCGCCGCCGAGCCGGTGTCGCCCGAGGTGGCGCCGATGACGGTGACGCGCTGATGCTTGCGCTTGAGCACGGCATCGAACAGCGGCCCGATCAGCTGCAAGGCGTAATCCTTGAAGGCCAGCGTCGGCCCGTGGAACAGTTCGAGCAGATAGAGATCGGGCGCAACTTGCCGCAACGGCGCCACATCCGCGTCGTCGAACCCGCGATAGGCCCGGTCGATGATGGCGCGCCATTCGGCTGGCGATACCGCGTCGCCGAGGAACGGCGCCGTCACCGCGAACGCGGTTTCGGCGTAGCTCTTGCCCTTCAAGGCGCGGAGTTCGTTTGCGCCGAATAACGGCCATGTTTCAGGCACATAGAGCCCGCCGTCGGGCGCGAGCCCGGCCAGCAGGATATCGTCGAACGGTCGCGCCTCGGCCGGAGACCGGCCGTCACGGGTGCTGATATAGCGCATGGTAATCCGGGAAACGGGCGGGATGCGGGCCGACACTAGGCCGCGAGATAGCGCGTGCGCAAGTGGCGCTCGAACATGGCCGTGTCGAGCTTCTTGCCGGTGGCCCGGGTGATGATTTCGGCCGTCGACAGGCTCGAGCCGAGCCCGTGCACATGCGCGCGCAGCCAGGCGAGCAGCGGCGCGAAATCGCCCCGGCCGATGCCCTGGGTCACGGCAGAGGAGCGCTTGGCCGCGTCGAACAGCTGCGCCGCGGTCAAGGCGCCCAGCGTGTAGGTGGGGAAATAGCCGAAGCCGCCATCGTACCAATGGATGTCCTGGAGACAGCCCCGGCGGTCGTCGGGCGGCGTCACGCCCAGGAGTTTTTTCATGCCCTCGTTCCACGCCTCCGGCAAATCCTTCAAGCCGAGATCGCCCGCGATCATGGCGCGCTCCAGCCGGTAACGCAAAATCACATGTGCGGGATACGTCACCTCGTCGGCGTCGACGCGGATCAAGCTGCGCTCGACCCGCGTGCCGAGACGGTAGAGATTTTCGGCCTCCCATTCCGGGCCCGAGCCGTTGAAGCACCGGCGCAGGACGGGCGCGGCGACGGCCAGGAACTCGCGCGAGCGGCAGAGCTGCATTTCCATCAGCAGCGACTGGCTTTCATGGAGGCTCATGCCGCGCGCCGCGCCCACCGGCTGGAAGCGCCAGGCGGCGGGCAGGCCGCCGGTGTAAAGCGCGTGGCCGGTCTCGTGCAGCACCGCCATCAACGCCCGGCCGAAATGGTCTTCGTCGTAGCGCGTGGTGATGCGCACGTCGTCGGGCGTGCCGCCGGAGAAGGGATGCTGGCTGACATCGAGCCGGCCATGGGCGAAATCGAATCCCAGCTTGGCCATGAGCGCGTGGCCGGCCCGGCGTTGCGCCTCGACCGGGAAAGGCCCGGACGGGCGTTGCGGCGCCGGGCGCTTGGCTTGCGCGGCGAGCGCGTCCTCGATCAAGCCGGGGAGAATCTCGGAAAGCCGCGCGAACAGCGGATCGATATCCGTGACGCGGCCGCCGGGCTCGAACTGATCCAACAGCGCCTCGTAGGGCGAGACGCCGAGCTTGGCCGCCTTGGCCTGGCCGATCCGGCGCGTCAAATCGAGCACGGTTTGCAGCAAGGGCCGCACCGAAGCGTAATCATTCGCCGGCCGCGCCTTGCGCCAGGCCATCTCGCAAGCCGAGCAGGCGCGCGAGGACGCCTCGACCAGATCGGCCGGCACCGAAGTGGCGTGCAGCCATTCGCGGCGCATTTCCCGGAGATTGGCGCTTTGCCAGGGATCGAGCCCGGTTTCGTCCGCCGCGGCGGCGAACAGATCGGGCAGCTCCGGGCCGGTCAGCAGCTCGTGGCAGACCACGTCGAGCGCGGCTTGCTGTTCGGCGCGCGAGGCGGCGCCGCCTTCGGGCATCATGGTGTCGGTGTCCCAGCTCAGGAATCCCGAGGCCTCCTGCAACAGACCGAGGCGGCGGAAGCGGGATTCCAGGGCGCGATAGGGATGGTTGGTCGCTTTCACGGATGTTCCTTGGAACGGCGGATCACGAACAGGATATAGACGCCGGCCAGCCCCGCCGCCAAGGCGAACCAGGTGATGGCGTATTGCAGGTGATTGTTGGGCAGGTCGGTTTCGGTCTGCGCGCCCACGGGATATCCGCCTGGCACCGGCGACGCATCGGCGTCGAGATAGAACGGCAGCGCGTTCTCGATCCCCAACGCCTTGGCCATGGCGGGGATGTCGACATAGTACCAGCTGTTGTGCGCCGGATCGTTGGCGGGCACGAACGGGCCCGGATGCTGCGGCACGCGCAGCAATCCGGTCACCGTGGTGTCGCCCTCGATCAGCCCGGCTTTGCGGGTCTCGGGCGATTTCAACCGCACCGGCACGAAGCCGCGGTCGATCAGCAGGATTTCGCCGTCTTCGAGCTGGAAGGGCGTGACGACGTGGAATCCCGCATCGCCGCGCTTGGAAATGGCCGCGACCGGCATTTCATCGCCGTTGAGGAAACGGCCCGAGACATGGATGGGATGGAATTCGAGCGCGCGCGCGTCTTCCAGATTCTCCGGCGGCGCCACCGGCGCGGCATCAAGCGCTGCGTTGCGCTGGGCGATGAGCGCCTCCTTCCAGCCGAGCCGCTCGATCTGCCAGAAGCCCAGGCCGAGCAGCAGCAGGAAACCCAGCACCGCCCAGAGGGACGGCCAGAACAACGAGCGCTTCACGGCGCCTCGTCCTGGCCCAGGGCGCGGTGGCGGTATTGCAGCGCGATCAGCCCCGCCTTCATCGGCCTGAGCAGCAGGATGGAGCCCGCCAGCGTCACCGGCGTCCACAGCGCGATCTGCACCCAGAGCGGCGGGGAAAACAGGATTTCGAGCAGGATGGCGCCGAGGACGACCAAGGCGCCGAGGATGAGCACGACGAACACGGCCGGTCCGTCGCCGGCATCCTCGGCCGCGAGATCGAGCCCGCAAACGGCACAGCGCGAAGCGACCTTCAACAGCCCGTCGAACAGCTTACCCCGGCCGCAACGCGGGCAACGACAGGCGAACGCCGCCAGCAGAAACGGAACCGGAGGATAATCGCCGGCGCGCATCACGCCCGGCCGCGAACGGCGGTCAACCGCCGGCGGCGAGCGCGCCGCCCGATCCCCACCAGTAGATGCAGGTGAACAGGAACAGCCACACCACGTCGACGAAGTGCCAATACCACGCCGCCGCCTCGAGGCCGAAATGGTGCTCGGGGGTGAAGTGCCCGATGATGGAACGGAACAGGCAGACGGCGAGGAAGATGGTGCCGATGATGACATGCGCGCCGTGGAATCCGGTCGCCATGTAGAAGGTGGACGGATAGATCCCCTCCTTGAAGCCGAAGGCGGCGTGGCTGTACTCGTAGGCCTGAAGCGAGGTGAAGGTGAGGCCCAGGAGCACGGTGACCAGCAGCCCGCGCACCAGGTTCTTGCGGTCGTTGTTCAAGAGCGCGTGATGCGCCCAGGTCACAGTGGTGCCCGAGAGCAGCAGGATGAGCGTGTTGAGGAACGGCACTTCCCAGGGATCGAAGGGGCGGATGCCCTTGGGCGGCCAGACGCCGCCGACCGGATAAAGCGACGACGAGAAGAACGCCCAGAAGAAGGCGGAGAAGAACATCACCTCGGAGGCGATGAACAGCGCCATGCCGAAGCGCAACCCGATCTGCACCACCGGCGTGTGATAGCCGCCGTATTCGCCCTCCATGACGACGTCGCGCCACCACATGAACATGACGCCGAGCACGCCGAGCATGCCCGCGGCCATGAACCAGGGCGGGCCGCCATGCATCCACCACACCGCGCCGCCGAACAGAACGCCGGCGACGGCGGCGCCGACGATCGGCCACGGGCTGGGATCGACCAGGTGATAGGGGTGTTTGTGTGCGGCGGGGCCGGTGCTCATGATCTCTCTCGCTTAACGCAAACGGTTCGGTGAAACCGGTTCGGCCGAAGCCGAGGGGCCGGAGACGCTCTGGTCCGCGGCGCGGAACATGGTGTAGCTCAAGGTGATGGTGTCGACGTCGCGGTCTTCGGCGTCCTTGACGATGTCGGGATCGACGAAGAAGGTCACGGTCAAATCCTTGCCTTCGCCGGGTTCGAGGCGCTGCTTGGTGAAGCAGAAGCATTGCAGCTTGTCGAAATAGATCCCGGCCTTGGACGGGGAGACGTTGAAGGTGGCGGTGCCGGTGAGCGGCGCGCGCGAACGATTGACCGCGCGATAGGCCACGGTCTTGGTCTCGCCGGGATGGACCTGGACCGAAAGCACCTCGGGGTGGAAATCCCAATCGAGCGCGGGCGAGGTGGTCGCATCGAACCGCACGGTGATGACTCGGTTTTCGACCTCGGTCGCGGGCGCGGTCTCGGCGCGCTGGGTGGTGCCGTTATAGCCGGTGGCGGCGCAGAACAGGCGGTAGAGCGGCACCGAGGCCGCCACCAAGGCGATCATGCAGCCCATCACCAGCAGCAGCACGCCCAGCGTCAGCCGCTTTTTGCCCGAAGCGCGCATCACCAGTTCCCCATGCGGGCGAGCGCGATCAGATAGAACATGAGCACCACGCCCAAGAGCGCCGCCAGCAGCGCGCGGTTCTTGGCGCGGATGCGCTTTTCCCTTTCGTTCATGACGGTCATTACCATCATGCGCCGAAAGCCGGGGCAAGGCCCGAGACCAGGCCCAAAACCGGGCCGGAGGTGCGGTCGAGCGCCATGAGCAGGAACAGCAGGAACAAATAGAGGATCGAGAAGCCGAACATCTGCCGCGCCGGACCCGCGTCCGAACCGGCGAGAACGCGGCAAGCCAGAAGCGAAAACAGCGCCGAGAGAATCACGGCCGCGATCCCGTAAATCCAGCCGGTCACGTGCAACAGGGCCGGCGCCACGGCCACCGGCCACAGCACCAGGGTATAGAGCAGCATCTGCTTCTTGGTTTCGCGCGGGCCCGCGACCACCGGCAGCATCGGCACGCCGGCGCGGGCGTAATCATCGGCGCGATAGAGCGACAACGCCCAGAAATGCGGCGGCGTCCAGAAGAAGATGAGCGCGAACAGCGCCAGGGCCGGCCAACCGACTTCGCCGGTGGCCGCCGCCCAGCCGATCAGCGGCGGGAAGGCGCCGGATGCTCCGCCGATGACGATGTTCTGCGGCGTGCGGCGCTTCAGGCCGATGGTGTAGACGAAGACGTAGAAGCCGATCGTCAGCGCCAACAACGCACCCGCCACCCAGTTGAGCGCCAGCCCCATCACCATCACCGAGGCGCCGGCCAGCACGCAGCCGAAGCCCAGCGCCTCGCCCGGCGCCATGCGCCCCGCCGGCAGCGGCCGGTTGCGCGTGCGTTCCATCAGCAAATCGATGTCGCGCTCATACCACATGTTGATGGCGCCCGCCGCGCCCGCGGCCACGGCGATGCACAGCACCGCCACCGCCGCCAGCAGCGGATTGAGGTGGCCGGGCGCGAGGTAAAGCCCGACGAAGCCGGTGAACACCACCAGCGACATCACCCGCGGCTTCAACAGCACGACGTAATCACCGGCGGAGGTGCCGAACGCGGCGGCGTCCCGGCGGGCGAGTTCGGCGGAGGTCATCTGGCTCACGGGCAATCGTCTCCCGGCTCAGTGGCCCGGGCCGGAGGCGATGTGCGGCAGCTCTTCGTAGGAGTGGAAAGGCGGCGGCGAAGACACCGTCCATTCCAGCGTCGTCGCCCCCTCGCCCCAGTAATTCGCGCCCACCTTGCGGCCCGCGAACAGCGTGTGGAAGATGATGAAGATGAAGAACAGCGCCGAGGCGAAGGAGATGAAGGAGCCGATCGAGGCCACCATGTTCCAGCCGGCGAACGCGTCCGGGTAATCGCTGACGCGCCGCGGCATGCCGGCCAATCCCAGGAAATGCATCGGGAAGAACGTCAGGTTGACGCCGATGAAGGTGGTCCAGAAATGGATCTTGCCGAAGGTCTCGTTGTATTGTCGGCCGCTCATCTTGCCGATCCAGTAATAGAATCCGGCGAACAGGCCGAACACCGCGCCCAAACTCAAGACGTAGTGGAAATGCGCCACCACGTAATAGGTGTTGTGCAGCGGCCGGTCGACGCCGGCATTGGCCAGCACCACGCCGGTGACGCCGCCCACCGTGAACAGGAACAGGAACCCGATCGCCCACAGCATCGGCGTCTTGAACTCGATCGCGCCCTCCCACATGGTCGCGATCCAGGAGAAGATCTTGATGCCGGTGGGCACGGCGATGACCATGGTCGCGGCGGTGAAATAGGCCTGGGTGTCGACGCTGATGCCGGTGGTGAACATGTGGTGCGCCCACACCACGAAGCCGATGACGCCGATCGACACCATCGCATAGGCCATGCCGAGATAGCCGAAGATCGGCTTCTTGGAGAAAGTCGAGATCACCTGGCTGATGATGCCGAAGGCCGGCAAAATCATGATGTAGACTTCGGGGTGGCCGAAGAACCAGAACAGGTGCAGGAACAGCAGCGGATCGCCGCCGCCGGCGGGATCGAAGAAGGTCGTCCCGAAATTGCGGTCGGTCAGCAGCATGGTGATGGCGCCCGCCAGCACCGGCAGCGACAGCAGCAGCAGGAACGCCGTCACCAGGATGGACCAGACGAACAGCGGCATCTTGTGCAGCGTCATGCCGGGCGCGCGCATGTTGAAGATGGTGGTGATGAAATTGATCGCGCCCATGATCGACGAGGCGCCGGCCAGATGCAGCGAGAAGATCGCCATGTCGACCGCCGGCCCGGGATGGCCGAGCTTGGACGACAAGGGCGGATAGACCGTCCAGCCGACGCCCGCGCCGGCGGGATCGCCGACCAGGGTCGAGCCGGCCAGCAGCAGGAAGGAGGGGATCAGCAGCCAGAAGCTGATGTTGTTCATGCGCGGGAAGGCCATGTCGGGCGAGCCGATCATCAGCGGCACGAACCAGTTGCCGAAGCCGCCGATCAGCGCCGGCATCACCAGGAAGAACACCATGATGAGGCCGTGCGCGGTGATGATGACGTTGTAGAGCTGGTGATCGTTGTGGAACAGCGGGTCGCCCGGCACCATCAAATTGAGGCGCATGATGACGGAAAACGCGCCGCCGATGAGGCCGCCGGTGATGGCGAAGATGATGTAGAGCGTGCCGATGTCCTTGTGATTGGTCGAAAAGAGCCAGCGCGAAACGAAGCCCGGGTAGTGACCGCCCTGGGCGTCGTCGTGTCCGTGATGGGCCGCGCTTTTTCCGGTAGCCATGTCTCGTTCCTCGTAAATTGCCTATTGCGCCGCGCCGGCGGCAAATTCCCGGGCGCCGTCCCACCCGCCGTCGTGCCCGTCGTTATTCTGGCCGAACTGCTTCTTGGCGCCCTCCACCCACTTGGCGAAGTCTTCCGCGGAGACCGCGTGGATTTCGATCGGCATGAAGGGATGGTTGATGCCGCAGATCTGGTTGCACTGGCCGTAATAGGTGCCGGGCCGGTCGAGCTCCATCCACGCCTCGTTGACGCGGCCCTCGACCGCGTATTCCTGCACGCCGATCGAAGGCACGAACCAGCTGTGGATCACGTCGGTGCCGGTGACCAGGACGCGGATCACGGTGCCGACCGGAACCACCACCGGATTGTCGACCGACAAAAGGCGAGGCTTGCTTTCCTTCTTGGTGGTTTCGTCGTCGAGCATGTTGCTGTTGAAGGAGAGGCCGCCCTGGTCGGGATATTCGTAGCTCCAGTACCACTGATGCCCGGTGACCTTGAGCGTCATGGTCGCGTGCGGATTCTTGTCCATGTAATAGAGCAGCTTGAAGGACGGGATGGCGATCGCCACCAGGATCAGCACCGGCACCACCGTCCAGATCACCTCGATCACGGTGTTGTGCGTGGCCTTCGAGGGCACCGGGTGGCTCTTGGCGTTGAAGCGGATCATCACGTAGAGCAGCAGCCCGAGCACGAACACCGTGATCAGCGTGATGATGACCAAGATCTCGTTATGGAGCGCATAGATGCGCGAGGCAACCGGCGAGACGGGGGGCTGCCAGCCGAGCTGCCAGTCGCGCGGCTGTTCGGCGAAAGCGCGGGCGGAAACCAGCAGCAGCGGCGCCCATAGCGAAGCCGCGGCGCGGCGCGCCCAGCGCCAGAAGCGCCCTTTGCCTGCGCCCAGTAAACCTGTCATGCCGTTCCCCTCGTATCCCCTCGTGCCGGCCCCCGTGCCGGAATCGATACCTTACGGCACCTTAGATACCGTCCGCCAGACGGCGAAGCCAATCGCAACATTGCGACTTTATGCCGCATAAACCAAGGCCGCCGGAGCGGGCGGCGGGGGCGCCGTTCCGGCGCTGGATGAGGAGGCCCTGGCACCCCATGTCTCTTTCTGGCAAGAAGGATTTATCCACAGGAGTTTCATGGCCGATCTGGCCCGCACCGATGACCTGTTCTTCACCCAAACCGGCATGGACCGCGCGCGGGTGGAGAAGATCGTGGCCGAGGCGCTCGCCGGCATGGATGACGGCGAGCTGTTCCTGGAATGGAGCCAGTCGGAGGCGCTGGCGCTGGATGACGGGCGCATCAAGAGCGCGTCCTTCGACCAGTCGCAGGGCTTCGGCCTGCGCGCGCTCAGCGGCGAATCGGCGGGTTACGCCCATGCCTCGGAGCTGTCCGAGGCGGCGATAAGGCGCGCCGCGGCGACGGTGCGCGCGGTCCAGAGCGGACAAAGCGGCGTCGTGGCGGAGTCCCCGCCAGGCACCAACCGCTCGCTCTACACCGACGCCAATCCGCTGTCCCAAGTCGATTTCCCGGCCAAGACCAGGCTTCTGATGGAGATCGACGCCTATGCCCGTTCCCGGGACCCCCGCGTCCGGCAGGTGATGGCCTCGCTCGCGGGCGAATGGCGCGCGGTCGAGATCATCCGTTCCGACGGCGCGCGCACGGCCGACATCAGGCCATTGGTCCGGCTCAATATCGGTGTGGTGGTCGAGGAGAACGGCCGCATGGAAGCGGGCGGCTCGGGCGCGGGCGGGCGCATCGCCTATGAGCGCTATCTCGATCCGGCGCAGTGGAAGAAACAGGTCGACGAGGCGCTGCGCCAGGCGCTGGTCAATCTCGGCTCGGTGCCGGCGCCGGCGGGCGAAATGACGGTCGTGCTCGGTCCCGGCTGGCCCGGGGTCATGCTGCACGAAGCGGTGGGCCACGGCCTCGAAGGCGATTTCAACCGCAAGAAAACCTCGGCTTTTACCGGCTTGATCGGCCAACGCGTGGCCGCGCCCGGCGTCACCGTGGTCGATGACGGCACGCTCAAGGACCGGCGCGGCTCGCTCACCGTCGACGACGAGGGCACGCCCAGTTCCACGACGACGCTGATCGAGGACGGGATTTTGAAGGGCTACATGCAGGACCGGCTCAACGCGCGGCTGATGGGCATGCGGCCCACCGGCAACGGCCGGCGGCAGAGCTACGCCCATGCGCCGATGCCGCGCATGACCAACACCTACATGCTGGCCGGAGCGCACGACCCGCAAGAGATCATCGGCTCGGTCAAGCGCGGGCTGTACGCGGTCAATTTCGGCGGCGGCCAGGTCGACATCACCAACGGCAAATTCGTGTTCTCGGCCTCCGAGGCCTATCTGATCGAGGACGGCAAGGTGGGCAAGGCGGTCAAGGGCGCCTCGCTGATCGGCAACGGGCCGGACGCGCTCACCAAGATTTCCATGATCGGCAACGATCTGAAGCTCGACGACGGCATCGGCACCTGCGGCAAGGACGGCCAGGGCGTGCCGGTCGGCGTCGGCCAGCCGACCTTGCGCATGGACGGGCTCACGGTGGGCGGCACCGGTTGATGAACTTTAGTTTGGCTTCGCACGCCCGGTGCTGCGCGTTGGCTTCGCACGCCCGGTGCTACGCGTGATCCGGCGTGCTCGCGCGCTTGCGGCCGGTCTTTTAATCTTCCTCGGTTCCGCCACCGTTGCGCTGGCCTGCGGCCTGGGCGATGCGCCCGATGCGCGCTGGCGCGTGGAAAAGGTCCAGGGCGAGGCCTGGCTGGTCAACCCGTGCGGCGCGCACATGTTCTCGACCGGCGTCAACGTGCTCGACGGCGGCTTTTCCGTCTCCCTGCTCGACCGGCCGCGTTACGACTGGCACCGCACCGATGCCTCGCTGGCGCAGTGGATCGGCGAGACCCGGGCGCGGATGGCGCAATGGGCGTTCAACACCGCCGGCGCCTGGTCGCTGCCGCCGCAGCAGTTGAAACTGCCCGGAATCATCAATCTCGAATTGGGGCGCAACGCCAAATTCCACTGGTTCGATCCGTTCCGGCCGAACATGGGCAAGATCATGGACGACAAGGCGCGCGAACTGACCGCGCCTTACCGCGCCAACCCCTACCGCATCGGGTATTTCTCCGACAACGAGGTGGGGTGGTGGGACGGCGCGCTCTTCACCTTCTATTCCCGCAAGCCCCCGGAGAATTTCACCAAGCAGCGTTTGGTGAAGACGCTGCGCGGCTATTACCACGAGGATTGGCGGAGATTCGCCGAGGATTTCGTGCCGCCGGCCGAGGTCCATTCCTGGAACGGGCTGCTGGCGATCCAGGAAACGGCCAAGCTCAGGCCGGGCGGCCAGGGCGCCAAATTCATCGCGCTGTGGACGCACACCGTGGCCGAGCACTATTACGCGCTCTCCGCCCACGCCATCCACCAGGCCGATCCCGGCGCGCTCTATTTCGGCGACCGGTTGCCGATCTACTACGACCCGGCGGCGATCCGCGCCGAGGCGCCTTACGTCGACGCGATATCCAGCAATTACAACGTCGACAGCCCCGAGGGCTGGGTCGCGCCCTATTACTTCGACGGCTTGCGCGCGTTGACCGGGGCCAAGCCGGTGCTGATCTCGGAATGGTTCTATGCCGCGCATCAGAACCGCACCGGCAACCGCAACAACGGCCATCTCATGACGGTGGACACGCAAGCCGAACGGGCATCCGGCGCGGCGCAGGCAGCCAGGAATTTCGCCGCCATTCCCGAGGTGCTGGGGGTGCACTGGTTCCAGTATTACGACTATCCGGTGGGCGGGCGGCAGGACAGCGAGGATTACAATTTCGGCCTGGTCGACATCGAGGACCGTCCCTATGAGGAATTGACCGCGGCGTTGGGCGCGGCCAACCGCGCCTTGCCCGCGATCCACCAAGAGGCCGCCAGGATGCCGCGCCAGGACCGCGCCGCTATCGTGCTGCCCAAGGCGGCGATCGGCCCGGACCATGCCTCGCTGGTCGACTGGCCTAAATCGCAATCGCTGTTGCCGCCCTTGCGGACGGAAAAGGGCGACGTGGCTTTCGGCGAGGCCTACCTGGCCTGGAGCGACCAGGGGATCGAACTCGCCACCATCGGTCAGGATTATTACGACACCGAAATTCTGGCCTATGACGGGGCCTTCCCTTTGAGCGAGGCCTACCGGGTCGAGCTCGACCTCGACGCCGGAGCGGGGCCGAAGCGCTTCACGCTCTATTTCATCCCGCCCAAGGGCAAGACCCGCGACTATCCGCCGATGGCGCCGATGCTGTGCCAAGGCGCGCCGGCAGAGCATCACGGCGCTTCCTGCCCGCCGGTGCCGGGCGCTTCGACGCTTTATTTCGGCGCCGACCAGCCGCGCATCGTCGCCGAGACCTTGATCCCGTGGCAGGCCTTCGGCCTTTCCGGCCCGCCCGACCAGCGGCGCGTCAAGTTCGAGGTTTCGGCGCGCAGCTGGTTCCGCGCGCGCTGGATGTCGCTCTCGGGGCTCAATCCTGAAAAAGGCTCGGCCGATCCCGCCGCCTGGACCGATGCCACGCTTGGCGGCGACGCGGCGGCGACTCAATAAGCACCAGAACGCGGCCTAGCGCCATTGCAACGCCAAGCTGCTGCCGTTCATCGGCACGATGCGGCCGCCGAGTTTCGCGCTCTCCCGGTCGAGCCTGTCCCGCAGCCATGCGACGTCCCGGTTCGACGCCCGGCTGAGGCGGAAGTTTCTGATCTGGAAGGGCATCAATTCGCACGCGACCAGTTTGCCCTCGGGCCATGACAGGCGCGGCAGATAGAGGACGGCGAGGTCACTGCGAAATCTCTCGTATCCGCCAATACCCTCGTAGTCGTTCAGGAAATCGCCGCAGCCGTAGAGGATAAGCTTCTCCTTGTAGACCTCGATCCCTTTTGCATGGTGCGAGGAATGGCCGTGAACGAGGTCGAAGCCCGCCTGGTCGATCAGCCCATGGGCAAACCGCCGGTGTTCGTCCGGTATGCGATACCCCCAGTTTCCGCCCCAGTGAATCGAGGCCACGAAAACCGTGCCCGGACGCTTGAGCTTCCGCAGCTTCCCGGCGATGCGCGAAACCGATTCCTCGGAGATGCCGCCAAGAAAATTCACGCCCGGTTTGCCGCGACCCGCCGCCCAATCCGCGGGAATGCCGCTGTCTTCCGATCCGAAGGCGAAAACCCAGACGCTCCCCTTGCCGGCCACGTCGAAGACGGCGGGCGCTGCCGCTTGTTCGGCGTCGTTCCCGGCGCCGGAAGTGCGGATGCCGGCCTGTTCGAGCGTCTCCAAGGTCTCCGCAAGCCCGCGCCAGCCCCAGTCGAGAACGTGATTGTTGGCGAGAACACAGCAATCGACCTTCGCCGCGGTCAGACAGGCGACATTCTCGGGGTTCATCTTGTAGTTGATGCCCTTGGGCAGGTAATCGCGGCTCCGGGTGACGCTGGTTTCGAGATTGACGATCAACAGGTCGGGCCGGGCCGCTTGCAGCGCCTCAAGGGCGTCGCCCCAGACATAGGTGAAATCCACGGGCCGAGGAATCGGACCATGGGCCGCTTCAGCCAAGGCGACATAGGACAAGGCGGAGTTGACATTCGACTCGTAGAGGCGGGGATCGCCGGGGTGAGGCAGAATCTGGTCGACGCCTCTCCCCAGCATGACGTCACCGCAGAGCGCCAGCTCGATGAAACCGGACAATGGACCCTCGCCGCTTTCGCCCATCGCGCTGAAAAATGAATCTTGCAAAAATCACGGCACCGGCGATGCGGGCCGCCGCTCGAACAGGGTGAGCTCCCACGCGGCACGGGCTTCGTCATGGCGGAGAATGTAGAGCGCGCCGTCCTCGCCTTTCACCTTGACGTAGCGGTAATCGTACCCGGGCCAACAGTCGAGGATCTCGGCGACCGCGACGCTCCGGCCATCGAAGCCGAGCCGGGTTGGAAATTCGCCGCCCTGCGCATCGCGCGCGCATTCGACCTGGACCCGCATGAGAAGGCCTTTGCTCGCGTTTCGAGCGCGATGAACGATACTGCCGGAATGGAACAAGCCCGCACTCTTCCATTCTTCCACCCCATGAGTTTCCTCCGGGGCGCTCGAATGGAGACGTACGGGCCCGTCCATAATGGTTCGTCGAGGAACAGATCGCCGCGAAAAATCCGCGCCCAAACAAGCGCTTCATCTTTACGGTTTACCCATCACCTCTCCCCATCACGGTGCAATTGTTAACAACATTCGCCGCGGCGCATTGATTTAGATCAAGCCGCTCCGCACAACGCATGCGGACAATCTCCCGATCGCGCGGGTACGGCGCGCTCAGCATAGGAGGTCCCTGCCATGGCGACTTGCGATGTCTGCGGCAACGACTACGACAAGGTTTTCAAGGTCTCGCGTGGTCGCAAGACCATGACGTTCGACAGTTTCGAGTGCGCGATCCAGGCAATGGCGCCGAGCTGTTTCCGTTGCAAATCCAGGATCATCGGCCACGGGGTCGAGGTTGGCGGCCGGATGTATTGCAGCGCGCATTGCGCCCACCACAAGGCGGGGCTGAAGGATCGCGCCTGATCGACCGATTGCGGTCGCCGCCACCGTACCTGGATCAACCATGACGCCCCTGGTCCAGGCGCAAATGGTCAATGAGCCGTTCGGCGATGCCGGCCTGTATCTCGATTTCCGCTTCGGCCGGCGCGCCGTCCTGTTCGATATCGGCGACATCCATGCCTTGGCCCCGCGCATGCTGAGCCGCGTGAGCCATGTCTTCGTGTCGCACGCGCATATGGATCATTTCAGCGGTTTCGACCGCTTGCTGGCCATCTGCCTCGCCCGGCGGCCGCGCCTCGATCTTTTCGGCCCGCCCGGCTTCATCGAACGGGTCGAACACAAGCTCAACGCCTATACCTGGAACCTGGTGGCGAAGAACGCACAGGACTTCGTCATCGGCGTCGCGGAACTGCATGGAAGCTCGCTCGGCGCCGCGGCCGAGTTCCACACCCGCGACTCGTTCCGGCGCCGCGACGCGCCGATACCGTCAACGGGTACGGGCGTGCTGCTCGACGAAGAGGAATTTCGCGTGCGCGCGGTCACGCTCGATCACGGCATCCCCTGTCTCGGCTTCGCCTTCGAGGAAAAGCTTCACATCAATGTCTGGAAAAGCCGCCTGACGCGCCTGGGCCTTCCGGTCGGCCCCTGGCTCAACGAGCTGAAGGCCACGGTGCGGCGCGGCGTTCCCGACGAGACGCCGTTCACGGTCTCGTGGATCGCGGCCGGAACGCGCCGGGAGAAGACGCTTGCGCTGGGCCAAATCAAGACCGAGGCGCTCCGCATCGCGCCCGGCCGGAAATTCGCCTATGTGGTCGACGCGGTCTATCACGCCGAGAACGCCGCGCGCATCGTCGCGCTGGCGGAAGGCGCCGATGCGCTTTTCATCGAAGCCGTTTTCCTGGACCAGGAACGCGACCTGGCGGCGCAGAAGTTTCACCTCACGGCCGCGCAGGCGGGGTCGCTCGCGCGCCGGGCCGGCGCCGCGCGGGTCGAACCCTTCCATTTCTCGCCGCGCTATGTCGGGCGCGAGGCGGAGATCCGCCGCGAGGTCAACGACGCCTTCATCGGCGCGCGCCCGGCGCCGCCGTAAGGTCCAGGAAACGGAGTCGCAAAGACGCCGCCGTTCAACGATTCGCCCTGCCTTGTTCAGGCAGCGACGGCCCGGCCGCCGATTTAGATAGTCGTGGCTAAGTTTCGCGATCCATCGCGGCGGCCCGGCGGCGGATGCCAATTGCCATTATCGGGGCCATGCGTTAGCCTTTTTTCTCACCCCTGAATCCGCCGCCACCACGATTGCCGGCATTTGACATGACGATGGCCCTATTGCCGGAACGCCTCGGATTGCGCCGAGTCGATGCCGTGCATGAATCGGAACACGCGCCGCTGCGCGACGGCGACATCGTCTTCCGCGGCGCATCGACCATCCTGAGCTTCCTGGCGCGCCAGTTCTCGCCGCGCGACCGCACGTTTTCCCATTGCGGCATCCTGGCGATCGAGGACGGCAAGCCGCTGGTCATCCACGCCGCGTCGCCCGACGAACGGCGTTTCAGCGGACGGGTTTTCGCCGACGGCCTGACGCGGTTCATGGGCAAATCCTTCGTGTGGGGCGCCTTCCGCTTCAAGGGATCCTGGCCGCAGCAGAAACGCGTCGCCGATTTCGCGCGGGAGAAGCTGCGCCAGAACGCGCCCTTCGATCATGCTTTCTCGCTCGACCACGATCACGGCTTCTATTGCTCGAAGCTGGTCTGGCGCGCGGTTTACGTCGCGTCGGGGATCGACGTCGTGCCGCAGAAGCAATCCTGGTGGGGCCATCCCTATATCAGCATCGACGATCTCTCGTTGAACGCGCATCTGGTGCGCATCGCCGGCACGCGGGTTCCGCTGATCGCCGGCGTTTAGCCGGAGGCGGCAGGGCCATGATCCTACGGAACGGCCTTTCCCGGCACTGGCTGGTCCTGTCCGTCCTGTGGGCCGCGGCGGTCGGCGTGTACCAGTCCGGCGACATCGCCGACACTTTGGCTCGGTCGCCGATCGAGATCCGGTACAAGTCGCCGCTGCAAGTGCGCTTCGGTCTCGGCCCGGCACCGCCCGGAAAATCCTCCGAGGAATCCGCCGTTACCGGAGCGCGCGTGCACGCCGACCACCGTTTCGTGTTTCCCGCCGGAACCCCGGCCGGGGTCATGGCCAAGGCGATCGACGACTGGGCGGAAGCCGGCAACGTGGTCGAGGACCAGCTCCACGCGCGGATGCCGCTGGCCGCCTTCTCCGACGACGCGTTGAAACGGCTGGCCGAGATTCGCGACATCAGCCTCGACCCGTCGCGCGACGTGCGCGATCAGGTCGACTGGGCCGCCGAGCTCGCCCGTCCGCCCGCGCTGGGTGAAACGACGCCTTACGCGCTCACCGGCGCGCAACTGGCGGCGCAGGTGCTTGACCAACGGCCCAGCCCCGGCCGGGTGACGGCGAATTTCGCCGTTTGGGCGTTGCTGCCGTCCGTTGCGCTCTTGGTCCTGGGAATGCTGGTCCGCCGGAAAGGCGGCGGAAAGTCCGGCTGAGCGAGTCTTTCGCGCTGGCACGGGCAGCGCGGCGGCGGCGACTCAGTAGGCGTGTTCCTCGTAGAGCGGCGCGATCTTGCCGCCCCAGCGGCCGCGGTATTCCTCCAGCAGCCTTTCGGCCGGGGTCAGGCCGGTGGCGACGATTTCGAACAGCGTGTCGAGGAAGATGCTCTCGTCGTCGCGCGTGGTGTCGAGTTGCGCGCGGGCATGCAGACCCGCGGCGGATATCTCCAGCACGTCGAGCGCCCAGTCCTTCAAGGTCCGGCCGCGGAACTTGGTCTTGAGGCCTTGCTTCGGCACGTCGCGGCGAAGCGCGGCGTGATCCTCGTGGGTCCAATCGGAGACGAGCTGCAAGGCCTGGTCGAGCGCTCCCGGGTCGTAGAGCAAGCCGGTCCAGAAAGCCGGCAGCGCGCACAGACGGCGCCACGGGCCGCCGTCGGCGCCGCGCATTTCCAGGTACTGCTTCAGGCGGACTTCGGGAAAAGCCGTGGTCAGGTGATCCGACCAGTCGCTCATCACCGGAATGGCGCCGGGCATTCCCGGCAGCCTGCCCTTCATGAAGTCGCGGAAGCTTTGCCCGGCGACGTCGGTGTAGGCGCCGTCGCGGTAGACGAAATACATCGGCATGTCGAGCATGTAGTCGACGTAACGCTCGAAGCCCATGCCGGGATCGAACACGAAGGGCAGGATGCCGCAACGGTCGGGATCGGTGTCGGTCCAGACCTGGCTGCGGTAGCTCAAGAAGCCGTTGGGCTTGCCCTCGGTGAAGGGCGACATGGCGAACAGCGCGACCGCGATCGGCTGCAACGCCAGCCCGACGCGGAATTTCGCCACCATGTCGGCCTCGGAAGCGAAATCGAGATTCACCTGCACGGTGCAGGTGCGCAGCATCATGTCGAGGCCGAGCTTGCCCTTCTTCGGCATGTAGTCGCGCATGATGGCGTAACGCCGCTTCGGCATCCACGGCACGTCCTCGCGCCGCCATTGCGGGTCGAAGCCCATGCCGAGCATGCCGAGATCGAGTTCGTCGGCGACTTCGCGCACCTGGCGCAGATGCTGGTGCAGCTCGGCGCAGGTTTCGTGCAGGGTCTTCAAGGGCGCGCCCGACAGCTCGAACTGGCCGCCGGGCTCGAGCGAGATGCCGGCGTCGTTCTGCGAGAGCCCGACCAGCTTGTCGGCGTCCAACACGTCTTCCCAGCCGAAGCGTTTCAGCCCTTGCAGCAGCGCCGCGATGCCGGCGGGGCCGTCATAAGGCGGGCGCCGCAGATCCTTGCGGCGGAAGACGAATTTCTCGTGCTCGGTGCCGATGCGCCAGTCCGCGCGCGGCTTGCAGCCCGAAGCCAGGAATTCGATCAGCTGGCGCTTGTCGGTGAGCGGCGCGCCGCCGGAATGCGAAGGAGCGGACATGAATGCGATTCTATCCCGGTTGCGTGAAAGCGGAGCGACAAGAAGAACCTAGCGCGGACGATCCCGGGACCAATCCCCCACCAGCGCCTGGAACGCCGCCAGCGATCCCAGCGCCGCCGTGTCGGCGCGCAGCACCCGCGGCCCCAGGCCGGCCGGGCATACAAAGGGGAGTTTGCGCAGATCGTCAAGTTCGTAATCGGCGAAGCCGCCTTCCGGGCCGGTCAGGATGGCGCAAGGCGCGGGGCTTAGGCCTTTCAGGGCCAAGGCCAAGGGCGGGGCCGAACCGCTTTCGTCGCACAGGATGAGCTTGCGCGCAGGCGGCCAGGATTTGAGCAGCTCGGCGAGCTTGACCGGCTCGAAGACGAGCGGGACGGTCAACCGTTCGCTCTGCTCGGCGGCCTCGATGGCGTTGGCCTTGAGCCGCCCGGTATTGACGCGCGCCACAGCGGTGCGCGCGGTCATCACCGGATGGAGCTCGCTGACGCCCAGCTCGGTCGCCTTCTCGGCCAGGAAATCGAGCCGCGCGTGCTTGATCGGTGCGAACACCAGCCACAGATCGCCTTCGTCGCGCTGCGGACGGCGCTGGGCCAGGATGTCGAGCGAGCACCAGCCGCGGCCTTGCCCGGATATCCGCGCGCCGTATTCGCCGTCGCGGCCGTTGAACAACGCCAACTCGTCGCCCTTGCCCAGGCGCAGCACCGATTTCAGGTAGTGCGCCTGCGGCGCGGCCAGGCCGAGCGAGCCGCCCTCGCCCAGGCTGGCCTCGACATAGAGGCGGGTGACCGGCTGATAGGCCATGGACGGGATATTGCCACACTTCCGCCGCGGCAGAAGCCCGGGCAAGATGGCGCCCTTATGACCGACATCCCGAGCGGCGATTGGGTCGACCGGCTGGCGCCGGCGCCTTGGCGGCCCTATCTGCGCCTGGCGCGGCTCGACCGGCCGATCGGCACCTGGCTGCTGCTGTTCCCCGGCTGGTGGGGGATTGCCTTGGCCGCGCCGGGCTGGCCGGATTGGAAACTCATCGCCTTGTTCGGCATCGGCGCGGTCACCATGCGCGGCGCCGGCTGCACCTTCAACGACATCGCCGATCGCGATTTCGACAAGGCCGTCGAGCGCACCCGCGGCCGGCCGATCCCGAGCGGCCGGGTCTCGCTGCGCCAGGCGGCGCTGTTCATGGCCGGCGAGCTGGCGGTGGGATGCCTGGTGCTGGTTTGCCTCAACCGGCTGGCGATCGATCTGGGCTTCGCCGTGCTGCTGCTGATCGCGACTTATCCCTTCATGAAACGGGTGACCTATTGGCCGCAATTTTTCCTCGGATTGAATTTCAATTGGGGCGCGCTGATGGGTTATGCCGCGGCCAGCGGTACGCTCGCCTGGCCTTCCTACCTGCTCTATGCCGGCGGCATCGCCTGGACGCTCGGCTACGACACCATCTACGCGCACCAGGACAAGGAGGACGACGCGCTGATCGGCGTGAAGTCGTCTGCCTTGGCGCTCGGACAGAACACCCGGCCTTTCCTGTTCGCGTTCTACGCCGCGGCGGCTTTGTTGTGGGCGGGCGCGGGCCTGGAAGCGGGGCTGGGTTTCTGGTTCTGGTTCGGCTTGGCCTTGGCCACGGCGCAGATGGCCTGGCAGGCGGGCGTGGTTACGCTCGACGACAGCGGCGATTGCCTGGCCAAGTTCAAGTCGAACCGCGCGGTGGGCTGGCTGCTGCTGGCGGGCATCGTCGCCGCGCATGTCCTTTAGCGATTACGAGTCCTTCATCCGCGCCAACACGGCGGTGGCGTCGCCGCCGCTTTGCCCCGAGATCAGGCTTTATCTGGCCACCGCGGTGACGCCCTTGTGGCAGGCGACCGAAGCGGCGCTGGAAAAAGCGCAATTGCCGCCGCCCTATTGGGCCTTCGCCTGGCCGGGCGGCCAGGCGCTGGCCCGTTACATTCTCGACCATCCCGAAGCGGTGGCTGGCAAAACCGTGCTCGATATCGGCGCCGGATGCGGGCTGGTGGCGATCGCCGCCGCGCTGGCGGGGGCGCGTGTCACCGCCGCCGAACCCGATGCTTTCGCCTGCCGGGCGATCAAAATGAATGCGGGCTTGAACGGCGTAACGCTCGCCATCGAGACATCCGACCTGCTGGCGCGCGAAGCCGGAGACTGGCAGGCCGTGCTGGCGGGCGACATGTGCTACGAGCGGCCCTTGGCCGAGCGGCTTTTACCCTGGCTCGGGATTCTGGCGTCACGCGGCGCGCTGGTGCTGCTGGGCGATCCCGGCCGGGCCTATCTGCCCAAAAGCGGGCTCGAGCCCGTCGCCCATTATGAAGTGCCGACTTCTCTGGAGTTGGAGGACAAGACCAGCCGCGACACCTTGGTCTTGCGCCTGACACCGGCTTGAGGCTGGAACCCTCCCCTGCTCACCCCATATGATGGGGGTCCCGCCGCCTGATTCATTCCGGATCCCATGCCCACACCTCCCGATGCCCTGTCCGTCCTGGGCGACCTCGTCAGCCGCGCCAAGCGCGCCGGCGCCGATCAGGCCGACGCCGTGCTGATCGACGGCATCGCGCTGTCGCACAGCCAGCGCCTGGGCGTAACCGAGAAGCTCGAACGCGCCGAGGATTTCGATCTGGGCTTGCGCGTCATCATCGGCAAGCGCCAAGCCATCGTCTCCTCCAACGACCGCGCCGCCAAGCATGAGCGCGATCTCATTCCGCGCGCCATCGAGATGGCCAAGGCCGTGCCCGAGGACCCCTATTGCGGCCTGGCCGATCCGGCCGAGTTGGCCCGCGATTTTCCCGCGCTCGACATGGTCGACCCCGACGAGCCCGCGCCCGAAACCCTGGTGCGCCGCGCGGCCGAGGCCGAGGACGCCGCGCGCGCGGTTGCCGGCGTTTCCAATTCGGAAGGCGCGCAGGCCGGCTGGACGCGCGCCGAGATGGCGATCGTCGCCTCCAACGGCTTCAGCGGAAAATTCACCGGCACCGGCCACAGCATCGCCGTCGCGGCGCTGGCGGGCGAAGGTGCCAACATGGAACGCGACGACGATTGGGATTCCGCCGTGTTCGCCGCCGATTTGAAGCGCCCGGAGGATATCGGCCGCAGGGCGGGCGAGCGCGCGGTGGCGCGGCTCAAGGCGCGTAAAGTGCCGACCGCCAAGGTGCCGGTGGTCTACGACCCGCGGGTTTCGGGCTCGCTGCTGCGGCATCTGTCCGGCGCCATCAACGGATCGGCCATCGCGCGCGGCACCAGCTTCTTGAAGGACAAGCTCGGCCAACGCATTTTGCCCGAAGGCGTCACCGTGATCGACGATCCGCATATCAAGCGCGGCCACCGTTCGGTGCCGTTCGACGCCGAGGGCGTGGCCAACCGCAAGCGCGAGGTGGTCGGGGACGGCGTGCTGTTGACCTGGCTGTTGGATTCGGCCTCTGCGCGCCAGTTGAAACTCAAGACCACCGGCCACGCGCATCGCGGCCCGTCGGGGCCGCCCGGCCCGGGCCCGTCCAATCTCTATCTCGCCCCCGGCGCGGTGACGGCCCAGGAACTCATCGCCGAGATCGACAGCGGCTTCTACGTCACCGAACTGATGGGCATGGGCGTCAACGGCATCACCGGCGATTACAGCCGCGGCGCCACCGGCTTCTGGATCGAGCGCGGCGCGCTCTCCTATCCGGTGCACGAGGTGACGGTGGCCGGCAATCTCAAGGCCATGTTCCTCAATCTGCGCCCGGCGAGCGACCTCGAATTCAGGACCGGCATCGACGCGCCGACGCTGCGGATCGAGGGCATGACCGTGGCGGGCGCCTAAGGGGCGCCGCCACTGCCGACTTTAGCTTCGCATGTCGGGTGCTACGCGTGGCCGGCGCCTCAGGTAAAGCCAGGCACGGGTCCTTATTTTACGGCCTAGAACCTTGCAAACGCCCCGATGCCTCGGCTAACACTCATGCCGTTCTTCGGGCGCCGTGATATGATCGCCCGCTAAATCCCGAGCAAACCACAGGGAATCTGCCGATTTGAGCTTCGAGGCCTCGTCCCGCCCAGCCGCAGCCGCGCCTTCGGCCGCGCCCGTCCATGCCTCGCTGCCGTTGCTGCGCCGGCTGGTGGGCGAATTCCTGCGCCCCTATATCGGGCGGCTGGTCTTGGCGCTTTTGTGCATGAGCGTGATGGCGGCCACGACCGCGGCCAATGCCTGGCTGATGCAGCCGATGCTCGACCGCATTTTCGTCGCGCACGACGAAACCCTGCTGCTCGTCATCCCGGTGGTGATCATCGTGTTGGCCTTCCTCAAGGGCTTCGCCAATTACGGCCAGACGGTGATGATGACGCATGTCGGCCAGCGCGTCGTCGCCGACATCCAGGGCGCGTTGTTCGCGCGCATCATGCGCGCCGATCTCGCCTTCTTCCACGCCAATCCGACCGGCACGCTGATCTCGCGCTTCACCGTCGACGCCGGCATGCTGCGCGGCGCCGCGACCGACCTGCTCGCCAGCATCGGCCGCCAGGCGGTGACCGCCGCGTTCCTGATCGCGCTCATGTTCTACCAGGACTGGGTGCTGGCGCTGATCGCCGCGGTGGTGTTCCCGATCGCGTTCCGGCCGATCATCAGCATCGGGCGGCGCATGCGCCGCATCTCGGCCAACACCCAGGTCGAGGTGGGATTGCTGATGACGCTGTTGAACCAGAGCTTCCAAGGCGCGCGCCACGTCAAGGCCTATGGCATGGAGGCCTATGAAACCACGCGCGCGCGCGGCTACATCGACAAATTGTTCAACATCTTGCAGCGCGCGGCCCGCATCCGCGCCATCGCTTCGCCGCTGATGGAAACGCTGGGCGGCGTCGCCGTGGCGCTGGTGATCCTGTACGGCGGCCATCAGGTGCTGAGCGGAACGCGCACGCCGGGCGCCTTCTTTTCCTTCATCACCGCGCTGCTGCTGGCCTACCAGCCGCTGAAGAGCCTCGCCGGCCTCAACGCCAGCATGCAGGAAGGCCTGGCCGCGGCGCAGCGGATCTTCACCGTGCTCGACATCGAACCGGAGATCCGGGACAAGTCCGGCGCATCCGCGCTCAAGGTTTCGGGCGGCGAGATCCGCTTCGACCGGGTGGAGTTCGTCTATGCCAACGGCGCTCCCGCGCTCAACGACGTCAGCCTGACCGCTCCCGCCGGCAAGCGCGTGGCGCTGGTCGGACCCTCGGGCGCCGGCAAGTCGACCGTGCTCAATCTGGTGCCGCGCTTTTACGACGTCGCCTCGGGCCGGATATCGGTGGACGGCCAGGACGTGCGCGACGTCACGCTGGCGAGCCTGCGCGCGGCGATCGCGCTGGTGAGCCAGGAGGTGACGCTGTTCGACGACACCATCAAGGCCAACATCGCCTATGGGCGGTTCGACGCGAGCGACGCGGAGATTGTAGCATCCGCCAAGGCCGCCGCCGCCGACGAGTTCATCCGCGCCTTGCCCCAGGGCTACGACACCACGGTGGGCGAGCACGGCGTCAGGCTTTCGGGCGGGCAGCGCCAACGCATCGCCATCGCCCGCGCCATGCTCAAGAACGCGCCGATCCTGCTGCTGGACGAGGCCACCTCGTCGCTCGACACCGAAAGCGAGCACCAGGTGCAGGCGGCGCTCGACACCCTGATGCGGGACCGCACCACCATGGTCATCGCCCACCGGCTTTCGACCGTGATCGGCGCCGACCTGATCTACGTGATGGAAGGCGGACGGGTGGTGGAGCAAGGCAAGCACGCCGAATTGCTGCGGCGCGAGGGCGTCTATGCCCGGCTCTATGCGCTGCAATTCGCCGACCAGGCGGAGCCGCGAACCGCGCGCGCGGCCCATGCCTGAAACGGGATCCCTGAAAGGGCTGCTGCGCTCGGACCAAGTCCGGCGTTTTCTGTGCTGGCTGGTCGCGCTCTATATCCGCCTGGTGCGCTGGAGCGGACCATGGTCGACCGAGGGCGCGTCGATCCCGGCGGCGTTCCACGCGGCCAAGCGCCCCTTCATCCTGGCCTTCTGGCACGGCCGCCTGTTGATGATGCCCTGCGCCTGGAACAAGCGCCAAGCCATCCACATGCTCATCTCCGGCCACCGCGACGGCCGCATCATCGCCGACGCGGTGCGGCATTTCGGCATCGATTCGATCGCCGGCTCCTCCACCGCGGGCGGACCGGCCGCGCTCAAGAACATGGTGCGGCAGCTCAAGGCGGGCGATTGCGTCGGCATCACCCCGGACGGGCCGGATGGGCCGGCGATGCGCGCGACCCCCGGCATCGTCGCGGCGGCGCGGCTGTCGGGCGCGCCAGTGATCCCCTTGACCTATGCGACCAGGCGCCGGCGCATTCTCGGCAGCTGGGACCGTTTCCACCTGCCCTTCCCGTTCTCGCGCGGCGTCTTTCTCTGGGGCGAGGCGATCGAAGTGCCGTCCGATCTCGACGATGCCGGCACGGAGCGTTACCGCGTCTTGATCGAGGAGCGCTTGAACGCCCTCACAGCCGAGGCCGACCGGCGGCTGGGCCACCCCCGCCTGTCGCCCGGCACGCTCGGACGCAAGGCGCTGCGCCGCCGCCATCGCGAATCCCACCCTTCCCAAGCCGGCGAACCCGGATGAGTCGGCTCCTGTCGCTTTACCGCGGCGCCACCACCGCGCTCGGGCCGCTGATCGCGCTTTACCTGTCCCACCGCATGGAGCGCGGCAAGGAGGATCGCGAGCGCTTCGCCGAACGCCAGGGCCAAGCCTCCCACCAGCGGCCGCAGGGCCCGCTGGTCTGGGTTCACGCCGCCAGCATCGGCGAGGCGGTGTCCATGCTTTCGCTGATCGACCGGCTGCTGGTCGAGCGGCCGAATCTCTCGGTGCTGGTCACCACCGGCACCGTGACCTCGGCGCGGCTCCTGGCGACGCGGCTGCCGCCCGGCCGCGCCTGGCACCAATACGTGCCGGTCGACCGCGTCGCCTATGTGCGCCGGTTTCTCGAACATTGGCGGCCCGATCTGGCGCTGTGGGTCGAATCCGAACTCTGGCCCAATTTGATCACCGAGACCTGCCGCAACGGCATTCCGCTGCTGCTGTTGAACGGGCGCATGTCGCTCCGATCCTTCCGCGGCTGGCGGCGCGTGCCGGGACTGATCACCCCGCTGTTGGCCAATTTCGATCTCTGTCTGGCGCAGGACGCGGTGCAGGCGCAACGCCTGGCGCGGCTGGGCGCTTCGGCGGCCGCGACCGTCGGCAATCTCAAGGCGGCGGCGGCGCCGCTGCCCGCCGACCAAGGCGAGTTGGCGCGCCTGGCGGCGGCTTGCGCCGGAAGACCGCTTTGGCTCGCCGCTTCGACCCATGAAGGCGAGGAGGAAGCGGTGGCGCGCGCGCATGTCGAGCTCGCCATCGGGCATCCCGGCCTCTTGACCGTCATCGCGCCGCGTCATCCGGCGCGCGGCGCCGAGATCGCGGCCGCCTTGCGCGCGCAAGGCCTGCGCGTGGCGCGGCGCGCGCGCAACGAGCGGGTCGAGAATTCGACCGACATCTATCTCGCCGATACGCTGGGCGAGCTGGGCCTGTTCTACCGCCTGGCCGGCATCGCCTTCATCGGCGGCTCGCTGACGCAAAAGGGCGGGCACAACCCGATGGAAGCCGCGCTGTTGGATTGCGCCATCCTGCACGGCCCCGACATGAGCAATTGCGCCGCCGTGACCGAGACGCTGGCCCGCGCCAAGGCGACGATCGTGGTCGACAACGCCGGCGATCTCGCCCGGGCGGTGGGCCGCCTGCTCGACGACCCGGTGGAACGCGCGGCGCGCGCGGCGGCGGCGGCCGGCATCGCCGCCGACAACCGCGCCGTGCTCGACGCCGTGCTGGAGCGCATCGCGCCCTGGCTCGATCGGCTATCGCCCCATGAAGTTGCGCGCGCCTGAATTCTGGCGACGCGACGGCGCCGCATCTCGACTGCTGTCGCCGCTGGCGGCGCTTTATGACGCGGCGGGGCGGCTGCGCGCGGCATTCGTGCACCCGGCGCGCGTAGGATTTCCAGTGATCTGCGTCGGCAATCTCGTTGCGGGCGGAGCCGGCAAGACGCCCATCGTCCTGTCCCTGGCGAAGCAACTGACCGCGCGCGGCGTCAAGGTCCATATCCTGAGCCGCGGTTACGGCGGCCGGAAGCGCGGCCCGCTTCGGGTCGATCCCGGGCGCCACGACGCGCGCGAGGTGGGCGACGAGCCGCTGCTGCTGGCGAATGCCGCGCCGTGCTGGGTGGCGGCCAACCGCCCCGCGGGCGCGCGCGCGGCGGTCGCGGCGGGCGCTAAAATGATCCTGATGGATGACGGGTTGCAGAACCCTTCTCTGGCCAAGGATTGGTCGCTGCTGGTGATCGACGGCGATTACGGCTTGGGCAACGGAAGGGTGTTGCCGGCCGGACCGTTGCGCGAGGATGCCGCGCGCGGGATTACGCGCGCCGACGCCGTGGTTGTGATGGGCGAGGACAAGACCAGCCTCGCCGGCAGCCTGGCCGGCAAGACGGTGCTGCGCGCGCTTTTGGCGCCGACCGAGCCGGAAAAATTCGCGGGCCGGTCTTTCGTCGCCTTCGCCGGCATCGGGCATCCCGAAAAATTCTTCCGTAGCGCCGAGGAAGCCGGCGCGCGTTTGCTCAGCCGCCACGAATTCGCCGACCATCACCCTTACCGCGAATCCGAGCTCCAGGCGCTGATGGTGCGGGCGCGCGCGGCCGGCGCATCGCTGCTCACCACGGAGAAGGATTGGGTCAGGCTGCCCTTGGAATGGCGCGCGCGGATCGAGTCCTTTCCGGTCCGTGTCGAATGGCGCGAGCAAGCGATGCTCGACCAGCTCCTCGACGACGTCCTGAAACGCGGCGCTTGCCATGGCTGACTGGCGGCGCCTCGGCAAGATGCTGGAATACCTGGCCGAGGGCGCCGTGGGCTGGCTGTGTTATGGTTTCTTCCGCTTGCTGCCGCTCGACTGGGCCTCGGCGATCGGCGGCTGGATCGCCCGCTCGATCGGCCCCTATACCGGCGCCAACAAGCGCGCGCGGATCAATCTGCGCCGCGCCATGCCCGAACTCTCCCAAGCCGAGATCGAACGCATCCTGCGCGACATGTGGGACAATCTCGGCCGCGTCGCCGCCGAATCCCCGCATCTGGGCGCATTCAAGCTTTACGAGATTGGCGGCCGCGTTTCGGTCGAGGGCTTTCGCGAGATCGTCGACCATCGGGGCCCCGAGACGCGCTTCATCTTCTTCTCGGCGCATTTCGGCAATTGGGAGATCGCCACCCTGGCCGCGACCCAGGCGGGATTGGCGGTGCTCGAGATCTACCGCGCCGCCAACAATCCCTTCATCGACGAAATCGTCGCGCATGCGCGCCGCGCGGTGGGCAGCGAGCTGGCGCCCAAGGGCAGCGTCGCGGCGCGGCGCGTTATCGCCGCGCTGGCCGAGGGCAAGCACATCTGCATGCTGGTCGACCAGAAGATGAATGACGGCATCGCGGTGCCGTTCTTCGGCCGCGACGCCATGACCGCGCCGGCGCTGGCGCGCCTCGCGCTGCGCTACGATTGCGTGGTGCTGCCGTGCCGGGTCGAGCGGGTGAAAGGCGCGCATTTCCGCTTCATCGCCGAGAAACCGATTCCCCTGCCCCGGAGCGGCGACCTCCAGGCCGATATCAAGATTCTCATGACCGAGGTCAATGCGACGGTGGAACGATGGGTGCGCCGGCACCCGGAGCAGTGGTTCTGGGTGCATAAACGCTGGCCAGACTAATATTGGTTAGAGCCATTTACAGACTTTACTGTGAATAACTGATATGTAATCAGACAATTAGATAA
>Ga0187803_10000031_pt1 | contig 60865 bp, 47 predicted proteins | sample NC_wetland_sal_i_2_FD_132425 | JGI IMG/M metagenome (GOLD analysis project Ga0187803, IMG submission 132425) | Wetland sediment microbial communities from Neuse River Estuary, North Carolina, USA - Control_3 | ecosystem: Environmental > Aquatic > Freshwater > Wetlands > Sediment | place: USA...
CGGCGCTCGAAATCAGGATGAAGGAGACGATCAGGACCCACATCTGCCACGTCTTCAGCGCCTCGCCAACGGTGTAATTGTGCCGCGAGGGGCGCGCGATCGCCTTGGTCTTGGGGACCCAGCCCGCTTGCGGGTCCTTCATCAACAAGGCCGCGACGACCGTCACGCCGCCGATGAGCGCGGCCATCACGTAGATGACGTTGAAGAACGTTTCGGGCGGCGCCGTGCCGGGTATGGCGCGGATCGGAAAGATGAAAGGCAGCGAGCCCCACGAGAAAGCGCCGGCGATCAGGCCGGTCATGACTCCGCGGCGGTCGGAAAACCATTTATTCCCGGTGCTGACCGCGTTGTTGTAGATGAAACCGGTGAAAAAGCTGCCCACGCACCAGAGCGCCAGGACCAGCGGATAGGAGGGCCCGAGCGCGATGGACAGGATGCCGAGCCCGGAAAAGAGGCCGGCCACGGCCGTGGTCCAGCGCGGCCCGTATCTGTCGCGCAACATGCCGCCGGGCAGCATGCCGACCGACTGGAAGATGATGAACAGCGTGAACATCAAGGCCACCTGCTCATGCGACCAGCCGTAGATCGCGCCGATATGCCCCGACATGGAGCTCCACGCGTATTCGAAGGGACTGATGATGAACATCGCAAAGAAGGCCGCGACCAGCACGACGTAGCGGCTGTAGCCGAGTATTTCCCGATCGGTTTGGTCTATCGAACCCTTCATCGCCCGGCCCCCCTGATATTTTTTAGATGCTTTCTCCTACTTTACCACGTTGCCGCGCCGGCATTGGAAGCGAGACAGTTTGGGCGTCGAAAATCCCCAGGGTTTCTGAGGCGTTTTAGAAAAAGTGGCGGAGAGGGAGGGATTCGAACCCTCGATAGGGCTTTAGGGCCCTATAACGGTTTAGCAAACCGCCGCCTTCAGCCACTCGGCCACCTCTCCGCTGATGAGTGGTGTCGTTCACGGCGTATGCCAAAGCCGTTCTATAGGCCGCATCCCGGGGTGTCAACGCGCCCCTCGCGCCCATGCTTAACAAGAAATTACCAAACAACCCCACGGCATTTTTCTCTGAATAGCCGCTTATTCGGTTCACCGCATTTTAACGAATAAAGCCCGATCATCGGCACAATTGTTCCGGGAGTGATCGTTCAGAGAGTGGAGGGAATCATGGGTCTGTCAAAGCGTACCGTCGAAATGCTGCTCGATCTCGTCGAGATCAAGCTCAGCTACATGGACATCTCCGACCGCGAGGACGCGCGGGACCAGCAGTTCCTCGAGCGTTGCAAGGAGGAGTTGAGCGCGCTCGAACGCGGCGGGGTCGACAACGTCGCGTCTTTCGCCCGCGCCACGCTGCGCCGGCCCGGCCGTCCGCGCGCCGCTCTGGCCTAAGCGCCTTCCGCCGGCGGTTTTGCGGCGAATCCGGCGATGCTCCGGCAGCGCCGCGAGTCTCGGCAGGATTCCCGCCGGCCTATTCATGGCGGTCCCTTGAACCGCGTCTCATGCGTTAAGATGCATCCGCGAAAGGCATGAGATGGCGGCTCCGCAGATTCATCCGGTGATCCTGTCCGGCGGCTCGGGCACAAGATTGTGGCCGATGTCGCGCGCGCTTTATCCGAAGCAGCTTTTGCCGCTGGTGTCGGAGAAATCGCTGTTGCAAGAGACGGCTTTGCGCGTCGCCGACAAATCGCGCTTCGCGCCTCCTCTGCTGGTCGCCAACGACGAACACCGTTTCATCGTGGCCGAACAGCTGCGCCTGGCCGGGATTTTCCCCCATTCCATCATCCTCGAGCCGATGGGCCGCAACACCGCGCCCGCCGCCTGCGTCGCGGCGCTGACCCTGGCGGCTTCACCCGGGGCGCTGCTGCTGGTGATGCCCTCGGACCACGCCATCACCGACGCCCCGGCCTTCCTCGCCGCCATTGACCGCGCATCCTCGGCCGCGCGCCAGGGCAATCTCGTGACCTTCGGCATCAAGGCGACGCGGCCCGAAACCGGCTATGGCTACATCAAGCGCGGGCCCGCGCTGCCGGGATTAAACGGCGTCTTCGCGGTTTCCGCCTTCGTCGAGAAACCCGACACCGCGCGCGCCAAGACCTATGCCGCGTCCGGCGATTATGTCTGGAACAGCGGCATTTTCCTTTTCCCTGCCGCGCTCTACCTGAAGGAGCTGGAGCGGCTCAAGCCGGCGATGGTGACGGCGTGCCGCGCCGCGCTCGACAAGGCCAAGCACGATCTCGATTTCGTGCGGCTCGACAAGGCCGCTTTCGCCAAGGCCGAAAGCCTGTCGATCGATTACGCGGTGATGGAACACACCCAGCACGCGGCGGTGGTGCCGTGCGAGATCGGCTGGAGCGATGTCGGCACCTGGGACGCGCTGTGGCTGATCGGCAAGCAGGACAAGGACGGCAATGTCGCGCTCGGCGATGTCATCGCCGAGGATTCCCGCAACAACTATCTGCGCGCCGAAAGCGGCTTGCTGGCCGTGCTCGGCGTCGAGGATCTGGTGGTGGTGGTGACGCCCGACGCGGTGATGGTGTCGCGCCGCGACCGCGCTCAGGACATCAAGCAACTGGTGGCGCGGCTCGAAAAATCCGGGCGCGACGAGCTTACCACCCATCCGCTGGTGCATCGCCCCTGGGGCACCTACCGCTCGATCCACAACGGCGAGCGGGTGCAGGTGAAGCACATCATGGTCAAGCCGGGGGCCAAGCTCAGCTTGCAGAAGCACCAGCACCGCGCCGAGCATTGGGTGGTGGTGCAGGGCACCGCCAAGGTGACGCGCGGCAATGAGGAGGTCACGCTGTACGAGGACCAGTCGACCTATATCCCGCTCGGCACGGCGCACCGGCTCGAAAACCCGGGCAAGATTCCGCTGCACGTGATCGAAGTGCAGTCGGGGAACTACCTGGGCGAGGACGACATCATCCGCTTCGAGGACACCTATGGGCGGGTGGAGAAGAAGTAACAAGTTCTGGAAAACCATCCCGCGCCCTTCGACTGCGCTCAGGGTGAGGCGATTTTCTTAATGCCACGCAAAACATTTCCTCAGGCTGAGCGTCCTTCGACAAGCTCAGGATGAGGGTCAAAGCCCGCACGGCTGCATTGCAGCCGATCAGCCCGAAAGCTTCTTCTTCAACAACTCGTTGAGCATGGCCGGGTTGGCCTTGCCTTGGGTCGCCTTCATCACCTGGCCGACGAAATAGCCCAGCAGCTTCGCGTTGCCGGCACGGTACTTGGCGATAGCGGCCGGCTCCTTCGCCAGCACGGCGTAGATCGCCTGTTCGATTTCGCCGGCATCGGTGACCTGTTTCAGGCCCTTCGCCGCGACGATGGATTTGGCGTCCTTGCCGGTCTCGACCATGGCGGCGAACACGTCCTTGGCCAAACGGCCCGACAACGTGCCGTCGGCGATCAAATCGATGAGTTCGCCCAAATCCTGGGCCTTGACCGGCGAATCCGCGATGGTCTTGCCGGACTTGTTGAGCACGCCGAACAATTCGACCGTCACCCAGTTCGAGGCGAGCTTCGGGTCGCGGCTTTTGGCCACGATCTCGAAATATTCGGCGTCTTCCCGCTCGCCCGCCAGCACCCCGGCGTCATAGGGTGAGAGCTTGTAGTCCTTGACGAAGCGCGCCTTCTTGGCGTCGGGCAGCTCGGGCAGGCCAGCTCTCAGCTTCTCCACCCATGCCTTGTCCAGGACCAAGGGCAGCAGATCGGGATCGGGGAAATAGCGGTAGTCGTGGGATTCCTCCTTGGAGCGCATCGGGCGGGTTTCGCCCTTGGCCGCATCGAACAGGCGGGTTTCCTGGTCGATCTTGCCGCCCTCCTCCAGCACGCCGATCTGCCTTCGCGCCTCGTAGTCGATCGCCTGCATGACGAAGCGCACCGAATTGACGTTCTTGATCTCGCAACGCGTGCCGAGCTTGCCGCCGGGCTTGCGCACCGAGACGTTGCAGTCGCAGCGCAAACTGCCCTCTTCCATGTTGCCGTCGCAGGTGCCGAGATAGCGCAGGATGGAGCGCACCTTCTTGAGATAAGCCCCGGCTTCCTCGGCGCTCCTTATGTCCGGCTCGGAGACGATTTCCATCAGCGCCACGCCGGCGCGGTTGAGATCGACATAGGTCTGGCTCGGATGCTGGTCGTGCAGGCTCTTGCCCGCGTCTTGTTCGAGATGCAGGCGCGTGATGCCGATTTCGCGCGGGCTCCCGTCCGGCATGTCGAGGACGATCTTGCCCTTGCCGACGATCGGCCGGGAATATTGCGAAATCTGATATCCGGCGGGCAGATCGGCGTAGAAATAATTCTTGCGGTCGAACACCGAGGTAAGATTGATCTGGGCGTTGAGGCCGAGGCCGGACTTCACCGCCTGCTCGACGCAGAAGCGGTTGATCACCGGCAGCATGCCGGGAAAAGCCGCGTCGACGGTCGAGACCTGGGTGTTGGGCGGTGCTCCGAAGGTGGTCGAAGCCCCCGAGAACAGCTTGGCCTTCGAGGTCACATGGGCGTGGATTTCCAATCCCACCACCACCTCCCAGTCGCCGCTCTTGCCCTTGATCGTCATGCCTTGCCCGCCATGAATTGCGGCTTCGCCTCGAACTTGGCAGCGCTTTCGATGGCCGAGCCGACGCGCAGCACCATTGCCTCGTCGAAGGCTCGCCCTATCACTTGCAGGCCCAGCGGCAGTCCCTCGCCCGACAAGCCCGCCGGCACGGAAATGCCCGGCAGCCCGGCCAGGTTCACCGGCACGGTGAAGACGTCGTTCAGATACATGGCTATCGGATCGTCCATCTTCTCGCCGATGGCGAAGGCGGCCGAGGGCGCGGTCGGCGTCAGGATCGCGTCGCAAGCCTGGAAGGCCTGGTCGAAATCGCGCGCGATCAGCGTCCGCACCTTCTGCGCCTTCAGGTAATAGGCGTCGTAATATCCCGCCGACAGCACATAGGTGCCGATCAGGATGCGGCGGCGGACCTCGGCGCCGAAGCCCGCGCCGCGCGTGTTCTCGTACATTTCATCCAGGGTCTCCCCCGGCACGCGCAAACCGAAGCGCACCCCGTCATAGCGCGCGAGGTTGGACGAGGCCTCGGCCGGAGCGATGATGTAATAAGTCGCGAGCGCGTAGCGGGTCATGGGCAGGCTGATCTCGACCGCCGTGGCGCCGGCATCCTTGAGCCAGGATATGCCGCGCTGCCACAGCGCCTCGATCTCCTTCGGCATGCCGTCGATCCGGTATTCCTTGGGAATGCCGATCTTGAGGCCCTTGACGCTCTGGCCCACCGCCTGCTCGAAATCCGGCGCCTTCATATCGGCCGAGGTCGAATCCCGCGGATCGTGCCCGGCCATCGCCTGGAGCATGATGGCGGCATCGCGCACGTCGCGCGTCATCGGCCCGGCCTGGTCGAGCGAGGAGGCGAAAGCGACGATGCCCCAGCGCGAGCAGCGGCCGTAGGTGGGCTTCAAGCCGACGATGCCGCAGAAGCTCGCCGGCTGGCGGATCGAGCCGCCGGTATCGGTGCCGATGGCTGACAAGGCCGCGCGGGCCGCCACCGCCGCCGCCGAGCCGCCGGAGGAGCCGCCCGGCACCAAGGGCCGGTTGTCGCCGGGCCGGCGCCACGGGCTTTCCACATGACCATAGGCGCTGGTGATGTTGGACGAGCCCATGGCGAATTCGTCGAGATTGGTCTTGCCCAGCATGCAGGCGCCCGCGCGCCAGAGATTGGCCGTGACGGTCGATTCATAAGGCGGCACGAAGCCCTTGAGAATTTTCGAGCCGGCGGTGGTCTCGACGCCCTCGGTGCAGAACAAATCCTTGACCGCGATGGGCACGCCGTCGAGCGGCAGCGCCCGGCCCTTGGCCAGGCGCGCGTCGGATTCCTCGGCCATGGCGAGCGCGCGTTCCGGCGTTTCCTTGAGGAAGGCGTTCAAGGGCCGCGCGGCTTCCACCGCCTTGATATAGGCCAAGGACAGTTCGCGCGCGGTGAAGTCCTTGCGCTTCAAGCCGTCGCGCGCCTGGGCAAGCGTGAGAGCGGTGAGCGCGCTCACTCGACCACCTTGGGCACGGCGAAGAAGCCGTTCGCCGCCTGGGGCGCGTTCTGGAGAATCTTGTCCCGGCAATCGCCGTCGGTGACCTTGTCCTCGCGCATCGGCAGCTTCATGTGCGCGACGCTGGCCATCGGCTCGACGCCGTCGGTCGGCACCTGGTTCAACTGCTCGATCCAGGCGAGGATTTTCGACAGCTCGCCCGCGATCGCTTCGCGTTCGGCTTCGGGCAGCTTGATGCGCGCGAGATTGGCGATGCGCGCGACGGTGGCCTTGTCCAACGCCATAAGGTAGATGTCCTAACACCCGACATGCCGATCTGCAACCCGACCGACCTCAAGGCGCATCTGAAACAGGGCCAGCGGCTCCTGGGCCTCGATGTCGGCACCAAGACCATCGGCATGGCGCTCTCCGACACGCGCCTGGTGATCGCGACTCCCTTCGACACCATCCGCCGCACCCGTTTCCGCGACGATTTGGCGCGCATCCGGCAGGAGGTGGCGAAGCACGGCGTCGGCGGCATCGTCGTGGGCCTGCCGCTGGCGCTGGCGGGCGGCGAAGGCCCGCGCGCCCAGGGCGTGCGCCAATTCGCCAAGAACCTGCTGGCGCAGCTCGACTTGCCGTTAACCTTCTGGGACGAGCGCATGTCCACCGCGGCGGTGGAACGCGGCATGATCGAGGCCGATCTCAGCCGCGCGCGCCGCGCCCGGATCGTCGACCGCGCCGCCGCCGCCTATATTCTCCAGGGGCTGCTGGACCGGCTTGCGCGGAGCGGGGTGCACCCTCTATAGTCCCGCCTTTAATGACCATTGGCGCGCCGAACGACCCGTTTCCCCACCGTCATCTGCTGGGGATCGAAGGGCTTTCCCCCGGCGAAATCACCTATCTCCTCGACCTGGCCGAGATTTACGTCGAGCAAAGCCGCCAACGCGGCGAGAAGCTGGCGCTCTTACGCGGCCGCACCATCATCAATTTGTTCTTCGAGAATTCGACCCGCACCCGCACCTCCTTCGAGCTCGCGGGCAAGCGCCTGGGCGGCGACGTCATCAACATGCAGGCCCAGGCGAGTTCGATCAAAAAGGGCGAGACGCTGATCGATACCGCGATGACGTTGAACGCCATGCATCCCGAGGTGCTGATCGTGCGCCATCCCGAATCGGGCGCGGTGAAGCTCCTGTCGGAGAAAGTCAGCTGTGCGGTCATCAACGCCGGCGACGGCAGCCACGAACACCCGACCCAGGCGCTGTTGGACGCGCTGGTCATGCGCCGGCGCAAGGGCCGGATCCAGGGCCTGACCGTGGCGATCTGCGGCGACATCCTGCACAGCCGGGTCGCGCGCTCCAACATCGCGCTGCTCAACACCATGGGCGCCCATGTGCGGGTGGTGGCGCCGCGCACGCTCCTGCCGGCCGCGATCGAGCGGCTCGGCGTCGAGGTCCATACCGACATGAAGAAAGGCCTCGAAGACGCCGACATCATCATGATGCTGCGGCTCCAGACCGAGCGCATGCATGGCAGCTACGTGCCTTCGATCCGCGAATATTTCCACTTCTACGGCCTCGACTACGCCAAGCTGGAGGCCGCCAAGGACGACGCGCTCATCATGCATCCCGGGCCGATGAATCGCGGCGTCGAAATCGACACCGACGTGGCCGACGACATCGACCGCAGCGTCATCCAGCAGCAGGTCGAGATGGGCGTGGCGGTGCGCATGGCCTGCCTCGATACCTTGACCCGCGACCGCCGCAACGGCCAAGCCGCGCCATGACCGGCCGCACGCTCTATACCAATGCCCGGCTGCTCGACCCGGCAACGAAGCTCGATGCCAAGGGCGAAATCCTGGCGGTGGACGGCAAGATCGCGGCGCTTGGCCCCAAACTCGGGCGCGACGGGCTGGGCAAGGACATCGAGACCGTCGATTGCGGCGGAGCGTGTCTCGCGCCCGGCCTGGTCGACATGCGCGTGCAGCTGCGCGAACCCGGCGACGAGTACCAGGAGACGCTCGAGACCGGCGCCAATTCGGCGGCCGCCGGCGGCGTCACCACCATGGCCATGCTGCCCAACACCGCGCCGGTGATCGACGAGCACGCGCTAGTCGAATTCGTGGCGCGGCGCGCGCGCGAGATCGGGCTGACCAAGATCAGGACCTATGCCGCCGCCACCAAGGGCCTTTTGGGCAAGGAGCTGACCGAGTTCGGGCTGTTGGCGGAAGCGGGCGCCGTCGCCTTCACCGACGGCACCCGCGCGATATCCGACGCGCTGGTGATGCGCCGCGCGCTCTCCTACGCCAGCACCTTCGATCTGCTCATCGTCCAGCATCCGGAAGAGCCGAGCCTGGCCACGGGCGGCGCCGTGACCGAGGGCGAGATCGCCACGCGGCTGGGCCTGCCCGGCATCAACGCGGCGGCCGAAGCCATCATGGTCGAGCGCGATCTGCGCCTGGTCGAGATCACCGGCGGGCGCTATCACGCCGCGCACGTCTCGACCGCAGGCGCGATCGATGCGATCCGCTGCGCCAAGGCGCGCGGCTTGGCGGTCAGTTGCGATACCGCGCCGCATTATTTCGCGCTCAACGAAACCGCGGTGGGCGATTACCGCACCTTCGCCAAGGTGTCGCCGCCCCTCAGGAGCGAGGAAGACCGCAAGGCGGTGGTCGAAGGCCTCAAGGACGGCACCATCGACGCCATCGCCAGCGACCACGCGCCGCAGGACCAGGAATCGAAGCGCCTGCCCTTCACCTCGGCCGAGCCCGGCATCGTCGGGCTCGAAACCCTGCTGCCGCTGTCGCTCGAGCTCCATCACAACGGCGCGCTTCCGCTGCTCCAGGTGCTGCGCGCGCTGTCCCAGCGCCCGGCCGAGATCCTGCGCCTCAACGCCGGCAAGCTGGCGGTGGGAGATCCTGCCGATTTCGTGATATTTGATCTCGACCGGCCGTGGCGCATCGACGTGAGCAAGTTCCTATCCAAGTGCAAGAACGCGCCCTATGACGGCCGCCCGGCGCAGGGCCGGGCGCTCAGGACCGTGGTCGGCGGCCGCGGCATTTTCACCGCCGCGGCCTGAACCCCGAAACCGCCCCCAGGAACAATCGATGTCCGATCCGTTGGTTTACGCGACCGCGCTGCTGGCTTATTTGCTGGGCTCGATCCCGTTCGGCCTGTTGCTGACCCGGCTCGCCGGGCTGGGCGACGTGCGCGCCATCGGCTCGGGCAATATCGGCGCCACCAACGTGCTGCGCACCGGCAATGCCGGATTGGCCCTGGTGACGCTGGTGTTCGACATCGGCAAGGGCGCGGCCGCGGTGCTGGTCGCGCGGCAATTCGGCCCTCACGCCGCCGCTGCCGCGGCGGTAAGCGCGGTGCTCGGCCACATGTTCCCGCTCTGGCTCAAATTCAAGGGCGGCAAGGGCGTGGCGACGTCGGCGGGCGTGTTCCTGGCCTATGCCTGGCCGGTGGGACTGGCGGCGGTGGCGACCTGGGTCGTCGCGGCGGCGATCTGGCGCTATTCCTCGCTGTCGGCGCTGATCGCGGCGGTGTCGGTGCCGGTCTATGCGTGGCTCGCGGGCCTGCGCGAGGCGGAGCCCATGGCCGTCGTGCTGGTGATCGCGTTGCTGGTGATCCTGCGCCACACCGTCAACATCCGGCGCCTGTTGGACGGCACCGAATCCAAGATCAGCTTCGGGAAAAAACGCGCGTGAACCCGACGCCACGGCAGCTCAAGGATAGCGAGCGTCTCGACTGGCTGCGCCTCATCCGCAGCGAGAATGTCGGGCCGGTCGGTATTATGGCGCAAACGCCACTAAATTCTTGTTGCCGAGTGCGGGAGTAGCCCCATCTTCGGGGCATGAAACACCAGCCTGCGCTATATGCTCTCGTCCGGCTCCACGCCTCAATGAGCGGGGAGCTAATCACGAACCGCAAACGGAGCGTCCAGTTGATCGCCAGTATCCGGCACGTCGAGGCCGTGATCCGATTGCTGGAACCTGAGTTCAACCTGGCCGGGATCGCCGCACGACGGAAGAACCGCGAAAACCCGTTCTTCCGGCGCGGAACCATTTTCCGGTCTGTGCAGAGCATCCTGCGCGAAGCAACCGGCCCCATGACAACGCGCCAGCTCGTCGAGGTCCTATTCCGGCAGCGCGGGATCGAGAAGCCATCAATGGCAAACATGCGAGGTATGTTTAGCACGATCCACGCGTCGCTGAAAAATCACGAGGGAAAAACTGTCGAGACTATTGGCGAGGGAATGCCCGCTAAGTGGCGATTGAAAGGGGACGCAGGGCCAGCATGACGTTAGCCATACAAGCCGCTATCCTAAATGGTGCTAACCAGTTTAGGAGCGATTTTTATGGGCAAAGTGCCGGTTCCCTTGATCCGCAGCGAGGCGGATTACAAGGCTATTAGAGCCATTCCGATACTCGACATTCCCGACACCTTCGATATGTGGTCCTATGAGCGCAGCAAGGACACTCAGCAAACTCTCGGCGCAGGGCATATCGAGATGCCGATTGAAGTCGATGCGAGCAAGATCAAAACTTTCTGCGCTCGCACAGGGCAAGCGGCTAATTTCCAAGCCATCAAAGACTTCGTTCTCGAAGAATTTGGGCGGCAGCAGAAAGCGAAGGCCAAAGGGTGAATCGCCTCCACAGCATGTTTTTATTCTGCTGGAAATTTCTCGTGCCAAACATTCAGCCGTTTCGGCACTGATGGGAGAAGATGTAATGATGGCCTCAATTTGCATGACAGCCGCTCCTGTTTCGAGTAGCATCCGACTCGCTACTCGATTCCACAGCAGCGGAATCATTCTCGGCCCGGAGGATCAGTCCGGGCCGATTCGTTTCTACCATTATTTTGCTAAAGAGACAATTCGCGGATCAGCAATTCGATTTTTAGCCTTTCGATGATTGCTTCGCGGGAAGCGCCATTGAACCCCGCTGCCTGAAAGTCACCCCTAAGTGCTCGATGTATTTCGTCGGTTGGCAGGTCGGATATGGCAACTCTCCGCACGACTTTGCCATCGCGACAATAGTGAGTGATGTAGTCTCGCATTAGGGCGCCTTCAATTATTTGGGTACTGCTCGTAGGCTCGCCGTTCGCAAGTCGGGAAATCGTTGAGAGTGGGCCGCTGATGGATACATTGCTTAATGAACGTCCATCGCGTCGCGCCGTATTTTTGGACAAACCCGGCTTCCGAGTATTCATCCCAAGCGGGATCTGTGCCGCGAACCCCGAGGGCGTCTATCTCTCGATCTGATAGGTACTTAATGGAAGATGATGGGACCGTCATCATTGTATGTAAGAGATCGGGAGACGCTCTCATTTCTCCAAAGTAGCTGTTTATACCATTAATAAGATGGTCATATTTGGTACTGGCGTCTTGGGCGGAAAGCCCTGCGAAATAAGAGGAACCGAACATCGGGCGATGAAGCCCGATATGTGCGCCATCACCGACAATTCGCTGAACGCCAGCAACGAGCACAATCACGCAGGCGCTCGCACAGATTTTATTTGGCATGACACGCGTAACAATAAAACTTGCCCGGATTTTACGGCCTATTGCCTCGGCCTCTAAAACATCACCGCCTTTGCTATCGAGTTCCGTAATGATGAGTGGGACACCATTCATCTTGTTGACCGTGATTTTTGAGAGGGTATCAACGGCAGAACCAAAAGCTGCCGCATCTCCTTGATTGATCTCGCGGTAGATCAGGATGGTGGCGACGTTCTTGCCGTCTTGTGTTGTCCCGTTTGACATGACACGCACATCGCCAGCGGCAGGAAAGGCAACAATCCAAATTGTTGCCGCAACCAGCACCATGCGAGCAACGTGCAAGGCGCTCATTAGGGTATGCGCTTGATAACTCGAAGGGCGTGCGCCAGTCCGTACCGCCGTTTAAGCGCGTGGTGAAGCCAAAGTTTCCAAGCGGCATATTCGGCTGTGGAAACGGGAGCGTGTTGCGGCCCCACCACCCCGCCCTTTTTCAGCCCTAGCTGAGGATTTTCCCACTCAATCAAATTAGCCCCCGCTGCCTCGTTGTAGGTTTGAATCGGTGCTTTATTAGCCGCTTGGGCGTATCCCATTATGTCAGCGAATTGGTCAACCGAGGCTTGGCCCGCTGGATCGTGCAACGGCTCGCCAAATCCTGCCGCGCCCGTTGGGCGAGATGGGATCATCTGGCCTTCTTTGTAGGAGGGCGCTAGAGCCATTTGTTGAAGCACGTTGAGGGGAAGTGACGCCGCGATGTCGGGCGGGATTTTTAGCTTCTGGGCTAGATATTGGGGATCATCCTGCAAATTGTTCGGGTTAAAAACACCCTGCGGCCAGGGCGTTTCTTGGTTATCTGGAACGATATTCCCATCACCAGCCATGCGGCCGATTTTATCTCAAACTTGGCAGCGAGTCACCCTCCGGCAGCAGATTTTACCGCTTGGTGATGGCCTGTTTATGCCGTTGCCAGTAGCCGCAGAAGTCCACTGAGGGCCGCAGCTTCATCGCCAGTCCTGAAACTGCCTTGACCTGTTCGCCGTTGGAGACTCGGCGCTTGTCCTCGCGCCATGCGGACTCTTGTGCATAGCGATTGAGATAAATGCCGGCGACATGATGATGGTGTCCGACTTCGGCTCGTCTAAGCCGCGAGAAAAACGACTCGGCATCGTTAGTGCAAGCGTTGCCGTCGCTGTAGGCTTCTTCGTGGTTGATTCGGCGCATGTCATACCGGGAATGAAGCGCGTTCCAGCCGCCAGCTTCATCGGCGTTTACGATAGTGCCTTTCTCAACATGGGAGAGAATAAACGGCAAAGCCGAAACTTCGGTCAAGAACGTACCGGGGACGGTATAGCCGTTGTGTTCGCGGGCAACGACGACGACTTGGCGTTTGCCGTTCTGATTGTGGAACAAGCGGCGATCCCTCCGGTTCTCGCGGAAGTTGGCGGGTTTGACGTAGCCACCAAAATACGCACCATCAATCGCCGCAACCTTTCCTTCGCCGCCGATCCTGTGCCCTTTCACTTCTGCCGCCATCGCCTCGCGGAGTTTGTGGGCAAGCACGAAGGCGGATTTGTAAGTCGTTTTCAGATCGCGCGACAACGCGAGCGCCGATTTTCCTTTCACTTCGTTGCAGAAGATCGCGATGGTCGCGAGATAATGGCGCAGCGGCAGCTTGTGCGAAGCGAACAGCGTACCGCTGGTGATGCTGAAATCGCCCCCACAGCCCTTGCAGCGCCACCTGGGCGCGCCACTAGGGCGTCGGCACTCATAGACCGCAAAGGAGCCGCACTTAGGGCATATAGGCTCGCCCTGCGTCTCGGGCCAGCGCACCAGCTTGAACAGCACTTCCGCCTCGGCGTCAGACAGCCGAAGCACCTGAGCGAGGCTCAAGGTCTTGGCGCGACTCGAAAGGAGAAAATGTTGGCTCACGGTGTTTCCATATATGGACGCTAGTTATCATATATGAACACTCTAGCCACCTTGTCAACACAGAAAGCGTCAGATATGATAACTTTTATTCAGATACGGAGAAGCCTTTGGCAACCAAGCCATCCTGGGAAGAACGGGCCGCGCGCTATCTCAAGGCAGAGCTAAAGCGGGCTGGCGTGACGTATGAGGAATTGGCGGTACGACTCAAAAAACACGGCATGGCCGAAACCAAGGCGTCCATCGCGGCGAAGCTCGGTCGAGGGACATTCCCGGCAACCTTTTTCATCGCGGCGCTGGTGGCGCTTGAGTTGGAAGGGATCAGACTGGAAGATATTTGAACGCGCTAGTCAACGTATCCGATGTATTCCAGGTGAAGCGCCTTTGAGGAATCTGTTCGTATTTTGAAGGTGGCACTTCTTTGACACTCAATCGCAACTACCTTTATGACGATAGTTAGCGAAATGTTGTCCTCTATCTGATTCAGAATTTCCGCGTGGGCACCCCACAAAAATGGAGCGCTGAATCGGTACTTGCCCGCAGCGGCATTATGCGAAGCAATCTCTACCAGTTTTTCATCGTCGGGGCGCACGATGAAATCTCTATCTTCTAACAAAATTGGCAAGAAACCCCGCAAGGGTACGGAAGGCTCTGGCGATATTTTTTCTATGAAAACGCAGCAGTTAGAAAGTGGGCTTTTACCGGAATTTTTTACCCCAATCCTAGCGGCAATCAACACATTACGATTTTGAATATCGGTCACTTCATAAGGCGTGCGGTGCTCAAATCGTATTTCGATCTTCCCGATACGGAGATACTTAAATAGATCAATTATGTGTCTTGTCGCCATCGCGGTGGCACCAGCCCCCGCAAGTGCAATCATGCCCCAACCAATCACAGTCAGCGTGGGGAAAATCACGAGAATCCCCGCGCCGAGTAGCCCAAGGGCCGTGAGCCAAACTGAAATCGTGTTGTTCCCCGGAAAGCGCATAGCTGTGACTTTGCACTTAACGAAATAAGCGCACAATCGGCCTGATTTTGCAGGGGAAACCGCCTCATGGGCGGCACTCTAAGTCTGTCGACTCTCCGTAAGTCGATATGGCTCTTGTGGCGTTTGCGCCATAATACCGGGGCCGGTGACCTTCTATCAGCTGCTGAGCCGCTTCGGCTCGGCGCAAGCCGCGCTGGCGGCCTTGCCCGAGATCGCGCGGCGCGGCGGCCGTTCCCGCCCGCTCGGCATTGGCTCCAAGGCCGAGGCCGAAGGCGAAATCGCCGCGGTCGCAAAACTGGGCGCCAAGCTGGTGGGCTGGGGCGAGCCCGGATACCCGCCGGATCTCGCCCAGATCGACGACGCGCCGCCGCTGATCTCCATGAAGGGCCATCTCCACCTGACCGAGAAACGTGGCATTGCGGTGGTGGGGGCGCGCAACGCCTCGGCCAATGGACGGCGCTTCGCCCGCGAGATCGCAGCATCGCTGGGCAGCCACGGCCTGGCGGTGGTCTCGGGCCTGGCGCGCGGCATCGACGCCGCGGCGCATGAGGGATCGCTTTCGACCGGCACCATCGCCGTGCTGGCCGGCGGCATCGACACGGTCTATCCCGAGGAAAACCGCGCCCTCCAGGAATCCATAGCCGAGCGCGGCGTTCTTTTGGGCACTGTTACAGTTTGGCCCTAGGGGGTAGTTGCCCATGACCGAGCCATTACCGCCTAATGCCGGGATAATTGAGAAGATTGTTTCCGCGCGAGTAGATCAAGAATCTTCTCAGCGAAGCCTTTTGAACTGTCAGGAACCGCCTCAAATATTACATTCCCGCTGGGTGCAAATTGCATCTCCAATAGAATGTTCTCTTCCAGGGCGTCCCACATCGCGTTCATGCGAGCCACCGGCGTTGCATAAACAGAACCGGGATGGAGACGCGACATGATGTATTGGCGATGCGAAAGCGCTGATTGGCAAAGGTCTAAGACATTTTCCGCAGATAGCACAATTTTCGCTGTGCCTAGACGAAGGATGAAATCGTCGCCCTCTGGATCAAGGCTAATCTTCTTTGCCATGATTTTCGCCCCCTGGCCGCCTAATCCGAACCTATCGGATAGGGCTAACAAAAACGGGATTTAACGCGCCATTTGTTATTCGCACAGGAATCGAATCATCAAGGATGCCATTTCCAATTTTTGGAAGTTGTGCATCCACAGGGATACGATCTTTGTCCGTATTCACAATACGCACCTTCTGCACATCAGGGAGGCTAGAATAAGCTATCCCGGTTATTTCGCGGGATTGCTGATATGCGATTAGCGCCAGTAGGCAAACAACGATTATCTTGAACGGCAAGTCAGCCTTCTTCGCAAGATCGTCCATGTTTCCTCCTAAGCTGCTTTCTGCGCTTCAAATTCATCTACGAGCCGCACAATGTCGGCCATATCCCACAGCGTCTTAGATAGGCCAGCGGCCATAGCCGGGGCCATTTTCACGGCGGAATTGATACGCGCGTAATTGTACCAAACCGTGTAGAGCGCGACCATGTGGATATGGTTTGCGAGCTTTTTCGAGTGAGCCGCCGTCAATCTTGTAAAGCGACGCATATGCTGGCGCATGGATTGATTGTGTTTCTCGACAAAGGACGTTGAGACATAACCAGCGTCGGGGTTTCCCATCACCGCGCGCTTTTTTGTGCCAGTGCAGACACCGGGAGAATATTTGCGCTCCGGTCCGGTATCCGGCGTTTCGCCGTACGATTTGATTAATTGGGCGTAGTCCACGTCTAGGCCGAAAGCGCCGTCCACGGCTTCAAGATAGGCGTTATGGCCATCCGTTGTTAATTGGATGCGGTTTGCAACGCGAGCCGCCACGTCCAGCATAAACTCGTTCGCATAGGCCGCGTCACGACCGCCGATGAGATACGAGACAATCAATTTGCTATCGCGGTCCAAAGCCGTCCAAGTCCAGCAATCGCCCGCATCGGCGGGGGCAGCTTTCGCTGTTGCGACTTTCACGCGTTTGCAATAATTGAAGCTCCAAATCTCATCACATTCAATGCGCTTCGCCTTCACGCCGCGCACGTTTTGATTGTGGAAGGCAGCGCAGGCGATCCCGGCCAATTCCAGATACCGAAGGACGGTCACGGGCGATACGTCCAGCAGCCTGGCAATCCCACGGATCGAATTACCCTCGACCATCAGGTGAAGGATTTGGGCACGTTTCTCTATGGGGAGTCGGTTCATGCGCATAATATGGATTGACTTCCGCATAATGTCAATTATATATTCGCATAGTGCTAATATGAATAAGGATTATGAGCATGATCTTCCGGTGTCCCAAGCTTTCCAATGAGGATAGGCAAGTCCTAGAACTCATTGATAAACAGAGAGAAAAGCTACGCTATCTGTCTGATAGCCACCCGCGCCGTTGGACGGGATTGCTGAGCCGTAACACTTTGGCGCGTGCTATTCAGGGGTCAAACAGCATCGAGGGGTACAACGCCACCGAAGAGGAAGCCGTGGCGATTGTTCAAGAAGATGAACCGCTTGACGCCAAGACAGAGACGCATCGTGCGCTCGTGGGTTACCGCGAGGCGCTAACTTACGTCATTAATCTCGGGAAAGACCCATATTTTGAATATCACCCGCAGCTCATACGAAGCCTGCATTTCATGATGTTGAACTACGACATCGGCAAACACCCTGGCCAATGGCGACCGGGATCAATTTCGGTCATAAATGAAGATACAGGCCAGGTCGTATATGAAGGGCCTGACGTTGATATGGTGCCCGATCTTATTGATGAGCTTGTTGAAAAATTGCGCACGTCTGACGCACCTGCAATGGTTCGCGCGGCAATGGCGCACCTCAATCTCACTATGATTCATCCATTTTCGGACGGGAATGGCCGGATGGCGCGCGCTCTGCAAACGCTAGTGATGGCAAGGGAGGGGATGGTCAATCCTATATTTTCAAGCATTGAGGAATGGCTTGGGCGCAATAGACAGGCTTATTATGACGTTTTGGGGGCAGTGGGGCGCGGCAAATGGCAACCGCAGCGCGATGCATCGCCATGGATTAAGTTTTGTCTTCGTGCGCATTACCAGCAAATGACAACGATCATTAAGCGCAACGATGAAATGCAGAAAGTTTGGGAAGGAATTGTACCGCTCATCCAACGGGAAAAGTTACCGGATCGGTGCGAACTCCCTCTGGTGGACGCCGCGTATGGATTTAGAATCACACGCCCGCGTTACGTCATAGAGGCAGAAGTTACCGAATTTGTTGCAAGCAGAGACCTGAAACGCATTTCAGATGCCGGTCTTATCGTTCCTAAAGGGGAAAAACGCGGTCGATATTACGTCGCAAGCGCAGAACTCAAACGAATCCGTCGTGACACAAGAGACGATAGATTAGTGCCTGACCCTTATAAGCTCGTTGAGGCCAAACAGTCCCGACGGCAACATGCATTGCCTGGGGTTTAATAGGCGAACTATTTTTTGCGCCGCCGCGTCTTGGTCTTTGATGGCTTTCGTTTTGCTAAACGGCTTTCCTTTGCCTCCCCGGTAGCGATCCGCATGACCGTGACCGCGTTGGCAATTACGTCGGCGGGGCGCTTCTGGCCTTGTGGTCCCTTGGGCATCTAATCCTCAATGATGTGACGTGGCAGGGCAGTCCATTTTGAGTTTTTCATCTGGTGGCGGCCAGACAAGAAAACACAGCGTAGTTTCGCCGGTCCAGCGATCAAGCCGAGAAACTGTGAGAAACGGTAATGACCTATCGCTAGGGGCAGGAGCCGCAATCTGCCATCGCTCTACAAATAGGATGCTGGCCGCGATAATGACGGCCCCGATTAGGATGGCTATAGGCGTTGGTTTGCCCATCCCTGAAACATGGCAGAACCTAGGGACAAGGCCAAGCGGCTCAGACTTTCAAACTGTAACAGTACCTTCTTTTGGCCGAGATGCCGCCCGGCACCGAGCCGAAGGCGAGCCATTTCCCGCGCCGCAACCGGATTATCTCGGGATGCGCCCTCGGCACGCTGGTGGTCGAAGCGGCGGAGCGTTCGGGTTCGCTCATCACCGCGCGTTTCGCGCTGGAACAGGGGCGCGAGGTCTTCGCCGTGCCGGGCTCGCCGCTCGATCCGCGTTGCCGGGGGACCAATCGCCTGATCCGCCAGGGCGCGACCCTGGTCGAGGAGGCGGACGACATCCTGGCCGAGCTCAAGGCGCAGCTCGTAGGCCCGCTGGCCGAGCGCCGCAAGTCGCCGTTTTCCGCCGCGCCAGCCGCCCAACTCGCCGAGTCGGACCTCGAAGCCGCCCGCAAAAAAGTGCTCGAATTGCTGTCGCCTTCACCCGTGGCGGTTGACGAACTGGTCCGGCAGTGCCAATTGTCCCCCGCCATCGTGCTGACCGTTCTGCTCGAACTCGAACTGGCGGGACGAATCGAGCGGCAGCCCGGAAACACTTTAACCTTGCTTTAAGGGCGGCTGATTCCTATGTGTTGCCCTTGTGTCGCCTCGTTGTAACAACGGCCTAATGGTTGAATGAACGTCGTCATCGTTGAATCGCCCGCCAAGGCGAAGACCATCAACAAATATCTCGGCAAGGATTTCACCGTCCTGGCGAGCTACGGACATGTCCGCGACCTGCCGTCCAAGGACGGCTCGGTGCGGCCGGATGACGATTTTTCCATGTCGTGGGAGATCCACGGCAAGTCCGACAAGCAGATCACGGCGATCATGCACGCGGTCAAGGGCGCGGAGCATCTCTATCTCGCCACCGACCCCGACCGCGAGGGCGAGGCGATCTCCTGGCACGTGCAGGAGATCCTGAAACAGCGCAAGGCGCTCGCCGGCGTCGACGTGAAGCGGGTCGTGTTTAATGAAGTCACCAAGCAGGCGGTGCTCGACGCCTTCAAGCATCCGCGCGAACTGGACCGCGAGCTGATCGACGCCTATCTGGCGCGGCGCGCGCTCGATTACCTGGTGGGGTTCACCCTCTCGCCGGTGCTGTGGCGCAAACTGCCGGGCAGCCGCTCGGCCGGCCGGGTGCAGTCGGTGGCGCTGCGCATCATCTGCGAACGCGAATCCGAGATCGAGGCCTTCAAGCCGCGCGAATACTGGTCGGTCGAGGCCGAATTCACCACCTCCGCGGGCGACAAGTTCACCGCCCGCCTCACCCAGCTCAACGGCAAGCGGCTCGACAAGTTCGATCTGTCCTCCGAAGAGCAAGCCCGCGCCGCGGCCGACGCCATCCAGAAGCACCTCGATTACGCGGTCGCGGATGTCGAAAAGAAGCAGATCCGCCGCAACCCGCCGCCGCCTTTCACCACCTCGACCATCCAGCAGGAGGCCTCGCGCAAGTTGGGCTTCGGCGCCAGCCGCACCATGCGCACCGCCCAGCGCCTTTATGAAGGCGTTGATATCCAAGGCGAAACCGTCGGCCTTATCACCTATATGCGGACCGACGGCGTGACCCTTTCGAACGAGGCGATCGCCTCGGCGCGCGAGATGATCGCCAAGCAATACGGCGCCCAGTACCGGCCCGACGAGGCGCGGATTTACCGCACCCAGGCGAAGAACGCCCAGGAAGCGCATGAGGCGATCAGGCCCACCGACATGCATCGCCGCCCGGAAGACCTGCCGCGCCATCTCGAGGAAGACCAGCGCCGGCTCTACGAGCTGGTGTGGAAGCGCGCGGTGGCGAGCCAGATGTCCTCGGCGGTGATCGATCAGGTGGCGGTCGACATCGCGCCTCCGGACGGCAGCGTGACCTTGCGCGTCAACGGCTCGACCGTGGTGTTCGACGGCTTCCTCACGCTCTATCACGAGGACGACGACGATCCGATCGAGGACGAAGAGAACCGCCGCCTGCCGCCCCTGGCCGAGCGCGACAAGCTCGCGCGCGGCGCGGTCAAGCCGGAGCAGCATTTCACCCAGCCGCCGCCGCGTTACACCGAGGCGAGCCTGGTGAAGAAACTCGAGGAGCTCGGCATCGGCCGGCCTTCGACCTACGCTTCGACCATGCAGGTGCTGCAGGACCGCAAATACGTCCTGCTCGACAAGAAACGGCTCATCCCCGAGGACCGCGGGCGCCTGGTTACGGCGTTCCTGATGGAATACTTCAAGCGCTATATCGAATACGACTTCACCGCCGATCTCGAGAACAAGCTCGACGACATCTCCGGCGGGCGCATTCCCTGGAAGAAGGTGCTGGAGGATTTCTGGAAGGATTTCTCCGCCGCCGTCGCCGGCACCAAGGACCTCAACATCACCCAGGTGATCGACGCGCTCGACGAGGATCTGGGCCGTCACTTCTTTCCGCCGCGCGCCGACGGCACCGATCCCCGCCTCTGTCCGATTTGCGGCCAGGGAAGGCTGGGTCTCAAGCTCGGCCGCTTCGGCGCCTTCATCGGCTGCTCGAAATATCCCGAATGCCGCTACACCAGGCCGCTGGGCATGGAATCCGGCGAGAACGCGCTCGCCAACGAGCCGCGTTCGCTCGGCACCGATCCCGCGACCGGCCTCGAGGTGACGGTCAAGAAAGGCCCCTACGGGCCCTATGTGCAATTGGGCGAGACCCCGCCCAAGCCGGAGAAGCGCAAAAAGGGCGAGAAGCGGGCCAAGGGCGAAAAGATCGAAAAGGTCGAGCCGGCGCCCAAGCCCAAGCGCGCCTCGCTGCCCAAGGGCGTGTCGCCGGCCGACGTCACCCTCGAGCTGGCGCTGAAGCTCCTGGCGCTGCCGCGCGATGTCGGCCCGCATCCCGAAGACGGCGAGATCATCATCGCCAATAACGGCCGCTTCGGCCCCTACATCAAGCACGGCAAGGTCTTCAAATCGCTCGGCCCCGACGACGACGTGCTGACCATCGGCCTCAACCGCGCGGTGGTGCTGCTGGCCGAGCCGAGGAAATTCCGCCGCGGCGCGCCCGAACCGATCAAGGTGCTGGGCGACCACCCGACCGAGGGCGGGCCGGTGAAAATCTTCAACGGCAAATACGGGCTTTATGTCAGTCATGACGGCATCAACGCGACTTTGCCGGGCGACGTTGGGCCCGAGGAATTGACCATGGACCGCGCCGTTCAGCTTCTGGCCGAGCGCGCCGAAAAAACCGGGAAAAAGAAACCCAGGGCGAAGGCAAAGGCCGGTGCCGCGAAAGGATCTCGTGTCAAAAAGACCACCAAAAAGAAACCCTCCGGGACGACGGAAGAAGCAGCCGAATAGCCGTCCTCACGCGCGCGGCGGCAAGTCCTATGCGCAGCCCGGAGAATTGCCCGAAATCGGCGTGGTCGAGATCACCGGCCTCGATCTCGACGGCGAGATGCTGGGCCGCCCGGCCGGTTTCAAGGGAGCACCACCCGCCATCGTCGTCGTGGCCGAACGCGGATCGCCGGCCTTGGGCGTGGGCGAGCGCGCGGCGGTGCGTTTTTCGCGCATCGGCCCCAGGGCCTATGAGGCGCGCATCATCCGCGCGCTGGGCGGCGCGCCCAACCGGGTGCTCGGGATCTACCGCCTGACGCGGGATGGCGGCCGCATCGAGCCGACCGAACGCAAGGTGCGCAGCGAATTCCGCGTGGCGCCGGGCGACACCAAGGGCGCCTTGGACGGCGAGATCGTCCTGGCCGAAGTGCTGCCGGGAGCGGGTTTGGGCCTGCCGGGCGCGCGCATCGTCGAACGCATCGGCGACAGCGCCAATCCCCGCGCCTTCAGCCTGATCGCCATTCACGGCCACGGCATTCCCACCGACTTCCCGAAAGATGCCATCGATCTGGCGAACGCGGCCAAGCCGGTGGGGCACGAGCACCGCGCCGATTTGCGCTCGGTGCCGCTGGTGACCATCGACGGGGCGGATGCGCGCGATTTCGACGACGCGGTCTGGGCCGAGCCCGATCCCGGACACCAGGGCGGCTGGCATGCGCTGGTCGCCATCGCCGACGTCGCGTGGTACGTGCGGCCGGGCGACGCGCTCGATAAAACCGCGCATGAGCGCGGCAATTCGGTCTATTTTCCCGACCGCGTCGTGCCCATGCTGCCCGAGGCGCTGTCCAACGAACTGTGCTCGCTCAAACCGGATGTGGAGCGCGCCTGTTTGGCGGTCGATCTGTGGATCGACCACGAGGGCCGCCTGACCCGCCACCGTTTCCGCCGCGGCTTGATGCGCTCGGCGGCGCGGCTTACCTACGAGGAGGCGCAGGAGGCGATCGACGGCAGGCCCGACGGGAAGACGGCGAAGCTGGTCGATCCGGTGCTGCGTCCGCTTTACGGCGTCTATCGCGCGCTGGAACGCGCGCGCTCACACCGCGGCACCATCGAGCTCGATATTCCCGAGCGCAAGATCCTGCTTGGGCCTTCGGGCCGCATCGAGCGCATCGAACCGCGCCAACGGCTCGAAAGCCATAAGCTGATCGAGGAATTGATGATCGCCGCCAATGTCGCCGCGGCGGAGACGTTGGAGAAGTTCAAGCAGCCCTGCATGTACCGCGTGCATGACGCGCCCGATCCGGTGAAGATCGGCGAGCTGGCGCGCTTCCTCGACGGACTCGGCATTCACGGGCTGGCGCTGGCCAAGGGCCAGGTGATCCGGCCGCAGCACTTCAACGCCATCTTGTACCGCGCCCAAGGCACGCCCTATGCCACGCTGGTCCACCAATTGGTGCTGCGGACCCAGTCCCAGGCGGAATACAACCCCGAGAATATCGGGCATTTCGGGTTGTCGCTCCGGCGCTATGCTCATTTCACCTCGCCCATCCGGCGCTATGCCGATCTGCTGGTGCATCGCGGGTTGATTGCCGGACATCGCTTCGGGCCGGACGGGCTGCCGGGACATCCCGGAGATTTCAAGGAACTGGGCCAGCACATCTCGATGACCGAGCGGCGCGCCGCCGCCGCGGAGCGCAGCGCCGGCGACCGTTATGTAGCATCCTTCCTGGCCGAGCGGGTGGGTGCCGAATTCAAGGGCCGGATCAACGGCGTCACCCGCGCCGGACTGTTCGTAACCCTGGACGAGACCGGGGCCGACGGCTTCATCCCCATGCGCAGCCTGGGCGACGATTTCTACATTCACGACGAGAGCCGCCACTGCCTGCGCGGGCGGCGGACCGGCCGGGTCTATACCCTGGGCGATAGCGTGACCGCGCGCCTGAGCGAGGCCGACACGGTCACCGGCAGCCTGCAATTCACCCTGGTCGGGAACGGGCCCGGCGGCGGCAAGGCGCCCAAATCAGCGCCGCATCACGGGCGAAGGCGGCGTTAACCGTCGTTTTCCGCCCGCCCGCTAGGTGAATAAGCCGATATAATCCGCCGGTTAATCATATATCCGCTTGCAAGCCTGAAGGCACAAAGGCAAGAATAGATACAAATAGATACAAAGCGGGGGAGGTTTAGTTTTACTTCACCATGTCTGCCTTTACGCCCAAGCAAAACGGCGCCGCGACCGCAGGTCATGTTCCTCTCCTTTGGTCTTTAGCGGCCGCCCTCTCGATTGCACTTTCCGCCTGTGGAACGGCGGCAAGCCCGCCATCGCCGCAAGTTGCATCCGCCGACAAGGCTTCGGCGGGCGACGAGCGCCGGCTGTTCACCGAGACCTATGAAAGCATCATCGAGTATCACATCGACGCCGCCCGCGCCGACCAGGTCGCGATCCAAAGCCTGGCCAAGATCGGCGACTTCGATTCAACGCTTGTGGTCGAGCGCGCCGATAACGACGTGATCCTCCGCCACGGCGAGGAATCCTGGACCTATCCCGCGCCCCCGCCCTACGACAGCGCCGGATGGGGCAGTCTGACCGCGCGGATCCTCGACACCGCGCGCCGGGTTTCGCCCGCGCTCGCCGAAATGTCCGTAGACCGGCTCGATGAGGGGGTGATCGACCGCGGCCTCGCCACGCTCGACCCCTTCTCGCACTACGCACGGCCGGACGTGGCACGCGAATGGCGCGCCGCGCGCGACGGCTTCAGCGGCATCGGCGTGATGCTGGACAGCGGCGACGGCGTCCGCATCTCCTCGGTGATGGAGGATTCGCCGGCCGCGAAAGCCGGCATCCGCATCAATGACCGTATCGTCGCGCTCGACGGCGTGCCCTCCGCCTCGCTCACGCCCGACCAGGTGCGCGAGCGGCTGCGCGGCCCGGCCTCGTCCGTGGTCCAACTCGGCATTCAACGCGCCGGCCTCAACAAGCCGATGATGCTGTCGATCGAGCGCGCGCATCTGGTGCCGCCTTCGGTGACTTTGAGCGAGGATCACGACGTCGCGATATTCAAGATCGTCAGCTTCAACCAGCAGACGGGGCAGACCCTGGTGCAGTTGCTGCACAAGGCGCATCAGGATCTCGGCCTCGCGATGAAGGGCATCGTGCTCGATCTGCGCGATAATCCCGGCGGATTGCTCGACCAGTCGATCGACGTGGCAAGCCAGTTCCTCGATGGCGGCACGGTGGTGACGACCATCGGCCGCAACCCGGACAGCTTCCAGTATTTCGCGGCGCCCGCGGACCATCACGCCGAGACACTGCCGGTGGCGGTGCTGGTCAATGGCGGCTCGGCCTCGGCCTCGGAGATCGTCGCCGCGGCGCTGCAGGATTCGGGCCGCGCCGTGGTGATCGGCACATCCAGCTACGGCAAGGGCACGGTGCAGACCGTGCTGCGCACCTCGAATGACGGTGAGCTTACCGTCACCTGGGCTCAACTCGTCCCGCCCCGGGGGTATTTCCTCAACCATCACGGCGTGGTGCCGACGGTATGCACCGCCAATCTCGGCGACAACGCCGATGCGGCGGCGGTGCTGCAAAAGAGCCCGGCGCCCGAACTGATCAAGTCGCGCGACGACCTCGACGACAGCGGCTGGACCGCCTTGCGCGCGCTGTGCCCGGCGCAACGCGCCGATCGCGCCATCGACCTGGCGCTCGCGCGGCAAATGGTCGAGAACCCGGCGCTCTACGGCCGTCTGTTGAAGGCGCCGCCGACCAACCTGGCGCATAATTTCGTCCACTAGAGCAATATCGGTTTGAAGGGAATCGAGCGATTCCCTTCAAACCGATGAAATTGCTCGCCAAACAAACGATAGAGCGTGTTCGCCGAAGGCGATCACGCTCTGAGCCGGGGGCAAAGCCGCCGGATTCGGGCGGAGCCGGTCAGGCGATGCCGGCGCTGCAGAAATGCCAGACATCGCCGCGATGAACGTAGAGCAGCACGTAGTGCCGCTCCGAATCATGGCCGATCAGCACCACCAGCCGATCGCCGGTGCACACGCTGTCCGGGCTTGAAGGCGGCGCCAACCGCTTGGCCTTGGCACAAGCGGCGATGCCGCCGGGCAAGTCGCCCGGCACCGGGGCCAAGGCCTTGCCGTTGATTTGCACGAAATAATTCTGCACCGCACCGCTCTTGACCAGGACCAGCACCTCGATCTTTCCGAGATGCGATTTGTAGAATCCGGCGTCTTGCTCGCCATCGGCGAGGCCCAGGCCAACGGCGCGGAAGGCGAGAGCGGCGCAGCCTGCGGGATCGCTGCTGTTCGCCCAGGCATTGGGCAGGGCGGATAGCGCGAGCGATGCGGTGGCCAAGGCGGCGAAGGCGGCAAAACGGAGCATGCGATCCAGCAAGGTTTTCGGGGCGCCCGATGGGGCCCGATTATGTTTGCCGGGCGCGAGAATGCAAGTCCGGGCATGCATTGCGGGCGCGATGCGGGCCTCGCCAAAAGCGTCGTGTTGGTGTCTGCTTGCCGGTATGAGGTCCGTTATCTTTGCCCTGTTCGCCGTTCTGCTCGGCCTTGTCCCGGCGCAGGCCGCCGAGGTCGATCTGGCGCTGGTGCTGGCGGTCGACGTGTCGGAAAGCGTCGATGCCGGCGAATACACCCTGCAGCATGAGGGCATTGCCCGCGCTTTCGAGAATCCCGCCGTGATCAGCGCAATCCGCGGCGGAGCCGCGGGCGGAATCGACGTGCTGGTCATGGAGTGGTCCGACCGCGACAAACAGGTCGTGACGGTCGACTGGACCCATGTCTCGGACCAGGCCTCGGCCAGCGCCTTCGCCGCCAAGGTGCGCGCCTCGAAACGCAGCTCCAACGGCCTGACCGCCATCGGCGATGCGCTCCTGGCCGCCGGCGCCGCCTTCAAGCGGCTCGGCGATCACCCCGCGCGGCGGGTGATCGACCTTTCGGGCGACGGCATGGCGAATATCGGCCCGCCGCCCGATGAGGTGCGCGACGCGCTGGTGCAGCAGGGCATCACCATCAACGGCCTCGCCATCCTGCAGAACGAACCCTGGCTCGATCGGTATTACGACATGAACGTCATCGGCGGATCGGGCGCCTTCCTGCTCCAGGTCGAGAAATTCGATTCCTTCGCGCAAGCGATGCAGCAGAAGCTCTTGAACGAGATTTCGGCGCTGCCACCGCCTAAAAACGCTTCGGCCGGACCCTTTGGCAAGGGCCCGGCCGAATTCAGTCCCCCCGGCAAGCTCGTTCAGATGCAGTAGGTCTTGAGCGGCGCGAAGCCGTTGAAGTTCACCGTCGAGTAACTGGAGGTATAGGCGCCGGTCGACAGGATCTCGACCTTGTCGCCCACCTTGAGGTCGAGCGGCAGGCGGTAAACCGTGCGCTCGTAAAGAATGTCGGCGCTGTCGCAGGTCGGACCCGCGATCACCACCGGCCCGCGCGGACCGCCATCGGCCGGCGTCTTGATGCGATACTTGATCGCCTCGTCCATGGTCTCGGCCAGGCCGCCGAACTTGCCGACATCCAGATAGACCCAGCGCTTCGGATCGTTGGCCGATTTCCGGGAGATCAGCACCACCTCGCTCTGGATCACGCCGGCATCGCCGACGATGGAGCGGCCGGGCTCGATGATCATTTCCGGCAGGTTGTTGCCGAAATGCGCGGTCATGGCGGCCATCACCGCGTTGGCGTAGTTGACCACCGCCGGCACGTCGCCGCGATACTTGGCCGGGAAGCCGCCGCCGACATTGACCATGCGCAGGTTGATGTCGGTCTCGGCCAGCGCCGAGAACATCTTGGCGGCGCGGCCGATGGCGCTGTCCCATTGCGACAAATCGGTCTGCTGCGAACCCACATGGAAGGAGACGCCGTAGGGATCGAGCCCCATGTCGCGCGCCTGGCGCAGCAGTTCGACCGCCATTTCCGGCGCGCAGCCGAATTTGCGCGACAGCGGCCAATCGGCGCCGGTGCACTCGACCAGGATGCGGCAGAAGACGCGCGACCCTGGCGCGGCGCGCGAAAGCTTTTCCAGCTCGGGCTGGCTGTCGAAGGCGAAAAGGCGCACGCCCTTCTCGTAGGCATAGGCGATATCGCGCTCTTTCTTGATGGTGTTGCCGAAGGAGACGTTGTCCGGGGCGACGCCGCGGCCGAGACAGAGATCGATCTCGTTGGGGCTGGCGACGTCGAAGCTCGAGCCCAGATCCTTGAGCGCGCCGACGATTTCGGGCGCCGGGTTGGCCTTGACCGCGTAGAACACGCGGGCCAAGGGCAGATAGCGCCGCAGGAGCTTGTAGGCCTGGGTCACGATGTCGAGATCGACGATCAGGCAGGGCGTCTCGGGCTTCTGCTCGGCGAGGAACTTGGCGATCTTCTTGTTGACGACGATCATGGTCGAATTCCTATCTCAAAGCGCGCGCTCGACCGCGCCGAATTGCCCCCGCAGGCCGCGACGGAGTCGGGCGGGAGGACGTGAATGGGCGGAACCGGCATCCTCGAAGGAAGGGTCCGCCCGAAAACCGGGTGCGCGGATCAATTCTGGGCGCTCAACGGAGATGTCAAACGTCTCAAGGCGCCGCGGTGGGCGCCATAACCGGCTTGATATGAGGGCACCGGGGCCCTGCTCTGGAAAGCAACCATATCGACCTCCCTCTCGGGACCGGTCCCCCACGACCGGCTCTGCCAAAAAGGACGCGTTACCTCGTTGCATAACCACGATGGGCCATAGGCACGTGCGAGTGCGTCGCGTTTGATAGATACGCTCATCGCGGCACGATGCAAGAAAAAATTCACGGAAAAGTAAATTTTCTCGGCGGCGTTGCAGATTTTTCCCCTCGAGCGGCGATTTTTATCCTCCCTTTATGCTCGCAAGGCGATTTTTCCCCCGCGCAGCCCCCACCGAGGAGGAATTTCGCTCCTCGCGGAGCGGATTACGGAACGAAAAGCGGCTTTGTGACAAAGGTGGCGGAGGAAATTCCCCGCGAATCCCGTGCCTCAGCGCTGCTGCGGCGCCAGATCGATGGTGGCGATGCGCGCGCCATTGGCCAGATCGAAGATGATGAGCTCGACGCCGCTATCCGGCAGGTCGATCCGGGCGACGAGTCTGCCGCCCGAGGCCTCGGTCGAGACGATTTTGGCTCCCGGCGGCAGCGCCAGAACGGCCGATCCGCCGCCGGAAGCGGGCGCTGGAGCGGCATGGTTAAGGCGCAGCACCACCGCCACCGCCAGCGCCGCCACCCCGGCCGCCAGCAGCACGCCCAACACGATCACCAGAAGCTTGAGGGCCCGCATGTTCCGGTTCACTTTAGCCGCCATGAACGCCGAGACGCTACAAGCGCGGGTTGGAAGCGAGGTTGCGGGCGAGCGGCTGGACCGTTTCCTGGCGGCCGCGCTGGCCGGGTTCTCGCGCTCGCGCCTCAAGAATCTCGTGGAATCAGGGCAGGTTAGCCTAGGGGGCGCGGCGGTGACCGACCCCGCCATGCGGGTCAAGCCGGGCCAGGTCTTCACCCTCGCCGTGCCCCCGCCCGAGAATGCCACGCCCGAGCCCCAGGCGATGGCGCTCGACATACGCTACGAAGATGAGCATCTCCTCGTGCTCGACAAGCCGGCCGGGCTGGTGGTCCATCCCGCCCCCGGCAACCCGGATCGGACCCTGGTCAACGCGCTGCTCGCCCATTGCGGCGCGAGCCTGGCCGGCATCGGCGGCGTCAAGCGGCCGGGCATCGTTCACCGCCTCGACAAGGACACCAGTGGCCTGATGGTGGTGGCCAAGTCCGAGGCGGCACATCGCGCGCTGGCGCGCGATTTCGCCGCCCATGCCGTCACCCGCGCCTATCAGGCGGTGGTCTGGGGCGTGCCCCAGCCCAAAAGCGGCGAGATTTCCGGCCGCATCGGCCGCAATCCGCGCGACCGCAAGAAAATGGCGGTGGTATCGTCCCGCGGCAAGCCCGCCATGACCCGCTATAAGGTGCTGAAAGCCTTCGGCACCAAGGCGGCGCTGGTCGAATGCCGGCTCGCCACCGGCCGCACCCATCAAATCCGCGTCCATATGACGGCCAAAGGCCACCCGCTGATCGGCGATGCGAGCTATGGAAAACAGAGCCAAAGCCGCCTAGCCGCATTGCCGGAGAAGGCGCGCAAGGCGGCGGCATCGCTTGGACGCCAGGCGCTCCATGCCTATCTCCTGGGGTTCCGGCACCCTGCAAGCGGCGAATACCTCGAATTCCGGAGCCGCTTACCTAGTGATATCAGCAAGTTGGTAACTAGCTTAGATGCTATCTAGTCTAGACAATATCCTACTAAGGTACTATGATATGTTTTCAAAGAAAGAATGAAAGGAGCCCGCCATTCATGGCGACTATCCGCGCCCTCCCCACGATCTCGTCCGAAGGCAATCTTGCGCGCTATCTCCAACAGATCCGCAAATTCCCGATGTTGCAGCCGGAGGAGGAATACATGCTGGCCAAGCGCTGGCGCGAGCATGGCGATCGTGACGCCGCGCACAAGCTGGTGACCAGCCATTTGCGCCTGGTGGCCAAGATCGCCATGGGCTATCGCGGCTACGGCCTGCCGCTCGCCGAACTCATCTCCGAAGGCAATGTCGGCATGATGCAGGCGGTGAAGCGCTTCGACCCCGAACGCGGCTTCCGCCTGGCGACTTACGCCATGTGGTGGATCCGTGCCGCCATCCAGGAATACGTCCTGCATTCCTGGTCGCTTGTGAAGATGGGCACCACCGCGGCGCAAAAGAAGCTGTTCTTCAACCTGCGCAAGATCAAGGGCCAGCTTCAGGCGATCGAGGAAGGCGACCTGTCGCCCGAGAATGTCCACAAGATCGCCACCGAGCTCGGCGTCCCCGAAGAGGACGTGGTCAACATGAACCGCCGCCTCGCCGCGCCGGATAATTCGCTCAACGCGCCCTTGAGGGCCGAAAGCGAGGGTGAATGGCAGGACTGGCTGGTGGATGAAAGCCCCGACCAGGAAGACCGCCTCGGCGAGCGCCAGGAGCTGGGCCTGCGCCGCGATCTGCTGCGCGGAGCGATGAAGCTGCTGACCGGCCGCGAGCGCGACATTCTGGTCGAACGCCGCCTCCAGGACGAGCCGGCGACGCTCGAGGATTTGTCGGTGAAATACGGCATCTCGCGCGAGCGCGTGCGTCAGATCGAGGTGCGCGCCTTCGAGAAACTGCAAAAGGCGATCAAGTCGAAGGCGGTGCAGAGCCACCCCGCCCTGCTCTGAGATCCCGGTTCGCGTTGAATCGGGCCGCGTTGAATCAGGTCTTGGCCGCGCCCGCGCGGTGGAGCTGGCCGCCCGTGGTCGGCATTTTGACGCCGGTGGTGCCGGGCAGGCTCAAGGCCAGGCCCTTCAGCGAACGCACCGCGAGATAGGCGAAGGCCTGGGCCTCGAGCGCGTCGCCGTCCCAGCCGCAGGATTCGACCGGCGCGACCGGACCGCCCAACCGCTCGCGCAACAGCCCCATCAATACCGGATTATGCCGCCCGCCACCGGCGACCAGCCAGCGCCGCGCGGGCGAGGGGAAATGCCGCCGCGCCTCGGCGACCGCCGCGGCGGTCATGGCGGCGAGGGTCGCGGCGCCGTCTTGCGGTGAAAGACCCTGGGGCATGAAGGACGCGAAATCATCGCGGTCGAGCGATTTGGGCGGCAGGCGCGCGAAATAGGGATGCGCCAGAAACCGCGCCAGGTGTTTTTCATCCACCCGGCCGGTCCGCGCCAGCGCGCCGCCTTCATCCACCGGCTTGCCGGTATGCGTCAACGCCCAGTCGTCGATCAGAGCATTGCCGGGCCCGGTGTCGAAGGCGAGGAGATCGTTCTCCTGTTCCCCGATCCAGGTGACATTCGCGACGCCGCCGATATTGAGCACCGCCAGCGGTTTCTCGAGCTTCGCGGCCAGCGCGCGATGGTAAAGCGGGACAAAAGGCGCGCCCTCGCCGCCCGCCGCCACGTCCTTGCTGCGGAAATCATTGACCACGTCGATGCCGGTGAGGGCGGCGAGCAAGGCCCCGTCGCCCAGCTGCCAGGTCCGGCCCTGGCGGGGCTGGTGCAGGATGGTGTGGCCGTGAAACCCGATGATATCAGGCCGCGGCAGAGGGTGTTTCGACAACAGCGCGCGGACCGCCGCTTCATGGGCGCGGGTCATCGCCTCTTCGGCCTCGGCGACCGGCCCCTTGCCGCCGACCGTGCTGCGCAGCAGCGCGCGCAGCTCCGGCTCATAGGGAAGGGTGAGCGCCGGGCCTACCGCGACCAGCGCCTCGCCGTCGGTTTCGATGAAGGCCGCGTCGATGCCGTCGAGCGAGGTGCCGCTCATCAGCCCGATGGCGCGAATCAGCCGCGTGCTCATGGCTGACGCGCGCCCGCCAGTGTGCTAAAGCACGCCCAACCGCCGATGGCCAAAACCCTGTCCTCTTTTCTAGCCGCCGCCGAAGAGCGCGGCTTTCTGCATCAAATCACCGACCGCGCGGGGCTCGAACAGCGCCTCGCCGCCGGGCCGGTGACCGCTTACATCGGATTCGATTGTACCGCCGACAGCCTCCATGTCGGCAGTCTTTTGCAGATCATGTTGCTGCGGCTGTGGCAGAAGACCGGCAACAAACCCATCGTCCTCATGGGCGGCGGCACCACCAAGGTGGGCGATCCCTCAGGCAAGGACGAAAGCCGCCAGCTTATGAGCGACGCGCAGATATCCGCCAACATGGCCGGCATCCGCCGCGTCTTCGAAAAATTCCTCAAATTCGGCGATGGGCGGTCGGACGCCGTCATGGTGGACAACGCCGAGTGGCTCGACCGGCTCGAATACATCCCGTTCCTGCGCGAATACGGCAGCCTGATCTCGGTCAACCGCATGCTGGGCATGGACAGCGTCAAGCTGCGACTGACGCGCGACCAGCCGCTCTCCTTCCTCGAATTCAACTACATGGTGCTGCAGGCCTATGATTTCGTCGAACTGGCGCGGCGCTACAAATGCGCGCTTCGGATGGGCGGCTCCGACCAATGGGGCAACATCGTCATGGGCATCGAGATGGGGCGGCGCATCGACAACCGCGAACTGTTCGGCGTCACCTCGTCTTTGATCACGACCTCGTCCGGGGCGAAAATGGGCAAGACCGCTCAAGGCGCGGTCTGGCTCAACGCCGAGAAGCTCAGCCCTTACGACTACTGGCAATATTGGCGCAATACCGAGGACGCCGACGTCGGGCGCTTCCTCAGGCTGTTCACGGATCTGCCGACCGACGAGATCGCGCGGCTGGAAAAGCTCAAGGACAGCGAGATCAACCGCGCCAAGATCGTGCTCGCCACCGAGGCGACGGCGCTCTGTCACGGGCGCAAGGAAGCGGACGCCGCCGCAGAAACCGCGCGGCGTGTCTTCGCCGAGGGCGGCATCGGCGGCGGCCTGCTGGTGATCGAAGCGCCCAAAGCCCAACTCGCCAAGGGCCATCCGGCGATTGACTATTTCCACCAAGCGGGCCTGGCGCCGAGCCTGGGCGAGGCGCGGCGGCTCATCCGCGGCGGCGGCGCGCGCGTCAACGACGAAGTGGTCGATGACGAGAAACGGCTGCTCACCCTCAAGGATTTGAACGCCGACGGCGTGATCAAGCTTTCCGCCGGCCGGAAGCGTCATGCGCTGCTGAAGCCGGTCTAGTTCGACCCCCCGCCGGCGGGCGCCTGAGCGCCGGGCGGCGGGGTTTGCGGCGGATTCTGCGGCGCCGGAGTCTTGGGCGCGGAGGACGGATTCCACGCCTTGAACAGGAACAGCTTGCGCAGCACGCCGGGTGCCACCGCGCTCAACGGATTGACCGCGACTTGCGGGTCGTTGATCGGGCCGGCGATGCGGAAATTGGCGGCGAATATGCCCTCCCCCTCGCCGCCCAACAGCAGATTGCCGAGGACCGGGATATTGCCCAGCACGGTATTGAGGATGTTGGCGGGCACCAGCGTGCCCGAAGCGTCGAGGGTGCCGGCCTGGTAATCCACATTGCCGTCGACATTGATGCCGATGGCGCCGCCATAGGCGCGCATGTTGCTGACCGCGATGCCGCCGCCGCCATAGACGATGTCGGCCTCGAGCGCGGTGAAGGGAATGCCCTCGCCGTTGAGCAGTCCGTTGATGCCGGAGAACGAGGACAGCGACAGCAGCTTGGCGAAGAGCGGCGCCTTGACCAAAAGGAAATTGGCGCCCCGGACCTCGCCCTTGAGCACGCGCTTGCCTTTGTCGTCGGCCGCGTTCCCGGTGACCTGGAAAGTGCCGCCGGTAATGTCATCCGTTACGTCGAGCAGCCGCAGCAAGGCGCCGAAATCGTCGGCCTGAAGGCGGAATTTGCCCGGCCCTTGATCGCCGCCGAATCGCACCGTGATCCGGCGGCGCTCGGACAGCAGCCCATCGACGCTCGCCTGCTTCCAATGCGGGCCGTCGCTTTCGAGCCTGGCAGAAAGGTCGGTAACCGCGCCTTTCTTGCCCATCAGCAACCGGCCAAGCTTGGCGTCGATGACCAGCGGCTTGGCGCCGGATTCCTCCGAGGACGAGCGCGACAGATCGTCGAAGATGCCGCTGGCGTCAAAGCTCGCGCCCGAAATCGAGACATGCAACGCGCCCTGCGGCGTGCGTTGGATGAAGCCCGTGGCGTCGGTGTTGCCGGCCTTGATGCGGGGCACGTCCAGGCGCACCAGCCCGTCCTTGTCGAAACTCGCCGACAGGCTGCCTTCGGCATCCTTGCCGGCGAGTACCGCGTCGCGGATCGCCGTCAGCTTGTCATCGGCGAAATCGAGCGCGAATTTGACAGTAGCCGGCCCGCCCGCTTGCTTGGTCCAGCCGATCTCTGAGCGATCGATGCTCGCATCCTTAAGATCGGCCGTGACAGACACCTGTGCCCGGCCGTTCCGCGACAGGCTGTAGAGCAGATCGACATCGACCGGGCCATGGATCACGGCATAGGAGGGATAATTGATGCTGAGACGCTGCCGCCCGGCATCATCGACGCGCCCACGCACCGCATAGCGCCGCTTCACCGGCTCGCCGCTCTTCAGGTTCTCGGTCCAATCGAGCTTGACCGGCACGCCGGCCAACTCGGCATCGCCGTCGATCTTCAGGGCATTGCGGTCGAGCGTCATCTTGAAAGAACCGGCGCCCAGATCCTGGCCGAACAGCGCCTGCGGCACCGCGACGCCGGAGAGATCGGCTTCGGCGTGATAGACCACCTCGTCGAAATCGAGATCGTGTTTCAGCGGCACCTCGAAGAACATGTGCGTATCGAACGTGCCCGCGGCGTGAACCGCGTCCAGCGACAGCGACTTGGCGTAGCCCAGCGGCTCGGTATCGAGCACGGTGAGGGCGTCATGCAGCGGCCCCCGGATATCGACATCGACATCGGCGGTTTCGTCGTTGGTGTCGAGCTTGACCAGCTTGACCGTACCGCTTTCAAACTGCCCGCCCAGCACATGGCCGCTGGTCGGCGCGAAATCGATGCGGGTGCGGTCGAAGGTGAGGGTGCCGTCGATGCCGCGTACCGGCTCGAGCGGAGCGAAATACTCGACGGTGAGATTGTGATAGCTGGCGGTGCCGTCGATACGGCTGACAACGACCGGCTTCGCCGCGTTCGGCGCAGTGTCGACGTGGATTTCAAGCGCCGCCTTTACGTCGTCGAGCGTGCCGTCATGGACGTGCTTGGTGATCCAGCTTCGCGTTCGCGGCCCGACCCGCGCCGGCCAAAGATGGGGAAAATCGTCGAACAACGCGTTCTGGACGTCCAGTTGCAGCGCCACGTCGAAGGCCTGAGGCCAGCCGCCGGCAAGCAGGCCCGCGCCGATATGGTCGACCGTGCCACTGGCGGCGGCGCTGGTGCCGCCGGTATGGAGCGTGAAATTGTCGATGGTGACGCGGCCCGCGGCTGGATCGTAACTCGCCTTGAGCGCGCCCTGGGATATCGCCACCGCGCCACCCGGCAGATTCTCGTTCCTGAGCGCGCCCGCGCCGAAAACGAGATCGCAGGACGCGTCTTTGATGCCGAGCTTCTCGGTGTCGAGCGCGAGGCGAATGACGCCGGTCACGGGCAAATCTACCGCCGCGAGCGGCGCCAGCGCCGGCGATGCCAGCGCGAACAGCGCCGGGTTCAAGCCGGCGAAGTTGAAGCCGACGACGAGATCGCCCGGACGCTTGAAGACGAGATCGCCGTGGATCAGCGCCTGATTTTTGCCGATACCGGCGGCAAGTTGCAGCGTGCCGTCGAGCCCGCCGCCGCCGCGATGCAGCGATAGATCGGTGAGGGTGGCGTTCCAGACGACGCCGAGCGAACGGTCGTCCACGATAAGCGTGGCGTTGCGGATTTCGAATTCACGGAGATATCCCAAAGGACCCGAACCGTTGAGCGGGCCGGCGATGTCGCCGACCAGGCGATCGCCCCAGAATTCGGCAGTCTCTTCTTGCCCCTTCCCCGCCTCGCCTTCGCCGGCCAATCCCAGATGCAACGAGCCGTCGGCGGCGCGTTCCAGCCGCAGATGGGGCTCGGTCAGGATCAGACGCGACGGCGCGAGGGTGGCGAAGAGCAGCGCCCGGAGGCTCAGCACCATCTCCATCTCGCGAAAGGTGAGCTGTGCGCCGCTATCGGGCTGAAAAAGATGGACGCCGGTGGTGACCAGCCGGAAGTTCAGCCCCGGCTCCCAGCTCAGCGCCGTGCGGTCGATGGTGATCCGGACGCCGTTCGGGCCGCTCGACAGCGAACGCGCCAGATAGGGCGTGAAGCGGTCCAGCGACACCGGCCCCTGCGACAAAATCCACAAGCCGTAGCCGACCAAGCCGGCGCACAACACGACGAAGACCGCCAGGCCATAGGCCAGATGGCGCAGATGGCGCAAATGACGCAGATGACGCAGATAGGCCTTGCCTTGGTCTTGACCGGGTCCGGCTTGGCGCGCAGTCTCCGCCGAATCCTTTCGCGGCGCGCCGTTCATGCCATCCTTGCCTTCCGACACCTACAAAAATCTCCCGCTTCCCGCCGACGAGGAATCTGTCGCGGTCGGATTCGCGCGTTGGCGCGAGGCGGCCGAAGACCTGCGCGACCCGCAACTTGCCGCCTTCATGCGCGATTTCGCCGCCGAATCGTCGGGCCGGGCCCTGCTTTCATCGCTTTTCGGCAACAGCCCGTTCCTAACCCATTGCTGTCTCAAGGAGCCCGGTCTGCTGATGCGGCTTTGGCAACGCGGCCCCGAGGCTAGTTTCGCCGAACTCCTAGACCGTCTCAACCGCGATCTCAAGCCCCAGGATGGGCGAGGGCCGCTCATGGCGGGCTTGAGGGTGCTGAAGCGGCAGGCCGCCTTGGTCATCGCCATCGCCGATATTGCCGGCCTATGGCCGGTCGAGAAGGTGACCGGGGCGTTAAACGCCTTTGCCGAAGGCTCGCTGTCGCTGGTCGCGCGCCATCTGCTCGCCGATGCCGCCGCCAAGGGCGAGATCGAGCTGCATGACGGCGCCGACCCGGCGCGCGGCAGCGGATTCATCGTCCTCGGCGTCGGCAAGCTCGGCGCCGGCGAGCTCAACTATTCGAGCGACATCGACCTGATTTTATTGTTCGACGCGGAAAAAACCCGCTACCGCGGGCCGCGCGACCTTCAATTCTTCTACACCCGCTTGGCGCATGAGCTGGTGCGCATGATGGAGGAGCGCACCGCGGACGGCTATGTCTTCCGCACCGATTTGCGGCTCAGGCCCGATCCGGGCTCGACCCCGCCGGCGCTGTCGATCCAGGCGGCGATCGTCTACTACGAGAGCGCCGGACAGAATTGGGAACGCGCCGCGCTCATCCGCTCGCGGGCCGTGGCGGGCGATCTCGAAGCGGGCCGCGCTTTCATCGCCGCGCTCGGCCCCTTCCTGTGGCGCAAGCATCTCGACTTCGCCGCCATTCAGGACATCCATTCGATCAAGCGCCAGATCCATGCGCACAAGGGCGGCGGGACCATCGCCGTCGCCGGACACAACATCAAGCTGGGCCGCGGCGGCATCCGCGAGATCGAATTCTTCGCTCAGACGCAGCAATTGATCTGGGGCGGACGCCAGCCGCAATTGCGCATCACCGGCACCTGCGCGGCGTTGGCGATGCTTGCCAAGGCGGGCCACATCACCGACGAAGCCGCCGAGACGATGTCTCGGTCCTATCGCTTTCTGCGCCGCGTCGAGCACCGGCTGCAGATGGTCGAGGACGCTCAGACCCATACCATCCCCGAGGATGCCGGGGGCTTGCGGCGCATCGCGGTGTTCATGGGTTATGCCTCGCCCGCGCTCTTCGCCGCCGACCTCACGCGCGTGTTGAGCGATGTTGAAAGCCATTACGCCGAACTATTCGAGGAATCGCCCTCATTGGCGTCACCAGGAAATTTGGTCTTCACCGGCAGCGAGGACGATCCCGAAACCTTGAAGACGTTGTCGCGCCTTGGCTTCGCCGACCCTTCCCACATCGCCGGGATCATCCGCGGCTGGCATCACGGCCGTTATCGCGCGACGCGCAGCCAGCGGGCGCGCGAGCTGTTGACCGAGTTGGTGCCCGCGCTGCTCAAGGCCTTCGGCGCTTCATCCAATCCCGACACCGCCCTTCTCCGCTTCGACCAGTATCTGAGCCGCTTGCCCGCCGGGGTACATTTCTTCTCGCTGCTCTATCAGAATCCCGGGCTGATCGACTTGATCGCCGAGATCATGGGGGCGGCGCCTAATCTGGCCGAGGCGCTGGCGCTCAGGCCCGGCCTGATCGAAAGCGGGCTGACGGCGGATTTCTTCGCAGCCCTGCCGCCCCGCGAATCCTTGGCGGCCGATCTCGGCCAATGGCTCGACCGCGCCCGGCATTACGAGCAGACGCTCGACCTCGCCCGGCGCTGGGTCGGCGAACGTAAATTTCAGGTAGGCGTGCAGCTGCTGCGCCATCGCCTCGACGGCGAGGCGGCCGGCGGCGCTTTCGCCGATATCGCCGAAACCGCGATCGAGCAGCTGTTCGAGCGGACGGCGGCCGAATTCGCGCGCGTCCACGGCACCGTGCCGCATGGCGCGTGCGCGGTGCTGGGCCTCGGCAAGCTCGGCAGCCGCGAGATGACCTTCGTCTCGGACCTCGACCTGACCCTGATCTATGACGCGCCCGATTCCGGCGAATCGACCGGCGGCGCGCGGCCATTGCCGGTCACCGCCTATTACGCGCGGCTGTGCCAGCGCTTCATCAACGCGCTCACCGTGCTGACGGCCGAGGGCAATCTCTATGACGTGGACATGCGGCTCCGGCCCTCGGGCATGGCCGGGCCGATCGCCTCGAGCCTCGATGCCTTCCGCCGCTATCATCGGGAGATGGCCTGGACCTGGGAGCACATGGCGCTGACCCGCGCCCGCGTGGTGGCCGGGCCGGAAGCGTTGCGCCGCCGCGTGATGGATGAGGTGCGCGCGGTGCTGACCCGGAAGCGCGAACCCGCCAAGCTGGCATCCGAGGTCGCCGACATGCGCCAGCGCATCGCCACGGCGCACCGCAAGCCGCCGGCTTTCGAGGTCAAGCACCGGCGCGGCGGCATGGTCGATATCGAGTTCATCGCCCATTACCTGCAGCTGCGCGAATCGGCGCGCACGCCCCAGGTGCTGCGCCAGAACACGCGCGCGGCGTTGCTGGCGCTTGCCGAATGCGGCGCGTTGACGCGCCAGGACGCGGAGACGCTGGCCGCTGCCCTCATGCTATGGCGCAACGTGCAGGGCCTCTTGAAGCTCACCGTCGAGGAGCCGTTCGACGAAAGCCAGGCAAGCCCCGCGCTTAAATCCATTCTGGCCAAAGGCGCAGGCGCGGTTGACTTCGCCGCCTTGAAAGCTGATATGGATGCGAGCGCCAAGCGCGTCTTGCGGCTTTACGAGAATCTCATCGAGACGCCGGCCAAGGCAGCCCAGCGGGAGAAGGAAATCCGTCCATGAGTCTCGAGATCGGCGACAAGGCGCCCGACTTCACCCTGCCGACCGACGGCGGCGGCAAGGTCAAGCTCGGCGAACTCAGAGGCAAAAAGGTCGTGCTTTATTTCTATCCCAAGGACGACACCTCGGGCTGCACCGCCGAGGCCTGCGCCTTCCGCGACGGCATCCCCGATTTTCGCAAACTAGATGCCGTCATCATCGGCGTGTCGCGGGACAGCGTGGCGGCGCACGACAAGTTCAAGAGAAAATACCATCTGCCCTTCACCCTCGCTTCGGACGCGGAGGGCAAGGTCACCGAGCGCTACGGCGTCTGGGTGCAGAAAAGCATGTATGGGCGCAAATACATGGGGATCGAACGCACGACCTTCCTGATCGACGAGAAGGGCGTGATCCGCGGGCTATGGCGCAAGGTGAAGGTGCCGGACCATGCCGAAGAGGTGCTGAAAGCCGCCAAGGCGATTTAACCTTCGGAGCAACTTTCACGGCGTTGCTGCACGCCTCGGTTGATACTTCGAGACGGCCCCCAACCGGCTATCGCCTCGCACCGACATGATGGCCTAGGCGATCGACGAGCGCCGACGAGGCTCCGGCTGCAGCTCTTCGTCATTCGCGGTCGCGGTGGAGAGACGCTCGATCCTCCCATCGGCATGGACCTGCAGGATCTCTCCGTGCTTGATCGCATCGAGGCCGCGAACTCCGATCACCATCGGGACGGCGCATTCGCGGGCGAGGATCGCGACATGGCTGAGCCAGCCGCCGACCTCGCAGACCAGCGCCCGGGCCCGGCCGAAATAGGGTAGCCAGGCCGGATGCATCATGCGGCTCACGATGATGTCTCCGTCGGCGAAGTCGTGGAGCGGCGCGCCGCTTTCGGCCTCGGCGAGGGAGACGACGCAGGCCCGCCCGGTCACTGGAGCTCCATCGGATACCGGCGTTCCGGTAAGCCCGCCCGCCCCTTCCGGCACCGCCTGCGCTTCGGTGAGCGGCAGCGTCTCGAGCGTGGCAATATCGAGTTCCGAGGGAAGCGGCGGCATTCCAGCGAAGGCCAAAGCCTCGCCCCGGCGCTGCGCGATAAGCGCCCGCGCGCGGGCGAGCGCCTCCCCATCGGACATAGCGGCGATCTCGGCGAAGGTGAGATGGAAGATCCCGTTCGCAAGACCGAAGCGCCGGTCGAGAGCGAGAAGGATGCGGCGAAGCAAGGCGATCTGTCGCAGCGATTGGTGCTTCGCCTCTTCCTTGAGGGCCTGGAACCGGCGGGCCCGTTGCACCAGCTCTGCGAGGGCGCGGTCGTTCCATCCGGCTTCCGGGGTGAATTTCGCGGCCGGGATCAGCGGCGCCGGAGCCTTCTCCATGCCGGCGACGAGCGCCGCCGCCTGGATGCGGTCCTCGCCGTAGCGGGGTTGCGCCAGTTCGTAGTCGAGCGGCGCGCGATGGCCAAAACCAGCGAGGAAGGCATCGATGCGCGCCTTGCCGCGCTTTTCCGCGGCGGCGGCCAGCGCCTGCGCCATCGGTGTGTCCGGGATGCCGGCAAGATAATGCGCCGGATCGAGGCCGCGCCCTTCAAGAGCGGCCTTCGCCTTCTCCAGATAGAATTGCACGGTGATGTTGATGACCTCGACATGCGCGGCGGTGTGACCGACATAATCGGCGCGAATCGTCTCGAGTTGCGCCTGCAAAGCCGCGGTGGACAGGCGATCGAAATCGACCGCATCGAGCAGGGTGACGCGCTCCATCAGCTCGGGAAGGAACTGCTCCCGGTAATCCCGCTCGATCACATCGCCCGTGCGGCGGAGCTGCATCGCCGCCAGCGCTCCCACCTTCAGCGCCCGCTTGTGCTCCTCGTGGCGGTCGATATAAACCCGACCGAAGATCGAAACGAGATAGGGACGCGATTCATCGTCGACATCGTGGCGCAGCCGCAGCATGCGGCAGGCGAGATCGACGCTGCCGCCGGCCCGCCAGAGCGACTGCATGAGGTCGAGCGACAGCGGCGTCGGCCGCGGCAGGAGCTCCGAAAGCTCGTTCTGGTAGAAGGACACGTTCTCGCCCGGCACCGCGGCGGCGTGCGCCAGCACGCGCGCCCGCTCGCGCTCCCGGCCTAGTAGGGTCATGCTGTCGTTCGCGAACTGGGTCCGGGTGATGTCGCGGCTTTGCAAGATCAGGAACCGGCCGCCGCAATAAGCCCATTCAATGTCCTGGGCGGCGCCGAAGATGGTCTCGATCTGCCGGCCGAGCGCCATCAGCGGCGCAAGATCGATGGGCGGCGGCGTATCGCCGACCAGCCGATCGGTGTAACGACCGAGGAGATAGGTCTGGGGCGCCACAGCGCCCGAGACGAAGGCTTCGGCGGTTCCCGCCACCATCTCGACCATGGCGAGGCCGAAATAGGCGGGCGCTTCGGTGAAGAGGACGCCGGCATATTCGGCGGGAACCATCGGCTGGAGAATGACATTGCCGGCGCCGCCGGCGCCATAGCTCTCGGTATGTGTTGTGAAAGAGGCCTCGACCGCTTCGATCGCCGCGGCCAAGCCGCCACGGTCGACGTTCAACAACGATTCGAAGACGCCGGCGAAGCTCCGGTCTGTGCCGTCCTCCGCCGCGGCGGAGCTGCGGACAGCCAAGGGGCGCCTGCCGCTTTGCCGCCACAGCTGGTCGAGCTGCCGCTGGCGCTCGGCCTCGGACGCGCTCTTGAAGCGCGCGAGAAAGACCGGGGTCAGCACCAGGCCGTCGGGCGCCGGTAGGCCGCGGCTGAGAATGACGCCGAGGCGCTTTGCCTTGTTGCCGCAATCCTGCGCCAAATGCGCTTCGGCAATGTGAATGACGCCGCCGCGCCGGACGCGCCGCAGAATCCGAGCCTGGCGCAGCCGCGCCAAGTCGATCGCCACTATGCCCCGCTGCACCAGCATCAGACAGGCGCTGGCGACCATGTAGAGATCGGCGCCAGCGCTTAGATAGAAGGCGAGGCCGGTGAAGGACGGGAAGCCGAGGGAGAAAGAGACGATCCGTTGCGTGCGAGTCCGCGCGACCGAGAGCACGAGATAGAGGCTGACCAGCGCGCTGAAGATCGCGGGCATCAGCAGGGTGTGGTCGCGGCTGCCGAGGTCCGACATCCACCACAGCGCCTGCGGATTCTCGTGCACGGCGGCGGTGACCGCCGCGACCGAGAGCGCGAGAACCGGCAGGAAGACGAGCGCCAGGAGGTTGCGGCCGGGCGTCATGCCGTGGCGGCGATTGAGCGCCGAAAGCGCCCGGGAAAAGCGTTTGCCGTCGCCGCCGAGACGCTGCTTCAGCGCCGCGATCTCGTCGGAGAGCGTTTTCAACATCGCCTGATCACGTTCCGCCTTGAGCGAAACCGGCAGCACGAGAAGCCGCGACAACAGGGCCAGCAACACGATCGCGGCCGGCAACCCGATGCCGCGATCGGCGACCCAGACGAGGCCCTTGGCCAAGATCCGCGGCACGTTCGTCCAGGCGCTCGTATCGACGCTATCCCGCCACGCCTTGACATAGGGCGGCTCCGGCGTCGGGATGTAGTATTCCCAAGGCACCGTGTAGCGGCCGCGCACGTCGAAACCGGCGTGGCTCAACTCAAGACCGAGAACCGTCGACATGAAGCAGCTTCGCCGGTCGTAGCAGGCAAGCACGACCGGCCGTTTCGGAAGCGCCGCGATGCGCGTTTTGAGGACGGCGGTCGGCAGGTGGCGGAGGGTGATGTTGATGGCACCCGGGATGTGGCTATGCTCGAATTCGCCGGGATAGCGCGCATCAAGGACGAGCGCATTATTCTGATCGATGAGCTGATGGACCTCCGCCGTGCTGAGGAAGACATCGTCGTTCGGGTAACGCGGCACGCCGCGGAGCTGATCCGGCGAACGCAACTGCGCATTGTTCATGCTGCGGCCTTCCGCAATCCACTTCTCCAGGCCGCCGATCACGAAATTGCAGGGAATGCCTTGCTCGCTCAGCGCCGCACAGGTTTCGCTGCTGCGGTTGCCGTTGTGGCAAATCAGCACGTTGCGCTTGTTCTTGAAGTCGATTCCGGAGGCGAAGAGATCGGGCCAGCGCACCGGCGTGAAATGCCGGAGCTCGCCGAGTTGGGTCTCGGCGGTTTCGCGGACGTCGATCAAGTTGATATTCGTCGCCTGGCCTTGATCCGCCCTTTGCAGCAGCGTCGCCAGCTCCTGCGTGCTGATGCCATTGGGATCCGCAATCTGCTCGCTGTAGGATTCCTCCTTCAGCGTCGGATCGAGGACGGGCTCGCCAGGATTGTGCGACGGCCGCACCAGCGTCGCCTGGAAGCGGACCATCTGGGCGTCGTTGCCGGCAAGGTGCTGGTAAAGGTTGCCGCCGAGCGACAGCACCAAAACCCCGAGGGCGATCCACAGCACGACTCGCCGCCGCGGGCTTGCCGGGGCTGGTGTCCCGCCTCCGAGTCGCGGGCGCGCGCCGGTCACGGCAAGACCGCCGAATGCGGCTGCCGCCAGCATGGCAATTTGCGACAGACTCGATAAGGAGCCGATGATCAGATCCGGCGAGGGGATGGCATAAGCGGGGACGGGAAAGAACGCCGCGCAAGCGACCAGAATGACGAATACAAACCCGATCATTTCCGGTCCCCTCCCTCCGCCGGCACAACGACTCCCCATTGGGAAGCGTGCTTACGACGACCCTGCTGAGAGGAGATTGTTACAGTTTTTAGGCAGAAGGCTCAACTAGTAGTTTTAGGTCCTGGCGTAACTCATTCTGATTCAATGTATTTTTAAAAAATCAGAGTCTCTCGAAATCGGCCGATTCGGCAAGACTCAGCCGGTATTGGCGCGGAAGGGACCAAACTCCACGATCTCGGCGGTCGAGGATGGTTCCAGCAGGCGCGACGCCGGAAGCGAGAATTGGATGAAGGTGCCGACTCCGACCTCGCTCGTCAGCTCGAAGGTGCCGCCATGAAGCTCGATGAGCGCCTTGGCGATCGGCAGGCCGAGCCCGGTGCCGGTCTCGCGGCGCGTATAGGCGTTCTCGATCTGGGCGAAGGGCTCGAGAGCCGTCTTGATCTGGTCGGCCGCAATGCCGATGCCGGTATCGGCGACGGTGACGAGGACGCCGAGGTCGCGGTTGACGCTCGCCGAAATCGTCACCGAGCCGCCGAAGGGCGTGTATTTGACGCTGTTCGTGACCAAGTTGAGCAGGATTTGCTTGAGCTTGCGCTCGTCGGCGCGGATGAAGGGCAGCCGCGCCGGCAATTTCTTGACGATCCGTACACCGCCTTCGCGCGCGCGGGCGTAGAGCAGGACGAGTGAGGCCTCGATCGTCTGCAGCAGATCGACCTTGCTCTCCTCGAGCGACATCTTGCCGGACTGGATCTTGGAAATGTCGAGAATGTCGTTGATGATCGACAGGAGATGCACGCCGGAGTTGTTGATGTATTCGATATAATCGCGATATCTCGGATTCTCGATGGACCCGAAAATGCCCATCCGCATGGTATCCGAAAAGCCGATGATGGCGTTGAGCGGCGTGCGCAGATCATGGCTGACATTCGCGAGAAACTCCGATTTGGTGCGGTTCGCCGCCACTGCCGCGGCATGCGCCGCCTCGCGCTCGATGTTGTACTGCTCCTTTTGCGTCATAAGCTCGCCGAGCTGATTGACGGATGTCTCAAGTTCGCGCAACTCCAGCGGCGTGAAGGCGGGGAGCCGGATGACCCGGTCGAATACGCCGTGGCGGAACTCAGCCAGGCGTGCGCCCATGCGCTTGAGCGGAAGGATGATGAGGCGCGTTATCAGCGTGTAGAAGAGCAAGCTCATCGTCAGGCAGATCGTCCCGATGGCGGCGGCGAACATGAACCCGTGTTGATTGATCTTCCGATCCGCGGCGGAGAGGTCCCAGACGGCGGAGAATGTCCCGAAGTCTTCGCCTTCGAGTTGAAGCTGGCGGGTGAAAGCCTGGGTCTTCCTATCGCCAGGCTTCTGTTGTTCGCGATGCCAATTGAAAAGCGCCCGGCCTGCGGGGTTCAGAATCTGCAACGACAGGAGGGTCGAATCGCTCTGGATCAGATTGTGTATCGTGGTATCGATGCGCGGTATGTCCTGGCTGATGATATCGTCGGTGGTGGCATAGACGAGAAGATCGAACTTGCGCTCGTTCTCCATGTTCAGCCGCGAAGTGAGATAGCCGCGCTCGAAGTCGCGCATGATGAACCCGGCGGCCGTCGAGACGATCACGGTAATGAAAAGGAGCGCAAGCAAAAGCTGAACCGTGAGCGAGGTCGGATGCAGGTTGGAGGAAGGCTTTAGACGAAGCGGCAACATCGGTCGGCTCACGACGCGGGTTTATTGAAGAACAGCGGATTTTCAATGATCGATGCGCGGATGATTGCATAATCTTTGTCGGCCGCCGGGAGGAAGCCGTCGAAACGCAATGCCGTCAGCGCCGCCTTATCGTGGATGCCGAGAAGCCCCTGCCGAAGCGCCGCGATGACCCGGGGATCGAGCCCGGCGCGGGCGACCCACGGCTTGGTGACGTTCTGGAAGGAGGCGAGCTGCCGGATCGGCACGCCCTGGTCGACGAGCTTCTTAAAGATCGTGCCCTCGAGCGCGCCGGCGTCGAATTGGCCGGATGCGACCGCATAACCGACGCGGTCGTGACGATTCAAGTACTCGAAGCCCTTCAGATCCCCGGCCTTGATGCCGTGACGAACGAGATAAAGCTGCGCCAGATATCGCCCGATGGTCGATTGCTCGTCGCCGAAGGCGAAACTCTTGCCCTTCAGATCCTCGATCCTCGTGATGCTGCTCGCGGCATTGACGCAGATCACGCCTTCGAAGAAGTGGGAATCGCCGTACCGTTCCACCGCGATGATGGTGATGCCAGGCGCCTTTTTCTTGGCCTCGACGTAGGAAGCGGGGCCGAGGCGCTCGAAATCCGAATGTCCCTGGATGAGCCGCTCGATGCCGAGCTGGTAGTCGCTCTCCACAACCATACTGATCGAGACCTTCTCGCCGAGCGTCTGCCCGGCGGCCCGTTCCAGGAGATCGAGCGTGGGACGAATCTGCTGGACCATCGCCGACGGTTTGTCGGAAGCATCGACCCCGAAGGTGAGTTGAAGCTGCGCGCGGGCGTCGTGAAAGCCGGTCAGCAGGAAACACGCGGCGGCGAAGAGCGGCAGGCGGCGGTAAAAACGCATTTGCGATGACACAGCCATGAGAATTTCGGGGCAAAAGTGAACGGGGGGCGACGGTCGAGGCCGATTAGACAGCACAATGGTTAAGCAACCGCTTACACAGCACTATGGTTAAGTAACTGCTAACCTGTCTGATTCGGCGCGCGCGCCCCGCAGGCTCGGAACATCAGTGGAAGAAGTCGCCGTCCGGAGAATTGTCGGTAAGGCGGCGATGCTTATTCCGCCTTGGCTTCTTTTTTGTTGATGGCGGCATCGGCGCCCTTGATGCGGGCGGCGAGCGAGGCTTCGAGGAAGCGGTCGAGACCGCCATCCAGCACCGCGCCGGTGTTGCCGGTCTCGATCCCGGTGCGCAGGTCTTTGACCATCTGATAGGGCTGAAGCACATAGGAGCGGATCTGGTGCCCCCAGCCGATATCGGTTTTGGTGGCGTTCATGGCGGCGGTCTGCGCCTCTTGTTTCTGCAGCTCGATCTCGTAAAGCCGCGCCTTGAGCATGGCCGTGGCCTTGGCGCGATTCTGGTGCTGCGAGCGCTCGCTCTGGCACGCCACCACCACGGGGTCGCCGCCCGGAAGCTGGTAGGTCATGCGCACGGCGCTGTCGGTCTTGTTGACGTGCTGGCCCCCCGCCCCCGACGAGCGATAGGTGTCGACGCGCAGATACTTGTCCTGGATCTCGACCTCGATCTTGTCATCCACCACCGGATAGACCCAGACCGAGGCGAAACTGGTCTGCCGCCGGGCATTGGCGTCGAAGGGCGAGATGCGCACCAGGCGGTGGACGCCGCTCTCGGTCTTGAGCCAGCCATAGGCATTCTCGCCCATCACCTTGACGGTGGCCGATTTGATTCCGGCGCCCTCGCCCGCGCTTTCCTCGATCCATTCGATTTTATAGCCGTGCTGCTCGGCCCAGCGTACGTACATGCGCAGCAGCATCTCGGCCCAATCCTGCGCCTCGGTGCCGCCGGCGCCAGGATGGACTTCGAGATAAGCGTCGTTGGCGTCGGCCTCGCCGGAGAGCAGGCTTTCGAGTTCGCGCGCCTTGACCTCGTCGCGGAGTTTCTCCAGCGCTTTCTGCGCCTCGTCCAGCGTAGCCATGTCGCCTTCGGCCTCGGCGAGTTCGGCCAAGCCCAGCATGTCATCGAGTTCGCGCTCGATGCGCTTGTAGCCGTTGACGCCCTTGTCGAGACGGGTGCGTTCGCGCATGAGCTGTTGCGCGCGCGCGGAATCATTCCAGAAATCGGGGGTTTCGACGAGCTGGTTCAGCTCTTCGAGCCGGCGGATGGATTTATCCCAGTCAAAGATGCCTCCGCAGCAGCGCCATGGAGCGCCGAATCTCGACCGCCATCGCATCTATCTCGGCACGCATGTCTCAGTCCTCGTTAAACCCCGCAACGCCCTATCCAAACGATTGAACTCAAGGGCGCTCAGTATAGGCCGCCGGTGCCGCTGGCGGGAGCGGTTTGCGGGCCGTTGTCGTCGGTGTTGGATGCGCCCATGCCGGGAACGGCGTCGCCGGCATCGAGCGTAATGCCGTTGCCGCTGACCACTTGGCCGGGCTGGCCATTCGGCTCGGTGCCGGGCTTGAACGCCTCGTAGATCACGTTCCGGTCGCCGGGCTTGGCGAGTTGCCCGATCTTGGCGTTGACCCGCACCAGGCGGATGCCGGGTGGGATGCGGAAGGGAATGGCCGGCTTGTCCTTCAGCGCCGCCGTCATGAAATCGCGGAAGGCCGGCGCCGACACCATGGCGCCGGTCTCGTGCTTGCCGAGGCTCCTGGGCTGGTCGAAGCCGATATAGACGCCGGCGGCCAGGTCGGGCGAGAAGCCCATGAACCAGGTGTCGTTGGAATCGTTGGTGGTGCCGGTCTTGCCGGCCAAGGGCTTGCCCACGGTGCTGACGATGCGGCCGGTGCCGCGCTGCACCACGCCTTCGAGCAGGGAGACGACCTGATAGGCGCTGCGCTCGTCGGCGATCTGCTCGCGGGTATCGGGCAATTCGGGCGGCGCCTGGCCGCTCCATTCGACGCCGTTGCATTGGTCGCAAGGGCGGTTATCCGCGCGATAGATGGTGTGGCCGTTGCGGTCCTGCACCCGGTCGATATACGTCGGATGGATGCGCTTGCCGCCGTTGACCAGCATCGAATAGGCGGTCATGAGCCGGAGCGGCGTGGTCTCGCCCGCGCCCAGGATGAACGCGTTCTCCAGCGGCATGTTGTCGAGGATGCCGAAGCGCTCGACATATTGCTTGACCACGTCGAGACCGATGGTGGTGCCGACCCGGGCGGTGACCAGGTTGAGGGATTCCTCCATGCCGATCCGCAACGGCACCGGCCCACTGAATTGATGCTCGTAGTTGGTGGGGTTCCACTTCGGCAATCCCGGCCCCTGATCGACCACGAAAGGCGCATCCAGCACCAGCGTCGAAGGCGTGAAGCCGTGATCGAGCGCGGCAAGATAGACGAAGGGTTTGATCGCCGAGCCGGTCTGGCGCTTGGCCTGGGTGGCGCGGTCGAACTGGCTGATCTCATAGCTGAAACCGCCGGTCATGGCGAGAACCCGCCCGGTATGCGGGTCCATCACCACCATCGCGCCCGACACCGCCGGAATTTGCCGCAGGCCGTAGCTGCCATCGCCCGGCTGGGCCAAGGGGCCGTCGAGCCGCTCGACCAGCACGACGTCGCCCGGGCCGAGCGCGTCGGCGGGCTTGGTCAGGCTGGGACCGAGACTGTTCTCGCCGAGCTTCTTGCGCGCCCAGCGCATTTCATCCAGGGGAATCCTGCCGCGCCTTCCGTCGGCAAGCCCGATCAGGGCGCTTTCCGGCTGATCCGCCAGCACGACGGCGGTCTTCCAGCCGACATCGGCGGCGCCCGGCACCGGGGCCATGGAAGCAAGCTGCGCGCGCCAATCGCCGCTTATGTCGATGCGCGCAATCGGCCCGCGATAGCCGTGGCGCCGATCATAGGCGATGAGCGCGCCGCGCAGTGATTTTTCCGCCAGCGCCTCATAGGCCGGATCGAGGCTGGTGCGGACCGACAGCCCGCCCTCGTACAGCATCTTGTCGCCATAACGGGCCAAAAGCTCGCGCCGCACTTCCTCGGTGAAGTAATCGGCGCGCGCCGTCTGGGTTTCGTCGCGATGATGGAGGACGATGGACTTGGCCTTGGCGGCCTCGGCCTGATCGTAGGTTATGTACCCGGCATCGAGCATGCGGTCGATCACGTAATCGCGCCGCTCCTTGGCGGCCTCGGGATAGCGCAACGGGTTGTAGTTGTTGGGCGCCTTCGGGAGCGCGGCCAGAAACGCCGCTTCCTCGACGGTCAATTCGTCGAGCGATTTGCCGAAATAGTCGATCGCCGCCGCCGCGACCCCGTAGCTGCCGCCGCCGAGATAGATCTCGTTCAGGTAGAGCTCGAGGATGCGGTCCTTGCTCAACGCCTGCTCCATGCGTATGGCGATCAAGGCTTCCTTGATCTTGCGCGTGATCGAGACTTCGTTGTTGAGGAGAAAGTTCTTGGCCACCTGTTGGGTGATGGTCGAGGCGCCCACCGGCCGGCGATTGCTGCCGAGGCGGAAGATGTCGGTCAAGGCGGCGCGCGCCATCGACATCGGATCGATGCCGGAATGGGTATAGAAATTGCGGTCCTCGGCGGCGACGAAGGCGTGGGTCACCAGCGGCGGCATCGCGCTGACCGGCACGAAGATGCGCTTCTCGGTGGCGTATTCGGCCAAAAGCCGGCCGTCGGCGGCATGCACGCGCGTGACGATGGGCGGCTGGTAATCGGCCAAGGCGCGGTAATCCGGCAGCTCGCGCCCGAAATACCACACCGTCAGCCCGACCAGTCCCGTCGCCGCCACCCCGCCGAACAGCAGGAAAACGAACAGCACCTTCAATAGGATCGAGGTCAGTTTTGACTTCTTCGGCGGTTGCGGCGTCATGGCTTGGTCCGGATTCGGCGCTCGCGACTCGGGCGCGCGGCACCGTTTGATCCTATCATAAAGCATGGTGCGCCGGCTTTATGACCGCCGCAAGCCGGGTTAACAAGCCCTTCCGGGCATTAATGCACCGGCTCCGGGGCCGCCCATGCCGCGCCCTGGCCTTCACAATCCCGGAATCTGCGGCAGAGCGCCGCATGAATGGGTTGTGGATAGGGGCCGCGGGCTGTATTCTGGCTTCGCGAAATACTGCGGTCTGCATACTCCGGCACGGGGCCGGGGCAGCGACGAAGCGGCGGAATTGCAGGCGAAGATGCCCCCATCGATTTTGGCGCGGCATTCGCGCTTTCCCGCCGGGACGTTAACGATCACGCAGTTTGATGAAACCCCGAAGCCTGACCCGGCCTGTGCCGGAATGCGGCAGCCCTGAAAAAGAGCCCTGAAATGATTCTAGCTCTTGTCCGGTTCGATCTCTCGACCGGGGGCGCCGTCGGCTTCGCCTCAACCAACATGACGCCGCCGCCCGTCCTTCGCGCGGGCGAATGCGCGCGCCACGGAGTTAACCGGCATGACCAAGCGCATGCTTATCGACGCCGCCCACCCGGAAGAGACCCGGGTAGTGGTTCTCGACGGCCACCGTCTCGTCGAATTCGACTACGAGACGTCGACCAAGAAGCAGATCAAGGGTAACATCTATCTCGCCAAGGTGACGCGGGTGGAGCCGTCGCTCCAGGCCGCCTTTGTCGAGTATGGCGGAAACCGCCACGGTTTCCTCTCGTTCAACGAGATCCATCCCGACTATTACCGCATTCCGGTCGCCGACCGCGAAGCCGCGCTCGAAGCCGACCGCGAAGCCGAAGCCGCCGCCAATGCGCGTGAAGCCGCGCATGAGGAGACCGGGGGCGAGCTGGTTCCGGAAACCATGGCGCATGACGCGGCGGCGGAAGAGATGCACGGCCAGCCGATGGAGCCGCCGGAATTCCATGACGACGGAACCGAGCCTCCCGACGAGCCGGATTCCCATTCCCTCTCCGGCGAACCCTTCGGCGAGTCCATCGCGGAATCTTCGCCCGAACCGGAACCGAGGCCCGCGGACGCGGCCGAGCATGGGGATGGGGATTCGGATACCGACGCCGATGCTCATGCCGATCATGCACCCGGCGACACGCAAGCCGCTCTCTCCGGCGAGCAACCGCCCATGCCCGGCGAAGGCCCTTGGAATGGGAATGGCGGCTCTACCGAAGGGGCGCAGCCGCCCCAGCCGCCCGTTCCGGTCGAGACAGTCGGCGGCGACGAGATGGAGGAGACACGCCGTCCGGTGCGGCGGCCCCACCGGCACTATAAAATCCAAGAGGTGATCAAGCGCCGCCAGATCATGCTGGTGCAGGTCACCAAGGAGGAACGCGGCAACAAGGGCGCGGCGCTGACGACCTATATCTCGCTCGCCGGGCGTTATGTCGTGCTGATGCCGAACACGCCGCGCGGCGGCGGCGTATCGCGCAAGATCACCAGCGCGGCCGACCGGCGGCGCCTCAAGGACCTGATGAGCGATCTCGAACTGCCCGAGGGAATGGGCGTCATCGTCCGTACCGCCGGCAGCGAGCGCTCCAAGCCCGAGATCAAGCGCGATTTCGAATATCTGCGCCGGCTTTGGGATGAGATCAGGGAGCTCACGCTCAAATCGACCGCGCCCGCGCTGATTTACGAGGAAGGCACCCTTATCAAGCGCTCGATCCGCGACCTCTATGCGACCGATATCGAGGAGGTGCTGGTCGACGGCGAGGCCGGCTACCACGTCGCCAAGACTTTCATGAAGATGCTTATGCCGAGCCACGCCGGCAAGGTGAAGCTCTACCGCGATCCGACCGTGCCGCTGTTCCATCGCTATCAGGTCGAAGGCCAGCTCGACGCCATCCATTCGCCCACGGTGCAGCTCAAATCGGGCGGTTATATCGTCTTGAGCCCGACCGAGGCGCTGGTGTCGATCGACGTCAATTCGGGCCGTTCGACGCGCGAGCGCAACATCGAGGAGACCGCGTACAAGACCAATCTCGAGGCGGCGGACGAGATCGCGCGCCAGCTGCGGCTCAGGGATCTGGCCGGACTCATCGTCATCGACTTCATCGACATGGAGCATCACCGCAACCAGCACGCGGTCGAGCGCCGGCTCAAGGAAGCGATGCGTCACGACCGCGCGCGCATACAGCTGGGCCGCATCAGCCCGTTCGGGCTGCTGGAAATGTCGCGGCAGCGGCTGCGGCCCTCGCTGATCGAGGCTTCGACCCAACCCTGCCCCTATTGCGAGGGCACCGGCCATATCCGTTCCACCGAATCGACGGCGCTGCACGTGTTGCGCGCGATCGAGGAGGAAGGCGTTCGCCGCCGCTCGGCAGAGATCAACGTCGCCGTGCCGAACGCGGTCGCGCTCTATATCCTCAATCAGAAGCGGGCGACGTTGCAGCAGGCCGAGGCGCGTTTCGGTTTCCACGTCATCATCAAAAGCGACGAAACGCTGATCCCGCCGGCTTTCCGGCTGGAACGGCTGCGGGCGCTGACTCCGGCCGAGATCGCGGCGCTGCCGACGGCGCCGCCTCCCATGCCCCTGGAAGACGAGGAAGAGATCATCGTCGAAGGCGCGGCGGAGACGCCGCAGCATGCCGAGCCCGGGCAAGCGCCTGCCCGCGAGACCGAGCCGGTGCATGCTCACGGAGCCCACCATCCCGCCAGACACCCCGAAGGCGAACGCGGCCATGAAGCGGGCGAAAGCCAGGAAGCCGGCGGCAGGCGTCGCCGGCGGCGGGGCCGGCGCGGCGGCAAGGGCCGTCACGGCGAGCCTCGTCCGCCAGCCGAGCACCGTCCCTTTGGCGAGGAACGGCCGCACACTCCGCCACCGCGGCCACGCTTCGCCCTGTTGCCGGGCGAGCCGGGCTACATTCCGGACGGCGGTGGGGCGGCGGAGCTGCCGCTTGATGAAAGCGAAATGCAGCCGCAGCCGCAATATCCGCAACCAGAGGGCGGCCAGCCCCAAGCCGAGGGCGAGCGCAAGCGCCGGCGTCGCGGCCGGCGCGGCGGCAGGCGGCGGCGGCGCGGCGGCGGTCAAGGCAGCGAGATGGGCGGCGAGCCCATGGGCGGCGAGACGATGGGCGGCGAGACGATGAGCGGCGCTCCTCCATCGGCGGAGCCGGCATACCAAAGGCCTTCCCCGGAGCCGGCATACCAATCACCGCCGCAGCAGAGCTTCGCACCCCCGGCAGAGCCGACCTTCTCAAGGTCTCCGCCGCCGGTGGAGCCGGCATTCCAAAGACCTCCGGCAAAGGAGCCGGAGCATAAGCGGGTCGAGGCCGAGCGCGCGCCGATCCAGCACAACGTGCCGCCGGTGCAAGAAATCTCCGGGCCCGCCGCCAATCCGAAAAAGGGCTGGTGGAAACGCTAGGAGGCCGCCGCCTCAGGGGCGCCAGGATTTGAGCCGGGATGCCGCTTGCGCGATCGTGTCCGCCGATCCGGCGTAGCACAGGCGCAAGCTGGAACGGCCGCGCGCATGATCGAAATCGGTCCCGGGAGTCAGCGCCACGCCGGTTTCGCGCAGCAAGCGGCGGCAGAAATCCTCGCTGTCATTGGTCAGATGCGCGACATCGGCGTAGAGATAGAACGCGCCCTGCGCCGGCGCGAAACGTTCGAAGCCGGCCTTGGGCAGCTCGTTCAGCAGCAACGCGCGGTTTTCGGTATAGCGCCGGACATTGGCATCGAGTTCCGGCACGCAATCGAAAGCCGCGATCGCGGCATGTTGCGACAGCGACGGCGGCGACACCGAAAGATTCTGCGCCAGGCACTCGACCGCACGCAGCATGTCGTCGGGCGCCACCATCCAACCGACGCGCCAGCCGGTCATGGAGTAATATTTGGAGAAGCTGTTGACCACCACCGCCTGGGAATCGGATGCGAGCGCGGTCGCGGCATCATCGCCATAGACGATGCCGTGATAGACCTCGTCCGATATCAGGCGGACGCCGTGGTCGCGGCAATAGCGCGCTATCGCGGCGAGTTCCGACGCCTCGATCATGGTGCCGGTCGGGTTGGCCGGGCTCGCCACGATCAGGCCATCGACGCCCTGGCCCTGCGCGCGCAGCAGATCGAGCGTCACCTGATAGCGCTCACGCTCGCCCGCTTGCAGCTCGACCGGGACCAGATCGAGCGCGGTCAGCATGTTGCGGTAGGCGGGATAACCCGGCGCCGCCAGCGCCACCCGGTCGCCGGGCTCAAAAGCGGCGAGGAAGGCGAAAACCAAGGCAGCCGACGAGCCGGTGGTGACGACGATGCGCGCGGGATCGACGGTCACTCCGTGGATCCTGGCGTAATATGCGGATATCGCCGCGCGCAAGGCGGGCAGGCCCAGCGTATCGGTATAGCCCAGCACCTCGCGGCTGAGGGCCGCGCGCGCCGCCTCGATCACGCCCCGGGGCGCGCCGGTCGAGGGCTGGCCGACCTCGAGATGGAGCATATCCTTGCCCTGGGCCGCGCGCTCGTTGGCGTCGCGCAGCACGTCCATGACGATGAAGGGCGGAATGCGCCCACGTTGCGAAATTTTTAGGACCATGCGAACCACGCACCGCCAAGGGAAATCGCCGGTTGACGCCACCCCTCGGCATGGCGGAGATTACGCGGGGGAACGGAGCCGAAACGATTGCGCTTGCGCATGACCCTCAAGGTTTTCTGTCTGGCGCTGGCGGCCTATGCGGCTCTGGCTCAGGTCGCGGTGGCCGATGGTTCTCCCGATATCATCCGCGACGCCGAGATTGAAAACAACATCCGCATCTGGGCCACGCCGATCTTCACCGCCGCCGGGCTCGATCCGTATGGCGTCCACATCTACATCATCAACGATCCGACGCTCAACTCCTTCGTCGCCGGCGGCCAAAACCTGTTCATGAATACCGGCACGCTGCTGCGCGCCGACCGGCCGAACGAGATCATCGGCATCATGGCGCACGAAACCGGCCACATCGCGGGCGGCCATCTGGTGCGCTTTCAGGAAGAGATGCACAACGCCACCATCAAGGCCATCATCGCCATGGTGGTGGGCGTGGCCGCCGGCGCCGTCGGCCACAACGCCGAAGCCATGGGCGCCGGCATGGCGGCCGGCGAGGGCGTGGGCCTGCGCTCCTACCTGTCCTTCTCGGTGGCGCAAGAGGCCTCGGCCGACCAGGCGGCCTTGAAATTCCTCGACGCCACCCATCAATCGGCCCAGGGGCTGCTGGATTTCTTCGAGATTCTGGAGCAGGAAGAATTTCTCTCGGCGCAGCGCCAGGATCCCTACCTCCGCACCCACCCCCTCACCACGCAACGCATCGAATATGTGCGCGAGCATGTCGCCCATTCGCCGTGGTCGAAAGTGCCCGATCCGCCGCAATGGGTGACCAATTTCAATATCATGAAGGCCAAGCTCGGCGCGTTCCTCAACCCGCCCAGCGACACGCTGGCCCAATACAAGGCCGATGACAATTCCGTGCCGGCGCGCTACGCACGCGCCATCGCCTACTATCGCATTCCGCAATTGAAGGACGCGCTCGCCATCATCGACGGATTGATCCATGATTATCCCGACAACCCCTATTTCTACGAGTTGAAAGGGCAAATGCTGTTCGAAAACGGCCATGTCGACGAGGCGGTGGCGCCTTACGCGAAAGCGGTGCAGCTCAAGCCCGATACGCCGCTTCTGCGCATCGAGGCGGCGCAGGTCGATCTCGAAACCAACAACCCCGCGCTGCTGCCCACGGCGTTGAACATGCTGGCCGATGCCGTGCATTTCGAGAGCGACAATCCCGACGCCTGGCATTTCCTGGCCATCGCCTATGGCCGGAGCAACAATCTCGGCATGGCGGCACTGGCGCTGGCCGAGGAAGGCATGGCCAACGGCAATTACAGGACCGCCGGCCAGCAAGCCGACCGGGCAATCAAGATTCTGCCGCCGGGACCCGAGCGCCAGCGCGCCCAGGACATCCGCGACGATGCCAAACGCATGCGGGAAAAGTCTTGAGCCTTTTGATTCCCATCCGGTTGCGCATTCTGTTCCTGGCGTTGGCGCTTGCCGTCTTTGCCATCGCTCCGCAGGCAAGCGCCCAATCCGCCTTTACCCCGGCGCAGCAACAGGAGCTGCAAAAGCTCATCCATGACTACCTGCAAGACCACCCCGAGGCGGTGATCGATGCGCTGAAGGCGGAGAAGCAGAAAGAAGACGCAGTTACCGCCGCAAACCAGCGCAAGGCGATTGCGCAAAATCGCGCGGCTCTGCTGTCGGATCCGGATTCCGCGGTAAGCGGTAATCCCAAGGGTGACGTGACCTTGATCGAGTTCTTCGATTACCGCTGTCCCTATTGCAAGCAGATGGAGTCCGCGATGCAGGCGCTCATCAAGGAGGACGGCAAGTTGCGCATCGTCTACAAGGAATTCCCGATCCTGGGGCCGGTTTCGGTTTTCGCCTCGCGCGTGGCCATCGCATCGCGCAAGCAGGGCAAATACGAGGAATTCCGCAGCCAGATGATAACGCGCAAGGGCGCGATCGATCAGGATTCGGTGATGAAGACCGCGGCTTCTGCCGGCCTCGACCTCGATAAGCTCAAGACCGACATGGCATCGCCGGACGTGGACAAGATCATCCAGCGCAATTACGCGCTCGCCGAAGCCCTCGGCATCGACGGCACGCCCGGGCTGGTGGTCGGCAATGAAATGAACATGGGCGCAACCGATCTCGACGGCTTGCGCAAGATGATCGCGGCGGCCAGGAAGGGCGGCTAACTAGGAAACGGTCTCGGGTCCCGTGGGATCGGCCAGGTCGGGTTCGTCGATGCGCGCCGAATTGACCCGCTTGCTCACCGGGTAATAGCGCAAGAGATCGTCAGCCGCCGGCACGAGCAGATGCTTCAGGTCTTCGGGCGGCGCATCGGGATCGAGCCAGTCCGCGTAATGCGTTTCGGGCAGGATCACCGGCATGCGCTTGTGGAGCGGGCGCAGCAAGGAATTCGCCTCGGTGGTGACGATGGTGAAGCTGTCGATCGCGGGAGATTCCTTGCCGCCCACCTTTGGCGTCCAGCGCTCCCACAGCCCGGCGAAGGCGAAAACGCCGCCGTCGCGGCGCGAAATGAGATAAGCCTGCCTGCCCTCGCCTTCCCCCGCCCATTCATAGAAACCGTCGGCCGGCACCAGGCAGCGGCGCTTGCGGAAGGCCGCGGCGAAGGCCGGCTTCTCCGTCAGGGTTTCGGCGCGCGCATTGATCAGAGAAGCGGCGATTTTCGCGTCCTTGGCCCAGGACGGGATCAGGCCCCAGCGCAGGTTTTGCAGCGTGCGTTCGCCCTTGGGCTGGCGCCGTTGGCGCAACACTGGCACCTCCTGGGTCGGCGCGATGTTGTAGCGCGGCGCCAGATTGGGCTGCTCGACGAAGCCCAGAGCCGCTCTCAGCTCCGCTTCCGGCGTGGACAGCTTGAAGCGCCCGCACATGCGTTTCTTCCCCCGCTCCCCCATGTGCAAAATGGGCGGAAAAATGGGCCAAAAAGGGATTGGTCGAAGCAATTCCCTGCCTCTATCTTAGCGCTCCAACCCTTCCAGGACAGGGCCTCCTCCGCATGGGACAGTTCGGCATGGGTCAATCGGTGCGGCGCACCGAAGACCCGCGTTTCATCACCGGCCATGGCCGTTACACCGACGATGTGAGCTTGTCGCGCCAGGCCGTGGGATACGTTCTGCGCTCGCCGCACGCCCATGCCCGCATCCGCAAGATCGACGCCACGGCAGCGATCCAGGCACAAGGAGTCCTCGGCGTGTTCACCGCCGCCGATCTCGCCAAGGACGGCATCGGCCGTATCCCCTGCGTCGTGCCGTTGAAGAACCGCGACGGCAGCCCGGTCGTGCTGGTCGAGCATCCATTGCTGGCGGAGGGCAAGGCGCGGCATGTCGGCGACGGCATCGCCTTCATCGTCGCCGAGACATTAGCCGAGGCCAAGGACGCGGCCGAGCTGATCGATGTGGATTACGAAACCCTGCCGGCTGCAGTGGAAACCTCCACCGCCAACGCGCCCGGCCAGCCGCTGGTATGGGACGAAATTCCGGGCAATCTCTGTTTCGATTGGGAAAGCGGCAACCGCAAGGCGGTTGAGGCGGGCTTCGCCAAGGCCAAGCACGTGGTCGGGTTGACCCTGGTCAATAACCGCCTGGTCGCCAATGCGATGGAGCCGCGCGGCGCGTTGGGATTTTACGATCCGGGCGAGGCGCGTTTCACGCTCACCACCTCGACCCAGGGCTCGCACGCCATCCGCCGGCTGCTGGCCGCGAACATATTCAAGCTGCCGGAGAACCGCTTCCGCGTGGTGACGCCCGACGTGGGCGGCGGTTTCGGCATGAAGCTGTTTCTTTATCCCGAGCAGGGGCTGGTGCTGTACGCGGCGCGCAAGCTCGGGCGTCCGGTCAAATGGACCGGCGAGCGCGGCGAATCCTTCCTCACCGACGCGCATGGCCGCGACAACGTCACCAGCGCGCGCCTCGCGCTCGACGGCGATCTCTACTTCCTCGCGCTCGAGGTCGAGACCAGCGCCAATCTCGGCGCTTATCTCTCGAATTTCGGCACCTTCATACCGACCATGGCCGGCACCGCGATGCTCGCGGGCTGCTACCGCACGCCGGCCGCCGTCGTGCGCGTCAAGGGCGTCTATACCAACACCGTGCCGGTCGATGCCTATCGCGGCGCCGGGCGGCCCGAAGCCAATTACGTCATCGAGCGTTTGGTCGACCACGCCGCGCGCCAATTGAAGGTCGCGCCCGCCGAGCTGCGCCGGCGCAATTTCATCCCGCCCGCCGCCATGCCTTACAAGACCGCGCTGGGCATGAGCTACGACAGCGGCGATTTCGCCCGGAACATGGAGGACGCGCTCAAGACCGCCGACTTCGAAGGATTCCCCGCCCGCCGCGCGTTGGCGAAAGCGCGCGGGCGGTTGCTGGGATTCGGCATCGCGACCTATATCGAGCAATGCGGCGGCGGCTTCGACGAGGCGGCGGAAATACGTTTTGATTCGAGCGGCGCCGTCACGGTCATCGTCGGCTCGCAATCCTCCGGCCAGGGCCACCAGACCGCCTATGCCCAGCTGGCGGCCGACGGGCTGGGCATTCCGTTCGATCGCGTGCGCGTGCATCAGGGCGACACCGACATTGTGGGATTCGGCCGCGGCACCGGCGGCTCGCGTTCGCTGCCGGTGGGCGGCGTCGCGGTGATGCTGGCGGTGAAGCGCATCATCGACAAGGGCATGAAAATCGCCGCTCACCGGCTGGAAGCCGCCGAGGCCGATCTCGAATTCGCCGAGGGATTCTACGTCGTGGCCGGAACCGACAAGCGCATCGCCATGACCGAGGTGGCGCAGGCGGCGTTCAACCCGCTGCTGCTGCCGCCGGGATTCGAGCCCGGCTTCGACGAAACCGCCCATTTCCTGCCCGCCGCGCACACCTTTCCCAATGGCTGCCACGCCTGCGAGCTCGAGATCGATCCCGAAACCGGCGCAATCCGCATCGCACGTTATGTCGTGGTCGACGATTTCGGCAATGTGGTGAACCCGATGCTGCTGGCCGGACAGGTGCATGGCGGCGTCGGCCAGGGCGTGGGCCAGGCGCTGGTCGAGCATTGCGTTTACGACGGCGCCAGCGGCCAGTTGCTTTCCGGCTCCTTCATGGATTACGCCATGCCGCGCGCCAACGATATTCCGCCGATCGAATTCGCCGTCAACGTCGTGCCCTGCACCACCAATCCGCTGGGCGTGAAGGGCGCGGGCGAAGCCGGCGCCATCGGCGCGCCGCCCGCCGTGATCAATGCGGTGGTCGACGCGCTGGCCGAGCTGGGCGTGGGATCGATCGACATGCCGGCGACACCGCAAAGCGTGTGGCGCGCCATCGGGCAAGCGGACGCAAAGCGATGAGCGCCGAGCATCAGGCCTTGCTCGAAGCCGCGCGCCTAGCCGCGCGCCAGGCGGCGGCGGCCATCCTCAAGGTCTACGCCACACCCTTCGATGTCAGGCACAAGGCCGACAAATCACCCGTGACACTCGCCGACGAAGAGGCCGAGCATCTCATCATCGCCGCGCTGAAACGAGCCGCGCCGGATATTCCGGTGATCGCCGAAGAGGAACAGGCGGCGGCCACGGGCTTGCAAGCC
>Ga0187803_10000032_pt1 | contig 59664 bp, 95 predicted proteins | sample NC_wetland_sal_i_2_FD_132425 | JGI IMG/M metagenome (GOLD analysis project Ga0187803, IMG submission 132425) | Wetland sediment microbial communities from Neuse River Estuary, North Carolina, USA - Control_3 | ecosystem: Environmental > Aquatic > Freshwater > Wetlands > Sediment | place: USA...
AAGCTCGATCCCGTCGCGCGCGCGGCTCGGTTCATCTTCCTCAACAAAACCTGCTTCAACGGCCTTCACCGCGTGAACTCCAAGGGGCAGTTCAATGTCCCGTTCGGTCGATACGTCAACCCAAGCATCTGCGACGAGGATGGGCTCCGCGCTGCCTCCTACCTCCTACGCGACATCGACATCCGCCACGGTGACTTCACAGACGTCACGACGTACCTCGGTGCTGGTGACTTCGTCTATTTCGATCCGCCCTATGTTCCACTCTCCGAAACGTCGGACTTCACCATGTACACCGCGAGCGGGTTCGGGCCGGCCGACCAGAAGCGGCTGGCGGACGAGGTGCGTCGGCTTTCGCGCAAACGCGTCGGCGTCATGCTCTCGAATGCCGACACGAGCGGGATGCGCCGCCTCTACAAGGACTTCTCGAAGCGCTCGGTCGCCGCAGCGCGCTCCATCAACGCGAACGCGCAGAAGCGCGGCAACGTGCGCGAGCTTCTCGTGACGGCCTGATCCCGAGGCATCGTCGCCGCTTCGGCAGCCGCCGCAGTGACTACTTGGGCCGGGGCGCGGCATCACGATGGTACGAACGCGACGCGCTGGAGAAAGTAGCGCGGATGCGTGAAGCGCACCTGAAGCTCCATCCACTGTGGTTCCAGCGCCGGTGGCAGCCCCACTCCCATGTCGGGAACCCTGGATACGAGCGCCCAAACGCGAAAAAACTTGTCGCGCACGTCCAGAAGTTTCCATGGCTTGCCGCCGGGACTCGGCACCACGTCGCCAATGCAGACATCGCGACCCGTGAAAGCGTCGATGATTCGCATGATTAGTTCTCGTTCCTGTGCCTCGGACAGAGATCGACGCGGCGGCCGTCCTTCTTGACCGTACTCCACCCTGGAGGGGCAGTGCCGTTACGAAGCCACGCGGGTGGTCCGCCGCCCCTGGCTGGTTTTGCTTCGAACGTGGACGTGCAGCCGAGTTCGTCGCACTTCACGTGTGGTGGCCGTTCGGCGAGGCCGAGCGCGCCCATCCCAGGACCGAAGCCGCACTGGTACGTCACTGGATCAGCTCGATCTCCATCGTCTCGCCTGCGCAATGGTGCCTGACCGACTCGACGTGCCGTTCGCACACAGCCGACCGCATGCCGCCGACCGTCACCTGATGGGTCGCTGGCGCGTCGCACATGCCATCTGTCGTTCCGTCCATGTAGCCGCAGAGGGGCTCCGCGCTGTCCTCCTCTGGTGGCGCTCCGGGCGGCTCGATCATGTCGATGACGCCTTGCTCGTTGACGAAGAACTGCTCGGCTCGATCGCCCTTCTGGCGCACCGCTTCCTCGTTCATCGCGCGCACGAAGTCTTCGAGCGGCTGGCCGATGATCGTAGGGTAGCGCGCGTCGCTGGACACGATCAGGACGCGGGCTTGAGCGGCTCGGCGGGCGGAGTGGGAGGCTTCTCGGGGCCGGTCGTCGTCGAGCCGCCTTGCGCGGCGAGCGTCTTCGCAGGCGTCGAGACGTGGTGACTGAGGGCTGCGCCTCCGCCGGCGGCGAGGAGCGCGGTCACGCCCGCGACCACTGCGCCCCAGATGGCGGCACCGTTCACCACGCTGTCCTGCGCGAGGGAGGCGACGACACCTCCCAAGAACGAGGCGGCGAGGGTGAGGTAGGGGAGCCACGGCTTCGGGACCGTCACGATGCCGAGGACCGAGCCCTGGCCGATGCCCTGGTTGATGAAGCCAATCACGAGCGCGAGCACTGTCACGACGGCGACCGCCACGGATGGCGCGGCCGGCACGACCGGCTGCGGAGCGGCGACCTGCGCGAGGACCACGCTCGGCACGAGGAGGAACATCGCAAGCACCATCGCGCAGCGGAGGATCTGCGTGAGGCAGCCGAGGAGGATGTGTCGCAGAGAACGCGTCTTCATGACCATTTTTCTAGCACGATGACCCTTGATACCCAAGCCCTGAGAGCTTCAGGTCATCTCGACGGCCAGCGTCCCACGGAACGTCTGCTCGTCCTGAGAGGTGTTCGTCACGACGAACGTGATCGGAAGGCCTTTGGGGACGCGGCCGGTGAGCAGGCAGGAGCGCCCCTCGCCGAACGTCGCTACCATCTCATCACGCGTCTCGGACGCCGCCGCGTACGCCGCCCCTCTAGTTCGGTCGGCGATCTCCCTCCACGGCTCCCGCATTGCCATCTGCTTGCCGCGGAACTGCTCCCACGCTTCCTTCGGGATCACGGGATCGGCCTTGACCGTCTCGAGGTGCTGCTTGCACGCCTCGCACGTGAAAGCTGCCACGCCCGCTGGCGCTGTGTCGCGCATGTCGCGCGCCTGGCACAGGCATCGGTCGCACGCCGTGCACCAGATGTGGCCATGCTCGACATGGAACTCCACCGCGTTGTCGTGGATGGTCTTCTCGAGCTGACGGAATGATGCTTGCTCTTCTGGGGTTGCAGTCCGCGTGCTGTACTCGATGCGGTTCACGATGAAGTGCTCGATGCTGCTTGCGTCGACCGAGACGCTCTTCAGCTCGACATCGCCTTCGAACGCCATCTGCATGATCGCGGTTCCTTTCGGCAAGTTCTCCTTTTCCAGCTCAAGGACTTGCCGCCCCGAGCCGCCCTGCCGCTCGGACCCGTCGCTATGCTTGTCGAAGCCCATCTTTCGCCTTCTTCATCCCTTCGGCCACGTAGTCGAGCCCGCGCAGCATCAGGCGCGTCATGTGCCGATCGAGGACATCGCGACTCGCGCTGCGGATCTCTTGGCGTGTGAAGCGTATCGGTTTGCCTCCCTGCTCGACGACGATCGGCGTCTCTCCTGGTGGCGCCATCGCCCCGATGAGAAGCGATGCGGCGGCGCCGAAGACGTCCTTTTTCACTTCATTCGGTTCGTCCTGCGACTGGATGACCGCCTCGAGCCGTTCGGCGAGGAGCTGCTTACGCGCTTTCGCTCGAGCGAGCTTGCCCTTCATGGCTTCTTTGCAGAAGCTCCCGCGAGACCGGGATCTGCCGGGTAGTGCTCGGCGAGCCCCTGCGCGGTCCATGTCTGGAGGTCGCTGAGGGACGGGTCGTCGTGCCAGTTCTCGACGATGCCTTCGACAGCCCACGCGATCGCCTGGTACTTGCGCACGCGGGTTGGAGATGGCGCGGGCGGCGGCGGTGGGGGTGGAGGAGGAGGCGGCGGTGGGGGCGGTGGTGGATTCGGGTTCGGGACGGGAGGTGGGGGCGGAGGGGGCGGGGGGTTCGGATTCGGGGCTGGCTGCGTCGGGGCCGTGCCCGAGACCGCCTGCGTGAAGCTTCCCCCGTTCGGCGAGCCGAGTCCCGTCGCGGGATCCCACCCGGGCAGCGCGGGATCGCCGTTGCTGCCTTCGGTGATGTCGTTGCACGCGCTCGTGCGCTGCGCGTAGATGACCGGCAGGAGAAGGCCTGCTGCGACCGATCCAGCTGCCTTGGCGACCGCGATCAGAGCTGCCGTGAAGGGGGACGACGCGCTTGTGCCTCCCACGACCGTCCAGGACCCGTTGGCCGACATCTGCCATCCGCTGTTCGGATCGGCGTTGGCCGCTGTGTCGGGGACGCCGCGACCCGGAGCGCTGGCGGGGACCACGCCCTGCTGGTACGGCGGGACAGCGACCGTTGGATCGTAGCCGCCGCCTCCACCTTCGTCACCAGGCTGTCCGTCGCCCCAGGCCGCTTCGTCCGCGCGGCTTCCGTCGGCCGCCAGGGTGAGCTTGGTGCCGCCCACGGCCCATACGCACGGGTCCGAACACGGGTAGTCGGCCGACGGCGATGAGGTCCCGTCGTCGATGGAGTTGTCGCCCGCCGCAGCACAGAACGTGACGCCCGCTTGCGCCGCTGCCTGGAACGCTGCCGCCAGCGCGGCGCGTTCGGTCGGATCCCACTGGTCGGCCGCCGATCCCCAGGACCAGCTCGCCACCTTGCAGCCTGCTGCCACGAGATCGTTCGTGACGAGCGTCATGCCCCCGCTGGCGTTCGGGCCGAAACAGATCGTGACGTCGGCCGCCGTGCCCGTCAGCCACCACCACGTGAAGGCGATGGTGGGGATGAGATCCAGCATGTTCTCGATGTTGCTGTCTTGGTCAGACGCTGGATCGTTCGTCGCGCCGCCGACCGTGCGTACCGTCAGCTTGGGTGCCAGCATGCCCCACGCCGCGACGGAGTTGTCGATGTCGGCCTGGACTACGCCGCCGCCCAGCGATCCGATGCCGATCTTGATGCTGGGCACGCCTGCGAACTGGTTCTGCTTGAACCCATACGCGGTCAGGATCTGCGCCGGCGAGAGTGTGCCCGAAGGGAAGTCCGCAGCCTTGGCTGTCCGCATCCGAACGCCGCGCAGACGAGGGTGAACCCGGTGGTACGAATGACGCTGGCTGTTCATGGACAGGCTCCTTGCGATGGAGCCCGATCCTAGCAGACGTGCGTGGCGGCGAGCGACCCCTTCTCACCTGCGGTTACGCGCAGCGTCGGCATGCAGGCACCCGCAAGAACGCGTTCTGCCGGTCACGAGATGACACTGGAGAACGGACTTGCGCCTGCCGCAGTCGCACAGGCATTGCCAGCGCTGCATACGATGCCGCCCGCTGTTCTCGACATCCAGTGCCTGCACAGTAAGTCGGCCGAACCGCTTGCCAATCAGCGTCTTCCGTCGACTTGTACTTGGCTGGAGGCAGTTTTCGACAGACAGTCCGCGCTTCAGCCGCGCTTCGACTGCGGCGCGCGTGACGCCGGCCAACTCGGCCACTTCCGCGATTGTCACTTCCCTGCCGAACAACCTCATCGGGGGCCTCGGAGACTGCTGTGCTTGAGCCTTGCTCGTTTTCGCCTCCTTGGCTGCGCCGTTCGCTCCACGCGCACGCCGCCTGCGGACGTTGCGCGGACGATGCGTGCGCTCCGACCTTCGGTTGCGCGTGCCATACTTCGTCTCGCGACACTGGTCACACATGATGCACCAGGGATGCGTAGGCCTGGACGCTAGTCTTAGCTTGTGCGGCGCTCTCACCACTACGTTCCCGCAAAAGCAGCGGCAGCGAAGCTCCAGTGCGACACGGGGGCCGAACCGCGCCTCCCTGACCTTGCGTTCAATGCCGATGACCGTGAGCAGACCCACTGTTCGTCCGATCCAGCTATCGACACCCGCATTACGACCGTATTTGCATCCACACGACGTGATGATGCCCCCCACAAGATCCGGCACCTTCACATTTCGTGTATCTCCGCATACGCATGCGCACCGCATCGTGCGCCTGCCGCGCGACGTTGGTGGCCCCTCTGCCTGAATCGTCAGATACCCAAATCTGTCTCCGATCCGCACCACATGAACACGCGGGCGTTTGCGAGGCGCCAGCATCGCTGGGTCGGATGCGCTGAGGCCCTTGTACAGACGCATCCTGATGATGCCGACCGTGACGCCAGCTCGTCGTGCTAGTTCATGGATTGTCACCGGCTCGCCATGGAGATCGTACGTTCTCTTGAACGAAACGTCCGGCAGCGCTTTCGTACGCTCAGTCATGTCGACGTTGATGTTCGTGGTGGTGTGGAGCCATACTTCGCCGTGTACACTTGCAGCGCCCATGCCTCTGAGAACTCGCGCCGCTTGGCGAAGGTGAGGATGCGCTCCCAATCGGAGGCTCGTTCTGCGGCCGTGATCCCAACCTCGATGAGGTGGCCCGGCTTCTCTTCAAGGATGGGCGACGCAACCTCGAACTCTGCGGCGCAATTGGAGCATGCGTGGGCTCCTGCGGGCTCGATTGACCCACACGACTCGCACATCTTGCATGGTGCCGTGCCGCCGCCAGGTCTTCGATCGTTCGATAGTACCCAGTCGCGATCGGTCTGCGGCAAGCCGCGGAGTGACGGGCGCGTCATGTTGCCGGCATGGTCGAGAATGATGGGGGTCACGTCGTTCCAGGATCGCATGCAACGGCTCGACTGCTGAATGTGGAGCGACTCGCTCATCGTGGGCCTCGCCTGAATCACGCACTTGCACGGAAGGCAGTTCCAGCTCTCTGCCAGGATGTCCACGCACGAGATGACCTGGAGCGTCCCGGACTCGATGTCTGTGAGCAGCCGCTTGCGCTCTGCGGGCGACACATGCCAGTCCACGTGAGCCGCGCGTACGCCGGCTTCCTTGAAGCGCTCGACGATGTGCAGAGAGTGCTCGACGCTCGCGGCGAAGACGACGGTACGACGATCTCTAGCGATGCGAATCCAGTGCTCGACGATGCTACCGACGAGCGCGCGCTGGTTGGTCGCTCGCGCTAAGCCTTGCGCTTCGTAGTCGTGCCCGATCTTGCGAACGTCGGTCAGATCGGGGAGCAGTTCGCGTGGAACGGAGAACACTCGTGGGCGCGTGAGGTATCCCCATCGGATGAGATCGGCAACCGATGCGCTCACGAACATGTCGTCGAAGTCATCGGCGAGACCGCGATTGTCCAGACGCGTGGGCGTTCCGGTTGCTCCGAGATGAAAGGCTTCCTCGTAGAGTCTCCGCAGCTTTCTGCGTGATGGACTTGCGTCGCGATGGGACTCGTCGGTGACGACGACGTCGGCCGGTGGCTTCTCTCGTCGATTGAGCGTGTCGATGCTCGCGACCTGGATCGTTGCGCTCGGCTTCGCCCGCGCGTCACTTCGCATGATGATGCCGATCTTGTCGGCTGGCACGTCCCATTCGAGGAGGTGCTGGTAGTGGTGCTCGACCATCTCTCGACGATGAACCACCACGAGCGCTCGCAGCCCTCTCTCCAGAACAACCTCGCGAAGGACCGCCGCAATCATGGGCGTCTTGCCTCCACCGGGAGGCACAACCAAGAGAAACCGCCCGCGCGGATGTGCGGTGGCGTACTTCAGAACCGCCGCGATGGCTTGCGGCTGGTACTCGGGGCGCAGCACGCTATCACCTCATCCCCCACGTCCGCGCGTCACGCTCCTTCAGGAGACCACCTTGCGAATGTCGTCATAGAGACCGCCTGTCGCGTAATAGCCCGCCGTATGAACGGCGGCCATGGCCTCGGTCGGTGAGACGCCAGGATGAGCCATCGCGTAGGCGCGGGCGCGCTCCTCAAGAATGCGACGCTCGATGTCACCGCCTCCTTCGGCGTGAGCACGCGCGAGTGCCTGCGCCGTGGCTGCTCCGCCCGGCACGAACCAGCCTTGGCTTTTACCGAGGCGATAGATGCCATAGGCACCGATTGCGGTGACGGCCACGACAGCCACAGTCATCCCGACTGCGCCCAAACGTCAGCTCTCCTTCTTGACGCGATACATGATGAGCCAAGTCTACCAGTTAGGCCCTTCTTCTGGGAAGCTCCCACTTTCTGGAGGTGTGCGCCCATTGCCATGCGTTCCGGCCGTGTGCGATGATCAGAGGCATGCGCGGGATCGACTTGTTGATGGTTGGAGCTGGTGCGGTGGTCGTTAGTACATTGGCCAGCAATGCTGCCGACAGCCTTGCTGACGAAGCGCAAGCACGTGCCGATCGAGCGACTACGCCATCCGAACGTGACCAGGCGCTCGCGTCGAAGCACCGATTCGCGATGGTGTCTTTGCTCGGTACAGGTATTGGCTTTGCTGGTGGCGTCGCTATTTTTGCGAGCGCGTTCAGCCTCGGCAAAAAGGCCAATAGATCGGCTGCTTAGCAAGCCTAACCGCTTCACGATGGCGAGCGCAGGTATCCCACGACGTAGAAGTCGCTGTACTCACCACCCATGTTCGGGCAGCCGCCGTTGATGACGGTGCCATCCGGCATGACCTGCGGGTTGCTCAAGAATCCGTGGCCGGGTCCCGTCGTCCATTCGACGTTCCCGAACTCCGTTTGGTGTAGTGGACGACCGATCTGCCGGCACCGAGCGGTGAACTCCGCCGCCATCCGTGCGCCTCGTTCCCTGAGCTGCCGATCGAGAGCGGCGATGTCCGTGTAGGCGGTGTAGGCATATGGAACGGCTGGCGCGGAGCGGGTCGCGCGCTCGATGTTGAGAAACGGCAGGTGCGGCTTGAACGTTACGCGCGTGTCGCCAGGGGCGAGCGGCGTGGCTGGCTCGCAGCGGTCCTTCCCTCGCACGTTCCTGACGACGCAGACCACTCCGTCGATCGCCGCGATCGCGATGAGGAACGTCAGAAACGGGTGGTCCTCGGTGAACTTCTGCACGGCTCCCATGGCCCTAGCTTAGACTACCCAGCAGCGCGGAGCGACCGTCACGGAGCTGGCGGCAGCACCAGGTACTGGAGCAGATCGGCCTGCGCGTCGATGGCGGGGTTCACCTGATCACGGTCGATCGCGAGGCCCCCCGCAGGGAACATGTACTGCCACAGGAGGACGGGCACTCCTGGATTGGGAGAAGTGGGCGTGACCAGCACGGGGTTCCAGGCGACGGGTTCGGCGGCCATGACCGGGTGGGCCATCCAAAGCCCGTGACATGGCGCGCCGTTGGCGATCGCGCGCGCCAGCGCGGTCCACGTCACGCTGTCGGCCGGAATGCCGTAGACGCAAGGGAGGAACTTCACCTGGCTACTCGCGCTGGCGAGACCGTCCGTCCAGCCCGCGTAGTAGTCGGACGACAGGCGGGAAGCGCCGCTCCCCTCGACGTCGAGGAAGATGCAGACGCCCGGCATCGAGGCGAGCAGGTCTTCGCCGAAAGTCGCGATGAGATCGGAGGCGTTGAGGCCGCCGTCGCGGTAGCCGCTTGGGGCGTCGCCGCTGACGTTGTTCGTCTGACGCGCGATCGGCAGGACGCGGATGCCGGCCGCTTCCAAGATGGGGTTCTCCGTCGCGTGGCGGTACTCGACGACGCCGCTCGTCTGCGGGCTCGTGAAGTATCTGCCCCAGAACGATGGCGTGGTTCCGATCGCCTTGGTGGCTGCCGTGATGAGCGCGTTCGTCACGGGGTAAGCCGTGTCAGCTCCGACGATCCTTGTCATCATGCTCCTCCTTGTTCAAGGCACGCGAACACGTGCGACGGGACGTTGCCTCGGGGTGTGATGTCGATGCGCTTGCTCTGCGACACGCGCACGAAGAGTGTCCAGCTCGGACTTGTTTCGTCTCCTCGGTACCCTCGGATGAAGAAGGCGTAGGCGGGATCGTCGTACTCCTGACGCTGCCCGAAAAGTGACACAGGCTTGGTCACTACGAACCGGTCCTCATGTTCGCTGGCACCAGGCACGTGCTCCTTTGAGCCTTCAAGTGCCTTGCGGCAGTGCTTGGCGAGGTGCTGCGCGATGTCGCGATAGTTCACAGCGAGATCCTCACGTCTCTCTGGCGTGACCCTGGGTTGCCGTAGCGGTCGTATCCTGCGTCGAGAAGGAGTCCTTCGGCGTCGAGATCGCCGCGCAGGGTGTCCCTGAACCACTTTCTCAGCTTGGTGTCCGATGGACGGTCTTCGGGGTCGATGCGAAGGTAAACGTCCACGGCGTGTGCTCCCGACCACTCGCCCGTATAGAGGATGCCGAGCGCGTACGTCTCGTTTCGGGCGTCGTACCGAAGCTTCACGGTGTAATTGCCGGTCTTCTTCGTGGCAAGCAAGGCCATCGACCCCATTCTACGTGTGGTTGGGCTGGGAGCGCTACCTCCGCAGAGAGCAAACGTCCGCTGCCGCTTCTCTTCGAGTTGTCAGACAGGAGGGAGTCGCGGCAGCGGAGGAAACCGGTTCGGGGAGAACTACAGCTTCGCCTCCTCCTGTAGCACGCGAGCCCCTTCCCTGTCCTCGACATGCTGGAATCTCGATAGACTGGGTGCCATGTACCGGCCTCGCCTCGTGCTCGGCGGCTTTGGCCTGCTCCACGACGAAGGGCAGCTCATCGTCGTGCGGTCTCTGCTCGAGACGATGGCGATCGCGAACTGGCAGATCCTGAAACGACGTCCGGACCTCCCTGAGCTCTATGACGTGCGCCCCCGGTACCTCGTCAGGCCGCGCGGCGGTGAAGACGAGTGGCAGGACATCGTTGCGACGTTCTCGCGGGGATCGGGTACGTGCAAGGACTTCGCGTGCATCCGGGTCGCCGAGATGCGCATGCGTGGCATGGATGACGTCGTGCCTTTCATCAAGCTCGCCGTCTTCCCCGATCCCAAGGGACAGCGCCAGCCGCTCACGCTCTTCCACGTCATGGTGCGAGCGGGTGACAACCTAGAATGCCCGTCCGCTCTCCTCGGCATGAAGGATCACGTCACCTATGACGAGCTCCGGGGCCATCCTGACGCCGGTGGCGTGCCTGATGCCCGTTGGGGGCTCCAGCAGTGGGCGGCTGCGCCCTGAGTCAGCGCTTGCTTGAGCGGCGACGCGCGGGCTTCTTGGAGGCGGCTGACGCGATCGCGATACCGACCGCGACGCCTGCTCCGACGAGGAGGAGCTTCTTCCAGGCCGAGTCCGGTTCGACCGCGCCCGCCACAAGGACGTCGTCCTCAGGGAGCGCGTCCATCGGGCCATAACGGTCCAGTAGGCCCACGTTGTGGGTCAGTGCGTGGTCGATCGGATCGCCCGATCTTCTTGGGAACTGAAGAGTGCGATTGCGTGCATTCTCACGCGGCTCCCATGGAGCTGCCCAGGACCAGATGTTGTCGTTCTCAGGTACGCCTTCAAATCCGGCGACCTCCTCGGTCAGATGCGTCTTCGTATGGGCTTGGGTCGTCGTCGGTGGCGCTTGCGTGCGTGCCTGCGCTTGCGACGATGCGCCGTGTGCGACGACGGGTGGCGGTGGGATGATGCCGCTCAGCGTTCCCGTCGCCGTGACGACCGCGCCCTGCGTGCTGGCCAACGCGGCATGAGCCGTTGCGGTCGCCTGCTGAGCGGCCGTCACATTTTGGATCGATGCAAGTCGACCTGACGCGGACAGCGCCGACAGCTGCGCCGCCACAATGCTGTGGATGCTCGCGAGCGACGCGCCCCCTCGCAGCACGGCGATCACGCGTGCTGTGACACTCTCGATGGCCGAAAGAAGCGCGCTGCCGGACAGCGTCGCAGACTCGCGCACGACCACTGCATGCGTAGCGTCCAGATGTCCCGCGCCGAACAGGGTCGCTGACTCGGTGGCGATGGCATCCGTGGTTGCAGTGAGTGCGCCAGCACCTATGAGGCTCGCGCTCTCGTCCATCGCGGCTGCTTGCGTCGTGGCTAGCCCGCCCGCGCCATGGAGTGTGGCCACCTCCTTCATTCCGGCGACTTGCAGCGCCGCGAGGGAGCCCGTACCCGTCAGTGTCCCGCTCTCTGTCGTGATCACCGACTCGGTCGCCGCGAGTGCGCCGGTTGCCGTGATTGCTGCTGCTTCGCGCACGGAGACGGCTTCGGTCGCCGCGAGTGCACCGGCGGCCTGTATCGTCGCTGCTTCGTGGACTACCACGGCTTCGGTGGCAGCGAGATGACCCGCACCAGTCAGCGACCCGGTCTCGTGGACAACCGCAGCTTCCGTCGCCGCCAGCGCGCCACTACCTTGAAGCGTCGCGACTTCATGTGCCGTGATGGCCTGGATCGCGGCGATGGTGCCGCGCCCTTGCAGGCTGGCACTCTCGTGCATCGCCACGGCCTCGGTCGCAGCCAGCGCCCCAGCCCCCTTCAGCGCGCCCGTCATCGCAGCGGCTATCGCTTCTACGGAGACGAGCTTTCCCGTTCCCTCTAGTGCGGCCGTCTCATGCATCGTCGTGGCCTGCACGGAGTCGATTGGCCGTCTGCGTGACCGTGGCCGCCTCGTGCGCGGCCATCGCTCCAGCTCCCCTCAACGAGGCGCTCTCGTGTGCGAGAACTGCTTGCACCGCACCGAGTGCACCCGCTGCCTTGATGGTAGCCGTCTGCGTGACGGTGGCCGCTTCGTGCGCGGCCATCGCTCCAGCTCCTCTCAATGAGGCGCTCTCGTGTGCGAGAGCTGCTTGTACCGCGCCGAGTGCACCCGCTGCCTTGATGGTAGCCGTCTCGGAAAAGGTCGCCGCCTGAGTCGCGTGAAGTGCCCCCGCTCCCTTGAGTGTTGCGGACTCCGTAGCGACTGCTGACTCCGTCGCTGCAAGAGCGCCAGCGCCTTTGAGCAGCGCTGATTCTCGGGCCGTTATCGCGTGGGTCGCACCAAGTTTCCCAGTACCTGTGAGGTTTGCGATTTCGCTCGCCCTGATGGCTTGCGTCGATGCGATCGCGGAGACACCTCCTCCGCTTGATACGAGGCTTGCGTCAAAGAAGCCGATCGGTGTCGTGGTCGCATCGAACCATTGTCCTTTTCGCGCAACGATCGGATCGAATAGGCCGACGACCGCCATTAGGAATACTCGTCGATGATGATCACTCCTGGAGCGCCTGCACCGCCCGCGCGCGCCGTGCCTGTCGTCGAGGCTCCGCCTCCTCCCGCGCCGAATCCGGTCGCGGCGTTGCCCGTCGCACCAGAGCCCTCGAGAAGGGGCGCGCCACCAGAGCCGAGGTACGTGTAGGCACCTGCGCCTGAACGGTTGTCAGCCGCAGTACCAATCGTGATGTTGGGCTCGCCCGCATTGCCAGCGATGTTGATGGTCGCACCAGCGGAGGCGGTGCCAGCCACGCCGCCGAGAACGGGGACCGAGATGGAGTTGCCAACCGCGCCGCCGCCGCCGCCACCACAGGTGACCGTGGTCGCGCCGATGGTCAGCGAGGTGCTACCGCCCGCCTGCCCTGCCGCACCCGTGCCGCCCGTTGAGCCCCCGGCTCCGACTGCGCACGTGTAGACGGTGCTGGGGGAAACGGTGACCGACCACTCGGCGTACGCGCCCGAGCCACCGCCCGAGCCGCACTCGCCTGCTGTCGCAGCTCCGCCTCCGCCCTGGCCGCCCGCCGCCTGCAGCCGAGCGTGAATCGTGCTGGTGGCGGATGTCGTCGTGAACGTTGTCGTGCCGTTCAAGATGACCGTGCGCTTCAACCACCGTCCAGGGCCGATCGAGGTCTGGATGTTTCCGTTCGCGTCGTAGAGCGTCCATGGCGGTCCTCCTCCATCGGTGTAGACGAGCGTGTATCCGGCGTTGAGCGTGATGTTCTGGAGGTTGATGGGCGTCGTGCCGTCCGTGTGCAGCACGGTGACTGTCTCACCCGCCACTCCCGTGTTCTGTATCGACAGATACTTGACCGTGCGGTCGGTCGATGCCGCAGGAGAAGCGACCACGGTGGTCGTCGTCGCCGTGGCGATCGAGGTATTGAGACGACCTGGAGTGATCGCGCTCGTCGATGTGTTCAGGTCCACATACGACGCGTGGACCTTGATGGCTTGCGTCGATCCCGTGATGATTTGAACGAGATCGGTTGTCGTCGCGAGGATGATCACGGAGAGCGCCCTAGAGGAGCGTCGCCTGCAATGCATCGGGCGCGAACGATGGCGTGATCCCGTTCGAGACCGCGAGTGATGCCGTGAGCGCCCCCCAGGTGATCACTTCGCCTGCGCCTGACGAGTCGCGGCCGATCACGCAGTAGGTCTCTGTCTCGCTGCCGCCCGTGCATGCCCCGAACGTGATGGCGGCGGCATTCTCCGCGGTTGTCGGTGCCGATCCGGTGATCGTCCATCCACCCGATGACCGCGCCACCGCCACGCGACCGTATCCGGTGTAGGCAGCCTCCGTGGTCGACTGGGTTGATGCGCCCGTCAGCGTGCCAGTTGAGAGGCCGATGTAGAACGAGCCGGCCGTGCCCGATCCGCGAAGGCCTGTCGCGTCCCCCAGATTTGCCCAGTTCGTGTTCTGGAAGAGCAGGGTCAGCAGGTCCGACTCTGCGGAGTTCCCCATCGCGCTGCTCATGGCACCGCCAGGGAGGTCATGAGCCGATCAGTCTCCACCCAGAGGGTTGTCCCGTGCTTCCACTGCACGTAGTGGTGCGCGTCGGTGATGTATGGATGCGCGAAGCGGGCCTTCGAGAACTCCAGGTGCTCGGCATCCGTCACCTGTGCTTGCTGGTGGGCTCTCACGGCGTCCGACTCCTCGCGCGTGAAGCCGCCGACCTTGCCCTTGGGGAGCGCCGGCGGGTTGTCGCTGTAGGGCGGCGGGTTCTTCAGCTGGAGTGCGGCATGGAGCTCCACGCGGATGGCTTTGACGAGATCGATGCCGCTGTAGCGGAGCTTTTGTGCGTCGACGATCGCAAGCACCTCTTCTCGGCTGAGGGTGTTCATTTCTGTGCCTTCACGATGTCCGCGAGGAGGTGGGCGGCGGCCGTGCGCATGTCGACGCGCCCATCGGCCGACGTCCCCGCCTCCAGCGCGCGCTCCATGGCCTGGGCGAGCTTGTCTACCGCATCGGTGGCGTTCAACACACGGGAGATGGCGACGTTCTCACCGCGCGGCAGGATAAGCCCGAGACGGCCCTTCCACGCATCGCTCGGCCTGGTCAGGCTCCGCATGGGGGCGGCCAACGGCTTCATCGTCGTCACACCGATACGCTACTCCCTCATGTGGCATTTTTCTACGACGGTACGGATCTTGTGCTCACGTGCTCATGTCGTCACCGAAGGAGGCGCTGGAGCTCGTGGCCACGTAGCTTCGGTGTCACGGTCAGCGCTTGCGAGAGCTTGGTGATCGCGGGGCGGTACTTGCGTACGAGACCGCTGACGCGGCTTCGCGCCATCGCCACGAGCGCCTTCGCGCTGCGTTCGTCATCGTCGGTGAAGGCCATGGCGATAGCGACAGCCTTGTCGCGATCGGAGAGGCCGCCGCGCATGTTGCCTTCCGACACGGGTCCGGCGAGGTAGATCATCATCATCCCGACCACTTCGTTCAAGGATGCGCGTCCCGCGAAGAGCTGGTTCAAGAACCGATCAATGTCGCCGCCGTGGAGTGTGGTGGTGACGCACCCGTGCTTGGCGCAGGCGGGATCTTCGGACCACGCCGTCTGGCTCGGCACGACGCTCATCTCCACGACGCGTACGCCGACGTAGTGGGCGATCACGGCGTGCGCCGCCTCGTGCGCGATCACGTGCCTCGGTAGATCCAGGTGCGCCTTCGAGCGCGTCTCTTTCATGGGTCTCGCCGCCGTCGTTGTTGTTTCCAATTCCAGAGATAGATCGGTACGAATGCGCCGTAGACGCCGAGCGGGATCGCGAGCACGAGCCAGATCCAGTCGTGCGCCATGACGCAGTAGACTATCGCGCCGCCGATGACCATGCCGACCTTCGTCGCCGCTTGCGTCTCTCCGTCCAACTCGCGCGCGTGCCCTTCCGAACGCGTCAGGTAGTCCTTGGGACGGCTCACCGGTGCTGCGCGCCGCCGCCGCCACCGCCAGCCACGCTGGTCGAGCAGCTCTGCGCGCCCGAGAGCATGAGGAAGGCGAGGAGCGAGACGACGTACGTCCACTTGGCGACGTCGCCCACCGTGCCCTTCGTCAGGCCGCAGCAGATGAAGTACACGACGAGGCCGAGGACGAGGAGAAGGATCGGGAGAAACGCGGTGATGGTCATGGTCGATGCTCCTTTTTCACGCAGCTGTGCAGATCGAGTGGAGGTGTGAAGCAAGAAGAACGTGCGCCCACCACGAGAGGCCCATCCCCACGGCTCCTCCCAGCATGTAGAAGCTCCAGTCCATGATCGAGTCGGACCAGCTGTCGCCCTCGCCCCAGGCTGACACGTCGAACACGAACTCCTTGAAGGTCGCCGCAGCGACCCCGATGCCGAGCGTCCAGAAGATTGGAACCCATCCCTCGCCCAGCACGATCGCAAGGAGACTGGCGAGGAGGATGAGTGAGAGGGCTCCGAGAAAGTGGCCCACTTGGGCCAGATACTGTGGGTTCGACATGAAGGTAGTCCAGTTGTTGGCGGCCTGTGTCATCGGAACCTCCGCATCGCCTTCACGATCAATAACAGATGCGCCGGACTTCGGGCATGTCCTTCGATGAAGTTGCACCACTTACACACCAACGCCCGAGGAATCCCGGTCTCATGGTCGTGATCGATGTGCGGCTCGCGGACGGTAAATTTGGCCCTACACCATTCGCATCGTCCCTCGCATTTCTCGATGTGATGCCAATACCACGCGCTGAACTCCTCAAGCGTCACGATTATCGGCTTGTACCCACCGATTCGAGCCTGACGCTTCAGACTGTTCCACGCGACACGATCCGGATTCTCTCGCGCCCATCTACGGTGGCTGGCTGCCACCTTGTCACGATTGTTTGCCCTATACTGCTTCGAATGCGCCCTGGCATATTCCCTGTAATGTTCTGAATGCTTTTGTTTATGACGCTTAGTCCTTGCGGCTTGCGGCAGAGACATCGGGATGCCTCTTGCGCCACCGTCTCGCTTGTTCTCTCCAGTGGCATGTGTTGCATTTCCCACACTCGCACGACAGTGCAGCCTTGCGGTACTTGGTTGACGCAACTACGGGCTTGGAGCTGCGTCGGGCGCGTCCTGCTGCTTTCATGGCTCTCGTCTCGTTTCGTGCGCACGCTCATGATGCCTCCTTGCGTGACACAAGCTCGGGTATGTTGTCCTTCGTGGGACTCCGTTCCAGCGCGATCGCGCAGACGTGACAGAACGGCCTGGCGGAGTAGTAGCCGGGGTGAAGCGCGGTCGTCGCGACGCTGAAGTGGCCTCTCTCCTGATCGCTCTGGGTCGTCTTCCATGGGAAGAGCCGCACGCCGCACTGGCAGATCCCTGACTCGGGGACGTCCTCCCACACGCCGCGCACTCCCGTGCCGACGTTCACGTACTTGCGGCAGCAGCTCGCGCACTGGTAGTCGAGTGCCCACGGATGTTCGCCGTGCTCCCGGCACGCGATCTTCATGGACATGGGAAAGATCGGCGTGCCATCGGGCAGGACCGCTGGATCGGGATCGTTTCCGGTGAGGAGCTGGCACAGGATGATGGTCAGCGGGATCGGCCAGAAGACGACTGCGCCGAATAGGAGCCACTGAGGCACCTGGCGGTAGAAGCTGAGGGCCGACCAGATCGGCGTCGGTCCCCATGCGAGGCGATGGGCCGCGAGGCGGACGTGCTTGTTCCAGAACATGAACATCCGGGCCACGAGGAACACGCAGCCCGCACTCAGGTAGAAGACCAAGGGCTTCATCGGCAGAGCCCTCTATTCACCGTCGGTCGATCTTCTGAAGCGAGTCGAAGACGTCCGGATCTCTCGAAGCCAGAGGGTAACCGCGAAGCTTCCCGGTTCCCGGCTGCGCACGCGCGATGACGACCCGCGTGTAGCCGTGCTTCCTCATGGCCTTCGCCACTTGGAGAATGACGTCGCTCTTGCCTTTCGCCCTCATCTCCCGACGATACCACCAGGGCCGTGGGCTAGACTAGCCAGGCAGTGACCGATCCGGATCCCGTCATTGCCACGCGGACCGCGTGGCGCGACATCGGCGGCGGCGTCGAGATCCGAGAGTGTCGCAACGCCGCTGGGGTCCTGCTCGCCATCCACTGGCGGCACGGCTGCCCGTCCCGTGCGACGCACGACTTCGTCGCGACCAAGGCCTACATCGACTCGGGATGGACCGTCGCATCCGAGTCCCCGCTCACCCTGAAACCGTCCCTCCTCTGCACCGTCTGCCAGAAGCACGGCCACATCACGGGCGGCCGGTGGGATCCTGCGTGACCGACGTCCTTCGCTACGTCGGCTACCAGGTGTCTCCGGGCGATCTCGGCGTCGGTGACTGCACGGTGCGGCCCGCGCGAAGCCTGATCGCGACGACGTCGTATTGGGTGCTTTGGGCTTACGTCATCGACGATGAAGGACTCACCTACCAGCGGGTCGGCGCTCCCATCGCGCCGCATGGCAAGTACAGCGAAGCGGGAGGTCGAAAGACCTGGGGCTTCAACCTGGCTGCCGATGGGTCCTGGCAGGTCTCGCCTTCCATCCACGTCACGCCGACTGCGATCGGGCTGCGCGATCGCTTGGTGCATCCGGAGATCCCGCTTAGGCCGAAGGCCACGTGGTCGTGGCATCACACGCCGCGGGTCGTCGGCGTTCCGGCGAAGGAGCCGTGGATGTAGCTGCCGCTGACTCGCTCATGTGCTCTACTGGGTCCCATGATGAACATCACGCGCGCCAGCTACGACCACGTCATGACGCTCCACGGCAGCCTTGCCGAGGGTCGAGTCATCGCCCGGGCGAGTGCCAACTTCACCCCGCTGGCGATCACGCTGCACACCGATCTGGACGATCCCAAGAAGGGCCCCGCTGAGCGGTCTAAACGTGTCTCTCGACAGCATCGTCAACACCATCGAGTCAGCTGTGGTGCGCGACGCGCAGACGCGAAGGGGCGCTGTCGTCTACGCCATCTACTTCCATCTGGCGGGCGGCCAGGTGAACCGAGGCCGCTGCGCGTTCACGGTGGACGGCGGCCTGGACGAGCTCCTCCATCACGACTCAGTCCGTCACGGAATCGCCAGCTGGCTCGAGCGCCTGGCCGCCCGGCTCCGGAGATCGTCATGAGAATCGTTCATGAATGCCTCAACGCGATGCAGGCCAGCGCAGGCTTCCGCGGGCCGTACGTGCGGAACGTCGAGCAGGAGAAGTCAGGCCAACTCGCCACCGGCTTCCCGATGACGGCGCTCGCCACGCGAGACCCGAACTACGAGTCATTCGCGGCGGAGGACGAGGCCATCCACCTGGAAGGTGACGCCTTCCACATCCGGCGGATGCTCCTCGACTGGCTCGAGATGATCGACGACACTGCGGCCACGCTCGTCAAAAACGGCGAGCTCGATCCGGAGTGGATCGCGAAGTGCGAAGCCCGCAAGCAGGCATCGCTGCGCAAGAGAGCCCGCCCCATTGTCGACGCCAGGGCGGCGCGCCCCAGGCGGTACGGATGATCCCGCAGGACATGCTGGCCAAGCTGGGCGATCACAACGAGGTGATCCCGTGCGGCTATGAGGAGTGGGTGCCCTGGGCGCTGGAGAACCTCTTTCACCCGCACGGTCCAGGGGCCGGCCGCTGCATGATCGCCAAGTACCGCAACGTCTCCGGCGTCGTCGTGTCCACGGTCTTCCTCGGGATGAACACGTCACCCGGCAAGCCGAAGTGGTTCGAGACGATGGTGTTCGGCGGCCCACTCGACGGAGAGCGCGCCCACTACGAGACGTGCGCGGAGGCGGAGGCCGGTCACGCCGAGATGATCGTGCGCGTACAACGCGCTCCGCGACGAAGTTGAGAGGAGAACGCACGATGGACATCCGCACATGACTTCGGAGGACGCTGCGAGCACCAGGGTACGCGACTTCCCGCGCAGCGACAGCGCATCGCGTCCGGCCGATACTCCGAAGAGCCGGACCCCCGAGAGGGGCACCCGACCGACTCCAAGATGGCGAGTGCAATAGACAGCGCGTGCTGATAGGTTGACATGTGAATGGCGTACGACGCGAAGGCTTACGCGGCTGCGTCCGCAGCAGGACGGTGCTGGTCCTGCGGGAAGCCTGCGAGACCGGGAACGGCGGCCATCTGCGAGCGGCACTGGAGGAAGGCACGCAAGAACAGGCGCGCGTGGTACAAGCGCCTCCGGGCGGAGGGAAGGTGCTGGTGCGGAGCGCCATCGCGCGGGCACTGGATGTGCCTGAAGCACAGGCGCCGGCGCGCCGCTGTCTCGAACCGCTGGTACCACCAGAACCGCAAGTGCCCCGTCTGCGAAACGAAGGGCCACTCGCTGCGGCAGCATCCCAGCCTCGGCCTGTGCACTCGGTGTTTCAGACCCCGCGCGAAGGGGAGCAAGCACTGCGAGGCCCATGATCGCTCTAGGCGCAGGCGCAACCGGTATCGAGCTGTCGCGCGAGGCGAAGCGGCGAAGAAGAAGGGCTTGTGCAATCGGTGCTGCACGCGGCCCATCGCCAAGCATTCGCGATCGCGCTGCCTGCGATGCCTGGCGTACGTGGCGAAGTGGATGAGGGAGCACCCCCGTGCGCACCGGCACTGAGCCCAGTCCGAAGTCGTATGCGGCCTTCATGATCTGGGAGGCGACGCACATGCGCTGGATGCAGAGCCGCGCGGCAACCAAGCGCGCGGAGCGTGCGCGTGCCCAGCAGGATGATCCAACGGTTAGGTCGAAGCTCATCAAGCGCCAAGCACACCTGACGTTCATGACGGCACTCAAGGCGGTGTCAGCCTACATCCGAAGCGCGAAGGCGGGCGATGTCGCAAGGAAGCATGCGCCACACGGAACAGTGCGGGCGCTTCACGCGCTGTCATCGCCGAGTGGGCACACGTTCTTCAGTCGGCATGAACCGCATCACGATCCGCTGGCGAGGCCGACATGATGAAGCTAGGAGTGGCAGGATGACCTCGCACGAACGGGAGTTCATGATCGATTGCCTCATCGTGCTCGCCGTCAGCACGTCGCTCCTCGTGGGAGGCGTCCTCTGGGCGCTCGCCGGCGGCGGCAAGCCGATTCGCGGACTGCCACGCGCACCCGGCTACCCGCTCACCTGCCTATTCGGGGCGGCCTGGAACGCCATTGTGGTCCACTCCCTCTGGGCCACGGCCTTCTGCCTCGCCCTCGCAGGACTCTTCCAGCTCTCAGAGGGATGGACTGAAAAGAAGAAGACATGGACGGTCGTGGGCGTCTGCTTGTCCGTCATGGCGACCATGATGGTGTGGCTCGTGGGCTTCTCGGGTCACTGATGGTGCCCGCACCCGTCGCCAAGATGAAGTGTCCCGCCTGCGAACGGCGGGCGACGTCGAACAGACTCACGATGCACTCGCCGCGCGAGCTTGCGGTCTGCCAGGCCATGAAGGAGGGCGTCACGGTCGAGGAGATCCAAAAGCGGTGGCAACGCGAGATGCGGGAGACCGAGAGCAAGACGGAGATGATCGTCGAAGCGATCACGTTCCGAGACGGTCCGTACGCCACGATCACCATCCGGTACGACACGGGCGCGTTCGTCTACATGGCGACGTCGGAGTCCGAAGAGCTGCCCGTGCCCCCGATCGGCCTGAAGGTTCCGAACACGCACGGCTTCATGCACAAGCGGACGTTCGTAGACCGTCTCGAGTGGAAACGGCGCATGGAGAAGCTGAATGCCATGATCCGGCCCTACATGAAGCCGCTGTCAGTCGTGCGTACCCTGGGTCTCACAACCGAGGACGAGTGAGGTGGGCCATCCTGCCCGTCCGATCGCGTGGCATCCCGTTCGTGGGGACATGTGCCCGTGCTGCTTCCACTACGGCGCGATCGAGTGGAAGAGCAGCGAGGGTCACAACGTCGTCTACCAGGGAGAAGGTCAGTGGAAGGGCTACGCTCCGAGCGGCACGCGCGTGATGAAGGACCACTTCTTCGATAGCCACGAGGAGGCGTTCGCGAAGTGCATCGAGCTGTCGACTCAGAAGGAGACTGCCACGTGAACCAGGACGGACGATGGGGGAGCTCGCGCCATCACGAGCGGACTATCGAGAAGATCCCCGCCACGGAGAAGCGCTGGCGCAGGCACTGGTGCTGTTACAATCGAAACGGCAGCCCGACGTGCAAACAGCCCATGACGCACTTTGGGAAGGCGAACGGCGTCGTACTCGTCGCTCGGTGCGAGTTTCACGCGCGCGTCTGGGTGCGAGACGGCCGATGAACGACGGGGAGTGAGAGCGATGCCGACCTATCAGATCGAGATGCTCTGGCGATGTCACGGCTGCGACCGTGAGCGCAACCGCGGCCTGGAGAAGCACTGCGCGGGCTGCGGCCGTCCGAAAAGCGAGGGGGACACGGAGTACTTCCCCGACGACATCACCGAGCGCGCCGCGCTGAAGGGTGAAGCCGAACGTCGCGCGAAGGCCGGTCCCGACTGGCAGTGCAAGTACTGCGGCTCGCTCCAGAGCCCACTCAACCAGCACTGCACCGAGTGCGGCGCGGAATCAATCACAGGCCTGCCACCAGCCTACAGCGTCGGAACGGGTGCTGGGACGATCACAATGAACGTCGAAACGGGCGAGCGTGTGCTGCGGCGCAGTTTTCCCGATGTGAAATCAATGCACGACGCCAGTCCACCACCACCGCCGGATGCACCGGTGACGATCGGCGCGGCGAGCTACCGCGACAACGCCTACGTCGCGCCGACCGAGCCGCCACGTCCACGCATCGACATCGATACTTGGCAACGGCGCATTGACCGGGTGGTGAGTCTCCGGCACCTGGCACTCATGTTCGCGTGCACGCTGCCTCTCACCCTTCTCCTCGTCTACCTCTTCCAAACCAAGATCGTGGAAGCGCACGTCACGTGGGTTCACTGGGAACACCAGGTACTCATCGACCGGTACCAGGTCTGGCACCGAGAGGGATGGAGCCCGGAGCCCAGCGCCTTCAACGTCATCGACACGGGGCCTCGGTTTCACCACACCGAGCACGTGCGTATCGGATCGCATACCGAGCATTACACGGCGAACGTCGCCTGCGGTCAGTCCTGCGTCCCACAATCCTGCTACACGACGACGCGCAGGTGCACGAGTAACCGCAACGGCACGGCGACGTGCACGGGCGGCGATCGGATCTGTCCGCCGCCGAGCTGCACGACGAAGTACTGCGACGAATCGCGCACGCGCACCGTGGACGACTACGAAGACCAGCCCAGGTACCGGGACTGGTACGTGTGGGACGCATGGGACTGGGGCTATAACCGCACCGTCCAGCACGCCGGCGACACGCTGGAGACGAGCTGGCCGACGGAGGCCGAGTGTGCAGCACCGCTCTCCCAGGGAGAACAAGAACGGAGCCGCCGTGAATCCCACTGGCACGTTGGACTCACGAGTAGCGATCGCAAGAGCTACGACTACAGACCCGCCTCGGAAGACGAGTTCGAGCGGTACGAGCCGGGGTCTTCGTGGCGGCTCAAGGTCGGCGTCGTTCACGGCGTCGAGGTGATGGGGAGAGGCAAGTGATGGCTGCGAAGAAGAAGCGCGCGATCGTGATCCCAGCATGGCTCCGCAAGAGCCTCAGTGTCGCGAGCACGCTCGCCGCGCAGCTGCCGACGAAGCAGGACACGATTCCAGGCGTGATCGTGAAAGTGGCGGCCATGATGGGCACCCTGAACACCGTCCTTGTCGAAGGGCGGATGGACACGATGATCCTCATTGCGAGAGAACGCGAGCTCGTACTCAAGCAAAGCGAGCCGTTCGTCTCGATCTACTTCAACAGCCTGCTGCACGAGGCCTTCGAAGAGACGCGCATTCTGGACCACCAGGGCCCACCCTCGATCGAGATCCTTCACTGCAAGCACGCGGAATACGGCGAAGTCTACTTCATCCGATCGAACTCGTGGGGACAGCAGGCCACGATGCGGAGCTTTTACCACACGAAAGGTTTCGACTTCACGAGCGTGCTGGGTCTCTTGTGGACGAAGTACGACGGCCGCATCCAGGCGACGGTGAATCGCACCCCGTTCGCGCCCTGGGCACCTCCGCAGCAAAGCTCGACCTACACCCAGTACGCGGAGATCCCAAACCCCCTCTACGGCAAGATGCACGAGAAGATGACCAAGCTGGTCGAGCGTCAGCGCCGCTTCAAACTGGACGGCACCCCGCGCAGCTACATGTTCTACGGGCCACCGGGCACGGGAAAGTCGAGCTTCGCGGAGGCGTTCGCGGAGCGCCTCGGAGAGCGGACGCTGCGCATCGACGCTACTGCCATCGCCAACATGTCGGTCGACGACGTGGACTTCCTGATCAAGTCGCTCCACCCCGACTTCCTCCTGGTCGACGACATCGACAAGGCGAACATGGGGCAGAGCCTGGCGACGCTCCTCAGCATCCTGCAGCGGTTCAAGACGGACTACCCCAAGCTCACCGTGCTCATCACCGCGAACGCCATCGATCGATTCGACCCGGGCTTCTTCCGTCCCGGCCGCATCGACACGTGGGTGGAGTTCGAACCGCCCGACGACAAGGAGCGAGAAACCATCCTCAGGCTCTACTGCGAGAACCTGAAGGTGCCGACGAAGGACGAGGAGATCGCCAGCCTCGTCGCAGCATCCGACGGGCTGACGCAGGACTACATCCGAGAGCTGGCCTACGAGCTACGCTGCGACGACATCGCCCACGTGCTCGAGCGCGTGGCGCAGATGCGCGCGCTCTTGAACAAGACGATCCACGGCGGCAACGGCGTTCCAAAGCCAGGCCCAGCACTGGGCGTACCATTCCCGCACCTCGGATAAAGAGATGAAGTGCCAGCACCGCCGCCAACTCGACGAAGACGGCTTTCAAGAGGAAGAGGACTGCGACAAGGAGGCGACTCATGTCTCCTGCGTGCCGTTCGTGAACACGCCGACCTGCGAAGAGCACAAGTGCCGCTGCGCCAAGCCGATCGACTTCCTCGGCCCCGCCTGACCGCCTAGCGCTTCTTCTTCATGGCGGGCACGCCACCGTACCCGACGAGCGCAACGGTCGCCACAAGGCCGTGCGCGAAGCTCCACTGGCAGGGCACCTTCGGATCGTACTGCGAGCCCACTTTGCAGCCGCAGGACGCGGGACTGCCGTCCGGAGAGCCGCAGGGCTGGATGCCACACGGCGGCGACTGTTTGGCGACGCAGATATCGCAGCCGTTCGGGTAGACGCCGAACGCGCCAGCGTTGTGGAGCGGTCCCTGGGTGGGGCCGAGCCGAGTCATACCCACGTCACTCCAGCCGTCTCCGATGTCGATCTCGAGATCGGCGTTCCACCCGTTCACGAGGGAGATGTTGGCGGTGTCTTCGGCCCAGTCGGGGTTACCGATGTTGAGCTCGCCCAGCGACACCTGGCACCCGGGCGGCTGGTTGAACGAGAGGGTGACGTTCAGGTACTCGCCGTCCGTCGGCAGATCGCGGCCGGCGTCGGGACCGAGCGAAAGCGAACAGCCGCCCGCGTCGAGCGCAGTGCAGAAGGGCCAGTTCTGCGGCCCGACCACGCTGTCCGAGCCGAACGAGGCGAACACGAGGACAGTCGAGTACGTGCGGTTTTCGACGCGTGCGCGACTCTGCGGCCCCGCATCGACCGGCGCGTCTGAAGGAGCCTGAGCGTCCGAAACCGAACCCGCGTCTGCCTGCGGAGTCGGATGGCAACCGGTCCGGCCGCACGAGACGACCGCCGCGACGCCTGCCCACGGGAACATGACGAGGAAGGCGAGCGTAGGCTTCAGCAGGCGCATGCGCTAAGTCTATCAGGCGGTGGACGAACCGATGGGCATCATCGTGACCTCCGACAAGAGGATCATCCTGCCAGGCGATCCACGCGCGGAAGGTTGGGGTTTCACGCGGGAGCGGTGGGAAGGCTCCTACCTCTTCGCCGACGAGGGCCGCATCCTCTGTTCCGCCCTCCACGCACGTCCGGAAGGCGCGGGCCACTTCCGCACGCTCCTGAAAGGCATGGAAGCGAGCGGGCACCGGGTCGCGGTCCCATGCCCCATGCCGAAGATGGTCGCCATACTCCAGCACTGCTGTCCGATCCAGATGACGCAGCACACGTACGAAGAGTGCGACGTGCGCGCCATGATGCGGCGCGACTACGTCATGGTGGAATGACGAAGATCACCCCGGAGACTCGCAGCGTCGCGGTACTTGCCCTTCAAAATGGCGAGGGCATCCTCGAGCCGAGCGATCTCGGCGCGACGCTCCTTGATGAGCTGCTCGAGTTCCTGGATGATGCCGGTCGAACCGACGGATGACGTCACATGCGCGACGACGCTCGCGCCGTTCGACTTGTGAGCCTGAGCGGCACGCGGCTTGTCCAGCTTCGCTTTGCGTCCTGGCCCCATCGGATGCGGCGCAGCCACGCGAGGTGCCTCGCCCGGAAGATAGTAGCGGCGCGAGTGCGTGGAGCCGACGGCTTGCAGCATCTTCTCGACGACGAGCGCGCGTAGCACGTATCGCACGGTCCCGTTATTCAGCCTCGTCGCGGCCATGATATCGGCGATGCTGTTCTTGTCATTGTGCACGGCCGCCATCACAAGCTCGCGCGGCATCTTCTTCTCCGGCTTCTTCGTGGGCGACGACGTCACGATCTTGTCGGCGAGCGCGAACCGTCCCCAACCCGTGCTCTTGAGCTCACTGCGCTTTTTCATGTTCTGGATGGTCGAGTTGACTCGCGTTCTCTCGCCCGCACCGAGCTTTTCGACCAATTCGGCGGTGGATGTCGCGCCGCCCGTGATGAGCGCACGGACGCGTGTGGAAATGTCGCCTCCACCTGTCTTCTTGTCGTTCGTCATGGTGACCTTCTGATCTCTAGCCGCATCGAGGAGGTTTTCGGTCGCTTCGAGCTGTTTGGCAAACCGTTCATCGACGTTCTCGAACCCATGCGCGATCGAGCCTTCGATGTAGGCACGATACATCGAGTTGCTGGCGGCGGACGTTCGTTCATGCGTCTCCTCGAGCGAGAGATCCCAGATCGACCCTTGCACGGTGATGGCGTCATCGTCGTCGGCGTCGTCGTCATCGGACGAAGTAGTATCGGCGGGAGGCGGTCTGACGTCTCCGTCGGCGACGTTTCCGGCACTCGCGCCCTCTCGCGCCTGGCGACCCTCGGACCAGTCGTCGAGCGAGTTGTCCTTCACGTGCAGCCGCACGGCCTTTTGCACGCGCCTGAGAGCCTTCCGTTCGAGCTGGCGCACGCGTTCGCGCGTAAGGCCGAGAATTTCGGCGACGCGCTCAAGCGTCACGCCACCCTCATTGGCGATGTCGAGGGTGCACGATTCGACGAGCGCATCGATCTCCGGGTACTCGCGTCGCAGAAGCGCCGAACGGTTGACTGCGGAATACAGGTGATGACGGCACGAGATGAACGGACATGGACGTGGTCCATCGGCGCAGTCGCTCCGCGTCTTCGGCCGCACAGACGCTACGAACGAGTCGTCATCGAGCGCGACGTCATGGTCGGCCAGCACGGAAAGGTGGACATCCGTCACGCTGTTCACTGACATCATCAGGCTACGCAGCGCGGTGCCGCACTCGCGCAGCACGTGTCCGCCGCCGCGCCGATGCAGAAGCGTCAGCGTCGAGCTTGGCTTCGATGGAGGCGAGCGAGCGCGTGAACTTGTTCGGCAGCGAGAGCCCGTCGAGTCCCTTGGAGATGGAGCTATTCATGTACGCACGGAACGCCATGTCGGCCGCCGCCGCAAGCCTCAAGGGCGTCTCCTCCATGGAGAGATCCCACACCTTGCGTGCCGCGAAGCTCGTGTCGTAGCCGTAGTCTTCGGTCGCCTCCTCGTCCTCCACACCGTCCGCGACCCGGTCGGGTTCTCCCAGACGCCGTCTCAGCGACTCGGTACGCCGCGGCGTCCGTTTCCACTCCTGCCGGACGAGAGCGGACTCCGGGACGAAGTCGACCAGCGCGGGGTTTCGTTCGAGCGCGTCTTCGCGCATCAGGCGGAGCGCCTTCACTTCGATCTGACGCACGCGTTCACGGGTGATGTTCAGGATCTTGCCGGTGTCTTCGAGCGAGTAGGACCCCGCGTCGGCGAGATCGAGCACGCAGCTATGGTCCAGGCCTTCGGGGCCTTCGAGCTCGGGGCGGTTGATGAGGACGTTGCCGCTCCGGACGACGTCCAGGTAGAGGTGGTAACGGCACGAGACGAACGGGCACGGCCGAGCGGCCCCGACGCAGTCCGCGCGCGCCTTGGGCCGTTCGAACTCCTCGATCCCATGCGCCTCCTGCCGCATGACGGCACGCTCTTCTTTGGTCGCGTGCATGACGTCATCGACACGCGCCCGGTGTTCGTACGGCCTGCCATAGTTGCGACCATCGCGTCTCGGACGTTCGTGAGGCCTCATCGGCGATCTTGAAGTGCATCGGACGGCCGAACACGTCAAGCCCGACGAAAGGGGACGCGTGAAGGCAGCCTATTCTGACGGCCGCCGCGCTCTCGCGTTTTCGGTTGCATTCCAGTCGTCGATGTCCATCTTGGCCCCTTCGATCACCCGCCGGCGCAACTCGTGGTAGGCGCGCAGCCCCGGTCGAACGAAATCCAAGTCCGCCATCCACCCAGCGCCGCCCCACGGCAGCTCGACCCGCACAACCCGCACGTTCCAACCTCGAATGTTCATTGTCGTCACCTCGCCTCCCAAACAGTGCAACGGAGAGGCCAGGAGCCAGGCCAAGGAGTCCGCGCAGTTAGGCAAGCCGTCCAGTGATCGCGATCAGCGAAAGACCCCAGCCACGTGATCGCGATCGCCAGCTACCAGCGGCACCGATGTCCCTCCGATGTCCGTCCTGTCTTGCGCCACCAAGCCCATGCTGGTAGCAGTGGGAGCACCGAGCGAACGACGATGGCAGCGCACGAGTTCTCAAGGCAGGGGCGTACGTGAGCGGTCTTCGCATCTCAGCGTCGCTCACGCTGCCGCTCGAGGCGATCACCGAGACGATCGCCGTGCTAGGCATTCGCGGCTCAGGCAAGACGAACACCTGCGTTGTGCTCACCGAAGAGCTGCTCGACGCTGGTCAGCAAGTCGTCGTGATCGATCCAACCGACGTCTGGCATGGGCTGCGGTCGTCGAAGGATGGCAAGCGCGCCGGATATCCGGTCGTCGTGTTCGGCGGCCGTCACGGAGACGTGCCGCTCAGTGCTGGAGACGGAGCGACGATCGCCGACTTCGTCGTCGAAGAGCGCGTGCCAGCGATTCTATCGCTCAGGCACTTCGAGTCACAGGCCGACCAGCGGCGCTTCGTGACGGACTTTGCGAGGCGTCTCTATCATCGTAAGGGCGAGGACACCTACGACACGCCGATGCTCCTCGCCATCGACGAAGCCCATCTCTTTGTGCCACAGCGCGTCGGGGGTGCAGAGGCGCAGATGGTCGGCGCGATCCAAAAGCTCGTACGTCAGGGGCGGTCGAGCGGCATCGGCGTTGCACTTATCGACCAGCGCGCCGCGAGCGTGAACAAGGACGTGCTGACGCAGCTCGAGCTTCTGATCTGCCACCGCACGTCGTCGCCGCAGGATCGCAAGGCGCTCGAGGCGTGGATCGAGCAGCACGACACGGCCGATCAGAAGGGCGTGTTCTTGAAGCGCCTGCCCGAGCTCGCGCGCGGCGTCGCGTGGTGCTGGTCGCCAGGCTGGCTCGACATCTTCAAGGAGGTGCCCATCCGAGAGCGTCGCACGTTCGACACATCGGCCACGCCGAAGGCCGGCGAGATCCGCGTGACGCCGACCACGCTCGCGAAGGTCGATCTCGACGCGCTCAAGCGGCGGATGGCCGCTGCCATCGACAAGGCCAAGGCGGACGATCCGAAGGCATTGCGGGCTCGGATCGCCGAGCTTGAACAAGTTGCAAAGCATCGCGCCCAGCAAACAGCACAAACGGCGACGGCGACGCTGCCGACGATTGAGGTGCGCCGCGTCGAAGTACCTATCCTCACGGACAAGGACATGCGCGAGCTAGAGCGGCTCATTGAGGCCATCACGAAGTCTCGCGGTGAAGTAGAGGAGTGGATCACACATGCCGCGCACCGGCTTGCCGCCGATGCGCAGACTGCGACGCGGTACCTCGACGTGATCCGCGAGCGCGTGCTGTTCTTCCGCAACGTTGCGAGACCCGAGGCCATCACCGAGTCGAAGAAGCGCGAGCTCGGCGCAAAGCGCATCGAGCGACCTTTGCGCACGCCGACGAAGGAGCACGCATCCCACACGAACGGCGAGGTCAAGCTCGGCGGCGGAGAGCGCAAGTGTGCCATTGCGATCGCGCAGCATCCCAGAGGCGTCACGCGCAATCAGCTCACGCAGCTCACCGGCTACAAGCGCAGCACACGCGATGCGTACGTGCAGCGCCTTGCTCAGGCGAACCTCGTCACCGTCGTAGGCCTGATGCTCGTCGTGACGGACGAAGGGACGGCGTGGCTCGGCTCGGACTACGAGCCTCTTCCCATCGGTGACGCCCTTCGCGAGCACTGGATGAATCAGTTGCCGGAAGGCGAGGCGAAGGTGCTCGCAGCGGCGTGTCGCCAGTACCCGGAGTCGATTCCGCGTGACGCACTCGGTGAAGCGGCCGGGTACCATAAGGTCTCGACGAGGAATGCCTACGTGCAGCGACTGCTCCAGCGGCGGCTCCTTGAGGAAACGGAGCGTGGGCACGTGCGCGCTGTGGAGACACTCTTCTCATGACGGCTCCCGAGGTAGCGATCAAGAGGAAGGGCGCGCAACCCAATCCCCTACTTCTGCGCATCGCGGCGTGGGCCGAGAAGAAGGGCGTGCGAGTGGTCTTCGACGGACTGCCGGTAGGCCCCTTCGAGCAGAGACGGTGGCGCGGACAATGGAGTACGGCCCCTCGGCATAACGGGGGGATCGACTACGTGGGCCGAGACGGTTCGATCGTCTACTGGAACGAGACGACCAAGGAGTCCGCTGCGGGACTCGCCCACGAGATCGTCCATGTCCTGGTTGGCGAGCACCCCACGAAAACGGACGAGCTCGGAGCGTTTCTCTACGTCGAATATCTGGTCGATCGGAAGTTCAAGCTGCCCCGGGAAGCCTGGATGGCGCACTTCGGTCTCAGCGGTAGAGAACAGGACGTGCACGGCGACGTGATCTGGGAGTGGGAAGACCTGACCAGCCACCAGAGGCACGCGCTCCTGGCGGAGGCCAAATGGCTCGCCATCGAGTCCAAGCTCGTGACGAAGGGAGGAGACCTTGTCTGATGGGCGTTTACTACCTGCTGGTCAATCACGAGACGCACGAGAAGCTGCCCGGCTTCAAGAACGAGGAGAGCCGATAGATGGATTCGTACATCGTGCGGAAGAAGAACTATCCGGGCGAGTTGCCGAGCTATTTGATCTTGCTCCGTGATGACGATGACGAGCCCATCAGGCGCATCGTCAACGTGCCGGCGCATCAACAGTCGCGCCTCATCGGCTTCGTGGGGTACGGCTGCACGTGGCTCTCAAAACGAAGCGAAGCCACGCGCTTTGCTCGTCGCTATAGAAACGCGGTCCTGGCATTCGCATGTGCGAACGTTTCACGATCGGAACGAAACGATCCCGAGCGGCCCATCCAGTTCGTGCGCTTCAAGCCAGGTGTCAAATGAACGCCGCCGACGACGCAGCCGTACTCTTCCTTGCGGCGAACGGCTGGGGACCCAAACTCACGTGCCGCCACATCCCCGGCGAAGACGACGTCATGAACGATCCAGTCTGCGGCAAGCCCATGGTGGGCGTCAGCGCGGACGACGGGTCTCCACTCTGCGAAGAGCACGTGGATCATCCCGAAGAGGAGGGGCATCGCCTGGCCCCCGAAGTGCTGGAGGCGATCAAGCGGCTACGCATCGCGCACTTCCGCGACGCGGGGGAAGAGCCTACGTGAAGCTGATCAACATCGAGCTGCCATGCGTAGACTGTTCCGCTGACATCATCGTTCAGGCAATGCATGCCGAGGATGCTGAGGACGACATCTTTCGTTTGGAGCGGGAGCCCAGATGTGACACCGATCAAGCTCACCATGATCGCAGATGCGCGCAGAACTGCCCCGTCATATGTGAAAGATGTCGCGCCCACCACTTCGAGGGCCAGCCATGTCGGAAGTCGCACTCCAGAAGGACGAAGAGATGACCGACGCACCAATCCCGCCCGGCGACAAGCCACTCATCCCGAACAAGGACTTCCGGATGGACGAGGTCTGTCCACGGTGCGGCAAACCTCGCCGCTACGAGATCGCTCAAGCCGGACCCGGCACCGGTGGGATCAACACGTGGTGCGGCGACGAACGGACGCAGTGCGTGGCACCCCGTGAAGTGCCGGACATCCGCCCTGGCGACTACGTCCACATCGACGGAAGCACTTCCGCGCATCTCGTGAAGTCCGTGGGCCCGCACGGCGTCACCCTGGTGGACGGCGGCACACTCTACGCTGACTTCGACATCGTGAAACTGGCATGGCGACCGATATCTCCGGAGTACAAGCAATGACGACGACACAGGCAACCAAAGCGAAGAAGACGGCAGCGGATCCGGCGAAGAAGCTATCACCCGGCGTCCCCAAGCACCTGGTCGAAGCCATCCGCAAAGAGCTTCGAGCGATGACGGAAGGGGCCGAGCTGGACGTCGATCTCTCTCGCATCGCGAAGTTCGCCGATCGTGCGCAGGAAATGCTCCTCTCGATCACGGACCCCGTCGCCCGCATGAAGCGTCGTTACAGTCTCACGCCGTTCTCATCAAACCCATCGCCCGACGTGGCCGAAGAAATGGGCATGGCTATGCCCGCCATGCCGACGGTCGGGGGCGTGGAGACGTACGGAGCCAGCATCTTGCGTCAGATCATCCCTGCCTTGAAGGAGTACCAGCAGGCTCAGAAGGAGACGCCCGGAGCGCTGGTCGACGCGATCGCCTCGGCCCGCCGCATGGGCATGACCGACGTCGCCTCCGAGCTCGAGAAGAAACTCTGCGGCAAGCCGCTGGAGGGCGCACGTCCCATCGGCACGGGCTTCCCGCTTCTGTCGTCACCGGAGCCGACGGTGGCGGACTACCTCAGCGCCACAACCCCGCTCCGTTACCGGGTGGACGTCACACTCATTCCCAGCGTGAAGAAGAAGGAGGCCATCAAGGTCGTGCACGCGATGACGAGCATGAGTCGGAACGAAGCTGCCAATCTGGTCGATGCGGTCTCGTCCGGCTGGGGGCTGGCCGCCGCGAGGACCGTGGCCGACGACGTCGACAAGGAGAGAGCCGAGGCCATCAAGGCTCGTCTCGAGGCAGTCGGTGCCCGCGTCCTTTTGCTACCATTCGTACCAGCGAAGAAAGCCCGTAACGGGGCTGCGGAGGCGAGCCCATGAAGAAGAACAAGCACCCGAAGCACCCGAAGAGTCGCCGCCTGCAGGCGTGGTACGTACCGACGTTCAACGGCGATCTCCGCCTCGTCCCGTATACCAGCGATCCCAAGAAGACGGTCCTTCACATCGTAGATCCGACCGATGCTGAGAAGATCGTCGTTTCGGCCCTGTCGGGCATCCTGGTCGATCGGAAGTGGCTGGACCAGCCGATCACGAAGGAGCTGGTCGCCGGCGACGTGTTGATCGATGCCCCACTCGAAGAAGTCGGCCCTGTCTTCATCGCCGCGCTGAAACCAGGCCCGGCGGTCATCACGGCGGTGAAGTTCAAAGACGGCCACGTGGAGGTGGTGGAACACCGCCCTGTCGAGACCCAGACCCATCCCTACCATGATCCAGCCGCCCTCCCCTCCCCCGCCGAAGCCACGGCGGCACCGGCCGACGCGCCCAAGAAGGAGGAGCCCAGCGAGACGGAGAAGGAGCTTAAGGCGGTCGCCAAGGCTCCTGGTGCGGTGGCAGCGGCGACGGTGTCCCGGCCGACGCCATGCTGTCCGGACTGCATTCCGGGATCGATCGCCCCCGCCCGGGAAGTCCTTCTTGCGTTCTTGTCGCCCGACCAGCACAAGACGTGGGCCAAGGAGCGGTACATCGTCGTACGCGGGGGCATGACGGGCCACAGGTACGTGATCGCCCACCGCCAGAGCGAGCTCGCGCACCGTAACACCCGCATCACATGGGACGTGGAAGACCAGGCGGTCATCCACTTCCACAACAGCGCCATCCCTCCGGAAGAGGAGGTGCTATCGGCGATGCTCATCCTGCAGCACCGGGAGGACTGGCTCCGGAACCACGCCACCTGTCTGACGCAGGAAGACGGCCGCATCCCGACGCGCATCTTCGAAAACCCCTTCGGAACGACGATGGACGGCGTCCCCGACGCGGCCTTCACGCAGACTGTAGGCATGTACGGCATCATGCTGGCGAACGGCCTCGTCCCCACGACCTAGCCCATGACCGCTCTCAGCTGGCAGGCCGTCATCGTCATGCTCTCGCTCGTCGGCGCGACGACGTTTCTCGTGTGGCACGGGTCAGTCCCAAGTCACGCCTTCACGCTTCTCCTAGGGGGGTTCATCGGCTCCATGAGCTCGGGGGTCGCGATGAGCGTCCGATCTGCGGTCGAAGCCCGCCGCATCTCGCGTGCCTCCGGCCGATTCACACCCGACGAAATTCCCACCGACAAGGGCCGCAAGGCCATCGTCGACATCAGCGACAAGAGGGACTGATGGGCACCCACCTGATCGACGGAGACTTCCAGTCGGACAAATACCCGACCACGCCGCGTGGCAAGGTCCCCCTGAGTACGAAGGACAAGAGCGCACAGTCGCTACTCTGGGAGTACGCGCAGCGCCGCCGCACCGTGGACGCCGAGTTCTCGGACGATCTCGAGACGGCCCTCAAGAACCACGGCTTCATCCCGCCCGGGCCGACGACCCGCACCCACAGGTTCCGGTGTAACGACTGCGGGACGCGTTCCCGCATCGTCGTAGAAGCGCCACTCTGGTCCGACGGTCGGTTGCAATACGAATGGTTCAAGCAGCTGAAGACGATGGTGTGTCCGTTCTGCGCGAAGGGACCACTCCGCATGCTTGAGGAGAGCGAAGAAGAAGAGCCGCGCCAGCTGCAGCACCAGCCGAGCGCCGATCGTGTAGGAGGCCCCTGCGCGAGGTGTGGACTCAGCTATTCAACGAAGACGGCCTACGTCCCCTGCTTCAAGGAAGACGACACGCTCGAGACCTGGTACGCGCGCCAGAACGAAGCCGTCCGCGAGCTGGTTCCGAAGCCCGCTACACCCGAGACGCCCTAAAAAGGAAGAGGACCATGAAAGTTGCCGAGCCTGGCGACATCGCCAGCAAGAAGCCATCCGAGATCACCTTGGACATCGTGCTTAAGTGGTCCGAGAAGATCGGCCAGCCGGGAACGGCGAAGGTGATGGGCGACACGCTCATCGTCAGCGCGGTCAACCACCTGAAGCAGTTCGTGATGATCAACGTCCCGCTCTCGAAAGAGCCGGCGCGCATCGGCAGCGATCCAAGGTGGAACCTCGTTCGACTGGGTTCCACCGTCTGGAAGCTGACGCCGTCCATCCTGGACGAGAAGATTCACGGCTACGTGACCATCGTGGAAGTGCCCGATCCCCCACCGTGGGAGGCAAGCGAGGCGAGCAAGGAAGAGCGCGGTGCCAAGAACATGGCGATCTCGCTGCCGGAAGCCGAGAAGGACAGGGGCGATCCCGCGCTGATAAGGGCTCTGACGAACCGGGGACTCCTCTCGCTGATCGCGCTCGCCGAAGAGTGCAGTCCCACTGGTTCCTGTGCGACCTCGGCGCGAATCCTTCTCGCGGCGTGTTACGAGCTGCGCCTCCGCAGGGAGGGCATGTGGCAGGACAAGGGCGATCTCGAGACGGGCTTCGCCGCCTTCGGTCCCCACGGCGGAATGCCGACCACGACGTTCCCTGAAGGAAAGGCAGAAGCGGACAGCGCGGCCGAGCCGACGAGGAGCAGCGAGAGATGATCGCGGCTGCGGTCGCTTACCTGGAGCGCGAGGACGGGCGACTCTTGTCGGTGTGGAACCGCCGCTACGGCGGCTGGTCCCTTCCAGGCGGTCGCGTGGAGGACGGCGAGTCCGTGCCTGCCGCCCTTCGGCGCGAGCTTCGTGAGGAGACCGGACTCGAGCTCGAGACACACGAGTCGATCTACTCGGGCGAGCACGGACTCAAGGCGACATGGGCCGAGCGTGATCGCGCGGCAAGTGGCTGCGGTGCTCGTGCCCTCGTTCGTCGCCGCCGCTGGCGAGCATCGACGCGGGGAGGCGATGCGCGCCGTCCGCGACGCTGTCGACGCAAGGAGCTCCACATGAAAGCGCCGAAGGTCAAACAGGAGCCTAGCGAGACGGATCCGCTATGCGGTCTGTTGCATCTGAGCAAGGTCGCGACTTACGGACGGAGGAGCCTCGTTGAGCTGAGCGAGCGCGAGACCACGTACGTGTGGGCACCGATCGCCTCGCTCGGCTGGATCATCATGCTTGCCGGCCCTCCTGGTCTAGGCAAGACGACGACCCTGTTCAGCATCATCGTCGCCCGTGCCAATCTGGGTGAAGCCGTTAGCGTTCTGGGTCTGCCGGTGGAACCCGCGCCGCGCGGCAAGTTCATCGTCTTGATCGAGGGCGAGGTCGACGAGATTGCAACGGCGCGAAAACTACGAGCCACCTGCCAGATGTTGCGCGTCGATGAGGAAGCGCTTGATCGCGTCATCGTGATCGCGCGGAAGAGCGTGCGCGTCGGTGATCCAGCATGGACGGACATCGAGCGGCTCATCGCGTGCGGTCTAGTGAGCGACATCGCTCTAGACTCCGTCGCACGCGTCTCGCCTCTCGGCGTTGAGACGAACTCTGAGTCTGATCAGACACTTCTCTTCGACAAGATCGCGTCGGCCATCGACATGGCGCCGTCGCACAAAACGAAACCGGTCGCGTGGCTGGTTGCACATACCCGCAAAGGAGGCGGGAACAGTCTCGACGACGTCCTCGGCTCACGTGCGCGGACCGCTCAGGTGGACAGCTTGATCATGCTCGACGGCGAGAAACATCAGGGGCAAGTGCTTCACGTCGTAGCCACTTTCGAGAAGCTACGGCACGAAGTCGAGGCACACCCGTGCCCTGTGACGGTCACGATCGACCCGATCACTCGCGAGTTGCAGTGCTCACTCGGCGCCGTGACGGACTCGCGCTCCCTCATCCATCGCATCGAGGAGTTGCTTTCCAAGTCTGAACATGCGCGGGGCATGACACGCGGCGCGATTGCGAGCGCGCTGAATCGAAGCGGAGCAGATGTGCAGAAGGCGATCACCGTGATGATCGACGATGGTCGCCTTGTGGACGTTGAGGTCAAGGGCTCCAACAACCAAACGTACGACGGGGTCGCGCTGAGGTCGCCACGCGGCCCGACCACTGCGGCCGGAGGCCACTCATGAAGCGATGCTCGGTCCATCATGACGGTGTTCGAGACGGCGTCGGATTTGACGCGGACGACTTTGCGGATCCTAGGAGAGTCGAAGCGTCGAGGTGGAGCGGCGCAGCGCCTGATCAACCCCGAGACGTCAATGGTTGCGCGAGGGCGACCTCGTCCACGATGTCGTCCACCTCACTTGGACGGTCTGTGGTTCGCGCCAACCCCTCATCGGCATGCCGCACCTTCGGCGCCTCCTCGCAGGTGTGCGTCTTGTCGGGCCTGGCGCGGTGTCGCCGAACTCGTGAACGCTAATCATCGAGAGGAACATGAAGAACAACAACGAAAACCAAGACGAGGAAGTGATGATGCTCGCGGGTGGCAGCAAACGGCGTGCGCGGGAGGTTGAGGTGGTGTGGGAGACGATCGCAGCAGGCGCGGTGAAGCTCGATCTGAGTCCACAGGCGTTGCGCGCTCGCTGCCGCCGCGCAGCTCGCAAACGAGGCAAGGAGATCGTTGCCGACTTGGGAATGGGGGTGATCGCGAAGAGGTTCGGCGACTTCTCTTGGCGCATCTTCATCCCGCCGACGTCGCGTTCTGAAGAGAGACGAGAGTAACCGTGTGCTTCTTTGCTCTTGTCACTCGATGGCATCGAACGGTCCCGCGCCAGTGGGACCGTGCTTCCCAGGTGCTCGATCAGCGCCTACGATGCTCTCGATCGTGTGTGAAACGGCGCCCGTGAGGCAATCATGGGAGCCAAGAATTACACTGGTGTTCGACGGATTTCGAAGCGCGGGAAAACGCGCCTGATCATTGACTTTCCTTTCACGAATAAGGCTGGTGCCCGTGTGCGCCATCGTCAGGTCGCGTCCGTTCAGACCTACGCAACGGCGGTTGCCGAGGCAAAGCGTCTGATGCGGCATGCAGCCGAGACTGGTTGCGTCTACGAGGAGGTGAGGCCTCCGTGCCCGACGTACCACGGCCAAGCCGCAACATCCTTCGCCGCACGCATGCGTTCTGGCTTCACCTTCGTCTCTACGATTGCGAGCAAGTCCGGCCAAGCGCGCGCCTCTTCAAGGGTCATCGTCCCAAAATTGATTACGTACCTCGACGGACTGTGGGTCGGACTCGTATTGACTTCTTCACCCCCGATGTACGGGAAGACCCGCTCCTTGTTGCGGGGGTCAGACCTCAAGATGTTGTGCATCGTCACCAACGGCGTCGCATCTTCGTCATCGTCGGCGAAGAGAAACCCCTGACCATAGATTTTGACCCCATCGAACGACTTCCCGCGATTCACCACGAGTGGACCGGGCTCTTCGCTGTCACCGCGTGGGAAGAGGTATGCAGAGAGCTGGGGCACTTCCTTGTCGTCAAGAACACATGCAACGCGCGGGCGTCCTTTACAAACGTGAACGACGCTGACGACGACGGCGGCCGCACCTGGCCAACGCACCCGGCGGCGAGCCGAGAAGACGTTCCCACCATGGCGGCAGATCCACCCCAAACCTCCTTTGCGCGTGTCTCCCTGAGAGATCGTGTTTGTCGCTATGAAGCCGATGCACCCACTCTCGCACACGTGGTCAAAGGCCCGTCGAAAGAAGTATGCGACCAAGTCAGTCCGACCACCACCGTCCTGGTGGCTGTTGGTGAGGAAATCCAGGTACGGCTTTCCCAGATTCGTGGAAATCATCGTGCCGCCGAGAAACGGTGGATTCCCCACGAATACGTCAAATCCGCGACTCACGACCATTCACCCGCGTCACGCAAGATTCTTTCGAGGTCCTCCCGTGCGAGTCGGAGGCTCGACGCGACCATCTCGTCAAGTCGGCGTTGCTCGTCGGCATCTATGCCATCGTTCCGCTCCGACCACGAGCCTCCGAGCTCCGCGAGCGCCCCGACGCTCTGGGGGTCACGCGGCGCTGGTATCGCACGCAGGTGACCGATCTTCACCTGCGGCATGCCGAGCCGAGCGTCGCGGTGCCGATAGTAGTGGTGCCAGCGGACGGGGGTCGAATTGAGGTAAGCGACAAGAAAGTTCGCCGGGTACTTGTCTGTCGCGAAACCAGCGAGGATGCTATTGCGAAACGCGACGCCATCCGACCTGACGGCGATTGGCACACGCGCCGTCTGCCGAATGAGCACCTTCACGTTCGCCCACTCGATCGCCGCGCGCAGTCGCGAACCGAACCAGCTGACTTCTGCATGGAGCGATGGCGTGCTCCGTCGGAAGGCTTGGATGTCCGATCCGACGCGGATTGGAACCGTCCCCGTCGTTTGTCTTTCGAGGAGATGCTGCACATCGTCGCCAGAACTCTGCAGCCCCCGCTCACCAAAAAGTTCAGCCGGGAGTACCTCGCCTTCTAGCTGTTGAAGGATCCGTTGAGCGTCGGCATCGAGATCGGGGCGCGCGATCGGCCACGCCTCGCCTGGCGGGTCGTCTCGCTCGGCCGAGCGACGCGTGGAGTGAAGCACCATCGATGGCTGGAACACGCCTCGGAACGAGTCCTCTCCCAGATCGGGGAGCTCCGCGTCGCACACCGCAAAGCGTTCGTGCGCAGCGCGCGACGGACCGTAGCCATCCAGTTCCGCCATGGAGCTTGGCAGGACGAGTCCCACTCGTCCTTCTGCCCCAAGAAGACTGCCTACCGTCCGCTCGACGAAAAGCGCCTGGAGATTTCGATATCCGCCAAAACCCTCGTAGAACGACATGAAGTAGCTGCGCAGACGATCATCGAGGGGCTGAGCTGCGCGCCCGGCGTACGAGACCCACGGCGGGTTGCCTACGATCGCACCGAAGCCTCGCTTCACGTCGCGCCGCCAGTCGTCGACGAGGTAACCGCTTCGGAGAACACCTCCGGAAATTCGATCTCCCAATGGAACGGTCGGATTGGTTTGGGCCCCTCACGAAGATCAGCGATCATCCCACGCAAGACCGCGTCGTTCGCGCCTGTCTGGAGCCACGCGGCAGCCTGCTCAGCCACCTTCTCCATCGCTCTTCGTCGCGCTTTGTCGGAGTCGGTTGAGAAGAAGGCGGCGACGACGAGGTCGCCAAGATTACGGACCGTATCGAGAGCTTCATTCGTTGCACGCCACAACTCTGCGAGCTTCGCGGTATCGGGCGGGTCTCCGATCGCGTGAATCTCACGCCGAAGCTGCTCGGCACGTTTGACCGCACTCTCGACAGCCGGCCTTATGACCTGCACTTGCCGTCCGACTTTCACGTCGAGGCTCATTGAGACGATTTGCTCGCGCGTTAGCCCAACCAGTGAGTCGCCGCATCGGAGAGCGTGGTCCACGAACGTGAACGGATGCTCCTTGGCGAACGTGACAAGCCACATCGAAAGCCTCGCGAGGTCCACTGCAAGTGGATTCTTGTCCACGCCATAGAGGCAGCGTTGGGCGATGAGACGGCGCGCGTGAAGGACCGGATCTTCGTCCTTCGGAAGCTCCGGCATCGTGTTCGTTCGTCGCCATGCCGCGACAAGGTGATCCGCGAGCTGCCGGCACGCTTCGACGAGGAACGCGCCGCTCCCCATTGCGGGGTCGCAGATTTTCAAGTCGAGGATCTGTGCGGGCGTCACCTCTGAGCCGAGTCGGCTCAGGATCGGGCGTAAGGTGGTTTCGACAATCGGCGCTGTGAGGGACTTCGGCGTGTAGTGGCTGCCCGACTTGCGACGCTCTTGGCCGGGCTGGAGGTAGAGCGTGCCCGTTGCGATGAGGCCGGGTTGTCGCGACGACATCCGCCTCGATAGAGCCGCTTGCAGCGTTTCGATCGAATCCGCTGTCTTCACTTCCCCCGCGACCTTGTCCTTGAGGTCGAGCGCCGCAGTCGCCTTGATTGATTTGATGCGCTCCGCGCTTGGTAGCCGGAGCAGCTCCTCCAAGTTCACGACGACGTGCTCGGGTGTGACACACAGCGACGGTCCCTCGGCGACCTCCAGCTCGAACCCCATGAGCCCTTCGTAGACGCTGCCGATCTGCTCCACATCGAGGCCCTTGTACTGGAGCCGCTCGGAGCCGAGGACGAGAAGCTGGTGCAAGACGCGAAACACCACACCATCACTGATGCGCGGCACGTCCAAGACCTCTCCGAGCTGGCGTGCGCTTCCCACGGGTCGTCCCTCAAGAAAGGGAAAGGCGTCAGGGTTGAAGAAGTCACCCTTGCGCGTCGGCAACACGAACCCATCGGCGGCCTTCACGCCGTCGTGTAGGACGCGGAAGAGCGTGATCGCGCGTGCCCACGCACCGAAGCGGTCATCGAGGCCGTCGCCATATCGATCGCGATCTTCACGCAGCGCTGCGTAGAGTTTCGTCAGAGAATACGAGCTGGCATAGAGGTCTTGGTCCATCGGCAGGAGGCCACGCTCTTCAGCGAACAGGACGAAGACCATTCGCATGAGGACCGTTACAAGCCCGGCGTAGACGTCTTGCAGGTTGTCGCGCCGCAAGTCGCCGAGGATCCTCCGCTCCGCGATTTGATCGGCATGCTCGAAGCCTCGCAGTAGCTCGCGAAGTGCACCAAGTACTTGTTCGCGAAGAGCGACGGAAACGGTGTTCTGGTACTCGCGGCTCGCCCTGAGCAGGTCAGAGAGGCGCTTTCCCGGCCTTTCGGCCTCGGCCGTCTCCATCGTGAGGAGGCGCCGCTCGTTGAGGAGCATGTGCATCGCACCGAGCAACTCGCGGCCATCGACGCGGAGCAAGTTCTCGAGACGGAAGTCGACGTAGCCGGCGGTCTCGCCCTTCGGCGCGTAGACGAGGCGAAACACCTTGCCGTTCATGAGAAGGCCAATGTGGACGCCGGTGTCGCGCAGAAGGCGTTCAAATTTTTGGTGCGGAGTAGCCGTCCAACGTTTGTCGTCGGACGCCGTGTCGAGCTCCGCGTTCCACTTCGGCGTGCTCACAAGGAGCACGAACTTGCTCTCGTCCTCGGCAGAGCGAACGGCGAAATTGGGTGCCAAGACCTCACCACCGTCGAGGTGGACGCGCAGCGAGTCCGGGATGTGGTCGCGAGGAACCACGAACTCCTCGGACCATCCGAGGATGTCGCGGAAGAATGTTTGATGATCTAGAACGACTTGGCCCTCACCACCAAGCGCCTTAAGCGCGACTTGAAGCTCGGTTACGGGCCAGGTGATGTTCGCCTCGGCGGCCTTCAACGCGGCGGTGGTGACGACGAGACCCTCGGGCTGCGCCATCCCAATCCATTCCCTATGAAGACGTTCGTTCGTGTCCATGCTCGTCATGAAGTCAGCGGCCAGAGGTAAACGAGCCCGACTCGTTCGAGCCGCATGTGCTTCACGTCATACAGCTCGCGGATTCGTTGGGGTTCGCGCTGAAGCTCTTCGTCGAGCGTTGCGAGCCGCTTCTCGATGTGTCGGGTATCGGCGTCGTATTGTGCGCGCTGGTCTTTCTCTTCAGGCACCCACGGCATCGTCATCTGGATTCCCTCGCGAGCCTCGGCCTCCGCCTTCTTTCGTAGGGCCAGCTCCTTGTCGATTGCTGCCTTCTGCGCGCGGAGGATTCGTTCCATCTCTTCTGCTTCCGCGTCCGCTCGCTTCTTGAGGCGAGCGTCGGCGAATGTCGCGCGTTGCAGCGCGCGGCCCTTGACCTTCTCCCAAAGGACCGCCTCGTCCTTGCGCGCGGTCTTCATGACCAACGAAATGATGTGCTGCGGGACGCCAGGCTGTTCCCGGCTCAATACGGCGCCGAGCGATTCGAGCGCTTTTTCTTCGGCGTCGGACGTCGTGAAGGGTTCGAGGCGTGACCGATCTTCGCCCTCTACCCAGAAGGCGGCCGTGGCAAGGATCTCTTCGTGAAGGCGGGATGCTCCGGTCCCGTAGAGCGAGAGGCGGCCGAGTGCGAGCACGCGTTTTCGAGCATGCGATGGGTCGAAGACCACGGTGACGCGCGCGAGCCGGTCCTCGGCAAAGGCTTGCGCGCGGAACTGTGCGAGCGCCTTCTGCGTGAGTCGATGCTGTAGATGAAGCTGAACGGTTTCGGAGGCGAGCGCCGTTGAGGGCTCGAAGCTCACCGGCCTAGGTGCAAACTTCGCTCGCCATTCCCACACCGGCATTTTGCGTGGTCGCGGCTTCCGAAGGGTGTCGAGGATCTCGCGCCAGGTCGGATCGCCCGCTGCAAGTTTCTCCAACGGCGGGACCGCGTAACTGCCAACGGGCGACTTGAGCGGTTGTAAAGCTTCGGCACCGCTGAGCGCGAGGCCGAGATTCACGACGTCTCGCAGCCGCTCAGGCGCGAGTGCAATGTGCTCGCGAGCCTTCTGATAAAGCCTGTCGAGATCATCGAGCTGCGATGCGAGTTCCTTGTCGCGTGCCGTCTCAAGCTCATCCCTTACCGCGTCCGATCGGAAAACCGCTGCTTCGGGATCGGTCCCCGCAATCTCTTCGGTCAGCTCTTTCGCGCGCGCTCGTGAAATGCCGTCCCTTAACGCCCGCGCGAGGCGCTGATCGATCACGTCAGCGAGAGAGCCGAGCTGCTCGTGGATGACCGCGCTCTTCTTTGCCAGAGCCTCCAGGACTCGGTCTTCCGGGCGCTGCTCGTAAACGAAATAGTGGCAGCGGACATCGGCTTGCGGTTGCAGCGTGCGGTCGATCCGGCCGTTGCGTTGCTCCATGCGCCCAGGGTTCCACGGGAGGTCGAAGTGGAACAGATCGGCGCACTGTGCTTGGAGGTTCACTCCTTCGCGCGCTGCGTCCGTCGCGATAAGGATCCGCACAGGGTGCTCGGCGTCGTTGAACGCGAGCTTCACCTCTTCGCGCTTCTCTTCATCCATGCCGCCGTGAAGCTCACCGATCCGCTGCTCAGCCTCCTCTTGACCAAGAACCGCTTCGAGTTGGTTCCGGATGTACTTCTTTGTATCCGCATACTCGGTGAAGATCAGAAGAGCACCCTTGAACGGCTGCTCGGAATCTCCAACGCGGACCATGTTCGGTGGCGTCCATTTGAGGCGTAGCTTTGGCCGCTCGCCCGGCTTGGGAAGTGCGGGGCACTGGTGAACTCGAATCCAATCGAGGAGCGCGACGATCTTCGCGTCAGGTCGGTCGCGACCAGCCTCCGCGATCGTGGTCATCTCGTTGAGGAGCTTCTTCGCCGCAGCATCGTCCTCGACACCTGCGCTCGCCCGGGTTGCCCGCGCAATCTCGGCATCCTCGATCTCTGCCGCCTGCTCGTCCGAGATATCCTCGTCCGTGTCGCCTTCGAACAGTGTCAGGGACATTGGCGGTTCGGACCCTTTGGGGACCACAGCAGCGATCGACTTCGCCGCGTTCTGTCGATGCACGGCGAGCGTTCGTGCGAACGCCTCTACCGAAGACAGGAGGCGTTTCTGGAGAGCGATAGCGATGAGCCGGCCGAAGCCCTTCGCACGCGTACCCGCCGACGCGAGACGCCGATCGAGGATGTCGGTGTACTGGGCGAGCTTCTCGGCAAGCACCAACTCCGGCGCGTCTGCTGGAAGTCCCTTGAGATCGATCTGGATGGTGTCGCGGTTCGGGATCTGCGAACCGATGTGCTTCCGCAGTTCGCCCTTGAGCCGGCGGACCATGACTGGCTTCAACGCGGACGCGTTCTTCACGGGGACCCCGCGCGTGAACCGCTGGGGGTCGAGGATCTCAAGGAGTGAGGAGAACGAGTTCGAGTGGCCGTTGTGAGGCGTCGCCGACAAGAACAGGCGATGCTCGAACCGCTTCGCGACATCTCGCACGGCGCGCGTGATCTGCGTGTCGATCGCGTACTTAGACTCGGACGCGGGAGCTGCGACGTGTGCCTCATCGACTATGAGCAAGCTTCCAGGAGCGAAGGGCCCGAGCCATTCGCGAAGCCCGACGAGGTAGTCCTCGTCGCGGAGAAGGGCGTGGCTGACGAGAAACTGCCGATGTGTCGTCCACGGGTTCACGCCGAAGCCACGCTCGCGGCGACGAGCGTTGACGTACGCCTTGTCCATGATCACGAAGGAGAGTCCGAATCGCTGAGAAAGCTCGTCGCGCCATTGGAGAAGCACCGAAGCCGGACACGAGACGACGACCCGATGCACGCGTTGGCGCAGGAGCAACTCTTGAAGGACGAGACCTGCTTCGATCGTCTTCCCGAGTCCAACGTCGTCAGCGATGAAGAGATTCACGCGGGGTAATGCCAGCGCCTTTCGCAAGGGTTCGAGCTGATAGCTCTTCGGAACGATCCCGGCGCGTAGCGGCGACTGAAAGAGTGTGGGGTCGGTGGACGTGACGCACCCCCAACGAAGGGCGTGGAGATATGCGGCGAACACTTTCGGATCGTCCGGCTTGGCGTTCTCGCGAAGCGCGCTGCGCCCAGGAACGATGAGCTTTGCGTCGATCTCAGCAGGCCAGATCACCGAGAGGCGCTGCCCTTGCGCATCGTCATCCACGCACGCGAGATCGACGACGGGTGCGAGGCCTTCGGCTTCGCGAACCCTCTCGACCAGGTACGTGCGTTGACGAACGTGAACGAGGGCGCCAACGGCGAGCCGACCGGACGCCCCAACGTCATCAGACTCCAGCATGAGCGGTGAGGGTACTTCGAACAGCAGCCGCGTAGCATCGGCCATTCTGGCGCCGCGTTTTGCGCCTGGAATCTCGCGGCTTCTGCCGGTTGAGCGGGCCAGCAGCGCGTCGGGCGAGCTTCTCTCGACCAGAACGTGAACCAGTCGCCGGTCTCAGCCGAAGACCTGTCTCGTCGGTTTCACCGACCTGACCGCCATGCCGGCCTCGCCCCGATATGCGAAGCGGCGCGCCGGTTAAAGCGGAAAGGTCTGTGGCCGCTTAGCGAGGGTCAGTCAGGCTTCCGTTGATTCTTGTGCGTCGCCGCCCTGATGATGAGCACGAACGCGATCGTGCCGATGGCCACCGCAACACCCGTCTTCATCGCGCATCTGTCCCACGCCATCTCGCGCTCGAGTCGCTTACGCGCGCAGCGAACGTCGTTCCTTGGATCGGGAAGGAACCCGAGGTCCATCGTGGTGCCGGGGATGAACGGCGTCGGCATCGACGCCGATGGCATCGACGTCGGGGTGTTGGTCGGCGATGGTCCTGCGAAGCCACTTGCAAAGCGACCGACGTGTAGCAGACGGCCGAGCCCATTCAGCCCTTGCATATGAGCACCACTCCTGCGAGCACGGCGGCGGCAACTCCAGCTCCTAACGCAAACTTCCGCATTCCAGACGCGTGAAAGGCTTCGGCCTCCTCGTCGATCTCACGCGCCGCGACGCCGGCCTGGTAGAGGTTCTCTGCGTAACTCAGTCCATGGCTGTAGTGGTTGGCGCCGAGCCATACTTCGAGTTCGCGTTGCCAGCGTTCGCGAGCTTCGGCGACCCTCGAGTCGACCAACGCTTGGACTTCGTCGCGACTCCAAGCGCCGTTCACCGTGGAGTGAACTTGCTTCATCGCCGCGTGCTGCTCGGCGTCTACACCACCGCGTTCAGGCGCGTCCGGTACGGGGTCCGGTGGCTTCGAGAACATGAAGTTGAACGGTGCGGACCACCGAGATGAGGGTGGTCCTTGCGGGTGGTCAGTCATGTCGCAGTCGCCTTCTTCTGTGGCATCTCGTTAGTCGTTACTGCCGGAGTCGCAGCCAACGGGGACACGTCGGAAGGCGGGGAAACGGCTGTCTGGAACTCGCGGTAAAGAGCGTCGGCGAGCTCGCGGGCCTTCGCCCATTCGCCAGGGTCGCTTCGGATGCGTGCGAATGCTTCGGTGGCGAGCGGCGTCATGATTGCGGTGCCCATCAGGCCCGCCCATGACGTAAAGAACGTCCGCGTCGAGCAGGCCCTACAAGTGAGGAAGGGTTTGCCCTTAGCGGACAGCCGAATTTCCGACTGATCCTGACCACACGCAAAGCACGGGCGACCGCGCAACATCTACTCAACCTCCTCCGGGACATCGTTCGCGGGACGCAACTGCGTGTGCGCGATGCTCTCGAACGTCTCCACGCCGACGTTGGCCTTTGCCCTCGGCACGGCGGCTCGCTCGAGAATGCTCCCGCCGATGTGGCGTGATGTGCAGTCCGCGTAGCGACTCTTTGTAATGCGCCACTCCATGTGCGCGCATTCGATTGTCACGTCGCTCTCGTGGCCGAGATCCGTGCCGCCCTTCGGCTCGCCCCGCGCGTTCACCTGTGACACCGCGAGCACGCACTTCAGTGGTTCAAGCGTCAACAGAAGATGACGAACGTCTCGCGCGGAAAATACGCAGCGCTGCACCGAGTCTAAGACGACGATTTCGATTCGGCGCGCGCGAATGATCCCGCAGAGTTGAAGCGGACCGCAACACCAGGCGCTTCTACGGGGTGATCTCGGAGGCGCATGCGTCTCGAAGCAGCCGCACCCCGCCTCCCAGTCGGAAGGAAGTCTGATGCTCGACGAGATCGACCTCGACGGCCACGTAGACGCCAAGGGCATCCGCTACATCGGCAAGGCCAAGCGCCAGGAGAACGGCAAGTACCTGTGCCTCGCGGACATCCACGGTGCCCTCTGCCGCGTCGAGGTCACCCTGACGCTCATCGACCGGTCGGAGGAGCCGAACGAGCACATGAAGCCTATGGCCATCCACGTGGCACCCATCGTCGCGGACGAGATCACACGTGATCGTGCGCAGACTGACGCTCACACAGGAGCAGGAGCGTGCCTTGGCCGTGTCCTCGTGCGAGAGGTAACGCGAGAAGGCGACGAGGTGAAACACGTGAAGCTCGTCGTCGAATGGTTCAACCCCCACAAGATGGCGCACACGTGCGAGGTCGCGGCGCTCGCCCAGTCGATGCTAAGAAAGAGCGGGTAACCCATGGCAAAGTCGATCATGAAGGCAGCCGACCTCTACGGGCTCGCCTGCGAGATGTGCGGGTGTAGCGATCCCAACTGCGGCCTCCACCTGACACCCAAGTGCCACCCGAAGTCGGGCACGCGCGTGAAGTTCTTCAAGATCCCCCGCACGCTCGAAATCTGCTGTCTCAAATGCGACGCCCTCGTCGCGCGCCTGACGGACCTCGGTGGGCCGGAAGGGGCGCGGACGTCATGAGCGAGTCGCGCCACGCCTTCCCGCATCGCGCCTACCTCGAGTGGCTCGTGGAGTCGGCCCAAGTGATGCGAGACGCCAACCGCGCCCTGCCAGTCGATCCCAAGACGACACTCGAGGCCATGCGCGGCACGCTGGAGCACGTTGATTGGATGGCCAGCCGGATCGACCTGCTGGAGCGCACGATCGCAGTAGAGCCGACCTGGTCCAGTATCACACCAGAAGAACGGAGCGCACTGAAGCGTGTGCTCGACACGATTCCGCAGCCGAGCGTCTTGTCGGACGCATCGACATCGGCTGCTAACCCGTCCAACGCGAGCGGGATACGAGAACAGGCAATCGGGGCCACGGAGTCCGAAAGGAAGTCAGCCCTGAGCCAGCGTGGCAGGGCGGAGAGACGCCCACTCAATCCCGACCGGATGACAAGCGATGCCATACTCCACAAACTTCGCCAGCGTGCCGCGAAGCTTCGCGATGTCGCGAACACGATGCCGAAGACGACAGGTGCCAACGAGCGGATCAAGGCGGCCGAAGAGCTCGGGCGCATCGCGAACGAGATCGAGGCAGAGCAGGCATTCGCTGGGGAGGAGCCGTCCGCGTGAAGGTCCGCGACGTCCTGAAGAAGGCTGACGAGATCATGAAAGACGCTAAGCGTGTGTATCACCACGCTCGGCAGGTCAAAGAGAACCTCCACGACGCCCAGCCGGACGCCGAGACGAACGATCCGTTCGCCACCGAGAGAGGCCCGAAGAGGCGCAGAGGAAGTTCATGGGAGGAGCCGACCGACTGGCGGGAAGCTCGTCGCCTTGCGGCCGAGGGTAAGGTCGACAACGCCGCCGAAGCGATCAAGGTACTTGAGGCACTGTCATCGCCGCCCGACCCGAGCGCAACGAAAAGGCCATAGCAGTGAGCGTCACGAAAGCACCATGACGCACCGCGCAGGTGTTGACAAGTGATGAGCGGTGCATAGAATGGTGAATGTGAAGACCGTTGCGCTGAAACGAATTGCGCCAGGGCTGTACATGAACCACGAGCACGGCTTCGAGGTGTCTCGGGAGGTGTTCTGCGCGAGGGGCGACACTTGCCGCTGGACGGCCTCGTGGCTGACCGGAAATACGCCCGGCTTCGCCCCGAGCCGCACCAAGCGCAAGTTCGACAGCCTTGCCGAAGCCAGGACGTTTTTACGCGGCTTGGTCGCGGACGCGAGGATGTCATGAGCGCGCGTTCTAGGCCCAGGTGCCAGGGGGATTTCACGCCCAACACGGTCCAGCTTCGTGGCATACGGTTGGCGATGGACAAGCTGATGTTCCGTATCGAGCTGGGCGGGAATCGCGACGAGTGGACGCAGCGAGAGATCCGCGAAATTCGCGCCGCTGACCTGTGGGCTCGTCGCGTCGAACACTGGATTGCAGAGGCGACCAAGGGGAGCGTGCCGTGACCCGCTTCACCCTCATCCTCGATGATGCTGGCGAGAGAGCTCTCAAGGTGCTTGTGAAGCGAGCCGAGGACGCTGCCAAGAAGGCAGGCATCGCAGGAGTGCAGGTGTCCCGGAACGCGCTCATCCAGTCCCTCATCGTCGAAGCGGTTCAAGCGGGATCACGGTAAGGCGAAAGCGACGGGATACATGAAGACGTTCAGAATCGTGCGGCGTGAAGTCTGGACCAACGAATACGAGGTGCGGGCCGAGAGTGAAACAGCGGGCGAGCGGCTCGTCGAGATGCTGCAACACGAAGAGGGTCGCACGCTGGGTGGGGAGAGGCCGGTCCGAGAACAGGGCTCTGCGCGATGCGTGCATGAGAACGTGACCATCAGCTACGAGCACAAGAAGACAACCTCACCAGAGGTGGACGGCCCCGAGTCGGAACGAGCTCCGCCGCCCAAGGCAGTGACCCAAGTGTCGGAGGTCACGATGATGATCGTGCCGGACCGAAACCGATGACTCCGGCGGTACCGCACGGCCAGCGGTGGCGGGACCGAGACTCGGCGTTCGTCAAGCCGATGCATCTCTTCAACCCCAGTGCCTTCGACGTCGAGCCCATCGGCCTGGACCGCATCGCCAAGGGATTTGTCACGCAGCACCACTACTCGGGGACGTATCCCGCGGCGCGCTTCCGCTTCGGCCTCTACCGGCGCGGCGAGCTCGTCGGGGTGGCCGTCTTCTCCCACCCGTGCCGCGACGACGTGCTGACGAACGTATTTCCGGGCACGGCGACTGACTCCGTCGAGCTCGGGCGCTTCGTACTCTTGGACGAGGTGGGGTTCAACGGCGAGACATGGTTTCTGGCGCGCGCGTTCGAGCTACTGCGCGCGGAGGGCCTGAGAGGCGTCGTCAGCTTCTCCGACCCCATGCCTCGGGATCGAGCCGACGGGACGGTGGTCTTCGCGGGCCACATGGGGACGATCTACCAAGCGTTCAACGGAGTCTTCCTCGGACAGGCAACCCGCCGCACCATCCGCCTTCTGCCGAACGGCACGACGTTCTCAGCGCGCGCCGCGCAGAAGATCCGATCGCATGATCGAGGCTGGGAGTACAGCATCGCCCAGCTGGTCAAGGCTGGAGCCCCACCGCTGGAAGATGGCGAGGAGACTCGCGAGTGGCTCCGCACCTGGCTCCCCCGCATCACGCGCACGCGCCAGCATCCGGGCAACCTGAAGTACGCCTGGGCACTCAACAAGCAGACGCGACGCGGGCTGCCGATGTCCAAGCCCTATCCGAAGCGAGCAGCAGCATGATCACGATCGAAATATGGAAGCTCGGCACGAAGTTCGCCGCTGGCGACCACATCGGCACGTTCGACGCGTGCGCCGTGCCGCGAAAGCACGAACTCGTGCTGCTCAACAAGCAGCTCTGGCACGTGATCGACGTCGTTCACATGGCGAACCCCACGAGCGAGGCCGATCGTGACGGCCGCGTTCTCCTCCTCGTGCTTGCAGAGCATGGGGACATGCTGCGCGACATCCTCAATCACCAAGTGATGCCGACGCAGCGACAACCCTATCGGTGATGACCATGAAGCACGTTCTCAGCGATCAGGAAGTGCGCGAAGCGATCACGCACTACGTCTATCGGAAGTTTTACCCGACCGCTGCAGGCGACACGCTGCGCGCGTCTGTTGTCGTGGAGCAAGAGCCACTCACGTTGATCGAGCAGTACGCCATCTCCAGCGGCATGCGAGTCGAACAGCCGAATGGGCGGAAACATACCGCCACCGTCGACGTCATCACGAACGCGAAGAAGACCGCATGAACCGAGGGTATAGTCTCGATCGCGGCAAGGGCATCCGTCGGCGAGGAACGAGGCGCGGCGTGTGCTCGAACTGCAACAGGCGCGGGATGGGTACCGAGCACGTCATCGTGGCGGCAGGTGTCGCGCGCGTCGTGCGGCAGTGCCGCTACTGCAGCCACGCTGAGGTTCGGCGGACTCTGCGCTACGCCTCAGAGACGGAGACACGATGACCATCCCAGCCCAGCTCCTCGCCACCCTCATGCTCTCTGAAGCATGCGCCATCCGCTTCGAAGCCGCGGGTCGCTTGTACGGCATCCATGCAGCATCCCCAGACGTCCGCGACGCGTGGCGGCGCACGAGCAAGGCGCACATCCGGGCGGCACTCGCGCTGGCCGACCAGATCGCAGCCGAGAGCGGCATGGATGGCGCTGACCATCGTCTGCCGAGTCAGGTGTGGCGAGACCGCCTCCTGGTAGACCAGCGGCGACGGACATAGGATGTCCTCCGATGTACATCATCGGGACACGGAGTCCCACACCCTGTGGGTAGCGAGCCACACTCAGCCAACGGGTGCCGCTAACCCCGCGAAATCAGGAGGGGACCAAAACGCCCCGGGTGGCCCAGCCTATGCAGTAGGACACGGTATGCGTACCCAAGCCTTCAAGTTCAACGCGAACGCCGCCATCGTGGCGGTACTCCTTTGCGGCATCGCCGTCTTCACCGGACTCGCCCTCGGCACAGACTGGGTGGGCGTCTTCGGTGCCGAGATCGCCGACGCGCTCACGAGCTCCATCGGCCACGTGGCCTGGGCGGTCCCCTTCGAGCTGGTGCTGGCGGCGGTCACCATCGGGATGGGCTGCCGGTCCACGCGCATCGCGGCGGCCTTCATCCCGGGCGACGCCCTGGGCTGGCTGGCGATCACGATGATGTGTCGCGAAGGGGAAGTGGGGGCGGTCCTGGGCGACGCGGTGCGGGAGCAGGTCTCGGTCCTCGGCGCGGTCCTTCTGGCAACGGTCATCCTGACGGTCCTCTTCATCTCGCGCGCGTCACTCATCGCCGACACGCTCCGAGCGATCTTGCCCAGAGCCATCAAGGCGGGCGACGACGCCGTCACGATGATGGTGACGGGTCGCAAGGTGGTGGCGGCTGAAGATCCGCAGCCCGCCATGGCGTTCGCGCTTCCGGGTGCCGATGAGAACGTGGCGTCGGCAGTCGAGCAGGCCGAGGCTGAAGAAGAGGAGGCACCGAATACCGAGCGAGACCCAGAGCAAGCGTCCAAGCCCGCCCCTGCCATTCCAGGCCCATTGCCGCGTGGCCGGTTCGCGCTGCCGACCCTGACCATGTTCGCGGAGAAGGAGGCGGGCCAGGGCGCGAGCGATCACAAGGCGGACGGAGAGCTACTCGTCCAGACCCTTCGTGACTATGGCGTTGAGGCGAAGGTGAGCTCCGTGCTGCAAGGTCCGACGGTTACGACGTTCGAGGTGCAGGTGGCTCCTGGAACGAAGCTCTCGAAGGTGTGCAAGCTCGCGGCCGACGTCAGCCTTGCCATGGGCCGCAAGGTACGCGTAGTGCCTGCCCAGAAGGGCCGCATCGGCTTCGAGATGGAGAAGTGCACACGGGACGGCGTGAACCTGCGGGAGCTACTCGAGGCGGAGGCCTTCCAGTCTTCCACTGCCCCCCTCCCCGTCGTCCTTGGCCGGGACATGCAGGGTCAGCCGGTCTACGCGGACTTGGCGAGCATGCCACACGTGATCGTGGCGGGAGCGAGCGGGTCGGGCAAGAGCGTGGGCCTGAACGTGATGCTGGCGTCCCTCCTCTCGAGCCGGACGCCAGAGGAGCTGCGCCTGCTCATGATCGACCCCAAGGTGGTGGAACTCGCGCCGTACGACGGCATCCCCCACATGGCGATGCCGGTCGTGACGGACATGAAGGAAGCGACCGAGGCACTGAAGGGCGCGGTCGCCGAGATGGAGCGGCGCTACCAGCTCTTCGCTGCGGCGCACACGAAGAACATCGCATCGTTCAACGCGCGCGCGCCGAAGGCCGACCGCCTCCCCTACTTGGTCATCGTGATCGACGAGTTCGCCGACCTCATCATGCAGCAGGGCAAGGAGGTGGAGGCAGCGGTCGTCCGTCTCGGCCAGAAGGCTCGAGCGGCAGGCATCCACATCGTCCTAGCGACGCAGCGTCCCAGCGTGGACGTCATCACGGGGATCATCAAGGCGAACTTCTCGTCCCGCATCGCCTACCGCGTGGCCCAGTCGGTCGACTCCCGCACCATTCTGGACGAGCCGGGAGCGGAGAACCTCCTCGGTGCGGGCGACATGCTGGCCAAGCTGAACGGCCAGAGCGACGCGCGCCGCGTCCAGTGCCCCATGATCTCCGACGAGGAAATCGCCGCCCTGACCGACGCGCTCCGGGCGCAGCCCGTCCTTCGGATGATCAAGGCAGCGTGAGGCCCGCCATGTTCGCCATCCTCTACACTCTGCTCGTTGTCACCGCCCTCCTCCCCGCCATATTGGGCGGTCACGGGCCACTGTCATGAACCCCAACCGGACCAACGCCATGAACCATCGCATCGCCCAGCTCGCCTCCTGCCTCATGCTCGTCATCTCGTCGTTCGCCCCACCGGAGCCTCCTCCGCCGCAGCCCGGCAAGATGGACATGTCGACCGACACTCCGCAGCAAGCGCCCAAGCCCCAGCAGCCCGAAGAGGCGACGCAGTCATGACCCATGCACTTACGAAGCCGCAGCGGGGGGCGCACCCGCGAGATATGCAATGCTACGCGTTCATTCGGCGCAGGTACCCGTATGGCACGAACATCTACTGCCACGTGGAGCCCACTCATAACGTGTGGACGATCGGTCCGCATGGCGAGGTCATCTTCCAGGGGCACCGATGCGCGAGGCATGTGCACAAGCTCGCCGAGGGGTTCGCACACAAGGACGGCTGGCGCGTGGAGGTCGCCGAGATCGATGACGCGGCCAGATCCGAGCTAAAGGATCGAGCGCTCTCCCAGGAGAAGTCCACGTGATCCTCCCCGGCTGGACTTGCTGCGTCTGCTTCGCCTTCAACTCGGAGGAGACCATGCCGCGAGACGAATGCCGCGTGTGCGGCGAAGCTCGTAAGACGTTGGGCATCGATCTCGGCAAGCTGGCCCAGCACGTCCAGCGCCTGGAAGACAACCTGACGAGCGCGCAGGAAGCGGGCACGCGCGCCGAACTTGGGCGTCAGAAGCTGGCCGCCGAGAACATGCGCCTTCGCGACGCACTGGAGCGGATCCGCGACTCCCGATATGCCGGGATCACGACGGACTTCGCGCGGCGCGCACTCGAACCGGAAGCAATCGCCAAGAAGGCGCTGGAGCCTGAGAGGCCATGGGGCACGCCCACCGCTTCATACAGCAAGTGCCAGTTCTGTCAGACGGACATTGTGCATCACGACGAACTAGGGTCGGATATGATCAGTGAGGTCGCCAATGGCAAACGGGGCGAGTATCACGACGCGGAACGATGCAGGATTCTCATGCGAGAGCAGCGCAACGCTCCGCTCGCTCCGTTCATCGCGAATCTCACGGAGCAGCTTGAAGCGCTGAAAGCGACAACCGCGTCGCTAGACGAGGACGATCACGAGCGTTTGGCTGAGGTTCACGGTGCGCGGATCGACACGCTTGGGAACGTGATCGCACTTCTCAAGGAAGGTCGCGCGTGATGGCACTGCGTTACTTTACCTTTGAAGGTCAATTCGGCTCGAACGCGAGCACTGCGACGCTCAGAAGGCGCGCTCGGTTTACGGGTCGAAAGGGCCGCCGCGCTCAGCGTCGTCTCGTGCAGCGATTCACGTGGTCTGAAGTGAGCGAGCGCGTATCGATGGCTTGCGGCTCGGTAACGGTTGGTGCTGAGGGTCCGCCCGCTCCCGACCCCATGAAGATAATCCGGATCCCTCACACGATGCGGATTCCAGCAGCAGTGTCTCTTACACTGCGCGTGAGTGGCGGAATCATTCTAGATGGGTCGAATATCCGAGAAGAGGAGCCGGTTCCGTCGGTCAAGATGGCGGAGTGAGGCAATCATGACCCCGAAGCAGGCACTCGCTGAGGTTCGCAGACGGTTCGGTCCGACTGGCGCACTCTCCACGCGGAGAGAAGGCATCAAGTCGGTCGGCCACATCGACCTGGGACTTTTCTTCTCCATCGAAGGGGAAGGGCCGACGTGGGAGGCGGCGTTCCGCGACATCGACGAACGGAAGATCCGCCGCGAGCTGTTCGACGAAGCAAGAGACCAGCCGTGCCCGGTCTGTTTCCGGACGATGCGCACGAAGTACGATCCCAAGCTTCCCAAGGAGAAGCGGTACCTGCGATATCCCATGTGGACTGCATCACACGACCGGTATGAGTGCGGGCGCTGCGCTGCCAAGGCCAAGGCAGCAGTAGAGGAGAAGACGGCATGACGGTCATCGACAAGAGCAGGATCATCATCGAGATGTGCCAGGGCAGCGTCACGTGCGCCGACGAGGCAGTCGCCAGCGTCCAGCTGCTCGACGAGCGCGGCGCGGTCCTCGTCCAGAACTTCTGCGCTTGCCGATCGCACATCGAGAAGATGCAGGCCCAGTTGGCGAAGCGTCCGGCCGACTGGCCGAAGTACACCCTCGACGTGAAACCACTCAGCATCAGGGCTAACTGAACCATGATCCACCTCCACGAGCGCCATCTCATCGTGCGGACTGCCGTCAGCGAGGCGAGGCAAGCGCTGTGGGCCGTCCTCGACAAGCACAAGCTTACGACTGCGGAGGTCATCCTCGTTGTCACAGAGGTCTGTTCTGATGAAATGAGTAGCATTGCGCGAGCTTCGATCCGCGCCGAACGTCATCCGGATGATCCGGAGAAACCTGGAGACGAAGCATGACGACGCAAGCCATCATGGACTATGCGGAGAAGGTGCCAGCACCGGTGCGTGAACCATGACTCTCCGTTCACCCCGGCGCTTCCCTCCCTACGACCGCATCATCGATCTCGTCGCCGAGCGGTTCCGCCTGACGCGCGAAGCGATCTTGGGCGCCGACCGCCATCGGGAGATCGTACTCGCCCGGCACGTGGCGATGTACCTCTGCTACCGGTACTGCAAGAACGCGAGCTACCCCACCATCGGCAGCACGTTTAGCCACCGCGATCACACGACCGTCCGAACGGCGGTCCTGAACATCCAATCTCGCCTCTCGAAAGAACCGTCGCTGAGCGTGCAGGTGGACGCGGTCCGCGCAGCGATCACGCGCGAAGTCTTCTACAGCGAGAATGTGCGAGCATGACACCGCATACGACAGACCCGCGCGGTGAGTGGATGCAGACGATCGGAGGACGGCGGTTCTACCCCCAGGACCCGCGCCCCGAAGACGTCTACATCGAGGACATCGCGCACGCCCTCTCCCACATCTGCCGCTTCGGGGGCCACTGCCACAGCCTCTACACGGTGGCCGAACACAGCGTTCGCGTCAGCGCCGCGATCGCCGCCGCCGGAGGCACCGCCGAAGAACAGCGGCAAGGCCTTCTCCACGATGCCGCCGAGGCGTATGTGGGCGACATGGTCTGGCCACTCAAGCGGTCGCCTCAGGCCGAAGGATACCGGACCATCGAGCACCGAGTGGAGCAAGCCATCGCCGCGAAGTTCGGCCTGCCCGTGAAGCTGCTCCCGATCGTCAAGCGCTTCGACCTGACCCTGCTGTCGACCGAAAAGCGCGATCTGATGAACGAAGGACCGGGACGTGAAGACGGAGCCCATCGGGAAGCGGAGAGCGCGCGAGCGCAGCTCGGCAAGTGGCACTCGGACGACTTCGAGCCCCTCCCGGAGCGCATCACCCCGTGGTCTCCGACCGAGGCACGGCGGCGCTTTCTCGTCCGCTACGTGATGCTCAGCTGGGGTAGCAGGCCCGACAGCGAGCTGGAACGCATCCTAGACGGCCTCGGACTTGGTCGCACGGCATGAGCGAGATGCGACCGAGTGACCCAACCTCGTATTGCGCGACGTGCCCACTCGTGGAGCTCGCCAAGAAAGAGGGACTTGGGCGTAGTCCTGGTCTCTGTCCGGTGTGTAAGTGCGGCAAGTGCGGCGCTCGTCACCTGCCTCGCAAAGACGGGGCACCGTACAACCATCCGAAAGATCCGAACGAGCACACGGTCTACATGTGCGCTGACTGCTACGGCAAGCGAGTGAGGCGTGAAGCCATGAACGACGCGGACGATGCGAACGTGACCTGGCAGCCCTTCGACGTGGATCATCCCCCACGAGAGCGAACGCGGATGCGCTTGGCGCGTGGCGCGGGGATGTTCGTCGGCTTCGAGGCGAAGTTCCTGACGCTCGTCCAAGGCACCATCCGCTCTGGCGGGTATGAGCCACTCGAAGGTCCATGGGTCATCGGCTGGTGTCCGGACGACAAGCAGCCCTTGGTCTACCGGCCGAAGTCGTGGGATGTCGCTGTGGAGAAGGAAAAGCCCAAGGAGCCCGAGCTACCGGAGAACCGAGACGCATGAAGACCATCGCCGACGTTCTACGGTCTCTCCTCGCCACGCTCCCCAAGTGCAAGGAGTGCGACAAGCCCGCGACGCGCTTCTTCATGACCGTGCGCATTCCGCTTCCAGAGGAGTACGCGTTCCCGATCAAGCGTGGCGTGACGTTCCTGCCGGAGCAGTACACGGGCGCATCCTACGCAGCGCAGTTCTTCGTGCCCAAGACGTACCGCTGGCAGTGGGACTGCTGCGACGATCACGAGATGCCCCTGCTCGACGAACATGGCCACACCTTCCGGGAGATCGTGCACGACCACGCCATGGCCGAGACGATCCGCGACGCGCAGGCCGTCCTTGTCGCGAGGTCCGAATGAGCGGAGAGCATCCGACGCACTGCCCGCGCTGCGGCACTGAGCTGAGGGACAACTCGAGGCGCAACGACAAGTACATCGAAGCGGCAGTCGGAGTGATCCACACCGATGGCCGCTGCGCCAATGTGCTGGCGGCCCGAGAAAAGGAGCGCCAGTGTTCCCGCACCATCATCTGTGGCGCACTGAACCACGACGGGAAATCCAGGTGCGGCCATCACAATTATGACGTCTGCGTTCACGTCGCGGATGCCGCCGCGCGCCTGCACGAGTCCGAGGCCGGGCGCAAGGCTCTGGAGGCCGAGCGGGACACGTTGATCGAACGATTGTCGAATTACCAGTTGGCTCGGTCCTCATGGGAGGACTGCCAGGAGGAGAACGAGGCCCTCACCCGCCGTGTCGCGGAGCTTGAGGAGGCGCTGCGAGATGTCCGCCGTTCGCTGCATCAAGTGTTCGCCACTCCATCCGCTCCAAAGATGCGCCCGCAAATAGATTCGATCGTGCGCAAGGCCATTCCAAAGATTGACGAGGCCCTCGCCGCCTCCCAGGACCTGCGGAAGGAGTGACCATGAAGTGCCCGTACGATTGTGGAGCAGAACTGAGCGAGGCCGTGACTGGTATGCGGTCGCATGGCTGCCGCAACAAGCTACGCGCGCAACGGGACGCCCTCACCCGCCGCGTCGCGGAGCTGGAGGAGGCGCTGAAACAAATTGCAGCACCAGAGTTGGGGAGCAACTGGGCACTCGGCGTGAGCCAACGCCGAAGCATCGCCAAGGAGGCCCTCGCCGCCTCCCAGGCACCGCAGTCTCGCAACGAGTGGGTGGCCGCAATCACCGGGATGGGCCAGGCAATCGCCGCCTCCCAGGCCCCGCGAAAGGAGGGAACGTGAGAACAACAGAAGCACAACGAACAGCCTTGCGCGAAGGAGCTTGGAGAAGCTTCGCCCCCAACGTCCTCGATCGGGTGATTGCGGATCTGCTTCGTGACATCGAAGAAGCCCACGCAGCCGGCAAGCGGGAGGGCCTTGAGGCAGCGGCGAAGATGGCGGACGCGCACCTCTGCACCCATGAGCAACTTAACGACCGCACCGACATCCATACGGACCTTGGCAACCTGCGTGCTGAGCGGCACACGACCGCGCAGGACATCGCCGAGGGCATCCGCGATCTGATTCAGGCCCAGGAGAAGAAGCCATGACCGAGCGCCAACAGTACACGTACACGTGGACACACGGATCGCCAGAGGACATCGCGTATCTCCATGAGCGCCAAGGTAAGGCCACGGTCGACGATCTGCTTCTGCTAGCCATGGTAAACGCGCGTACCGCCGACGAGGCATTGCCGCCATGGGCCACCGGGCCTGAGAAGAACAACATGGGCGACGCGTTCACACCGGACCCGTGGCACGCGAGCGCATGTGCGGAGCGGGCCTACTATTACGCCCGTCGAGCACGGGAGATGTTGCATGCTCGTGCCCTGCTCCAGAACGAGACTCAAACGGCTGGAGAGTCTCGATGACCGAGTGCTCGGCGCACGTCGGCGGCGGGTGGGATGAGAAGCGGCATGGCCTCTTCTGTTCAAAGTGCGGCGTCGAGCTGTGCACGGACTGCGGCTCAACGCCCGTCTGGCATTACAGCAGCCACGGCTACTGCCGCAGGTGTGGCTACAAGGGCGGTCACACGTACGACTCGAACGTGGGGATCGATCCCGACAAGCTGGAAGCTCGCGTGGGCCGCGAGCTTGCCGAGGCCATCTTGAAAGAGTGCTGCTACACGCAGGAACCATGAACCCATATCGCACGTTCCTCTACACGCCGCCGCTGCATACCGAGACGCCGCGATGGCGTCCACACAGCGCGGCCAGATCCATCGCCCTTCAGCGCTTCGCACAAGCAGTCCGAGCGGCGCGCCTGTATGA